>Ga0316197_10000710_pt1 | contig 23239 bp, 19 predicted proteins | sample OudBiesiAoxic_MG_FD_204939 | JGI IMG/M metagenome (GOLD analysis project Ga0316197, IMG submission 204939) | Coastal sediment microbial communities from Oude Bieten Haven, Netherlands - site A oxic | ecosystem: Environmental > Aquatic > Marine > Coastal > Sediment | place: Netherlands... | reverse complement strand
GGAGTTTCTACCGCTTCGAGAGCGCCGTGGAGGACCTCACGGGTTTCTCCGAGGTGATCCCGACGCACCAGGGCCGGGCGGCCGAGAAGATCCTGTTCTCCGTCATGGTCTCGGAGGGCGACGTCGTTCCCAATAACACCCACTTTGACACGACGCGCGCGAACGTCGAGTACCGCGGCGCCGAGGCGCTAGACCTTGTTGAGCCGTCGGATCCATCAGAAATTCTTCCTTTCAAGGGCAACATGGATATCGCGGCACTGCGGTCCACAATTGACGGCGTTGGCGTCGACCGGATTCCTCTCGTGATGATGACCGTGACGAACAACTCCGGCGGCGGTCAGCCCGTCTCGATGGCGAACCTCCGGGAAGTCCGGGCCGTGTGTGACGAGTACGGCATACCGATGTTCCTCGATGCCTGCCGCTTCGCTGAGAACGCGTGGTTCATCAAGATCCGTGAAGACGGATACGCGGATCGAACGGCGAAGGAGATCGCCCAAGAGATGTTCTCACTCGCCGACGGCTGCACCATGTCGGCGAAGAAGGACGGTTTGGTGAATATCGGCGGGTTTCTGGCGATGAACAACCACGATCTCTCCCTTCAGGCGAGGAACCTCCTGATACTCACCGAAGGATTCCCAACGTACGGAGGCCTCGCCGGCTACGACCTCGAGGCGCTCGCTCAGGGGCTGGCCGAGGTTGTTGACGAGGACTATCTGCGGTACCGGATTCGTTCGACGGAGTACCTCGCCGATCGGATCGTCGGCGCCGGTGTTCCCATCGTCCAGCCGGCCGGCGGTCACGCCGTCTATCTCGATGCCAAAGCGCTGCTTCCTCACATCCCTCCCCACGAGTACCCCGCTCAGGCGCTCGCCGTCGAGTTGTACCGCAACGGCGGCGTGCGAGGGGTCGAGATCGGCACCGTCATGTTCGGCCGACCCCGGCCGAGCGGCGAACCCGACGAGCCGGCGCCGACGGAACTCGTCCGCCTCGCAATCCCGCGACGCACGTACACCCAGAGCCACATTGACTACGTCGGAGAAGTAGTAATCGAAGTAGCGCAACACGCACCGGAGATCCGCGGCTACCGGATCGTCGAACAAGCCCCGTGGCTACGACACTTCACAGCAGTGTTCGAACCGCTCAGCAAGTAGCAAGAGCCAAGACAAGAGACACGAGACTGGACCCGGGTCTCGGGTCTCGGGCCTCGGGTCTCATATCTCGGGTCTCGCCTTGCTACTCGCTTGGCGCGCCTCGCTTGGGTGCCCTCATCCTGCGTTGCGCTTGGGCCCGGTCTTCGCCGTGGAGGTGGAGGGTCGAACCCGATGCGGCGAGTTGGAGCGAGAGGGTCGCACGGAACTTGTGGGGAACAACTGCAAAACCGGTGAGCGGGATGATCTCACCACGAGCCAATCGGTCTCGCTCGTCGCCCTCGACGGCCCTGGGAGCCGGCGCCGCGAGTGGATTGCCGGGGTCGCCCGAGTCGCTGAGCGTCGTAATCTCGCAATCCGAATCGGTGTCGAGGGCGAGGCGCACGTACCAGGGCAGCATTTTGGCATTCTCATCGAAGTCGAGCGCCATTTCGTCCACGCATTCGTAGGGGATCCGGAATGCCCAATCGCCGTCGGCTCCCCCCGCAACGAGGTAGACCGCCCGATCGGACAGCAACCAAAACACCACGAAACCTTCGGCCGTTCGACGATCGAGCCCTGCGGCGGATCGTTCGAACGACTCGTCGTCGACCAGTAGCGGCCGCGCCTTTGCTCGCGCCTCGCTCCTGCCGAGGCTCAATACCTGTTGCTTGAACGCGTCCAGCAGTGCCATGACCACCAGCGTAGCGTCGCGGTGCGTACCCGCCGGTAGGGTTTGGGCCGATGGCCACCGCCGAAGACGACCAACGCGACCCTGTGGACGAGGCCGAACTCGCGCGCCCTGCCGATCCCGAAGCGTCGTGGACCCGCGCTGAGTGGGATCGGATGTGGCACCCGTCGATGTGGCTCCGCCAACCACCGCGTCAGCATTCCATGCACGTGTGGCACATCGTGGCGATTCTTGCGCTCACCGGATACGCCAACATCATCGCCAATCAGGTGCTCAATCCGTGGTGGCACATCCCGTTCAACCTCGGGATTCTCGGGGTGGCGCTTGCCATCGCACGCCACGCCGGTGTCACCGTCCCCGCCCTCGGCTACTGCAAGGATCGGATTCATCGGGGATTGGTCGTCGGCGGGATCGTGATGGGCGTGATCTGTGCCGGGGTCCTGATCGGTGTTGCGATCCCCGCGACACGAGAGTTCTTCTACGACGATCGCGTCATCGAGCGATCCACGTGGGTCATCCTCTTCGATGCGCTGATACGCATCCCGATCGCAACGGCGTTCTACGAGGAGACCATGTTTCGCGGTGTGCTGTTCGGCATGTTCGTTCGCCGTTGGGCCCCGATCTGGGCGGCCTTGACGACGAACCTCCTCTTCGGTCTCTGGCACATCCTGCCGACGCTCAACACGCTCGAAACGAATCCGGCCGGAGGGATGCTCGACGGTCTAGCAGGAGTCACCCTCGCCGCCGTTGGAAGCGTCATTGGAACGGCCATCGCTGGGTTCGGATTCCTGTGGCTTCGACTCCGCGCCAACAGCACCGTCGCACCGGTGATGGCGCACATCGCTACCAACTCGTTTGCACTCCTCGCCGCGCTCTTTGTCGTACGCGTTCTCGGCTGATCAGTACGCACACCCATTCGCAGAACCACGACGTCACGATGTGGTGCGCGACCCACGCCGGGTCGCTAGGAACTCTCCGAGGGAGCCACCGTCAGTGTGGCGACGTCGCACGCGACGTTGACCGTCTTCGTCGACACTGCTTCGACACTCCATTCGGCGGTCTCACTTGGGCCAAGGTCTTCGACGGAGGTTTCGAGCGAGGCGAGCGATGTACCCACCACACGGCGCGTCATCTCGACGGCGAGGTGGTAGTCGAGGGTTTGCCCAATGCGGGTTTCATTTCGGATCGAACCGCTCGCCTTCAGCATTCCGTCGCTGCGCTCGCAGGTATCGACGGTGAGCCTGACGGCGATGAACGCCCCGTCCTGGTGATAGCCGGCAGAGTCTCCGACCTGGGGGAATTCGACGATCGACGGATAGGTCACGGGGAACTCGGTGATCATGCCGGAGGGGCGCTCAACGGTCGTCGTCGTCGACGACGACTCGCTGGCGGCCGCAACGGGTGAGCGGGAGGTGTCATTGCTGCTTGAGAGGAGGCCGAAAACCACCGCGAGAAGGGCCACGATTGCCACAGCGCCGGCCGCGATGGCACCCCAGGTCGCGTATTGCCATTGCTCATCCGTGAGGCGGTGACGGAGTGGCACTTCGAGCCCGAACGTCGAAAGGTCTTTCGAGGTCGCGTCAGTTTCGGAGTCGGGATCGCTCTCCGCCGGCACGTTTACCTCAGCAACCGACTCGCCTTCCGCGGCCGCGCCGGCCGCGGGAATCGGCCCGGCTTCGGGGACCGAAGCCCCACAGGCGCTGCAGAAGCTGGCCTCCGGGTCGAGGAGATCGGATCCGCATGCGGCACAGTTGATCAATGCCATCTCAGTGATGTCGGCACACCACACCCGAAGCTTGATCAACCAATGTAGTGCCCGGCTGGAATCGGAGGCTTGACATGTACGGCGCGGCGCGCGAGAGTTCTCCCGTCAAGCGACCTACGGGGCGCACCGTCGAGCGAGGAGACCCTACGGATGTTCCGGGCCACACAGCCGAACACCCCCCAGGCGGCCCTCGCGCGCGTCCGTTTCCGGCTCTGACCCGGTAGCAGCGTTGAAGCGAGACAGCCGCCCACCGGGCGGCTTTTTCAATGGCCACAACGACCCCTGCCGGATGACCGAGGACTGAACATGATTCCCGTACGAGCGTATTTCAGCCTATTGACCAACTACCTGAGGCCCCTCCGGCCGCGGGTGGTGCTGCTCAGCTTCGTCCTGTTTTCGACGATCGCTCTTCAGCTCGTCAACCCGCAACTCATCAAACGGTTCATCGACGGGGCGATCGACGGTCGTGACGCAAGCGCCCTCATCCCAATTGCCGTGACCTTCATGTTGATCGCCGTCGGACAGCAGGCGCTGGCGATCTGGGCAACCTACATCGCAGAAGACATCGGATGGTCGGCCACGAACCATCTCCGCGGAGATCTGACCGACCACGTCATCCACCTCGACATGGGGTTCCACAAGGGACACTCCGCGGGCGAACTCATCGAGCGCATCGATGGTGATGTGACATCACTCTCGAACTTCTTCTCGGCGATGATGATCAAAGTCGTCGGCAACGGTGGCCTCGTCATCGGCATCATCGTGATGCTCTGGTTGGAGAGCTGGATTGTCGGTCTCAGCGTCAGCGTCTTCACCGCCCTCGCTATCGGTGCGATGGCCGGGTTCCACCGGGTCGCCGTTCCGTGGTGGAAGGCGGTGCGAGGAACAGCCGCCGAGGCGTACGGATTCGTGGGCGAGGTGGTGGAGGGGACTGAGGACATCACCTCGAACGGGGCCGGCCCCTACATGGAGACCCGGTTCAACGACATCCAGCAACGCTGGCTGCCACGCACGGTACGCGCCTGGATGGGGTGGGCGACGATGTGGAGTTCAACCATCGTCCTCTACGGCCTCTCGACCTCCATCGTCTTCATCCTCGGCTCGTGGCTCTACGGCATCGGGACGCTGTCCATTGGCTCCGTCTACCTCGTGTTCCACTACGTCGAAATGACTCGACACCCGATGGAGCAGATTCGCGCCCAAATGGAGGACCTCCAGAAGGCGGGAGCCGCCATCGCGCGGGTTGACGAACTGATGACGACGGCGACGAAACTGAAGCCGGAGGGAGATCAATCAATCGGCGCCGGTGCACTGAGCATCGAGTTCGACGGCGTCAACTTCTCGTACGACGATGCCGACGACGGAGAGTCCTCTGAGATCGTCCTCAGGGATGTCAGCTTCCACATCGCGCCAGGAAGAGTCGTCGGGCTTCTCGGCCGGACCGGGAGTGGGAAATCGACGATCGCGCGGCTCGTGACACGCCTGTACGAACCGCAAGCCGGTTCAGTGCGTCTCAACGACGTCGCAACGTGGGACGCTCACGTCGCGGACATCCGCAAGCGTGTCGGCATGGTTACCCAGGACGTGCAGCTCTTCCGCGCCTCGATCCGGGACAACCTCACGTTCTTCAACGACGACATCCCCGAGGAGCAGATCATCGACGCGATTCATCGCCTTGAACTCGACTCGTGGCTTGCATCGATGCCGAACGGCCTCGACACCCTGCTCGACTCCGGAAGCGGCGGACTGTCGGCCGGGCAGGCCCAGCTCCTGGCGTTCACTCGGATCTTCCTCGAAGACCCCGGTGTTGTGGTGCTCGATGAAGCTTCGTCCCGCCTCGATCCGGCGACGGAAGCACTGATCGAACGCGCCGTCGACCATCTCCTCGAAGGCCGGACCGGCATTGTCATCGCTCACCGCCTCGGAACGGTCACTCGAGCCGACGACATCCTCATCCTCGACGAAGGACGTGTCGCTGAGTTCGGCGAACGCGCTGCGCTCGCCTCCAACCCCGACTCCCACTTCTCACGACTTCTGGCGACCGGCATGGAGGAGGTGCTCGCATGACGACCCGATCCCAGGCCCCAATCATGCGAATGATCCTGGCTCTCATCCGCAACCAGCCGGTGCGATATGGCTTCAGCGTGATCATGTGGATCACGATCTGGACGATGCCGATCCTGATCGGCCTGATCGTCGCCGCCTTCTTCGATCAGCTCACCGGGGAGACTGCCGGCTGGAACCTTCCCACGATCATCGCAGCGCTCTGGGCGTACCTTGTTGCCCGTATTGTCATCGTGTTCGGTGGGATGCGGCTTCACTCCGAGACGCTGTTTCGTGCCGGAGCCTCGATGCGAGGTTCGATGCTGGCGTGGATCTTCTCGCTCCCCGGCGCACGACCAATCGACGAGACACCCGGTGAGGTTGTCTCGCGCTTTCGAGACGATGTCGATCACACCGTCGAGGCGATGGACTTCACCGTCGACTTCATCGGGTCGATGCTCTCTGCTCTCGTCGCGGTGATTCTGCTCTTCTCTATCGATCCCGTGATCACGCTGGTCGTGTTCGCTCCCGTGGCCATCATCATTCTCGTCGTAAGCCGCACAGGGTCGACGATCCGTCGGTATCGCACCGCGGCACGCGAATCGACTGAGGCCATCACCGGCTTCCTCGGAGAGACACTTGGCTCGGTCCAGTCGGTGAAAGTGGCCGGAGCGGAGTCCACGATGCTGGCGCACTTCAACGAATTGAACGACGTGCGACGCAAGATGATGGTGCGCGACCGCACGTTCACTGCCGGACTCGAAGCGGTGTTCCACAACACCGTCAGCATCGGCACCGGCCTCATCTTGATCCTCACGGCAGGTTCGATATCAACCGACGGTTCGGCTGGGATCACGGTCGGCGAGTTCAGCCTGTTCGTGTACCTCCTGGCGATGGTCACCGACTCGGCGTACTTCATCGGATTGTTCCTCGCCAGGGTCAAACAGGCGGGTGTGTCGGCCGACCGGATGATCTCGCTGATGCGCGGTGCGACGTGGCGCGACGTCGTGGCGCCACGCGACCTCTTCGCTCCCCCGGGCCCCCAGGTTCAGCCCGGCTCGAAGTTCACGTCCACAATCGAACCGAGCGACGCTCCGCTCATCGCAGCGAACGGTCTCAGCTACCGGTACCCGTCGTCAGGCGGAGGTATCGACTCGATCGACCTCGTCGTCGACCGGGGCCGGTTCGTTGTTGTCACCGGGCGCATCGGTTCAGGCAAGACGACGCTGCTGAGGACCGTGCTCGGCCTCCTACCCGCCGACGCCGGCATCGTGACATGGAGTGGCGAGGACGTTGCAGACCCGGGTTCCTTCATGAAACCTCCACGCACCGCATACACACCACAGGTTCCGCGACTCTTCTCTCTCACCCTCGAGGACAACCTCAAACTCGGTGTAGACGCGTCCAGCGAGCAGGTGGCAGAAGCCATTCACACGGCGACCATGGAGCAGGACGTCGCCGGCATGCCTGAGGGCCTTGAGACCATGGTCGGTCCGCGCGGCGTGCGGCTGTCCGGCGGGCAGATCCAACGCTCTGCCGCGGCCCGGATGCTCGTACGCCGCCCCGAGTTGCTTGTGTTCGACGACCTCTCCAGCGCCCTGGATGTCGAGACCGAACAGCTCCTGTGGGATCGACTGTTCACCGACGGATCGGGGGCAACGGCGCTCGTCGTATCGCACCGGAAACCCGCCCTTCAGCGAGCCGACCTCGTCATCGTCCTACGAGATGGCAGGATCGAGGCGCAAGGAACAGCAGAAGAGCTGCTGAAGACCAGCAAAGAGTTCCAACACCTATGGGCAAGAGAAACCCACTGAGACGAAAGAATGCGCAGCACCCGGGGTCCCACTGCTTGCCTGCCGCGTCCCGCGGTCGGTCGGTAGACACGAGACATGAGACCTGCGACGAGTCTCGGATCTCGAGTCTCGGATCTCGGATCTCGAGTCTCGAGTCTCGTATCTCAGCTTGGCCTTGTGATGGCTACGACTTCGATCTCGAACGTCAGGGTTTTGCCGGCAAGGGTGTGGTTCGTGTCGAGCACAACCGTGCCTTCCTTGACTTCGAGCACAACGGCTGCTGCACCCGTATTGAGGAACACCTCGTCTCCAACGGCAACATCGTCTTGGGATGGTCCGTAAGGCACCTCGACCACGAAATCTTCGTTCCACTCCCCGTATGCGTCGGCAGGCAGCATTCTTGCGGTTGTTGACTCGCCAACAACAAGGCCGCGAACCGCCTGGTCGAACCCGGGAATGACCTCACCCGTACCCACCGTGAACGACAGTGGCGCCCCACGCTCTCGTGACGAGTCGAAGGTCGAGCCGTCGTCGAGCGTGCCGGTGTAGTGGACCTCGATGAGATCTCCGTCCTGAACCATGAATCCTCCATTGGTGGTAGTTGCGGCGTCATCGGCCGCTGAATCATCACCGGAGGAGCACGACGCAACGCCCACAGCCACGATGGCAATGATCACAAGAAGATGACGCTTGAGCATTCGGCTCCTCCGGTCGATGTAAGAGGAATACGAGAGACTACGTCGTACCCTTTGGTTAGCGAGTGAACGGGAATCGATGACCCCCGAAAAGACGAACGAAACAACCCACACCCTCGAGACGGTCGAGTTCATCGACTCGTGGCTCGATCAGAACGCAATGTGGGTTGATGCGCGTGTGATGGATTTCGCCCTCGACGTTCGGACGCTCCTCTCGTCCGACTCACTCGGTGAGAACGACGAACGCCAGAAGATCGGCGCCGACGCGTAGCCGACAGCGGTGTCCGGGAGCAGTCCCGTCGCCTATCCTCGCAGCATGGCTGATTTCACACCTCCGCTGCGCGATATCAAGTTCAACCTCCGGCACATCGCGGACCTCGACGGTTTGATCGGTTACCCCGGATTCGAGCACGTCGACCCCGACACCATCGACGGTGCTCTCGACGAAGCCGGGCGTTTCATGTCCGAGGTCATTGCACCCACGAACCGTGCTGGAGACGAGATCGGGTGTACCTGGGAAGACGGGTCCGTCACCACGCCGGAGGCCTTCAAGGATGCGTGGCGCAAGTACGTCGACGCCGGCTGGAGTGCTGTCTCCGGGCCAGCCGAATTCGGTGGCCACGGATTCCCCGAGACGGTGGGATTCGCGATCAGCGAAATGTTCGTCGCTGCGAATCTCGCATTCTCCCTGAACCCGATGCTGACCGGTTCGGCAATCACCGTGATTCGCGACCATGCCGACGACTCCCTCCGGTCCACATACCTCGAGAAGTTGGTGACCGCAGAATGGACCGGGACCATGGTGCTCACCGAGCCTGAAGCCGGATCGGATGTGGGCGCCCTGCGCACAAGGGCGATCCCTGCCGATGACGGCTCGTATCGAATCAGCGGGTCCAAGATCTTCATCACGTGGGGCGATCACGATCTCACCGACAACATCGTCCATCTGGTGCTGGCGCGACTGCCGGGTGCTCCCCCCGGTACCAAGGGGATCTCACTGTTTGTCGTCCCGAAGATGCTCGTCGGCAACGACGGCAGCATCGGTGACCGGAACAATGTCGAAACGGTTTCGATCGAACACAAACTCGGCATCCACGGCAGCCCGACATGTGTGCTCTCGTTCGAGGAATCTGTCGGCTACATCGTTGGTGAGCCGAACCACGGCATGCGCTACATGTTCGCGATGATGAATCAGGCACGCCGTGAGGTGGGTCTCGAAGGGCTCGGGATTGCGGAACGTGGCTACCAGCAGGCGGTGGCGTTTGCGCAGGAGCGCACGCAAGGCCGGGCCGTCGGCACACCGAAGACGGACGTGGCTCCGATCGTTGAGCATCCGGACGTCCGTCGCATGCTGATGACGATGAGGGCGTACAACGAAGCATCGCGTGGCCTCCTCTATGACACGGCCGCAGCTGGAGAACGAGCGCACCGCCACCCAGACGAGTCCGGGCGGCGAGAAGCAGCGAATCGTGTTGCTCTCCTCACTCCGGTTGCGAAGGCTTGGTGTTCCGACCTCGGTGTCGCCATGACATCAATCGGTGTCCAGGTTCACGGCGGCGTTGGTTACGTCGAAGAGACTGGTGCCGCCCAGCACTATCGGGATGCCCGAATTACCCCCATCTATGAGGGCACCAACGGGATCCAGGCGATCGATCTCGTCATGCGAAAGCTGCAAATGGATGACGGTGCCGTTGTTCGGTCGTATCTGGATGAGATGGCGGCACTTGACGTTCCGTTGGCCGAATCGAGCGATCCACGTTTCTTGGTGATGAGCGAGGCGCTTGTCCCGGCCGTGGCAGCGCTCCGCGAAGCGACGGAGTGGCTGATCTCCTGCGATGACGCGAACGATCGGCTTTCGGGGGCATCACCATATCTCGACATGTTTGGCACGGTCGCCGGCGGTGCCTACCTGATACGCATGGCACTGGCCGCGGCGGCCGAGGAACGCGACGCATGGCTCGACGCAAAGATCGACACCGCAGCGTTCTATGCCCACCAGATCATGCCGCGTGCAGCGGGTTGGCTGCCTTCGTCGACGGCCGGCGCCTCCGAACTCTTCGCCATCCCTGCCAACGGTCTCGAGACGGCAAGATGAGTGACACCGGGCATCGGAGAGGCGCGGCGTTCTTCGACCTCGACCGCACCATCATCAGCGGATCGTCGGTCTTCGCCATGGGTGTTGCTGCCTATCGGGCCGGAATGGTGTCGAGGCGCGACCTTCTCGCAGATGCGACCAACGCGACGACGTTCCTCTTCGCCGGGGCATCCGATGAGAAGACTGAAGCTGTCAGGGACCGGGTACTCCAGGCGATCAAGGGTGTCCCGGTGGAACAGATGGCGGAACTCGGGGACCAGATCATCCCCAGACTCGAGAGCGAGGTCCGGCGTGAGGCACGCGGCCTCCTGGACCTGCACCATGCAGCCGGTCGCGACACCTTCATTGTCTCGGCATCACCGATCGAGATCGTTGGGGACTTCGCCGCTGCTATCGGCCTCACGGGTGGCATCGGCACGGTCGCTGCGATCGAAGATGGCGTGTATACGGGAGAGCTCGCCGAGCCGTTCTGCTACGGCGAGGGCAAAGCGATCGCCATCCAGAAGGTCGCAGGGGAACAGGGTTATGACCTTCGCCTCTCGTACGCATACACCGATTCTGCCGGAGATCTCCCCATGCTCGAACTCGTGGGTCATCCCGTGGCGGTGAACCCAGACCGTGCGCTCGAAGCGATCGCGTACCACCGCGGCTGGCCCGTTGTTGAGTTCAGCAGAACACGGAAAACCGTCATCAAGCGGACCACCGCCGCCGTTGGAGCGGCGGCCATGGCCGGGATCGCGTTCGGCGTCGGCGTCGGCGCGGGCAAGCGCGCTGCCGCGCGCCAGAGCCTCGTCCGCCGAGTCCTCGGCTAGCAACTGCCGGTTCTAGATCGACGCAGGAGTGTTTCGCCCGCGTCCGTATGCCCCACCGGCGTACGACGACAGGTCGAAGAGGAACGCAACGATGAGGACGACCCACCCGAAACCGGTTACTCCGCGGCCCGGCGCCCACATGAACACGAAGGCGAGGGTGGTGAACGGGAGCAGCAGAAGGCCAACGAGAGGTGCGACCCATCCATCAAAGGCTCGATCCACAAGATCGGTGAAGAGCCACACAAAGAGGAGTGTCAGGCGCGGAACAACGGATCCGACCGTTGCCGCCAGACAGCAGCCACACGGCACGTCGAGTCTCCTTCCAATCTCGTCTCCCCGGCAGGCTACCGGATAGATGGTGGGATATTGCGGGTCCACCACTACCGTTGAGTTTGGCCGGCTCCGGCCAACCTCCTCATCATGACTAACGAACTCGCAACAGACACGACCTTCGCCGACCTCGGCGTCTCCCCCGAACTCGTATCCATCCTGACCGAAGCGGGATTCGATTCACCGTTTCCGATTCAGGCGGCGACGATTCCGGATGGACTTGCCGGTGTTGACGTTCTCGGCAAAGCGAAGACCGGATCGGGCAAGACGCTTGCGTTCGGACTCCCGATCGTCGAGGGCCTCGAGCGTGCCGAACCGTTTCATCCGAAAGCCCTGGTGCTGGTCCCCACCCGCGAGTTGGCAATGCAGGTCACCCGCGATCTTCAGCCTCTCGTAGAAGCCCGCGACTTCCGCTTGGTCACCGTGTACGGGGGCGCTTCGATGAAGGACCAGATCGATGCCCTCGATGCCGGCGTTGAACTGCTGATCGCTACCCCGGGGCGTCTTATCGACCTGATGGAGCGACGCAAGGCCCGCCTCGACGACATCACCGTTGTGTGTCTCGACGAAGCCGATCAGATGGCGGACATGGGTTTCATGCCACAGGTTCGCAAGATCATGGCGGCCGTTCCCGACGACCACCAGACCTACCTTTATTCGGCGACGCTCGACTCGCAGGTGCAGGAGTTGGTCGACCGCTACATGACCGACCCGGTCAGCCACGAGGTCGAATCCGACAGCGACCATGTTGACACGCTCGAACACCGATTCCTGAAGGTCCACCACCTCGACAAACCCAAAATGGCTGCGGCCCTCAGCCGCACCGCCGATCGGACCCTCATGTTCACGCGAACGAAGTGGGCGGCCGACGACCTCAACAAGAAACTGCGCGATCTCGGCGTCTCCGCAGCGGCGATCCACGGCGACCTCCCTCAGCAGAAACGTGAGCAGTCGCTCTCCCGATTCCGCGACGGCAAGGCAACGGCGCTGGTCGCTACCAACGTCGCAGCGAGAGGCCTCCACATCGACGGCGTCGACATCGTGATTCACTACGACCCCCCCGATGACCCCAAGACCTACCTGCACCGTTCTGGTCGCACTGCGCGAGCCGGCGAAGAGGGCCTCGTTGTCACGCTTGTGGAGTGGGACCAGGTGAACGAGGTGCTCGGCATCCAGCGTCGCGCTGGTTTGAACGTGCCGATCATCAAGATGTTCTCGAACGACGAACGGGTCGCAGATCTCTTCTCGTGGCAACCTCCCGAGGATCAGGCTCCGTTCAAGCCGGGTTCGCAACGCAAGCGCCGCCGTCGTCGCGGTTTCTAGCCTTCGCGCCGACTCTGGACGTGGCACGCTCGTCGCCGCTCAAGAACGAGACCTCCCTAGGGTGCACCGCACAGCACCCGACCTGAGGAGCCGCGATGGCCGCCCAATATGATGCCCCGCCCGAGTTGACGATCGATCTCTCGAAGACCTACACGGCAAAGATCGATACCAGCGCCGGTGCGATCACCCTCGAGTTCTACGCTGCCGACGCTCCCCAGACCGTCAACAATTTCGTGTTCCTCGCTCGCGAGGGTTTCTACGACGGCGTCATGTTCCACCGCACCATTCCCGGGTTCATGATCCAGGGTGGTGACCCGACCGGAACAGGGACCGGCGGACCCGGTTACCGCTTCCGCGACGAGTTCCACGACAAGACGACGTACAGCCGGGGAACCGTTGCGATGGCGAACGCCGGACCCAACACCAACGGTTCACAGTTCTTCATCTGCCACGACAACGTTGGGCTGCCAAACGCCTACACGATCTTCGGCGAGGTCACCGATGGCCTCGACGTCGTCGACACGATTGCGCAGAACCCGACCGGTCCTCAAGACCGCCCAATCGAACCGGTCACCATCAACTCCGTCACAATCACCGAGAGCTAGCGCCATCCCCTCTCCCGCCGAAGGTGGGGGAGGGTGCCCGAGCGCCAGCGAGGGTGGGAGGGGGCGGCCTGGGAGACCACATCGCGCAGATGAGGTCTGACGCGGCCGTGCCCGAGCGCCAGCGAGGGTGGGAGGGGGCGGCCTGGGAAACCAAATCGCGCAGATGAGGTCTGACGCGGCCGTGCCCGAGCGCCAGCGAGGGTGGGAGGGGGCGGCCTGGGAAACCACATCGCGCAGATGAGGTCTGACGCGGCCGTGCCCGAGCGCCAGCGAGGGTGGGAGGGGGCGGCCTGGGAGACCAAATCGCGCAGATGAGGTCGGTAACGAGGGGGTGCCTATCCGGGCGCAGCGGTCGTGGTCGTCGTTGGTTCCGGTGGCGGCGGCGCCACGGTTGTTGTCGGCGCCACCGTTGTTGTCGGCGCCACCGTTGTCGTAGGCGCCACGGTGGTTGTGGTCGTGTCTGCCGGGACGGTCGTGGTGGTGTCCGGCGGCACGGTCGTTGGTGGTGTCTTCGGCTTGGGTTGCTTGTAGTTCCACGTCCACGACTGTGTGGTCGTGGTGCCGTCTGGGTGGGTCATCAGGCGAGTGATGGTGTTGCCGGAGCGCTCCGACGTGCAGGTCCGGCCGCCGTTGTTGCCGTAGAAGGTGACCGTGATCGACCCACCCGTATACGACGTGTCGATGAACACAGGAGCTTCGGAGTCATTGAGGAACTTCACGTCGGGAGCGGGGAAGCCGAGTGTCGCCTCCCGCACGTACGGGTATCGGGAGAAGTAGAGGCTGTGCGGCTGATGCTCCACGTCCTCGTAGCATCCGAAGAAGACCGCGTTGTAGAAGGTCGTAGCGAACTGGCTGGTGCCGCCGCCCACGTTTGCGGGGTTGTCGCAGCAGTACACCTCACCGCCGATGATCGCCCCGGCCCGGACATAACCTTCCGCCGTCGTCCGCTTCCCCGCTGTGTCGTTGATCGAGAAGGTCTCGCCCGGCATGACAACGGAACCGTCAATCTCGTCGGCAAGCTTCTGAATGTTTGTGACCCGACTCGCGCAACACGGGTGGTAGGTCGTGAACGTCGATACCTCTCCGAAGGGTCCCATGGCCTCGGCCATCTCGGTCGTGAGCGCGGCGGGATCGCCGATCATGGTTGGGACTCGGGCAAACCCAAGACCCATCGCCGCATCGATGACAGCCGTGGGGAGCGCACCGAGGTCGACGACTGTACCCGGCTTCGACGGGATGATCCCTATCTCTCCTGTTTCCTTGTCGAAGGTGAAGGATGCGTCGACGGACGGCGTCGCAAACTGTTCGACGCGGTCAACCGCAAGGTCGCGGAGTGCCGGTTCGTCGAGTTCAACCACGATCTCGGCAGGAGAATTGACAATCACTTCGGTCCGCAGCGCCGAGGCAAGCCCCGAAGAGGTGAACATGAGGCGACCATCGAATCCCTCACGCCACAACATCACCGGTTCTCCGATGAGATCATTCGCCCGCACGACGGCATCGTCGACCTGGTGGTTCGTGACCGTCGGCTCCAGGTCGGTCAGCGGCAAGACCACAGGAAGCCGCTCGAGGGTGTGGAGCGACGATGCAACCGCCTCGAACGCAGGCGGCCGGTCGATCAGGGCCCCCGGACGTGGATACTCGGGCACCGCGACGTTGTTCTCCACCAGCACGGCACCCTCATAGGCCGGGTGGTCAACAACACTCCGATCCCACTCATGCAGGACAACTTCGATCATTTCGTTGTCGACCGTTGTGGGGATCTCCACCACAACCGGATCCCATCGAGCACCAGCCCAGCCGGCGAAGTCGGAGAAGAACCCTCCCTCTCTGCGTTGGGCCAGGGCGTCGTCGACGATTGCCTGCTCGTCCACTGCAAGTCCGGCATCCGCCGGATCGAGAACAACTTCAACATCGTTCACAACGAACGGCGCCGGTGTCTCGATCAGTTGCTGCTCATATGCGGCGATCGCCGCAACCGCGTCTTCCGTGGAGAGACCGGAGATGTCCACACCGGCTGCCGCGACGTTTCGTCCGACCCGATCCGGGTGCATGACCTCGTCGTAGACGTAGGTGCCGGCGATGGCCAACACGATCACCACCGGAACGGCGATGACTATCGAGATCAGTATTCGGCGCAAGAGGGTCCCCGTCGGTCCTGGTGACCAAGAGTGTATGGCGGAACACCCTTTGTGCAACGACCTTCGGGGAAACCTCGACGATGCTCGTAGCTAGGCGTACACCTGAGGAATCTCGAGATCGCTCCAATCGGGTTGCACGTAGTCGCCCGCGGGTTGCCGGTCGGGCAATTCAAGCGGCGGCGGCGTGAGGTCCTCGTACGGGATCTGACTGAGGAGATGGGTAATCACATTCAGCCTGCCGGCCTTCTTGTCTTCAAGATTTGCCAGGTTCCACGGTGCCCACTCGGTGTTGGTGTGTTCGAAGGTGACGTCACGAGCTTTCGAGTAGTCGACCCAGCGAGAACGTGCGGTCAGGTCCATCGGGCTGAGCTTCCACCGCTTCTTCGGATCGGTGTTCCTCGACTGGAACCGGCGTTCTTGCTCATCGTCGCTTGTGTGCAGCCAGTACTTGATCAGCATGATGCCGTCGTCCACCAACGTCTGCTCGAACGAAGGGCACAGGGTGAGGAATCGTTCGTACTCCTCTTCGGTGCAGAAGCCCATGACCTTCTCGACATTGAGGCGGTTGTACCAAGATCGATCAAAAAGGACCATCTCCCCGGCTGCCGGCAGGTGAGAGACGTACCGCTGCAGGAACCACTCCGTCTTCTGACGGTCGGTCGGCACCGGCAGCGCAACCGTACGCACGACACGAGGGCTCAGCCTCCGGGTGATCGTCTTGATCGTCCCGCCCTTGCCGGCTGCGTCTCGGCCCTCGAAGATCACGACGATGCGGAGACCTTGATCCTTGATCCACGCTTGCAGTTTTGCGAGTTCAACCTCGAGTTCGGCGAGCTGCTTGTCGTATTTCTTGGTCTTCATGCCGAGAATCGTAGCGGCAGAATCACGGCCGTTCCGGAGCCGCTCAGGAAGCCCTACGACGAGCGCGGTCACGGGTCCGGCGACGGAGGCGGCGCCGCTCGCCGGCATCCATACCACCCCACACACCTTCGGGCTGACCCGTCTCCAGCGCGAATGTCAGGCACTCGTCTTGCACAGGACAGGAGGCACAGATGGCCTTCGCAGCTCGTGTTGCCCCGGGCACGTCGTTCGGCGGGAAGAAGACCTCCGCTGAGTACGTCGCACATGCAGCCTGGTCATGCCAAGGCTCGATTGCATCGAGGTACAGTTCACCAATTACGGACACCATATGTCGCTCCACCGATGGGCTTGCGCTAAGAAACGCCGCAGGTGGCACGATTGTTCCCGAAGTCGGGCTCGGCCCGGCCGGTTACCGCGCAGGTCCGGCCGAGATGTCGTCGAACGACCACACCAGATCGCTGTCACATCTGATGACACCCTCGATGCGGCCGACGAGTTCCTCCAGCAGCTTCGCATCCGACCGATTCGGAACCTGACCCGACAGCATCACCACGCCTTCGGTGACGTGGACGGAAACGTCTCGGGACTCGAGCATGAGGATGCGCCGAATCACCCCCCGCTCGACGGCATCTGCGATCGCTTCGTCGTCGCGGGCGAACGCAACCAGGATGTCGCCTCGGCTCACGATGCCCTCCAAATGCCCGTTCGGGTCGACGATGGGCAGTCGTTTCACCTTACGATCGATCATGAGACGAGCGGCTTCTGCGATCGTGGTGTTCCGGTCGACGGTGATCGGCGAGCGTGTCATCGCTGCCTCAACGGTCGATGGCGTCCGGGTTTGCTTCTCGCCGAACACGGTGTCGAAGAGACGCTGGCGGCCGATCATCCGGCCCGCTTCGGTCTCGATGAAATCGGCCTCCGTGATAATGCCGATGATCTCGCCGTTGTCGGCGATCACAGGGAGTCCGGAAACGCCGGCATCGATCATCACGCGGGCCGCCTGTTTCAGAGACCACTCCGGCTGTGCTGCGACGACATCGGTCGTCATCACATCTACGACTCTCATTGCCCGCTCGCTCGAAGGAGCATCATTGGCTCCATTCTTCCGGCGGATACTGGTGTTCGTGTTTGGTTGCCACCCGGGCAGCGTACGCGGCGGCTTCGCTCCGGCGCGACATCTCCATCTTCGCGAGGAGATTTGAGACGTAGTTCTTAACCGTCTTCTCGGCCAGGAACATCTCTTCGGCGATCTGTCGATTGGTCTTCCCGTCTGCGATTAGATCCAGGATTCGGCGCTCCTGGGGAGACAGTCTGCGAATGAGCGGATCGTCCACGGTGTGGCCGCGCAGCCGATCGAAGAGAGGCTCGGCCATGGCCGGATCGAGAAGCGTCTCGCCCGCACCCACCCTCCTGATGCTGTCAATGAGCGCTTCCGCATCGATCCGCTTGAGAACGTAGCCGGCAGCCCCAGCCATGATCGCCGACATCAGTGCCTCCTCGTCTGCAAACGATGTCAGGATCAGCACCCCGACGTCTGGCCAACGGTCGACGATCTCCCGGCACGCCTCGACGCCTGAACCATCCGGTAGGCGGACGTCCATGACAACAACGTCCGGCACGTCGTATCCAACTCGCCGTACACCCTCTTTCGCCGTCCCGGCTTCACCGACCACGGTGAGGTCGTCGTATGAGTCGATGAGGGATCGCAGCCCTCGACGGACCACCTCGTGGTCGTCGACGAGCACAACGCGGAGTGAGCCGGCCGGCTTCTTCTTTCTTGGCACACCTGAAAGCTACAACATCCACGGACTTGGCGGAGGGCTGAATGGCTCAGTTCGTGAACGAGTAGCCTGCTTCCGTGGTGTTGAGACAGTTCACTCCAGCGCGGCTCCGCGACCTGGTCGAAGGAGCTGCCGCGGTAGCAGGCCAGACCGATCTGCAGGCGATTCTTGCAACGACGGTCGAGATCGCCATGGATCTCACCGGAGCGCCGCACGGCGCTCTCGGGGTCGTGGGCCAGCACGGCACGCTCGTGGACTTCGTCCACGCCGGCCTCGACCCTGAGCTCACAGAATCGATCGGTAGCCCGCCCCAGGGGCGCGGCGTGCTCGGCCTCATCTCGCGAGAGGGCAAGACGGTCCGGTTGAACTCCATCGCGGACCATCCAGATGCGGTGGGCATGCCGAAGCATCACCCGGCGATGGGTCCGTTCCTCGGGGTCCCGGTTCGTGCGGGACCAAACCTCTTCGGGAACCTCTATCTCACGGACAAGGAAGGGGGCTTCACCGAAGAGGACGAAGCCCTCGTTGAAGCACTTGCGATGATCGCCGGAACGGCCATCCGCACGGTGCGCCTCCAGCGCCGTCTCCAGAGCCTCGCGGTTGCTGAAGATCGAGAGCGAATAGCTCGAGATCTGCACGACGCCATCATCCAGAATCTCTTCGCGGTCGGCCTCTCCCTCCAGGGACAGGCGCTGAAGGTTGTCGACCCACAGATACGGCGGGCGCTCGAGCAGGATGTCGAGAGCCTCGACCAGACGATTACGTCACTGCGTGGATTCATCTTCGATCTCGGTTCCCCGGCCGATGATCAACGCACGCTGCGATCGGAGCTTCGAGAGCTCGTCACTCGCCTCGCCGGGCCACACGACACCGAGGTGCACGTCACGTACACCGGGACTCTCGAAACGCTGCCCCGCAAGGTCATCGAGGATGCCTCACAGCTTGTACGTGAATCGCTGAGCAACTCGCTCCGGCACTCCCAGGCGGACCGGGTCACAATCGAGATTCACGGCGGCGACGATCGCCTCGCCCTCCTGATCTCGGACAATGGCATCGGGTTCGATCCCGGAACCGTCGCATGGGGGCTGGGACTCACGAATCTCAGAGAACGAGCGACCCGCGCTGGTGGGCAGATCTCTATCAATTCGGAGGCCGAAACCGGGACCGCCGTGCGGGCCTCGTTACCGCTCTGAGTGGTCAGCGCGTGACTCTTTTGTTACAACAGCCCTGGAACCACTAGATTTCGGCCTTCAGCAAGCTCGTGCAAATGGGGATTCATGGACCTGAGGGTCGCTGCCACCGGCAACGAAGTCACCGTTCCCGCCGGAACGACGGCGGTAATCGGCGCGGACGCGTCTGCCACCGTCCGGGTCGCTCGACCGGGCATTTCGCGACGTCACGCCGTCGTCAAGTACGACGGCTCACATTGGGTCTTGCAGGACGCATCAAGCAGGAACGGGACGTTTCACAACGGAGCCCGCATCCAGTTCCTGGATATCAAGGGACCAACAACGGTTCGACTCGGGCATCCAACCGAAGGCGCCGAAGTACACCTCACGCCGACGGCGAGCACCACAGCGAAGCCTGCAGCATCGTCGCCCTCCACTGCATCAAAACCTGCCGCTGCATCTCAGCAGACGGCCGCACAAACCCAGCCCGCCGCGGCACCTGCACCGGTGCAACGAACCCGAGTTACCCCGACGACACCTGCAAGTCCGGGTGCTGCTGATCCACGGCTCGACGACCTGATCTCTGCGCTCAACGACACGGTGAAGTCGATGCGGGGTCTCACCTGGTCGGTGTGGGCAATGATCGCCGTCACCGCCGTCCTCGCGATCCTGACCCTCTTCGTAGGAATAATCGGAAACTAGTAGAAGACGAGCCCGAGCCAATCACCGGCTCGGATCGCTCACCCGCCGTACGTCACACCTGGTCGCAAGACTCGAGACCTGAGACTTGAGACTCGCTTCGGATCTCGTGTCTCGGATCTCGTGTCTGGTACCTCGGATCTCGTGTCTCGTGTCTACTGATCGTCTTCTGCTGACCTGAGGAACTTCTCTACCTCGGCGCCGATCTCATCGGCTGACGGAACTTCCTGGAATGGGGTTACGAGCTCGGGACGTTCGTCCTGCATCAGCTCGAGACGCTCAACGTACTGCCGAGCATCGTCGCGCTCGGCGAGGTCCGCATCGATCTGTTCGAGTTGTGCGGAGGCCTCGATCGCCAGATCACCGATCGGGAACCGGACATCGACTTGACCACCGACTCGTTCGATGAGGCCAAGGACTCCCGGATGGAACGGGCTCTGGAGATAGTGAGGAACTTGAGCCCAATACCCGATCGCCGGCAGTCCGGCTTCGGCGACCCCTTGGCGCAGCACGCTCACGGCAGCACCCGGGACCACAAGATCATCCGGCATGACATCATCGCCATCTCGCAGGAGTTCACCGTCGGAGGTTGTGCACACCACACGCACTGGTCGGGTATGCGGCACGGGGGCCGGCACGGCTCCGAGCGTGACGAATCTACTCACGTTGTATCGCCGGGTGAGCTCGACGAACTCGCGCGTCAGTTCTTGCCAACGGAAGTCGGGTTCGTTCCCGGTTGCGATGAGCAGTTCGACCCCGTCGACGGATCGGTGAATGATCTCGAGGCGGGGCCACACCACATCAGTGAGGGCTCCGTCCGAGAAATGCAGGGTGGGCCGCGACGATCGGTAGTCGAAGAGGGCATCCGGTTCGAAGGCAGCCACGACGTCACCCCCGTCGGCGATCCGCTCGGCGGTGTCGGTGCCAACCGACGCGGCGTCGACCCATCCCGACATGGCCAGCAGCATGATGGGGCGGTCGAGGTCGAGGTCGGACGCGTACGAAAGCAGACTCATCTCCGCCGACGATACTCAGCTTGGGGAACTGACGTCTACGAGATGCCGGCGGCTGCAGCCTCAGTGTCCAATGCCTCGATCACCCGTGCCTGTAGTTCCTGGAAGAACTCGCGGGTGTTGAAGACCTCGAGATCCGAGTCACCCATCGGTCCGTGTGCTTCCTCCGGGACCCGGTAGTCGTCGATCTCGAAGCCGCAGCGCCGCTCGTTGACGTATCCACGCAGCTGGGTTCGTATCGCCGCTCGACTCAACTCGTCCCCCGTCACATCGAGACCCGTCGCCACTCGCACCGCCTCCGCCTCCAGATCAGGGCTGGCATTGGCAAACTTGCAGAGTCCCGTCAGATCGTCGAGCAGATACAGCGGACCACTCGCGGTGATTGCGTCAAACCAGTAGTCGAGATCTGTCTGCTTCTCCTGGGCATACAGCATGAAGGTTCGCATCGACATGTGCCCTCCGGCCAGAGCCCACGGGAAGCCGGGGTTCACATGGGGATGGAACCCCGGATACTCCACCCCTTTCGAGTGCATGGCGTAGCCGGGTTGCCCCAAACGCTCAGACAGTCGCTTGGCGCCCAGGCCGAGTTCCGGGAGACGCCCTTCGGCCACAGCGTGAATCGCCGCCACCGCTCCATCGACGTCCCCATAACTCAGGCCGCCGAGCAGATCGCCGTTGTTGCGCCGGTTGTACTCCATCACGTAGGCGAGTGTCACTCCAAGGGAGATGGAATCCAGCCCGAGTTCATCGGACAGATGAATCAGCGAAAAGGCCGCATCGGCGTCATAGATCCCGAGGTTCGAAGACAGGAGCGCTATCGGCTCGTAGTCGACTTTCACACGGAAACGGCCTGCTTCGCCGTTCGGGTCCTCGTCGTACACGTTCTTGTGACAACGGATGCCGCAGAGGTAACAGCCCTCGGCTTTCACGACGTAGGGTCCGGCTTCGACGGTTGGGCGATACAACGCGACACCAGCGTCGGTTCCCGTCGGTGAGTGGTTGAACTCCGGGAGGGCCCCTTCTTCGTGCATCCACTTGAGCGTCCGCCATGTTCCGCCGAGGTCTCCTTCGAGATCCCGGTATCGCGCGCTCCCTGGACCGAGGTTGATTTCGCGATTGACATCTCGCAGACCGCGGGTCCGGCCCGGGTCGGGACCGTCGGCCGCGATCGCCCAGAGGTTCTTCGAGGCCATAACACCGCCGTACCCGCCGCGACCGCAGAAGCGCTGTTTGGGATCGCCAGTCTCGAGTTGATTGTCGGTAGAGAGTCCGATCGCTGCATATCGCACGGTCTCGTAGTTCTCAGCCGCCGGACCGATCGATGCGAAGTGCGCGTCGGGATACCGCTGATGCAACGTTTGGATACGTTCGTTGATCGTCTGCCCCGAGAGGTCGGATGCCGCGAGGAACTCAAACTCCGCGGGTCCGCCGTCGGCCCCAGGAGTGAGACGGAGCAGCGTCGGCCGCACGGCCCGCCCCGTGAAGATCACGTCGTCGATTCCCAACCCGCGAAGCTTCGTGCCGAAATGGCCACTCCCGGCCGACCACATGAGACCGGCTGCGCCGCTGTCGGAAACCTTCAACGGCGAGTAGCCGTGGAAGAAGGTGCGCAGCCCCGTCATCACGCGCGTGCCACTCAGGAGACCGAGGTTCATGACCAGGGGTGCGGACGGGGCATATGGGTCGTCGACGTTGACGTCGCCGAGGAGTTTGGTTGCCCGCGCAATACCGCCCAGCGCGTCTTCGAGGTCTTCTGCCTGGACCGTTTCGAAGCGGACCGTCTCGTTGCTGAGATCCACGTAGTAGCGGTTGATCACCACCGACGTGACCGGCAGCAGGTCACTCTCCTCCACGATGGTTCGTCCTTTCGCTCGGTCCGTGCATCGTAGCGACCGGCCCCACCGTGTCGGCTGAGGACGGATCGAGTCTTCCTACAAGTACAACCCCGGCTGTTCTTCGTCGCTCGAGGGTTCGAGCGCATGACGACGGCGCATTTGCTCGAGTTGCGCTTGAGCCGACATCTGCTGCGTCCACAACGAAGCCTGGATGCCCTGGAACAAGCCCTCGAGCCAGCCGATCAACTGGGCCTGGGCGACACGGATCTCCGGCTCGGTAGGTGTCTCCCGCTCAAGAGGCACGAAGATCGCATCGAGCTCCTCTTTGAGATCGTCGGAGAGCACGTCGCGCAGTTCGTCGATCGAGCGGTGATAGACGTCGAGAAGTCGTTGACGCCCAATGTCGTCCATGCCGGAGGCACGGACTTCTTCGAGCATCGCACGAGTCATCGACGCGATGC
>Ga0316197_10000709_pt1 | contig 23257 bp, 20 predicted proteins | sample OudBiesiAoxic_MG_FD_204939 | JGI IMG/M metagenome (GOLD analysis project Ga0316197, IMG submission 204939) | Coastal sediment microbial communities from Oude Bieten Haven, Netherlands - site A oxic | ecosystem: Environmental > Aquatic > Marine > Coastal > Sediment | place: Netherlands... | reverse complement strand
GACCCACGGTGCCACCCCGCGCGCGCACGCTCGGCATCCCCTTGCTCGCGGCGGCCATCGTCGCCGGAGTGGCGTTCGTCCTGTGGCCCAAGGCCGGCGGCGAGAGCGCACCGACCGCGCCAGCCCCCGCACCTCCGCCTGCGACCACCGAGCCGAGCGAGGCGCCCGCCCCTGTGACAAAAAAGTCCGAGCCCCCCGCAGAACCTGCGCAGGCAGAGCCTTCCCGGGAGCCGGTCACGATCGAGCTTCGGTCCAGCCCCAAGGGCGCTTTGGTCGCTCTAAACGGCGAAAAACGCGGCCGAACACCCCTCTCTCTAGAGCTCGAGCGGGACACAGAAGCGACGGTACGGTTTTCGCTTCGCGGTTACCATGCCGAGCAGCGCCAATTCGTCGCCGACGAGGACGATTCGCTGCGCGTTCGCTTGAAAAAGAAATCGCGCCCCCCACCGTCTCCAATTAAGACAGACTTCTAGTCCGTGCCGTCACGCTCTTCCTTAGTGCTAGTCGCCTTGCTCGGCCTTGGGGCCCCTGCGCTTGCGACGGCACAAGGCGCGACTGAAAACGCCGAGGCGCGCGTGTACTTCGAAGAGGGCAACCGGCTCTACCAGGAGGCGGCCGACGCGAGCGGCGCGGCGCGTACCACCCTCTTGCAGCACTCGCTCGGGGCGTACGTCGACAGCCTGCAGATCGCGCGCAGCCGCAACGCGCTCTTCAACGCGGCCATCGTGCTCGGCGAGCTCGAGCGCCACGACGAGTCGTTCAACTACTTCAGCGAGTACCTCGCCATCGAGGGCTTGACCGAAGCGGACCGCGCCGAAGCCACAAAGCGACGCGACGCGCTGCGCGACGAGGTCGCTGTGCTGCGAATCGTCACGGAGCCCGACGCCGCCTTGATCTGGGTGAACCGGAAGGACCTCGCGCCGCGCGGCGAGTCGCCGATCGAGCTCGCGCTGCCGGCCGGAGAGCACAGGGTGTTCGTCGAGAAGCTCGGCTACGCGCCGCTCGAACGAGGCCAGCGCATCGTGCGCGGCGAGACGGTGAGCATGGAGCTGCGGCTCAGCGCGCTCCCGCCGCCGCCGACCGAACCCGACCCGCTCGCGAGCGCGCCGGAGCCCGAAAAGAAGCCTCGGCTTCGAAACGCCGCCATCGGGACGGCAGCCAGCACCCTGGCCACAGCCGCGGTGGCGCTCGGCCTCTCGCTTCGCGCGCGGACGCTGCGAGACGATGCGAACCAAGCCTCAGCGCAGTACCGCATGACCGGCGATGAGGCGGACCGCCAGAACGCCATCGACCTCGTCGACCGCACGGACCGCTTCAACCTCGCTGCGGACGTCCTCTGGGGAACGACCATCGCGCTCGGCGTGAGCGCCATCGTGCTCTACGGCGTGCATCGCGGGCGGCAGAAGAGGGAAGCGCCCGAAGTCGGGGTGTCGGTGTCGCGGCACGGCGGCTACGCCTCGCTGAAGATGTCGTTTGGAGCGAGGCCGTGAGGCGCGTACTCCTCGCCCTAGCCCCGCTCGCCGCACTCGGGCTCTGCTCGGCTTGCTCCCTCCTCAATGCACCGGACCGCAACCTGACCCCGCCGGATGGCGGCGTCGACGGTGGCGGCATCGAGCTCTTCTGCGCCGACGGGATGGACGACGATGAGGACAGCGCAACCGACTGCGCCGACGCGGACTGCGCCGAAGAGCCGGCGTGCTGCGAGCGACGTCGAACGACCCTCAGCTACGACTGGACCTCCGCCAACCTCGGCGCCGCCTGGAGCCTCGCCCCCAACCTGTGGAGCCCAGCGCGCCCGTCGTTCGGTGGCGCGACCTTCGTCGGAGGCTTCCTTCCCGCCGACACGGCGCGCTCGTTGCTCAGCCACGACTGCGTCTCGCTCGGCCTTGGCGGCTGGGTCGACACGACGCTGCGCAGCACGGATGCGGGCGGCTGCGCGGCGAGCGACACCTGCGCGGACTACGCGGGCATCGTACTGACGGCCGCAAGCGGATCGACCGTAGGCAACCGCCTGCAAGACGAGCTCGCCGTCACGCTGCACGCCGGCGGCGTCGTTCTCGTCACCCAGGCGGGCGCCGAGCTCGCACGCACCGCTGGCGGCGTCGAAAGAGACGTCTCAGTCGAGATCGAGCTTCGGCCGATGCTCGACGAGAGCAACCAAGCCGTCGTGGTCGCCTCGGTCGCCATCGATGGGAAGAGCATCCTCGACGGCTTCACGGTCACCCGCACCGAGAACCTCATCTCGGAGGGCGAGTGCACCGAGATTCCCGGCCTCTACGTCGCCGCAGAGGGTCAGGGCGACCTCGTCTACGTCGGCCCCATCGAAACCGCGAAGCAGGACTGTGCCAATCCGAGCCAATTCGATGAACAAAGTGCAACACTGCGAGCCCAGAACCTCGAATTTAGCCCTTCATGGACGGAGGCGTACGTGGGTGCGCCGACGTTGGCCAGCTCACGAAATGCGCTTTCCGACGTCCAGTGGGACCTGATCGTCGAAGGCAGCAATTGGAGCCCCGAGCTCGAGCCGACGACCCACGTTGGTTACGCCCTCGGGCACGCGCGGGTCGCCACGGACGAGGGCGGCAACTGGCGGCTCACCGGCTGGGAGAGCAGCGAGTCGCCCAAGGTGGGCGACAACCCGCCGGCCTGCGCGGGCGGCGTCTGCGCCGAAAACCGAAGCGTGCGGGAGCCACATCTGCTCGCCGAGCTCAACGACGGCGGGGAGCTCCGAGACCTGACCTTGGCCTTTGCGCGCGAGCTGGTGACCACGCCGACCGAGCGCGACTTGTTCGGCATCCAGGTCGTGCGCCCCGTGGGCAGCCCGGCCACGGCGTTTGCGCTCCCAAGCGCGCCGACCGTCTCGCCAGCCGACATCCCGGAATGCATCAGCCTTCGCGATCCAGCGCTAATTCCAGTGGATCCGGACGCGATCGGCGGCTACTGGCTGCTGTTCACCTGCATCGAGAGCGCGATGCCGCCGCGACAGATTCACGCGGTGCGGGTCTCGCGTGCGCTCGAGCTCGTGCAGGAAGGCGGCGGCCCGATGCGACGCGTCGTGCTCGATGCAGACGAGCTCGGCCCGTTTGCGGCCGCCGGGATTCGCGCGCCCGAGCCGGTGGTCTCGTTCATGGAGGACGGGATGCGGCTGCGGGTCTGGTTCTTGGCGCAAAGCACGCCTGGCGACTGGGCGGTCGCCTTGGCCGAGGCCCGCACCCACGATCTCGAGCTCCTCGAGTTCGACTTCCCGGAGCCGCTGCCCTTCCCCGTGAACCCGATTCTGAGCAACGAGTCGACCCTCGTGCTGAGCGGCTGTGTGGCCGAGCAATGCAACATCACTGGAATCGCGGTCACCCCCCGCGCGGACGACCCGAGCCGGCTCCGCTTCCTCTTGGCACGGCGCTTGAAGGAGTCAGATGGGGACGAAACGTTCCAGTTAATACCTTTGGAGCAAACTTGGAGCACACCGTGAAGCTAGATCGACGACGCCAGAACCGCACGCGGCTTCCGATCGCCGCTGTGTTGGCCTTGTTGTCGCTGGGCTGCGGAAGCTCCGACTCGGGGTCGCTCGCGACCGGCGCAGGCTCGGGCGGAACCGCCGGCGGCGGCGGGGACGCAGCGTTCGAGGGCGACGCAGGCGCAGGCGGCGCAGGCGGCGCGGGTGCGCGGAGCGGCGTGCCCCCGATCCTTGAAGCGAGTCCGGAGGCGATCGACAACAACCCGATCGAGCAGCTCTTCGCCGACCCACAGCGAAGCGCCTGGGATCTCCTCGGCGCCGACACCCAAAGCGCGCAGGGTTACGTGGACGCGGCCCTCGCTTGCTACTCGGAGCAAGCCGCATGCGACACGCCCAGCTGCGAAGCGTTCGCCTCGTGCTGCGTGGCGAGCGGAAGCTGCTGCGAGCCGGTCGCCGACGGACCGTTACCGGAGTCACTCGACTTCGGGGAGTGTGCGGGGCAGACGGTCGACAGCTGCGCCGCCGGGGAAGGGTTCAGCGCGAGCGTCTTCGGCGTGCAAGCGCCCGTGCTCACGAGTCGCGGCGTGGTCCCCAACGGCTCGGCGACAGCAGACGGCGGCGCGCTCGTCGGCGAGGTGCTCGACCTCGCGTCGCAACGGGTAGTCGTCGAGGTGCAGTTCTCGCTTCCGCTTGGGTGCGACGGCTCGTGCCTTCAGAGCGCGGGCGTCGCGTTCACCCCCGAGCTCGAGCCAGAGGGCTTTGGTGGCGCCGAGGTCGGGCTCCTCTTGAGCGGCTCTCGCGCGCTCGTGAACCTGATGATTGGCGGCCAAGTCGCCGACAGCTTCGACGCGGGCAATGACAACACGGTTTGGCGACTCGCAGTCTCCCCGAGCGGCACGCTGGAAGTCGCGCGCGACGGCACCCCACAAGGCTCGTACCCATTCGGGGCGCCGTTCCTCCGCCAGGCGCGGCTCGCCATCTTCGGGCGCAATCTCAGCGCCGACACGAACAGCGCGGCCGTTGCGCGCATCGCAACGCAGACCGAGGTCTGCGACAACCCACGTGGCTGGAGCGAGCGGATGCCGATGACGGTCAGCGTGCAGGGAGACCCCAGCCCGCAGCTCACGATGGGTCGTGAGCCGTCCATCGCGGCAGGCCCCGAGTTCACCGCAGTCGGCTTCGAGCTCGATGGCGAGATCTTGATCGGGCAAGAGGAAGGTCCCGGCCAGGTGAATTTCGACGCGCCCGGCCCCCCGTCCTCCATCTTCCCGACCGAAGCATTCGAGCTGGGCGGCGTTGGCGACCCGGAGTTGTTCTGGCTGCTCGACTCCCTCTACGTCTACTACACGGCGTACGACGACAACGGCGCGGGCAGCATCGGCTCGGCCATGATCACCGACGGCATGGCGCAAAAAGCAGAAGCGCCGGTCTTGGCGCCCGCGGGCGACGTCGTCTCCTACGCGTCCCCAACCCTCATGGTACGTGATGACCTCGCGGTGCTGATCGTGCAGGCGACGCTCGGGTCTGGCGTGACGGAGCTCCACGCGTTCTATTCCGTCGACCCCGAGACAGGCTGGGCTCGCATCGTCGACGGCACCCTCGAGGAGCTCACCCGCGTGAACGAGCCCTCCTCTGAGGTCACTAGCCCGAGTTTGATCGTGCACAACAGCGCGTACCAGCTCTACTACGCGCGGCGCACCGGCACCCGCTGGGCCATCGAGCTCGCCGTTTCCGACGAATTGCTGATCTGGCGGCCGCTTGGCGAGGCGCTCGGCGCGAGTGGCGAAGGTTTCGACAACCTCGGCGCCCGAGGGCCCGACGCGCGCTCCCTCAGCGACCGCGTCGAGCTCGTCTACATGGGCCAGAGCGGCGTCTCGTTCGAGCTGGGCGTCGCGTCACGCTCGGCGCCGTCCGCCACGGCGTTTCAGTGATCCGGCGCGGCAGCTTGGAACCCGCTCAAGATCTCGTTGCGCCGCATGAACCAGGGCGTGAACGGCGGGTTGTAGCGGGCCCAGACCGGCTCACCTTCCGGCTCGAGTCCTTCGGCCCGCAAGGCAGCGTAGAGCACCTCGAGATGCTTTTCGTAGTTTCGTTTCGACCACGTGCCTGAATAGCGGACCACGGCAAGTGTTTGCGAGGGGACCTCTCGAAACGTGATCCGCGCATCGTTGGGCTCGGGGAGCGTCTCGCGGGAGAGACCTGACGGCATCATGAAGCGAACGGTGTATTCGTCACCCGCCTTCTCCTGCGTGACCGGCGTCGTCATGGCGATCTTCGTGCCCTCGGCCTTCTCTTGAATCACCGGCGCCGTCATCGCGATCTTCTCCGAGCCACGGTTGCCACCGAAGATGTACTTGGCGAGGATCCGAAACCCTTGGTTCCCGGCGTTTTCGAGACTGCCGTCGACTTTGGTTTCGGCGACGAGATAGGGCGCGTACTCGCGTATCTCGACGGGTCCGAGCTTGGATGTCACGCGATAGTCTGGACTGTCGTAGGCCACGCTCTCACCTCCAAAGACGACCGCGGCAATCGCGATTGCAACTCCTGCAATCGCAACGAGCACGCCGGTCCACTTCAACGCTCGTTTCCACGCAGCCATCCTCAGACGCTGTCACCGAGCGCAATGGTCGGGCTCACCGCTCCGAGGATTTGAACGCGGATTCCGTCAGTTTCCGCATGCGTGACGAAGTCGTCAATGACCTCGCGAACGTCATGGTCGAGGATTCGCGTATCCGACATGTCGATCGTCAGCTCGCAACCTGGCGGCACCTCGCGAAGGAGTCGCTTGAGGGCCGCCTTGTTGAGGAAGGTCATGTGCTCGGTCAGCCGGATCTTGATACCACCCTCTTCCGTTTGCTCTCGATAGAAGTCGAGCTGGTAGTTGTAAATGAGGACCTCGAAGAAGGCGACGAGCATGCCGAGCATGATGCCCTTCAGCAGATCGGTGAACACGAGCCCGACGATCGTCACGATGAACGGGAGGAACTGCCAGAGTCCCTCGCGCCACATTTGCTTAAACAGCGAGACGCGCGCGAGCCGGTAGCCGATCACGAGCAGAATCGCGGCCAGGCATGCGAGAGGGATCTCATTGAGCAAGCCGGGAATGGCTGCCACGCAAACGAGCAAAAGCACGCCGTGGATGAACGACGCGCGGCGTGTCTTGCCGCCCGACTCGATGTTGGCGGTGCTTCGGACGATGACTTGCGTGAGCGGGATGCCACCGAGCAGCCCCGAGACGATGTTGCCGAGGCCCTGCGCTTTGAGCTCGAGGTTCGTGGGCGTGACCCGCTTCTCCGGGTCGAGGTTGTCGGTTGCCTCGACCGACAGAAGCGTTTCGATGCTTGCGATGAGCGCAAGGGTAAGGCCGATTAGATACACTTCCGGATTCGTGAGCTGCGAGAAGTCGGGCCGCGTGAAGTTCGAGAAGAATTCGCCGACGCTCGACGAGGTAGGGACGGTCACGAGGTGGGCTTTGGCGATGGCAAGCTGCGGCGCGAACGCGTTGAAGCCTTGGTTGAGCGCGATGCCCAGAAGCACGACGAGAAGGGGCGCAGGGAGCGCCCGGCCGACGCGACTCTGCTTCAGGCGCGGGTGCTGCCATGCCAGGAGGATCGTCAGCGAGAGCAGCGTAACGATGATGGCGCCGGGGCTCAGAGACTGGAGCGCGTAACCGATCTCGGTGAAGGTGTTGTGGCCGTCGCGTTGGAAGAACTCGAGCTCGCCCTCCCACGACTGGTCGTAGCCGAGCGCGTGCGGGATCTGCTTGAGGATGAGGATGATCCCGATGCCGGCGAGCATTCCTTTGATGACACTCGACGGGAAATAGTGGGCGATGACACCGGCTTTGAGGAAAGCTGCGATGAGCTGGACGACACCGCAGATGATGACGGCGAGCAGATAGGCTTCGAAGCCGAGCGTCTCGATGCCCGCTGCGACCATCACCGCGAGCCCTGCCGCCGGCCCGCTCACGCCGTGGCGCGACTGACTCACCAGCGTGACGACGAGGCCGCCGGCGATCCCTGCGATGAGCCCGCTGAACAGCGGGGCGCCGGAGGCCAGCGCAATTCCCAGGCAGAGGGGCAAGGCCACCAAGAAGACGACGATTCCGGCGCGGAGGTCGTCCGCCAGATGTTCCCGACTGAGCATGCTGATTCGGATGTTATGGGACCCGCACGCTTAATCACAAGCGACGCGTGTGGTCGTCTCCCAGCGCGTCCGCTCAATCTCGGCCAACGCAACGGCATCGATGTACCTCACGCGCGCCATCGCCGCCTGCTGTTCGCGGAGGTTCACGAAGATGAGATTGCTCGATCCGACCTCGAAACGGCGTCTTTCGCCCTCGGCCAGCTTCGCAGCGGTCTCGACGACCTGCTGGGTGAGGGCGGCTCTTTCCTGGGCAGCGGCGACTGCGGAAGCCGAGTCGCGGGTTCGCGCGCGAAGCTGGTCGCTGACCAGACGAAGCGCCTCTCGCTTCTCGGCGGCCTTGGCGCGTGCGACCTCGGCGCGACCCCGGTCCGTTCGGAAGAGGAGCGGCATCGACAGCTTCACGCCGGCTTGGAAGACGTTCCCAGGCAAGGTGAAGTCGAGGTCGGTACTGGTGAGCTCGCCAAGGTCTCGAGAGTACTGGAAGTAGGCCCCGAGCTCGGGGGCTAGCTCGTTTCTCGTGAGTTTGACGTCGATTTCGGCCGCACCAAGGATCGACTTCGCCTCTTGAACCTCTGGGTGACACATCGCGACCACCTCGACGGCGCGTTCGATCGAAAGGTCGTCGACGGGCTCGACGGCGAGTTGGTCCGGGATCCGCTCGGGGTCGACGACCACGGGGGCGCCTTTCCCATCGCGCATGAAGAGAGAAAGCTCGAACGTCGCCTTCTCGAACGCGCGCTCCGCAGCAACGACGAAGGTCCGCCGCTCGATGAGAATTCGCTCGTTGTCGACCACATCGAACTCGGCAATCGACCCAGCTTTCAGCCGACGCCTGAGTTGCTCGTCCCGCGTTTCGGCAAGGTCGAGCAGTTCCTGCGCGACATCGAGGTTCTGTCCGGCGCTCACCCAGCCCCAGTAGACCCGGGCAGCCGCGAGCTCGAGGTCGAGCCTGGTCGCGGAGAGCCCCTGTTCAGCCGCATCCTGCAAGTCGATCGCGCGCGCGCGCTCGGCTCGCTCGGGGTCGATCAGACCGCCGCGCCAAATCGGCACCTCGATACCCGCGCGCAGCTCACCGCCGGAGAGTGTCTGGTCCGAGCGGTAGGTGGGCCAGCGATCGTCGAGGCTGAGGCCGACCCGATACCCGAAGTAGATCTCCGACCCCCAAACGCTCGTCGGCTGGCGGATCTCGACATTGGCGCTGCGGAGGTCGTAGTACGCACCCGTGGTGAGCTTGCCATCGCCTTCGATGGTTGGGTCGAATGCGCCGCGTGCGGCGGTGGTCTTGCCCTCCGCCGCCCGCAACTGCTCGACCGCCTGCCGAATGCGGGGGTCGTGCGCGTTGACGGACTCCCGAACCTCATCGAAGTACAGGGGCCGGCCATCGCCGTCGCTCGCAGCGGCGAGCACCGGAGCAAGTGAGACGAGGACGAAAAAGCCGAGGCGCGCAGCGCGCATCACTTCTCGTCCCCGCCACTCTTGGCTCCGCTGGTGGTCGCCATCGGGGGTGGATCGGTCGTCGGGGGGAAGCCGTTGAACTGACGCCAGATCTCGAACCCGAGGGACACGCGGTTCAGCAACACCCAGCCCTTGGCGAGCACACCTTGCCGCAGATAGCTCGCCGCCGGCCAGGGGAGATCGTCTTCGTCTGGCACGACTACGATTCGGAAATCCCCGCGGCCATCGTCGGTGGCGTCGATGAAGGCCACCTTTCCACCGAAGGTGCCGACCGCAACCGAGGGCCATCCGGAGAACTGCACCGCCGGCCAGCCCTCGAACTGAAGTCGGACGGGGCTGCCTGGCTTGACCAAGGCGGCGTCGTTGCCGTCCACGTAGAGTGCTACGGCGCGGTCCGCGGTCTTCGGGACGAGCACAGCGAGCACATTACCGCGATCGACCTGCTCTCCGCCGAGACGACCGACGACGCGCAGGATGGTCCCGTCGGTCGGTGCTGTGATCGTTTGCGCCTGCTGGCGGGAGATGCCGACATCCAAGCGCGCCAGCGCGGCGTTGGTCGTGGCGATGTCGGTCTCGGCGCTTTGCAGCGCTGCCTCCGCGCTCTCGATCTCCGCGTCGGTCGACGCGATCACGCGATTGAGGGAGGCCCGGCTCTGCGCGAGTTTGTCGCGGGCCGCTTGCAGCCGGGCGCGCGCCGACGCGACCTTCGCCGTGCTCTGACGGACGGCGAGCTCCGCGAGCTCGAACTCTCTCTGTGAAGCGAGCCCGTCCTCGAACAGACCACGTTGTCGGCCAAAGTTGAGCTCGTTGGTCTCAAACTCCGCGCGGGCCGCGTTGAGCTCCTGGTCTGCGGCCTGAACGCCTTGTTGCATGATCTGGACGTTGGCCTCCGCACCGGTGATCTCGGCGCGCTGAGAGCGGCGAACGGAATCGATGCGTCCCCGGAGCGTTTCGACTCGCTGGGCCTGCGCGTCTCGGCGCACCTGGACCGCGGAACGCTCGTCGCCGAGGCGATCGAGCATCGACTCGTCGTTGTCGACGAGCTTCACGATGGGGTCGCCCTTGCGGACCTGGCTACCTTCCTGAACGAACCACTTCTCGATCCGACCGGAGATCGTCGCCTCGATGGGCTGCTCCCTCTGGCCAGGCGCGAGGGCGAGCACGCGGCCCTTGCCTTGGATGTTCTGCGTCCAGGGCGCGAGCAGCGCCGCCACCGAGAAGAGCAGGAACACAGCCACCAGGATCTTGGCCACGAGCGCGACCCGCTGGGGGGCGGGCACTTCGAGTCGCGCAGGAAGATTCGACCGCTCGAAACCGGACCAAGGCGTACTTTCGGAGGAATTGCGGTTCATGCGACCTCGTTGTTCTGAGGAGCGCCCTCGTCGATGTGAAGGTGCCTGTCCATGCGTTGTTGCATGCGGGGATCGTCGGAAACCAAGAGGAGAGCAAAGCTCCGCTCCTCGGTGAGATGGTCGAAGAGCCGAATGCTTTGCGCGGGGTCGAGATGATCGAGGGTGCGGTCGAGGACCAGGACCGAAGGCTGGCTCGCAATCGCTCTCCCCACGGTCAACGCCACGGCCTGCGACCGCGTGAGCGGAGCGCCATCGCTGAAGAGAGAGGTCTGCAAACCAGAGGGCAGCGCCTTGACGGTCTGGTAGAGGCCCACGTGCTCGAGAACCTTCCAGGCCTCTTCGGAGGAAAGGCTCGAGTTCGCAGCCCGCAGGTTGTCGAGCACACAACCGGGAAACAGCTCCGCGCCCCGGACGATGGCCACACGGCTCCGAAGCGCAGGCAAGGTGAGGTCTCGAATGTCGTGACCATCGACCTCGATGACGCCGCCACGAAGGGTGTCCAGCCCGAAGATCGAGTCGACGAGGTCGCTGGTGGTCAAGCTCGAGTCCGCGCTGACGGAGAGATGTTCGCCGGGTGCGAGGTCGAACGACACCGTGGCAGTCAGCTCGTCGGAGCCGCCGCTGAGCTCGACGTCTCGAACGTGGAGCGTGCCGGCCGAACCGGGCACGCTCTCGGGTGCCTCGCCCTCGGAACGCTCGAGCGGCAAGTCCAAGATCTCCCCGAGCTTGTCGACCGCGGCCACGAGGTCGTAGAAGATCTCCACCTTGCCGCCAAGCTTGGCAATCGAGGCGACCACGGCGGTGACGATGAGCTCGGCGGCGACGAGCTGACCGATGGAAAGTTCTCGCTCGATGACGAGGAGGCCGCCGACGACGAGTAAGGTCACGCTCGCCAGGACCTCGACGGTCAATGCTCCGATGACTTGGCGAAACACGACCCGAAAGTGATGGTGCCGCTTGTCGAGGTACGACTTCGCGAGATCCTCGACCTTGGTGCGCGCGAGCTGTTCGCCGCCTGGCAATTTGAAGGAGAGCGGGTGACGCGCCATTTCTTCGAGCCAACCCGCAACGGCGTACTTCGCCTTCGACTCGGCAATGCTCGTCTGCGATCCACCTCGACCAAGGGGGATGAGCACCAATACCGCGCTGACGATCAGTACCAAATCGAACGCCAACAAGACTGGGTGGTAGAAGGCGAGCACGACGAGGCCGACGAGCGCGATGAGGACGGCGTCGACCCCGCCCAAGAGAAGTGACGCCACACTCTTCTGCGTCGTGAAAATGTCGAAGAAGCGGTTGAGGAGCTCAGGACCGTTCTTTTGGCGGAGCGCCTCGGCGCTGACCCGAGGGAGTCGCGAGCCAATCTCACCGACGATGCGGACGAAGAGCCGCCTCTGCAGCATCTCTGCGATCCGGATCTGCAGCGCGCGGAGCACGGCAGCGCCGACCAGCGCCACGGCGAGCAGCACCGCCAACACGACGAGCGGCTGGATCAGGGAGCCGAACGCCACCGTGTTGACGAGAGACTGAACGGCGATCGGGACCGCCAGCGACAGGAGTCCGAGCGCGACGCCGTAGATGACGATGACGACAATGTCTTCCCGATCGAGCTCGAGAAGCTGGCGCACGCGCCTCAGCGGTGAAGGCCGCAAATACGGCGTACCGGGAACACTGCCATTCATGACGCTAAAAGCATGATATAAAAAACAGGCTTGTCAATACAGGTTTTATGTTTTATGAATTAATTAGCCTATGAAAGACACGGCTCAGACAGCGACTCCCGCTTGGACTTTCCTGAGTAATCACGGTCATGTCCTGGTATGCATCGCTCGGGACTCCAACATCCGGGTCCGGGAAATCGCGAGCTCCGTGGGGATCACGGAACGCGCCGTACAGAGGATTCTCGGCGAATTGGAGGAAGCCGGGGTAATTTCTCGCACCCGCCAGGGTCGCCGCACCCACTACGAGGTCAACCGCCGGCAGCCCCTGCGCCACCCGATCGAGTCGGACCACTCGGTGGGCGAGCTCATGCAACTGGTTGGCTCCTGAGTCGGGCTCTCGGGCGAATCGACCGGCGCGCGGAGGCTACTGTACCGCGCGAAACTGAATGCCGAGGCTGAACGTGATGAAACTGAGCCAGTTCTTCGTGTAGCCGTCGCTCGGCGGAGTCGGGTCGCTCTGGGTTCCAACCGCTCCTCCTCCGAGGTAGCGCACGTTGAAGAAGCCGGAGACGCGAGCGGTGAAATCGTAGCCAACGCGCAGGCTCGCATCGAGCAGGGCACCCGTAATCTCCTGATCGCTCCCGTTGAGAACGCTCACGGGTGCGTAGAAGCCGTCGATCTCGGTGCCCCACCAGACGCCGTTGTCGAAGCCCCATCGACCGCGAAACTTGATGGCGGGCACGGGACCGACGTCACGACGGTCCGCGCGGAGCTCGCCATCAGCAGATGTGAATGTGATGGTGGCGTCCCGAATCTGGAGCGAAACCCCGAGGGAAACCTCGTCACCGCGACGGCGAAGGAAATCGTAAACGTAGCTGATGCGCCAGAACGGAAACCCATACGTCGAGTTCAACGGCGTCCCCTCAGGAAAGAGGACTCCATCGAAGACGGTGTCCTCGGCAAGGACGGTTTCGCCGTTCAGCTTGAGCGGCTGGTACAGGAAGATGATTGTGTGGCGCCCCTTGAACTTGAGGTCGGTGCTGAGCCTGAAGAACGGAAAGAGCACGTCTTGCCCGCCTTGGGTGCGATAATCGAAGCGCGTACCGTTATTGCTGAGCTGAACGATGTGATTGGCAACAGCCAGGAAACCCAACTCGGCCCAAAGAGACCACTCGACGACCGACGGCTCCTCGAGAGTCGCCTTGTACTTCGGCGCGATGTTGCTTTCTGCCGACGGGGTCCAGTCGTAGATGTCCTCAGTTTCGTTGCTGTCCTGGGCAAGCGCATGGGCGCCGCAGAGGGAAAAGGCCGTAACGAGCGTGATGATGCAGTGCAAACGCATGTTCCGAGCGACACCGTACCACGCGACCCGTTGAGAGGCCTGTCGCTTGGGGCATTGAGCACTAAAGAGAGCGCGTGCGAAACCCCGACGTCGTCGTGATCGGAGCCGGCTTTGGAGGCCTCGCGGCTGCCCTGCGCCTAGCCGAGCTCGGCGCGCGCGTCGTGCTCTGCGAAACCCTGCGCTACCCAGGCGGGTGCGCCAGCACATTTACGCGCAACGGCTATCAGTTCGAGGCCGGCGCCACACTCTTTTCCGGTCTCGGCGAGGGTCAACTCTTCTCGCGCTGGAACGACGCGTGGAACCTGGGCGTCCGCTTTGATCCGCTCGACCCGCTCGTCGAGATGCGAACCGGGCGCTGGTCGCTGGCCGTGCCTCCCGATCGCGAGTCATTCGTATCGCGCTTCTGCGAGTTGCCCGGCGCAGACCCGCGAGCGCTTCGCGCGTTCTTCGAAACGCAGCGCGGCGTCGCAGATGCTCTCTGGAAGCTCTTCGACGACCCGAGCCTCTTGCCACCTCTCACGGGCGGCTCGGTCCTTCGTCACCTCGGACGAACCTTCTCGTACGGGCCGGTCGTGCGATGGATGGGGCGTCCCTTGTCCGATGTCGTCTCGCAGCACGGGCTCACGGGATGGGAGCCACTCCGTGTGTATCTCGACGCGGTCAACCAGATCACCGTGCAGGCGAGCTCGACCGAGGCAGAAGCGCCTTTTGCAATGGCTGCGATGGACTACTTCTTTCGCGGGACCGGCCACGTGCACGGCGGCATCGGAAATCTCGCCTGGGGCCTCACAGAGGCGATCAAGCGCGCCGGCGGTGAAGTGCTCCTCGCGAATCGGGTGAAGGCGATCGGTCGCAGCGAGAACCGCTGGCGTGTCCAGACTCGAAACGGCGACATCTGCGCAGAGACCGTCGTCGCGAACGTGTTGCCACAATCCCTCGAAGCGATGATGGAACCGGAGTTGAACGGCGCGCTTGCGGACGTCGAATCGTCTGTGGCGTCCGGGTGGGGTGCAGCCATGCTCTACCTCGCGGTCGACGCCAAAGCGCACGACAACCCTCGGGCGCACCACCTCCAACTGGTGGACGACGAATCGCAATCGCTCACGGAGGGTAACCACGTATTCTGCTCGATGAGCGCGCTGGAAGAGACCGAACGTGCCCCCAAGGGCCAACGGACGGTGACCGTGTCGACCCACGTCCCCATGGCGAAGCTGCTCGATCTTCCAACCGAGGAGCACGGCAACTACATCGCCGAGGTTCAGGGCCGCATGCGGCAAACGATCCGCCGGCGGGCACCCGAGTTGCTCGACCATGCAACCTTCGAGATGACCGCGAGCCCGAGAACATTTGCACGATTCACCGGGCGTCATCTCGGCTACGTCGGCGGTGTGCCGCGACGGGTCGGTTGGCGGCACTACCGGCCCCGGTCGCTCTGGCCGCGCGAAGCGGCGCCCGGTCTCTACCTCGTCGGGGATTCCGTGCTGCTCGGTCAAAGCACGCTCGCCGTTGCGCTCGGGGGCGCGAGAACCGCCGAACATTTGGCGACCAGGGCTTCCGCGTAAGCAGGCCGGCGCTATTGATGAGAAATGGCGGCAGACGAGCTAGAGCGGGCACGCGAACAATGGAGTCATCGAGGCTCCGACCGGCCTGAGTGGGCGATCGAGCCCGGCCCAGGTCAGGAATCGGTTTGGGACTACCCTCGCCCCCCGCGGGTCGCGGAAGATTCGCGTTTGGTACGTGTCGCCCATGGCAACACCACGATCGCGGAAACCCGAAACGCGGCGCGCATCCTCGAGACAGCGAGCCCGCCTAGCTTCTACATCCCGCCCGAGGACGTCCGGACGGATCTGCTGGTGAAGGCTCGGGGCGCCTCGATTTGCGAATGGAAGGGCTCCGCCACGTACTGGTCGCTCGACATCGACGGCTGCATCGCGCCCAGCGTGGCGTGGACGTACGAGACACCGTTCCCGGATTTCGCGAAGATCCGTGGCTATTACAGCTTCTATCCGGACAAAGTCGATTGCTATGTCGACGGAGAGCAGGTTCGGGCTCAGCTCGGCGGATTCTACGGCGGCTGGGTGACTCCCGAGATCGTGGGTCCCTTCAAAGGGCAGGCAGGCACCGGCAGTTGGTGAGCTAGCACCCAAACCTGCGATTTCGAACGAACTTTGACAGGAAGGCGCTGGGCACCGATGTTGAAGCGATGGCGTCTTTCGAGACGGAGCCACCCCCGGCGCACCCCACCGGCAAGACCCGGCGGCGGAGCGGCATCTTCATTGCCGCGTTCGTGGCGCTGCAGTTCGTGGTCCCACTGACCTATCTGGTGCGCGAGGACAGCTCCGACGAGCGTTTCACTTGGCGGCGCCTGGCCTCCGAGCCGCTCGGGGAATGCGAAACCCAGGCGTCGCTCCAGCGCTACGGGGGAGAGCGCGTGGACGTCCCCGTGCGAAAGCTGATTCACGAGGATTGGGTCCGATACGTGCAGCAAGGGCGGCGCGCCGTCGTCGACGCATTCCTGCTCAGGCAGTGCGAAGGGGATGGCGTGGAGCAGGTGGATCTGGTCAACGCGTGCGCCGACGAGCGCGGAACGAAGAGCTACAGCCTTCGATGCGGCGGCGAGCGAGCACGTGAAACGACGAGAACGGCAGCGAGATGAAGCCTCTCGAACGATACTGGTTCGGAGACGTCGCGCTCGCACGACCGTACCTGCTCGTGAGGTTCGTGCTCGCGCTTCTCGCGTTCGACACCTGGCTCAACCTCATCCCCGAAGGCGCGAAGTACGGCGTCGGCGCGTTCAATGTCGCTCACTTCCCCGGGTTCGGTGGCTTCGTGCCGAGCTCGAGCTTCTACCTCGGCGTGTTGGCGTTCACCGGCGTGCTCGCTCTGAGCCAAGCGCTCTATCGGCCCCACCGGATTGCACTCGCATTGGTCGCCATAGGGTACACGCTCGGCTGGTCGTGCAGCCTGCTCGATTCGGTGCCGTATCACTACCTGCTGTCGCTCTACCTGTTCTGCTTCGTGTTCTTCCCGATGTTGAGCGCGCGCGCAGCGTTCTCGCGATCGGAGCTGGCACCTAGAGGCAGCGCATGGGCGTACGTGCTCGTCTGCGTGACGACCGCCATCGTCTACTTCTACGCGGCGGCTTGGGCGGCGGCGGAGGGGGAGCCCTACTGGCTCCCGATGGCGTGTTGCGCCGGCTACCTGGTCGCGAGCATGCAAGACCGCTTGGCGCTCCCTGCATTGAAGACGGCTGTTCCCGTTCTTGCCGCCGCGCCGATCGCCTTGCACCTGATGACCCCGCAATCGGGGTGGTTGCCGCTCTACATGATCGGGATCTCGATCATCGTGTTTGCTCCGACCGCGTGGGTGCATTCGCTGGGGCGCGCACTCACGCGTCCCGTCCGGAACCTCGTCGAGGAGCGCACGGACGGCGGGCTCGATGAGCGCGCGTCGCAGGTGTTCTACGCCTCGCTCCTCGGCCTCGTTGCTGCACCCATGGTCAGCATGTTCGTGGATCTGCCCGGCGTGAAAACCGGCTGCACGCTGACCGCCATCGCCATGCTCTTCGTCATGGGGCGCCAGCTCTACTTCACACCTCGGTTTCGCCCAGTTTGGCGGGTGGCCAGCCTGTTCGCGGGCTGCATCGCGCTCTTTGTGACCGTGACCGCGAGCACCGCCCGCTTCGACTACTATCGCAACGGCGCGCTCGACGCTGAGAGCCGCGGGGACCACGAGGCCGCGATGGTCTATCGCGAAAAAGCCGAGCGATACGCCCCCTAGGCCGATTCGCGCACTTGCCGGTCAAGAACGGGTCATCTGGGACGGCGGCTGCTAGTCTCCGCCACGATGTTGACGGGTGATGGCTGGATCACGATCTCGGTGATCGTCGGGATGGTGATCGTCATGGCCTCGAACCTGGCCGGGCCGGACTTGGTTCTGATCGCCGGTGTCACCGTTCTGCTGCTCACGGGCATCATCGAGCCGGCCGAAGCCTTCACTGGGTTTTCGAACCCCGCCGTCATCACGATCGCCGCGCTCTTCGTCGTGGCCGCCGGCGTGAAGGAGACCGGCGGGCTCGACCTCGCGGGCCGCGTCGTCCTCGGGCGCCCACGTTCGCTTGCAGGCGGGCAGCTTCGGATGATGTTTCCCGTCGCGGCGCTTTCGGCCTTTCTCAACAACACGCCGGTCGTCGCCATGTTCGTCCCGCTGGTCACCGGCTGGGCCCGCCGCTGTCACTTCAGCGTCTCGCTGATGCTGTTGCCGCTTTCCTACGCGTCGATCCTGGGCGGCCTTTGCACGCTGATCGGCACGAGCACCAACCTCGTGGTCGCAGGTCTCGCCAAGGAGTGGGACCCGACCATCCAGTTTGGGATCTTCGACATCGCGCAACTGGGGCTCCCGGCGCTGGTGATCGGAGTGCTGTTCATCGTCATTACTTCGCAATGGCTGCTCAAGGATCGCCAGGGTGCGCTCCAAGAGCTCGGCAAGGCCCGCGAGTACACGATCGCGATGCGCGTCGAAAAAGGCTCGCCCGTCATCGGAGACAGCATCGAGGAGGCCGGCCTTCGATCGTTGCGCGGCGTCTACCTCTACGAGATCGAGCGGGCCGGGCGCGTGCTGGCCGCGGTCCCGCCGACGACCGTGTTGCGCGAGGGCGACCGCCTGCACTTTACCGGAGTCGTCGACTCGGTGGTCGACCTGCGCAAGCAACGCATCGTCCCGGACACCGATCAAGTGGACAAGATCACCGCACACCGCGACCGGATGCTCATCGAGGCGGTCATCGCTGCACACTCCTCTCTGATCGGTCAGACCGTCCGGCAGAGCCGTTTTCGCACGATCTACGACGCGGCAATCCTCGCGGTCCACCGGCAGGGGGTGCGTGTCACCGAGACCAAGGTGGGCGACATCCGCTTGCAGGCAGGCGATGTGCTCCTCATCGAGGGCCATCCCGACTTTGCGCACGCGCGGCAGCGCGATCCGAACTTCGCGTTGCTCGCCGAGGTCGAAGACAGTGCCCCACCTCGGCACGATCGTGCTTGGCTGGCTGCCGTGATCCTGTTCTTGATGGTGTTGGTGAATGCGACTGGCTCGATGAATCTGATGACGGCATCGCTGAGCGCCGCGGGCCTCATGCTGTTGACACGCTGCCTCACCGGCGAGCAGGCCCGCCGTTCGGTGGACTGGACCGTGCTGATCGCCATCGCCGCCGCGTTCGGGATCGCCATTGCCCTTCAGAAGAGCGGCGCCGCGGACGTGCTCGCCGCGCGGATCATCGATCTGGCGGCCCCGTTTGGCCGCGTCGGCGTGCTTGTCGCGCTCTACACGATCACCGCGGTTCTCGCGGGGCTCGTCACGACGAAGGCGTCGGCCGCTCTGATGTTCCCAATCGCAGCAACTGCCGCGGAAGCGCAGGGCATCGGCCTGGTGCCGATCAGCTACATGATCATGCTCGCGGCTGCGACGGCTTTCTCGACTCCCATCGGCTTCCAGACGAACCTCATGGTGTACGGCCCCGGCGGCTACAAATACACCGACTTCCTGAGGTTGGGTCTGCCCCTCCAGACATTGGTCGGCATCAGCACAGTCACCATCATCGCCCTCGCCTGGCTCTGACCGTGCCGCGTTTCCCACAGACGGCCAAACACGCGCGCTCGGTGTCGCATCGGGTCTACAGCAACCTCGAGCAACGCGCGCGCAACAAGAACGAAGAGATCTTTGCGCTTCACGTGGGCGACACCTATCGAGACCCAATCATGGCAGCTCGGGCCGAAGCCCAGCGGACGAGCGAGCACCCGGGGCTTCACCGGTACGCGCCCGTACGGGGAGAGCCGGGCCTGATCGACGCGTTCGTCGCATACGTCGAGAAGCGCCACCACGAGACACTCGACCGAGATCGAATTCAGGTCATGTCGGGCGCAACCGCGGGCCTGAGCATCGTCTGTCAGGTCTTGCTCGAGCCGGGCGATGAGGTGCTGCTCCCCTCCCCCTTTTGGCCGCTGAGCCGGGGCATCATCGCCACCAAGGGTGCCACGCCGGTGCAGGTGCCGTTCTACACGCGCCTCGACGAACGCGGCTTCGACCCCGAAGCCGCCCTCGAGGGGGCCGTGACGGAACGCACAGTCGCGCTCTACATCAACACGCCGAACAACCCGAGCGGACGGGTTCTGCCGGAAGAGACCATCAACGCCATGCTACGCGTGGCGAGGCGACACGACCTCTGGGTGTTCTGCGACGAAGCCTACGAAGAGTACTACTTCGACCGCGAGCCACCGCGAGCCATCTGGCAACACCCGAGCATCCGCGATCGCGCCATCGCGTTTCACACGCTCTCGAAAACCTACGGGTTCGCGGGCGCCCGTGTGGGCCTCACCCACGGCCCCGCGGAGGTCATGGGCGCCATTGCAGGGATGCAGACGTTTCATACGTATTGCGCCCCCCGACCGATGCAGTTCGGCGGCATCGCTGCGCTTCGCGAAGGGGTCGCATGGGTCGAGGAGAGCCGCGCGCTCTACCGCGACGCGGGGTACGCGGCGGCCGACGCGCTCGGTGTGGCGCGTCCCGAGGGTGGCACCTTTCTGTTCATCGACGTCGGTCGCCACCTCACGCCTGATGCCGAGGACTGCAGCGCCTTCCTGGGTCGTTGTGCAGACGCAGGCGTCTTGCTGACGCCGGGATCATCATGCGGCGCCGACTACGCCAAGTGGGTTCGTCTTTGCTTCACGTCGGTGCCCCGGGCTCGACTCGGCGCGGCGTTGGAGAGGCTCCGGCCTCTCTTTCGAACACCTGTCGGCTGAACCAGGCGTCGAACGAAGTTGAACCCGGGCCGGTGAAGGTCAACGTGGCGTAGACGGCCGCGTAGAGCAACGGTAACTCGCGCGCCGACCAAGGGTCGCTGAAGTGATGCACGAAGGCGGCGACCATCATCATGATGAACAGCGTGACAGACGCGAACCTGCCGAGGAGCCCGAGCAACAACAAGATCGAACAGCCGACTTCGGCGAAGAGGACGAGCTGGAAGCTCACCTCGCTGGTGACGCCGAGCGGATCGGGAAACTGGGCGCCGAGTGCCTCGTACTCGAGCGCCTTTGGAATCCCGTGGCTGAGCATTAGCAACGAGACCGAAATCCGAAGGAGAAAGATGCCGTTGTCTGCAAGCGTCCGACGCATGCGAGCAAGCCTAGCACGATGAATTCGCCCCGGTTGTGGGCATGTGGAGCCGACCCGTTACACTAGTTGGGTGGGGTCGTGTCCAGTGTGCACTTCGATGCCTTTGTCCGGCTATGAAGCGAGTCCGGGCGTTCAGGTCGAGCTGTGCACGCACTGCCGAGGCCTCTTCCTCGACCGCCACGAGATCCGCGAGCTCGTCGGCGCAGGTTCACTCGGCAAGGCAACGGAGGTCGTGCCCGTGTCGCTCGGAGACGAGATCGGGATGCGCTGCCCGAAGTGCGTCGACCCAGCGATGCAACCGCTGCAAGTCAAGGGCGCCGAAGACGCGGAGTCGTGGCAGTGCCGTCGGTGCGGCGGACTCTGGCTCGGCGACGGTGCCTTCTTCGCGCTCGCGCGTGCACTCCAGACTTCGCGGCGCCCCGTTCGGTTTGTCACTGCGCCCGCACCGAGCGCCGCTCCAATCACGCGCGATGGACCGCACCTGGAACACAGCCGAAGCCGACACGATCGCGGCGTCGGAAACCTGGTTGGGGTTCCCGTGGCGCTGCTCTCGAGCTGGCTCTTGTGCTCGACCAGTCTCGGTCGCCTTCTTGCATCGCTCGTTGGCATGCCGTTTCACGAGCTCGGCCACGCTGCCGCATCATGGCTCAGCAGCCGGATCGCCATTCCACTTCCGTTCTTCACCTATTGGTTCGACGATCAGTCGGTGCTGATGGGTTTGCTCGTCGTCGGCGCACTCGGCTGGCTGATGTGGCACACGTATCGGGAGAACAACCGCTTCATGCTGGGGGTCGCGGGCGCGGTACTTGCGGCCTGGGCAATCGCGACATTCCTCATCTCCCCGACGACCACATTGATGTGGCAAATTCTGGCCGGCGCCCTCGGAGAGCTCGTGTTCGGCGGGTTCCTTCTCGTCACCTTTCACTTCCCGTTGCCGGACCGGTTCCGTTGGGACTTCTGGCGATGGCTGGCCATCATTCCGGCCGGCCTCTGCTTCGTCCACGCCGCACTCTTGTGGCGCACCGTCTCCGCGGACGTGTCCCAGATGCCCTGGGGCTCCGCGGTCGGCGCGGACAGCGACGGCGACATGAACCGCCTCGTCCAGCAGTTCGGCTGGAGCGCCAACGACCTCGCGGACTTCTACCTAGCAGTCGCGTACGCCTGCTTAGCCGCGGTGGCGGCTGCGTATCTCTACGCCGCCTACCGGATCAAGCGTTAGGCGAGGCCCCACTTGGTTTTGTTCTCTGCCACTTCTTCTGGGGTCGGCTGATCGGTGCCGTCATTGACCGGAACCTCGAAGTCGTCCTGCGCCTCGACCATCTTCGCGTTGAGCTCGGTGTCGTCCGTGAAGACCTCGGGCACCGAGGCATCCTCGTAGATCGCCTCCCAAGGACACTCCGGCTCGCACGCGCCACAGTCGATGCACTCTTCCGGCTGGATGTACAGCTGGTTGGGGAACGTCTCTTTGTCGTCACCCTTGTATTCGTAAATGCACTCCACGGGACAGACGTCGACGCAGGACTTGTCGACGCAATCGCGGCAAAGACGTGTAATGACCCAGGTCATCGGACTCCCTTTCCGGAAAAAAGTGGCTGAACGCTAGCAGGGGGTTCTAGCCCGGTCAAAGGTGACCGGAAGCACTGCTATCGCTTCGATTTCGACGAAGCCTTCTTCGGCGCCTCGCTCGGGTGACAGCCGGCACAGCTGTAGTTCTCGATGCCGAGGAGCTTGCCCATCGAAGGGGTCACGACCTCCTGCATGAACTTCACTTGCTCAGGGAAGGTAGACAGCATCCCGCGATGACCCGGCGTCCCTTCGGGCGGGACGATGTACATCGACGGGGCGGGCATCTTGAAATTGATTTCTCGCATCTCCTCGCCGTGACAGTCGACGCAATCGAAGTCGCCGTATTCTTCGGCGTCGTGGGCGGCAAAGAGCTCCTTCATAATCGGGTTCACCTTGCCGATCATGTAGAATTCCCTGTCTGCAACGCTCATTTCGTCCCACGGGGAGTCGGGCGGGGTGATCCCCATCGCCTCGACCGCGCTGACCTTGCCGGTCGACCCGGAGTCCGCCGACTTCGACCCGCCGCACGCCACCAATCCGAGGGAGAGCAGCGCGGCGACTGATTTCATGATTCCGCTCATCGCCGCGCATGGTAAGTCATGCGAGCTAGCGGAGCACAAGATTTGTTCTCTCGGTTTCAACGTCAGATGATCTTCCCCGGGCCCGAAGGCGTCAGCACCGCGCTTCTCGCCCGGGTCGCGGAACAGGTCGGCGCGCGAGAGCTCGCAATCCCCACCGAAGACGGCGAGACGCTCTACGGCTGGCACCGAGAAGCCGTCGAAACCGGCCCTCGCCGCGTCGTCCTCTACTTTCATGGGAACGCCTCGTCGGTGCTCGCCCAGATCGAGCTACAGAATCTCTTGTTGAGCGAGGGCTGGGATTTCGTCGGCGTCCACTACCGCGGGTACCCGGGAAGCACGGGCACGCCCACCGAGCAAGGGGTTCACCGAGACGCGCGCGCCGCATGGGCGTGGGTGACGAGGCAGCTCCGCGCGGCCCCGGCTCGGGTGGCGATTCACGGACGGAGCCTCGGTGGCGGCGTCGCCGCCCAGCTCGCCGCCAAGGTCAGCGCCGGCTCACTCATCTTGGAGTCCACCTTCACCTCGATCGT
>Ga0316197_10000708_pt1 | contig 23274 bp, 15 predicted proteins | sample OudBiesiAoxic_MG_FD_204939 | JGI IMG/M metagenome (GOLD analysis project Ga0316197, IMG submission 204939) | Coastal sediment microbial communities from Oude Bieten Haven, Netherlands - site A oxic | ecosystem: Environmental > Aquatic > Marine > Coastal > Sediment | place: Netherlands... | reverse complement strand
TTCCTGCTGGCCGATATTGGCGACGGCGACCCCTTGCACGCTTCCCTGCTGCCGCCTCTCACCCGGGTCACCATCCTCGAACTGACCGACGGTCGAACCCTGATGTCGCCCGAGGTGACAGCCGAGGGTGGCCAATACCGTGTCCGCGGCCCGAGCAGCACGACCTCGATCCCGTCGGTCGAGGTCGACGCACAGACCGGAGCTCGCCTGTGGCTGGGCAGCGACCGTTTTGGCCGCGACGTCCTGCGGCGGCTGCTCAAGGGCGGCCGGGTCTCCCTCGCCGTCGCTGCTCTGGGTGTCACCATCGCGCTTGTGGTCGGACTCTTCGTCGGCCTCGCCGCCGCCACCGGCGGCCGGGTTGCGGACGCCGTACTTATGCGGACGGTCGATGCCCTGCTCGCCTTTCCGCTGCTCCTGCTCTTGATCCTGCTGTCAGCACTGTTCAGACCGGGACCTGTTGTCTTGATTGCGGTCCTCGGTCTGAGCTCCTGGATGGGTCTGGCCCGGCTCGTACGAGGTCAGGTCCTGTCGCTGCGCTCCCGCAGTTTTATCCAGGCGGCGAGGGTCGCAGGAACTCGCTGGCTCCGCATGTGGACCCTTCACTACCTGCCCAATCTCAAAGCTCCCGTCGCCCAGGACACGGCCCTCCAGATGGGCAACCTGGTCCTTGCCGAGGCCACACTTTCCTTCCTTGGCCTCGGCATCCCGGCCACACTGCCGAGTTGGGGAGGCATGGTCGCTGAGGGCCAACGGGTCATGCTCGACGGCTGGTGGCTGTCGGTCTTCCCAGGTCTTGCGATCACTGTCCTTGTCATCAGCCTCGCCCTCATCGGTGATGGGCTGCAGCAGAACAGCAAGGCCAGCGCGTAACCCGCGTAAGTATCCTCGCCGATCAGGTTGAGCCCGTACCCGTTCCTGTTCCCGTCCCCGGATTCGCGCGCGTAAGGCCGGAGTTGATCCCCTCCACTGCAAACACTTGAGGTGGAGTCCTGAAGCGCAGTCAACATCGGGAATCGGTACGGAAACGGGGGCGATTGGCACGGTCGCCCATATCAATCGAACCCCATCGTTCGAGTGTGACCACACATTTCAAAAGGCATATTCCACCGTTTCTGGTAGGCTGCGCCGATGAGACAGAATCAATATTTCTGTTCTTGCCTCACACTGATCATCCTGGGCACAGCCGTCATCGTGGCTGCTCCCGCCGGCAGCGAGGAGCCGACCATGAATGACGCGATAGCCGCCGCAGCGGCCGAAATCGAGCCGCAGCTAGTGGAGGCTCGGCGGTGGTTCCACCAGCACCCCGAGCTCTCCAACCGGGAGGAGAAGACCGGCGCCGAGATCGCCCGTCGTCTCGAGGCGATGGGATATGACGTGCAGACCGGGGTTGCCCGCCACGGTGTCGTCGCCGTTCTCGAGGGTGCCCTCCCCGGACCGGTCGTCGCGTGGCGGTCCGATATCGACGCCCTGCCGATCCTTGAGCAGGTCGACGTCCCGTATCGCTCGACAAACGACGGGGTCATGCACGCCTGCGGTCATGACATCCACACTACGGTCGGTCTCGGCACCGCCGAGGTACTTATGGGGCTCAAGGACCGGCTCCACGGAACCGTGAAGTTCATCTTCCAACCGGCCGAAGAGGGCCCACCGATCGGCGAAGATGGCGGTGCCAAGTTAATGATCGCCGAGGGAGTCCTCGAGAAACCAATGCCTGAGGCGATCTTTGGGCTGCACGTGATGCCGATTGCCGAGGCCGGCTTCGCGGCGCTGCGGCCGGGTGGACTGATGGCGGCCAGCGACCGCTTCACGATCACGATCCATGGGCGCATGACGCACGGCTCGGCGCCCCACGACGGGATCGACGCAGTTTATGTCGCTTCTCAGGTCGTGACGGCGCTCCAGGCGATAGCCTCACGGGAGGTCGATGCCCGCAGATCGCTGGTCGTGTCGGTCGGCACCCTCAACGCCGGCAGCCGCTATAACATCATCGCCGCCAAGGCGGTCCTCACCGGCACCGTACGCACGCTCGATCCCGAAACCTGGGCGGAGATTCCCGAACGATTCGAACGGATCGTCGGCGGAATCTGCGAGGCGAATCGCGCGACCTACGAGCTCGACTACGAACGGACCGCGCCCGTGGTGGACAATGACGAGGGTCTCACCGAGTTCGCCCTGGCATCGCTCGGTCGGAGTCTCGGATCCAAAAACGTGCTCGTGGTCGATCCGATTATGGCTGCAGAAGATTTCGCCTATTTCCAGCAGCAAGTGCCGGGAGTGTACTTCTTCCTCGGCGTCGCCAACGCCGCCAAAGGTTGGACAGACTATGTCCATACGCCGACCTTCCGGCCCGACGAAGCGGCGATCGTCGCCGGAGTCAAGGCAGCGGCGTCGTTGCTCGCTGATTTCACATCCAGAGATCCAATAGGGGCCGAGGATTGATCACCCGGGTCGCGATCGTCGGCGGCGGAATCACGGGACTCGCGACCGGTGCATGGCTCGAGTGCGACCACGGCATCAGCGACTATGTGATCCTCGAGGCGTCCAGCAGAGCCGGCGGCAAGATACGCTCCGAACTCGACACCGGATTCACTCTCGAGTGGGGGCCGCAGGGTTTTCTCGACAACGCCCCCGACACCCTCGAGCTGGCAGCGATTCAGGGCCTCCAAGACCAGTTGGTGCGCGCGGACGACGCGGCCGCGGACCGCTTCATTCTCCGCCAGGGCAAACTCCGTCAGGTGGCGACGTCGCCGGTTGGATTCATGCTTTCCAGCCTCCTTCCGGTCAGTGGGCGCCTCCGATTGCTCGGCGAACCGTTCGCTTCCCCCCATCCCGGTCACGACGAGACCGTTTTCGATTTCGCCAGCCGTCGCATCGGGAGGCAGGCAGCGGACGTCCTGGTCGACGCCATGGTCACCGGTGTTTTTGCCGGCGACTCCCGCAAGTTGTCGCTGGCCGCCACCTTCCCGAAGATGGCAGCCATGGAGGCCGAGCATGGCTCACTGACCAGGGCTCTCTTCGCCAAGATGCGGGAAGCCCGGAGGACCGGGTCCAGGTCTGCGGGGCCGGCCGGACCTGGAGGAACGCTCACCACTTTTTCCGGAGGCATGGTCCGGCTCAGCGACCGGCTCGCTGAGAAGGCAGGCGATCGCCTGTTGCTCAATCGACCACTCGAGATTCTCGAACGCACAGGACCAACCCACATTCTGAACACCGAGAACGGTGTCATAGAGGCGGAAACGATCCTCCTCGCCCTGCCGGCCGAGGGTGCTGCGCGACTCACGACCCGCCTCGCGCCGGAGGCCGTCCAGCCGCTGGCCGCAACCCCGACGGCGCCGATCGCAGTCGTAATGCTTGGGTACGAAGACAAAAACGCGTTCGGCCGTCCGGTCAGCGGCTTCGGATTTCTCGTTCCCCGCGGCGAAGACGACGCTCTGCTCGGCACGCTCTATTGTCACGATATCTTCCCGGGCCAGGCCCCCGCCTCATCGCTCTTCCTCCGCGCCATGGTTGGCGGTGCACGATCGCCGGAGGCCGCCGGCCTCGACGATGATCGTCTGCTTGACCGGGTCCGCGCCTCGCTGGCACGGGTGTTTGGGGCCGATCCGGAGCCCGACCGGGTGTGGATCGTGCGCTGGGAGCAGGGCATCTCGCAGTACACCGTGGGACATCTCGACCGGGTGGCCGCGGCTGAGGCAGCGGCCGGAAAAGCCGACATCGAGCTCGCGGGGTCGCCCTATCGCGGTGTGTCAGTAAACGATTGCATCAAGCAAGCAAGGGCGGCCGCGGCTCGCCTGGCTGAACGCCTACGCTGACAGTCGACAGACTCGAGATTCGAGAAACGAAAAACGAGATCCTCCAACCTTCCCTTTTGAACCGCAAAGAACGCAAAGAGCGCAAAGCAAGAACATTTTGTTCGCGATATGCAAAAGAACTTCTTGCGATGTCTTTGCGTGCTTGGCGGTCTTGGCGGTTCAAGTGCGCGTTCAACCCTACGACGGCGCTGCATTGAGCGGCCTGGGCTTCATATAGGTGATCGATCTCCACACCAACTCGACCGGACCAAAGTCGGCCATACGGCGAATTGTAGGCTCCTCCCAGCCACCCGACGAATACAACATTTCGCCATCTCGTATCTCGAATCTCTGATCTGGGCGGGTGGGATCAACGCGAATAGTTGATGACTGCGGCGGCGACAGCGAGCCAGACGACAACACAGACGAGCAACGGTCGGTCTGTGAGAAGAGCTCGGGTCGGGCTTCCACCGAGCTCGTGCCGGTGGAGCAGATACAGGTAGCGGAAGAGCCCGTAGAGCACGATGGGCACGGTCGCCAGCAATCCTTCTGATCCAACCTTGACAACGGTTTCTGGGGCTACAGTGTAAAGGGCGTACGCCACAACCGTCGCGCCCAGCACAACGCTGATCGCCTGGTCCACCATCGGCAGGGTGTAATGACCGAGTACCACCCGGTGATTGTCTGCCTCAGCGCCGAGCAGAACAAGCTCCGAACGTCGCTTACCCAACGCCAGGTAGAGTGCGAGCAGGTACGTCACCACCAGAATCCAGCGCGACACCGGGACATCTATCACCACTGCACCACCAACCACTCGCAGCACAAAGCCCGCTGCCACAACCATGACATCGAGAAAGACCGCGCGCTTGAGCAACGCCGAGTACAGCAGCACCAGGGAGACGTACGCCGCGAGCACTGCGGGGAACCAGCCACCGAGCCAGACCGAAACGACGCCGGCTGCGGCCAACAGGAGCACCGCCACCACCAACGCCGTCGTCACCGAGATCTCGCCTGAAGCTATGGCGCGGCTCTTTTTGATTGGATGGGAACGGTCTGCTTCCCGGTCGATCACATCGTTGACCAGGTACACGGCCGACGACGCAGCACAGAATGCGGCTACCGCGAGCAACGTTCGCAGCCAGGCATCAGGATCGCCAATGAGCCCGGAGAAAACGATCGGCGCAAGCACGAAGCCGTTCTTGAGCCATTGCTCGGGCCGCATGCTGCGAATAATTCCGTTCACCGTTCTATTCTAAACCTTTGCCCAGACGCGTGCCCGCCTCCGGGCTTCAGCAAGTAGTCAGTTATCAGTTATCAGTGATCAGTGATCAGTTGGAAAGGTCGGAGGGGTGGGTGGTAGGGACTGATTACTAGTTACTGGATACTGGTTACTCGCCACTTGTTTGCTAGAGTGTCCTGACATCGAAAGATCAGCGAGAGGAGCCTTCATGACCGACGATTCGAGCAAGGTCATCTCCCCGAAACCGGAGATCGCCAAAGGCGCCCACATTGGGTCGATGGAGGAGTACGAACGGCTTTACCGACTTTCCCTCGACGAGCCCGAGAAATTCTGGGCGAAGCAGGCCGAGCGTCTGACATGGTTTCACCCGTGGAAGACGGTCTTCGACCACGACTATGAAAATGTGGACTTCGGTTGGTATCTCGGTGGCCGCCTCAACGCCTGCTACAACTGCGTCGACCGACACCTCCACGAACGGGGCGATCAGGACGCCATCATCTGGGTCAAGGACGAACCGGGTGAGTACGAGCACATCACATACCGCCAGCTCAAGCACGAGGTGAGCCGAGTTGCCAACGTACTCCGTTTTCACGGCGTCCGCCGCGGCGACCGGGTTTGCATTTACATGCCGATGATTCCGGAGCTGGCCTACACGATGCTCGCCTGCGCGCGGATCGGTGCCATCCACTCGATCGTCTTTGGCGGCTTCAGCGCGGACTCCATCCGTGACCGCATCATCGACGCCGGAGCCAAGCTGGTGGTGACTGCCAACGAGGGAAGACGCGGCGGTCGGCAGCTGAGGCTCAAGGAAACCGTCGATCGCGCGGTCGAGGGCCTCGCGTTGGTGGAAACCGTGCTCGTCGCCCGCCGCACCGAAACCGAGGTCGAGATGAAACCGGGCCGAGATTACTGGCTTGACGAAGAATGTCGCCGGCAGCGCTCCACCTGCACGTACGAGTGGATGGGAGCGGAGGACCCGCTTTTCATCCTCTACACCTCGGGCTCGACCGGCAAACCCAAGGGCGTGCTGCACACGACCGGTGGCTACATGGTCTATGCGGCCATGACTCACGAACTGGTCTTCGATTATCACCCTGGCGACATCTACTTCTGCGCCGCCGATATCGGTTGGATCACCGGCCACTCGTATATCGTTTACGGGCCTCTCGCCAACGGCGCCACGACGGTGATGTTCGAGTCGCTGCCGACCTACCCCGACCCCGGTCGCTACTGGCAGGTGATCGAAGACCTCGGCGTCAACATCTTCTACACCGCCCCGACCGCTCTTCGCGCCATCGTGTGTTCGGGTAACGAGTTCGTGACAAAATACTCGCGCGACAGCCTCCGGGTTCTCGGGACCGTCGGAGAGCCCATCAACCCCGACACCTGGAACTGGTACCACGACGTGGTCGGTGAAGGCCGTTGTGCGGTCGTCGACACCTGGTGGCAGACCGAGACCGGCGGCATCCTGATCACTCCCCTGCCCGGCGCCACGCCCGTCAAACCGGGTTCAGCGACCCTGCCATTCTTTGGTATCAAGCCGGTCCTGGTGGACGACAACGGCGCCAGGCTCGCCGATATCGAGGCGAGTGGGAATCTCTGTCTCGAGCGCACGTGGCCCGGCCAGGCGCGCACCGTGTGGGGAGACCACGAGCGCTTCCACGAGACCTACTTCACTCGATTCCGGGGCTACTATTTCACCGGAGACGGCTGCCGCAGAGATGGCGATGGCTACTACTGGATCACCGGCCGCGTCGACGATGTCATCAACGTCTCCGGTCACCGTCTCGGGACCGCCGAGGTCGAGAGCGCGTTGGTCGAACATGAGTCGGTCGCCGAGGCCGCCGTGGTCGGCTTTCCGCACCCGATCAAGGGCCAGGGGATCTTCGCCTACGTGTTCCTCAACGACGATGTTCGGGGCACGGACCCCCACGAGTTGGTTGGTGCCCTCAAGGAACAGGTGCGCCACGTCATCGGTCGGTTTGCAACTCCCGACGAAATCTTGATGGTCGACGCCCTACCCAAGACCCGTTCGGGAAAGATCATGCGCCGCATCCTGCGCAACATCGCGGCGGGTGAGTACGACGACATGGGCAATGTCACGACGCTCGCCGATCCGTCAGTGGTCGAGGCGCTGATCGAGGCGCACAAGGAGACGGCCACCTCAAGTTGACGGCCCCGTGGTACCCATTAGAGGCGCGTTGCTACATCGGCGACACAGGTGCATGGTGACGGCAGCCTCCGCGACGGGTTAGGATCGTCGTGGAGGTCTTGTGGCAGCACACAACAGTAAGAGCCCTACGTTCGACGATGATCTGAGGATTGCTCTGCAATTTCCGCGGCCGTTCTTCGAGGACTGGGAGGCGGCGGCAAAGAAATCTCTGAGGGGGCGCTCGCTGTCCTCGCTCGAGGTCACGACCCCCGAAGGCCTGGTGATCAAGCCCCTCTATACCGCCGAGGATGTTCCCCTCGACACACCGGAAAGCGGGGCAGCTCGTCGCCTCCCGGCAGAGGTCGCCTGTCCGGTCGATCTCCGCGACCCTAAAGGAACGATCGGGAGGATCGTCGAAGCACTGGACCATGGCGCCGACTCCCTCTGGCTCTGGGTCGACCGCCGCAGCACCAACTGGGGAAAACTGACTGCAGGGGCTTTCGCCCTCTTTCAGGAGGCCGCCAATGGTGCGCCCATCTACCTCGATGCTCGTGGTGCGGCGCCGGCGCTCGCCGCTCTCCTCATCGCATCGACACGACGCCTCGACAATGGGTTTGAAGACCTCGCCGGCGGCTTCGATATTGACCCGCTTGGTGTCCTCGCCGCCGATGGCAAACTCTCGACGAGCCTCCCTGGAGCGTTTGATCTGATGGCCGAGACCGTGCGATGGAACGAGGAATTCGCGCCACGAATGCGCACCATCGCCGTTTCGGCCCTACCTCACGCCAGGGCCGGCGCCAATGCGGTGCAAGAGCTGAGCATCGTCGTTGCAACCGGCGTCGCGTACCTTCGGGCGATGGATCAGAGGGGCCTTTCGCCCGACATCGTGTGTCGCCGCCTCCGATTCGTGGCCGCAGTGGGCCGAGACCTCTTCGTGGAAACGGCGAAGCTACGCGCGCTGCGCGCGCTGTGGAGACGGGTCACAGAAGCTTGCACCGTGCCGGCACGAGCAGCGACGGTCCCGATCCACGCCGTCGCCTCGCCGCGCTGTCTGACCGTTCGCGATCCCTGGGTCAATCTCCTCCGTGGCACCACGGCCGCCTACACCGCAGTCATCGGCGGAGCAGATGTCGTAACCGTCCTCCCCTTTGACTCGCTCGCCGGACGCTCTGGCGAACTCGGCAGGCGCCTTGCGGTCAACACCAGCACCATTCTGCGTGAGGAGAGTCAGGTTGACCGGGTCAGCGACCCAACAGCAGGAAGCTATTTGGTCGAGAAGCTGACTTCCGATCTCTGTGGTGCGGCCTGGGAGGAGTTTCAGCGCATCGAGGGAATCGGCGGAATGGTCAATCACCTTCGCTCAGGCGCCCTTGCTCGGGAACTCGTCGACTCCTTGGCCACCAAACGTCGAAGCGTCGCAACCCTCCGCGATCCTGTGACCGGTGTCAGCTCCTATCCGAATCTCGAGGAGGAGCCCCTCCACAAGCTCCGCGCGAGCAGAGACCCCCGGCGTTCGCCGGACGACGTGCCAACCGCCGTGCACCGTGCGGTCGGCGCTTCCTTTGGCTCGTTTGAGGCCGGCCTCGAAGCCGCACACGGTGGAATCTCGGCCGCCGACCTGGCCGATCTGTTGCGGGGCAGCGACGAAACCGACGACATATCGCCCGTTGCCACCGAGCGAGAAGCGAGGCCGTTTGAAGCGCTTCGGGATGCCTCGGACGACCACCTGCAAGCGAAGGGCGTAAGGCCACGGGTTTTTATCGCCGCCGTCGGCAGCCCCTCAGAAACCCGCACAATCGCAACATTCGTCACCAACCTGCTCGCCGCAGGCGGAATGATTGCGGTCCTCAGTGAGGGCCTCGATAACCCCCAAGCCCTGGGGGTCGCGTTTGCTGCGAGCGGCAGCAGGGCGGCCATAATCTGCGCCTCTCCCGATCAGGGGCCCGATATCATTCCGCTGCTGGCAAGAGAGATCAAGGCGCTTCGAGGCCGCCGCGTGTTCGTCGTCGGCAAACCCGGCCGGCTGGAACGCGAGTGGCGGGATGCCGGGGTCGACGGTTTTGTCCAACGAAACATCGATGCTGTCGCGCTCCTCACTGATCTTCACGAATCAGAGGGGGTCGGTCGTGACTGAAATAATCCCAGATTTCACGTCCATTGCCTTTGCCCGGCCACGACCCAGCGAATGGCATCTCAAACAAACCAACACAGAGTGGACCACACCCGAGGGCATCGAAATGGCGGGCACCTACGGTCCGGCTGACCTCGAGATTGTGGACCACCTCAGCGGCCTGCCAGGCATCGCACCCTTCCTGCGAGGCCCCTACCCGACCATGTACGCCACGCGGCCCTGGACAATCCGCCAGTACGCCGGCTTCTCGACCGCCGAGGATTCCAACGCCTTCTACCGTCGCAACCTCGCCGCTGGGCAGAAGGGCCTCTCCATCGCCTTCGACCTTCCAACCCACCGCGGTTATGACTCCGACAATCCGAGGGTCCGGGGCGACGTCGGCATGGCCGGTGTTGCGGTGGATTCAATCCTCGATATGCGGATGCTCTTCGAAGGCATCCCACTCGGCGATGTCAGCGTTTCGATGACAATGAACGGGGCGGTGCTGCCGATTCTGGCGCTTTACATCATCGCAGCCGAGGAGCAGGGGGTCGCGAAAGAACAGCTTGCCGGGACCATCCAGAACGACATCCTCAAAGAGTTCATGGTCCGCAACACCTATATCTATCCACCCGAGCCGTCATTGCGAATCGTCTCCGACATATTCCGCTACACGGCCGACAACATGCCCCGCTTCAATTCGATTTCGATCTCTGGCTACCACATGCAAGAAGCTGGCGCGACCCTCGATCTCGAGCTCGCATACACCCTGGCTGACGGCATCGAGTACGTGCGCACTGGAATCAATGCGGGCCTCGACGTCGACGCCTTCGCGCCGCGAATTTCCTTCTTCTGGGCGATCGGCATGAACCATTTCATGGAAATCGCCAAGCTCCGGGCGGCACGCTTACTGTGGGCCGAGATCTTGCGCCGTTTCGATGCTACGGATCCCCGGTCTCTGGCCCTGCGCACCCACTGCCAGACCTCAGGATGGAGCCTCACCGCCCAGGATCCCTTCAACAACGTCATCCGAACCTCAATCGAGGCTCTGGCTGCTGCCTTCGGCCAAACCCAGTCGCTGCATACAAATTCCCTCGACGAGGCCCTCGCCCTACCGACCGATTTTTCCGCCCGCATCGCCCGCAATACCCAGATCCAACTCCAGGAGGAGACCGGAATTTGCCGGGTAGCCGATCCGTGGGGAGGCTCCTACTTCATTGAGCGACTGACCCACGATCTGGCCCACCGCGCCTGGGACCATATCCGCGAGGTCGAACGCCTCGGTGGGATGGCGAAGGCAATTGCCGATGGGCTGCCGAAACGCCGAATCGAAGAGGCGGCCGCCCGCACCCAGGCGAGAATCGACTCGGGGCGCCAGACGATCGTCGGCCTCAACCGGTACCAATCCGGGTCAAAGGAGGAGATCGAGGTCCTCAAGGTGGATAACAGCGCCGTTTTCTCCGCCCAGACCGGGCGCCTCGAAAAGCTGCGCGCCGAGCGTGACAGTGGGTTCGTCGAGAGCACCCTCCACGAGGTCAAGCTGGTTGCCAGAACCGGAGAGGGAAATTTACTGGCCGCAGCGGTGGAAGCGGCACGCGCCAAAGCGACCGTCGGTGAGATCTCAGATGCTCTGGAGGAGATCTTCGGACGCCACCGGGCGACCATCCAGGCGATCACCGGGGTCTACTCTCAGGAGGTGGGAGACAGCATGGAGGACGTTACGAAAGCGCGCGCCATGACCGACGAATTTAGCGAGCGCGATGGCAGACGCCCGCGCATCCTCGTCGCCAAGGTCGGCCAGGACGGCCACGATCGTGGGCAGAAGGTGATCGCCACCGCCTTCGCCGACCTCGGTTTTGATGTCGATATCGGCCCGATGTTCACGACGCCGGAGGAGACCGCCCGCCAGGCGGTTGAGAATGATGTCCACGTCGTCGGCGTCTCGTCGCTGGCTGCGGGCCACCTGACCCTCGTTCCTCAGCTCAAACAGGAGCTCGAGAAGCTCGGACGAGGCGACATCTTGATCGTCGTCGGCGGCGTGATTCCTCCGCAGGACCACGATATTCTCCGCGAAGCGGGGGCCTCGTTCATCTTCGGCCCTGGCACGAATATTCCGGCGGCAGCAATAGAGCTGGTCGAAGAGCTCGCCAAGCGAATTTGAGGTCTCAGCCAGACCCAAACGTCCCTCCCCCTTCAACACGGGCGGGGATAGGTTTTAGGGAAAAGATCCGCGGATCAACGGCTGTCGAGATGGATTGTAGGCGGGTCCTGAAGGACCCGCCTGCAAAGATTTTTGCCCCCCACCTACCAATTTTTGAACCGCAAAGAACCCTAAGAGCGCAAAGAAAAGCACCTTGGCCGCGGTACGTAAAAGATCTTATTGCGCTGTCTTTGCGTGCTTGGCGGTCTTGGCGGTTCAAGATCGCGTTCAATCCGTCGATTGCGCTACCTTCAACGGTTGGATCTTCGTATCGGATGCGCTGACAACTTTGTCTTACCACGAACGCCGCGCCCCGGTTCTGAGCATCCGGCAAGCAGGAGTCGGTTACTCCTCGTCAGGTAGATCCGCACCTTCCGTCCAGTCGAACCACTCGATATCGGTCACGCTCATGGGCTCGCTGGTCAGTAACATGACGGCCCGGTTGCCGTCGGTGAACCAGGGATCGCCGGTCAGGTTCCCACGCGGTTCCTCCGGCGACACAAAGCCCACTCCACCGGTTCTCGCAAACGCCTTCAATGCTTGAGCGTAAATGAAATCCTGGACCAGTGCCGCCCGCGTGTCATCCACGTTCGGGTCGATGCGGTGGGTGGTCAGAGTTTTACTCTTGGAGGTGAAGCGGCTACCGATATCACGGCTGATCTGGCCGATCATCACCGGCAGGCCCTGGACTGTCACCGGCGCCAGCCACAGACGGAGGTGGTTGCGGTAGTGGATATTCGACCGAACCTTCTGCAACGCGATGTCCTGTGACCTGCCGTAGACGTAGAGGTTACTGATGGGTGCATAACGATATGCGCCACCGAAGATCCCAAACACACCTGTTTTGAGGGCTGATCCCGTGCCCATCGCCGCCGTTGGGTCCCACCCTGAACGGAGAAAGGCGGGCCACACGGCCTCCTCGTCACCGATGATCACCAAATTGAGGGGATCACCGGTTTTGGTGCCGTCTGCATTAGTGACGGTCGCCGGCTGCTCCTCGATCCATTTTCGTAATTCCTTGTTGTCGGTGAAGTCGACAATCTCCTGATCCGGGAAGAAATCAGCGTAGAGATCGTCCGTGTCCAGCTTGTGAAAATCCGCCCGGAACCCGGGAACCTCGGTGACGAACTCCACGTGCACCGCCTTGTGCTCGCTGAACACCTCCACCAAGACCCACCGCACACCCCGAGTTCGGTTCGTGTAGACGAAACCGGACACCGTCTCTCCAGGCGGGATGATGAACGGCATGTTGTTCTCGTAGTAGAACCATTTCTTTTCGGTATTCGCTTTTTTGGACCACGTCCAGCTCGTTTTCTGAGCCACTTCAAGAGGGGCGAAATACTCCGGATCGATGCTGCGCGGCATGAACAACATCTCATCGTCTGTATCGTTGGTGATCTCAAGCCACACGGGCTGGATCTTCTTTTTGTTGAGCTTGCAGTCGAAGGCCGCTAGAGCCTCCTCGGCAGTCAGCACGACGACCGACGCCGTGATGCCGTCTTTTGATTGCGTCTCGGCGCGCTCTTTGAAACCGACCTCGTCCATGGGTGTCGGGCTGAATGTGCGGCAGCCGACAACCATCGTGAGAATCGAAGCAACCGCGACGAGTTTTGTAAGGTCTTTCATCTCTCTCAACCTCCCTGAGGTGGGTGCTCCGAAAATATCACGCTTCCTCCCACGGAAACCGCAACCCATCGCGGATCGTGGGTGAAGATCACATCCAGGGCGAGGTTTTCGAAATCACCGTGCAGGGCGTCGTGAACGGCCGCACGACAAGCGTCGAGGCGGTCGATGTCCGCCACCTCGCCACCGGTGCACACGACATAGAGCTGGAGGTAGGTGAAGCGGCCAATTTGCTGCATGCGGAGCTTGGTATCAAAATCCAATGAACCCTCGAACGCTTGAGCCACCGCCTCGCGAGCGAGTTTTTGCAGGGATTCGTCCGGCGCCCGCCCGAGGAGCTGGTTCCAGTTGTCGCGAATGATCTTGAAGGGGATCGGAAGGCTCAACAGGACGAGGATGATCACCACTGCCGGGTCCGCGTAGGGCAGCAGGTAGGCGTAAGAGGTTTCAGCGAGAAGGACGGCGACCACAAAGGCCACGCCGACCGCGACCGACATGAAGCCGTCGATGAGCCAGTTCTTCGAATCAACTGCCAGCAATGGAGACGCGGTTCGGCGCGCCAGTATCCGCTGACGAATGGCGATTGTGAAACAACCTGCAGCCGCAATCCAGGCGTAGACCGAAGCCCAACCGGCCTGGATCACGCGCCCGCCGTGCAGCGCCACCTCGACCGCCGACACCAGCGCGAAGATCGTGACGAATGCCATCAGGAGACCCTTGGTGAGGTTGAGCACAGGTTCGTAGGCGGCGTATCCGAAGTGGTAGAGATCGTCGTCGGGCCGCCGCACAAGAGTCACGACCCGTAGCGATACCAATCCAATTGCGAAACCGATGAGCGAAAACAAACCATCGAGGAGCACCGCATCCGACGACGTCAGGATGGCGAAGCCGATACCGAGGCCGGCCATGAAGAGAGAGCCGATAATCGAGAGCCAGAGTCCGCGTTTTTCGAGTCCTTCGTTGTCGGTCATGGGCACAGCATACCGGACCCGAAGACCCCATCGATTGCTGATCGTGCAACCAGCAAGTGCTTTCGGGGTTCAGGCGTCCCGTCTGCCGAGAAAGCGGGCGATTCTGTCTGTCATCTTGAGCGAGGCCCTCCGAGGGCCGAGTCGAAGGACCCCCTGAACCCGCCGGCGGCAGCGATTTGTGGACGAGGCCGGGGATCGCCGGCCATCGGCCACTCGCTGGTGACGGTGCGTCACGACGCCCTAAGGGCGTCAGTAAGTCAGAGAATCTTGAGCACGGGTCACTCTCAGACTTCGGGGGATCCCTCGACTACGGCGTCGCTCCGCTCCACCTCCGCTCGGGATGACAGAGGAAAGTGGCGCTCGCTCGGGATGACAGAGGAAAGTGGCGCTCGCTCGGGATGACAGGAATTTTCACTCGCTCGGGATGACAGGAAACCGGGACGGTCACACCACAAATGGCACGAAAGGCGCATCCAACGTAAGATCAATGCTGATGGTTGAACAGTGATGACATCTTCCGAACTCGTGGCTTTGATCGACGGTGTCCTCCACAACGACCGGGCGGCGCTCGGGCGGGCGATCACCCTGGTCGAGTCGAACTCCCCAGACGACCGGGATCGCGCGCGGCAGCTCCTGACGGCACTCCTCCCCTCCACAGGCGGGGCACACCGCATCGGCGTTTCCGGCGTGCCCGGGGTCGGCAAGAGCACCTTCATCGAGCGCTTCGGTCTTCAATTGGTCGGTGAGGGCCACCGGGTGGCGGTGGTTGCTGTCGACCCCTCTTCGTCGGTCTCGAAGGGATCGATCCTGGGCGACAAAACGAGGATGGAGAAGCTGGCCGCATCGGACAACGCCTTTATCCGGCCCTCCCCCACCGGTGGCTCGTTGGGCGGCGTCGCCCGCAAGACCCGCGAGGCGATCCTTGTCTGCGAGGCGGCGGGCTATGACGTGGTGCTGGTGGAGACGGTCGGCGTCGGCCAGTCGGAGACTACGGTCGCCGAGATGGTGGATTTCTTCCTGCTCCTCAAGCTGGCTGGCGCCGGCGACGAGCTCCAGGGCATCAAACGCGGCATCCTCGAGCTCGCCGATCTGATCGCGATCAACAAGGCGGACGGCGAGAATCTCCCGGCAGCCGAGTTCGCAAGGGTCGAATTCGAACGTGCGCTAACGATCCTCCGACCCGCAGACGAGGACAGCTGGACGCCACGCGTCGTCACCTCATCCGGCCAAACTGGCGCGGGCCTGGACAAGATCTGGACAATTATCAGCGAGCACCACGAGCTGCTCACGCGCAGTGGCGAGCTCGACAAGCGCAGGAGGCGTCAGCTCCTGGGTTGGATGTGGTCGTTGGTGGATGAAGGTCTGCGCTCAGCTGTCCGCGAACACCCGGATGTCGCCCATGCCCTTGCCACTCTCGAAGATGACGTGTTGAACGGGAGAAAAACACCTACCGCTGCCGCAGAAGAGATTCTCAACGCGTTCAAGAGCGGATGATGGTGGGCTGAAGCCCACTTCGCCGACCCTAAGGGCCCGCTACCACGGCTGGTATTGCACCCTGAGAAGAAAGATGTTCGCCGCACCCTGGTATTTTGGGCTGGCGTAGATGTAATTGAGCTCGACGCGAGTCGTAGCATTGATGTACCAGTTGAGGGCGGCGCTGATATCGTTGAGAACGCCGCCCTCGATAAGCCCCTCAGTGAGGTCGACTCGCGACAGCCGCCCGACGACTTCCCATGCGCCACCATTTTTCTTATTCAACGGGTCTCCCTTGGCATACTTGGCGATTGGACGCAGCCGGTCGAAGGTGCCGCTGTTGGTGCGGTACGGCCTGCTCTCTCCCGTCAGAAACCATCCAACCTGGACGTACGAACCCCTGAAGGTGGGGTCGCCGGCGAGTTGAGCCGAGACCTTGCTCCAAATGTGCTCCGCCGCCCCCCACAGCGATCCGCGGACACCCGCAATCTCCAGGCCCCCCAGCGTGATGTGACCGGCGTCGATGGTGCCGGTATCCACGAGGTAGTCAACGAATCTCGCTTCCGGACGTGACCGGTATCGGGTATCGCTCCCGATCGGCGATCTCGAACTGAGCGATATACCGAGATGAATAAGGTTGCGACCCTCGTTCCGGAACACCGGCAGGAAAGTAAATCGACCGGTCAACGACAACGCTGAAGCGCTGGCGTTGGCATCGTTCTTCTGGCCGAAGGAGAAGAGTCCGGCTGCCCACGAAAAACGCCCCTTCCGGCCGGAGTCGTGGACCATCGCGCCGATGTTGGTTCCGGGCGAAAACGTCTGCACCGGCAACGATCGCTCCAGGAAACCGAGATTGTACGAGCTGGTCTGCCGCTCGAGGCTGAAGGGCTCGTTCATAAAACCCACCCTGAGCTTGCCGAGGTACTTCCCCCAGACCTCGAGCCCGCCTTCAGAGCCCTCGACCCAGGCGCCGCTGATCCCCCAGTCGGGGCCGAGCTCGAACGCGAGGTTGAAGTTGAATTTGTGGATGCGTCCCGCGGCAAAAATCTCGAAACGGCGCAGGCTGAAGTCCGCTTCGATGGGCAGATAGAAATCTTCATACTTTTCACTACTGCTGCCTGCGGAGGCGTCCACCTGTCCCCTGGCTCCGATCCTGAATTTGAGCTTCCCGTCGAACAGATTGTATCGGGCAATTCCCCGGAGCCCGTTGACGAAGTTTCCCCACTTCGTTTTGGCCGGCTCGTACTCGATCTCGTCGAGATTAAAGGGCTGATAATCGGTGAAGGCGACCGCTCCGGGGTTGGTCACCTGTTCGCTCTTTGACGTTTCGTCAGCCTCCGGCTTCGCTTCCCCGGCTTCTTCAGGTTGCTCGGGTTCCTCTGCTTCCTGCGGCTCGGTTGGAGGCTCATCCGGTGGCTCTGGAGCAGGATCAGGAATCGGGGTCGGGGTCGGAGTCGGCGACGGCAGCGGCACCGGGATTTGCGGCACATCATTCCCGTGGGCGCCACTGCCGATGCCCAGCAGCCCGACCACGATCGCACCTACCAAGAAGAAACGATGACCCTGTATCACGGTCCTCAGCATGCCATATCGTAGCGTATCCAACCTATCCGATTCTCGCCACACCGACTCGGCGCACAAGAAGCCACAGGAAAAACGGCGCCCCGAGGAAGGCGGTGATCACCCCAACCGGCAGCTCGGCAGGGAAGATCACGACCCGGGCCGCGGTGTCGCAGAGGACGAGAAAGGCGCCACCGAAGAGGATGGAAGCGGGCAGCAAAACGCGGTGGTTGGAGCCCACCAATAGGCGGCAGATGTGAGGCGCCATCATACCGACGAAACCGACCGGCCCGCAGGCGGCGACGACACCACCCACCATCACCGAGGTCGCCAGAAAAAGAACCGCCCGCGTCGGCGCCACTGCCACTCCTCTGCTGGCGGCGATCTCTGTTCCGGTCGCCAATAGGTCGAGCTTGCGAGCGTTCCAGAGGACCACCGTCGCTCCAAGAGCAACTACAGGGGCCATGTGCAGGACGGTGCCCATGTCCACCCCGCCGAGACCACCCATCAGCCAGCGGACGATGCGGTAGGAGTCACCCAACGAAGCGGTGTACTGGGCAAAGAGGATCACGCTCGAAAAGAAGAAGTTCATCGCGACCCCGGCGAGGAGCAGGGTGGTCGAGGAGAGCTCGGGCCGGAGGCGGGTCAACATCCACACGACGCCAACCGCCACCATCGCACCAGCAAAGGCCGCCACCGAGGTGGTGGAGAGCCCGACGACAACCAGCGACAGACCAAACCGGCTGGCCAGCGCCACCCCAAGCGAGGCACCGCTGGCGACGCCGAGCGTGTAGGGGGTCGCCAGCGGGTTGCGGAAGATTGCCTGGAAGACCGCGCCTCCGAGCGCCAGCCCGGCGCCGCCGATAAAGGCCGCCAGGGCTCTCGGAACCCGAATCTGCCAAAAAATGATGGCCGAGGATTCGTTGCCACCAAAATCTAGTAAGACCGATAGCGGCAGCGCCTGACGCCCGACCAGCGGCAAAATCGCGAGGGCGAGCACGGCCAACCCACCGAGCACCGCGAAGCGCAGTGGAATCTTCAAGAGCCGTTCCTCGCCGGCAACACCATCGGCAGACCGCGATGGCCTCCATTGATCAGCCGGAAATCGGCACTGTAGATATCGCTCAAGATCTCCGCGTGTAACAGCTCGGAGGGGCGTCCTCTGAACGCCACGCCACCGTCTTTGAGGGCGATGACCTCGTCCGATGAAGCGACCGTGCTGTTGAGGTCATGGGTCACCGCTACTACGGTCAGTCCATTTTCATTGTGCAAGCGATCGAGCAGATCAAGGACTTGCACCTGATGACGATAGTCGAGGAAACTGGTGGGCTCGTCGAGCAGGAGAATCGATCCGCCCTGGGCAAGGGCGGCAGCAATCGAGGCACGCTGCTTTTCTCCGCCCGAAAGGGAGGACATCGACCGTTCGGCGAGATCCGCCACCTCGGTCACCTCCATCGCGTTGTTGACCGCCGCCGAATCCGCTTCCGATAGCGCGGCCCACGCGCCGATATGGGGGAAGCGTCCCATTTCGACAAACGACCGCACGGTGTAATCGAGCGGTCCAGCATCCGGTTGCGGGACATAGCTCACGGTCCGGGCCAGCTCGCGACGCCCATACTCCGAGAGGGAACGACCATCTATCAGAATCCGACCACTCGATGGCTGGAGGAGGCCGTCGAGGCAACGCAATAGTGTGGACTTGCCGGCGCCGTTGGGCCCGATGACGGTGAGAAACGCGCCCCGACCAACTGTCAGCGAGACCCCGTGCAGGATCTCGGCCTCACCGATGCGGACGGAGAGATCTTCGACGGTGACCATCGACTCGCTCACTGCGACTCCCACTCCAGGTCAGGATGGAGGGCCCGCGCAATGGCCTCGACCATCTCGGGAAGCCGAGGACCGGGAACCACCATCTGATCCCCCACCAGCACGTTGATCCGTTGTTCGCGCACCGCCCGCAACTCGGTCAAGCGCATCCAACTCTCGTGCACTGCCTCGAGGTCGAGCCTTCGATCCTCGAGCCCGGCGATGACATCGAGGACGACATCAGGATCGAGCGAAGCGAGGCCTTCCCGGGAAAGCTCCGGGTAGCGCGCGAGACCTCCGGTGACGGCGTTGTCACCGCCCGCAATCCGAAGCACGCCGTCGTAGAAGGTGTCGCTGCCCGCCGCCCAGACGCTTCGCACCGCGTCGTCGCCTGCCTGATGTCCAACCACGACCACGGCGCGAGGACGGACGGCGTGTTCCACTACTCTCCTGATGGCAGCCAGGCGCCGATCGATTTCCGCCCGGAGATCCGCCCCGCGATCGGCAACGCCACATGCCTCAGCCACGACCTCCACCGATTCAAGCACAGCCTGGACGTCGTGCTGGTCCACCTCGAGGACCCGGATGCCGAGCGAGTCCAATCTCTGTCCGGATTCTGAACTCGACGGAATCACCACCACAAGGTCGGGTTCGAGCGAAACGATCGCCTCGAAGTTCGGGTCCAGGTGGCCGCCAACCTTCGGCAGTTCCAGGGCCTCGGGCGGATACGCACAATAGCGGGTTACGCCAACGACCTTGGCGCCCAACCCGAGCGCATAGAGGGTCTCCGTCAGACTCGGTGCCAGCGAGACGATGCGCCGCGGCACAGCGCCGCCATCGCCGCCTGGTGTCACCCCATCCGACGTACCGCCACATCCTACACAAAGGACTGCACCGGCCATCAGAGCCGCGATCGAGCCCGCTCGTATCATCCGCCTCCAAAAAAAGAACCCCGGGCCCCACTGGGCCCGGGATGCCGTTTTTCATCCCTTGTTGTCGTCGTGATACCGACCCCAAACCGCGAGGGCAGCGCCACCCGTCTCGGGTCGGATCTTCTGGCTCCCGGATCATCCTCCAGTCGACCCTTCCCATGAGCTTTCGATCACAGTGGCTACGTCGACCTTCGTCCCCGGTCACAGCGGCGGGACCGCGACGGATTCACACCGTCTTCCCCACACCCGAGACGCTCAGAGTGTACCGCCACACACACGATCATTCAATTGATGCGAGATGCGAGATGCGCCCCCACACCCTTGGAGGGACCGCAGATCGCGTCGGCGGACACAGGTTGTTCACAGAGGCGTTGGCGCTACCGAATATCGGTTCTCGGTGACGCCACTGAGTATGAGGAGCCACCTTTAGCATTGTTGGCCTCAGCGATGGGGTGACTTCGTCAACGGGCCTCCAACAATGCAAAAGATGGCACCTGGCGCATCTGGCTTGGATGCGCTGTTCTCGGCACACGCTGAGAACATTTATTGGGAGGGTGTGGGTCTCGTATCTCGAATTTGGGTGGGCGGGCCCAATTCCTAATTCCGAATTGAATCGACGGCATCCATGCCGTCGATTACCGTATCCAGCGCGCCGGTACCCAAACGACTTTGCTCTGCCATGGGCCCTCGAGGATTCGGATCCTCGCCTCCTTGCCTTTGTTGGCATATTCGAGGACTCGTATGTTGGTGTCCGGCGGCAGCTCGATGTACCGACTCTGGTCCATCAGCGCGCTGACGTTGATCTGGACATTTCCTTGACCCATTGTCTGCAACGCTGCAACGGCTTCGTGATCGAGAGCAGCCAGAACGGGCCGACCAGAGCCGGCATCGACGGTCGCGTTCTCGCCGACAGCGTGCGTTTCCCGAAACACCGCCTTGGCGGGCCCTTCGCTCTGGTCCTGGCCGAGGAACCAGACAAGCGCCACCACTGGAATCAGCGCCAACAGCAGCCACGGAACAAATCGTTTGGCGCCAGGTTTCGCATCTTCATCGGGCAGAGTGGGCAGAACTGGTGCTTCCTCGATCGCCCCTTCGGGCAGGACGGCCTCGAACTCGGTGCGGCACGAGGTGCACTTGAGGGCCCTCCCGAGGTAGCGCTCATGGATCTGCATGTGCGCACCACAATTCCCACAGGTGTGAATGTAGCCAGGCATAACTTCACTCCTTTGTCACCTTTACAAGCTTATCAGAGGGTCTGCCGGAGGCTTGTGACCTGGGGCTTGAGGCTTGGGATACAAGATGCAGGATGCAAGATGCAGGGTTCAGGATGCAGGGCCGTCCACCCCCGCCAAATCAATTTTGGACGGGTGGGCGGAAGTTCCTAATTCAGAATTCCGAATTCCTTATTCCTCATTCCTAATTTGCTCGGTACCGCACTTCACCACCCACGATCGTATAGAGAACGTGGGTGTTGAGGATCTCCTCCGGCGGTATTTCGAGAATGTCTTGCGACAAGACGGTAATGTCGGCCAGCTTGCCCGGTTGGAGTGAGCCCTTGATGTCCTCCTCGAAGGCAGCGTAGGCCGCATCGAGGGTGTAGGAACGCAGCGCCTCTCCCCGACTCATGACTTGGCCCGGATAAAAGTCGTTGCCATCCGGCATCCTGCGGGTCACTGCCGCGTAGTAGGAGGCCAGGGGGTCGACCCGCTCCACCGGCGCGTCGGTGCCGCTGGCAATGACCGCGCCAGTATCGAGGAGGTCTCGCCACATGTAAGCCCCTTCACGTGAACGGTCATCGCCCAGCCGAACCGGCACCCATGGGCCGTCGGAGGTGCAGTGGACGGGCTGCATGGCGGCGATCACGCCCAGCTCTGCAAACCGGGGCAAGTCCGCAGGGTCGAGGTGTTGAGCATGTTCCACCCGCCAACGCAGATCGCGGCCATCGGCGCGAGAAGTAATTGTCTCTTGGTAGACATCGAGGGTCACCCGATTGGCGCGATCGCCGATAGCGTGCGTGCAAAGCTGGAGATTGTATTCGGCCGCCAACCGCGCCGATTCGCGCAGTTCTTCAGGAGTCACGATGTTGAGGCCGATGCTGTCTGGCAGATCGCTGTACGGCTCGAGCAGCCACGCCCCGTGCGAACCGAGGGCACCATCCGCTAAGCGTTTGATTCCACCGACTGTGAGGGCATCGGCACCCTTCCGATAGACCTTGTATTCCGGCAAACCTGCGGCCAGGCTCTCGTTGCCCTCCGACAGCATGATCCACAACCGCACCTGCAGCTCGCCGGCCTCCGCCATATCGCCCAGCAGCTCGACCAGGCGAAAGCTCGAGCCCGCGTCCTGGAACGAGGTGATGCCGTGGGCCAGGCTCTCTTCACTCGCGAACTCGACCATGCGGCGGATTGTCGCCTCGTCCCACTCGTTATTGATCAGCTCCGCCACCAGATCCTCGGCGGTCTCTCGCAGCACCCCGATCGCACGTTTGCGGGTATCGCGGACGATCTCGCCGCCCGGCGGGTCGGGCGTCCGATCGTCGATCCCCGCCATTTCCAGGGCGAGGGCGTTGACCATCGACGCGTGTCCACTGGCGTGGGTCAGAAAAACCGGATTTTGAGGCGAGACCGCGCTCAAACCATCGTGGTATGGCAGCCCGGAGACGTTTGGCTCGGGCGTGGAGGCCCACTTCTCCTGGTGCCAGCCGCGACCGAGGATCCACTGTCCGGGCTCGGCTTCGGCTACCGCCACTTCGACCATGGCAACGATCTCATCGAAGTCGACGACTCCGTTGAGGTTGAGCTGCATCATCGCCCTGCCGACACCAAGGAAATGGCCGTGGCCCTCGATCAAACCCGGCACCGCGAGCGCACCGCCAAGGTCGATGACCTCCGTATCCGGTCCGATGAAACGGTCAATTTCGCGGTCAGTGCCCACCGCAAGCAGTTTTCCAGCGCGGGCGGCAACGGAAGTAGCTTCGGGATAGCTGTCGTCCATGGTCACAATCCGTCCATCCATGAGCACCAAATCGGCCGGCTCCTCCGCCGGCGCGCAGGCGAGCAACAAAATCGAGACGATTACGATCCAGAAACGTTTCATGGCCACCTCCGGCTATAGGGTACCTGTTCGAATGAGGAATGAGGAATGAGGAATGAGGAATTCCCACCCACCACCCATTTTAAATTTCGGATTTCGGATTTCGGATTTCGGATTTTCCTGCGCAACCGGGTGAGCCCCGATTCAACTGAACACCGAAAAGGGGCGCTACAATACGCGACACAGCTTCGGAATCGCTCGCCGCATATGCGGTTAAAAGAAACAGGAGGAACGCACAATGAAACGAGCCGTTGCATTCACCGCAATCGTAGCTTTTATCTTTGTCGAGCTGTTGCTGACACCGGGCTTGCCGAGGCACAGAA
>Ga0316197_10000707_pt1 | contig 23292 bp, 22 predicted proteins | sample OudBiesiAoxic_MG_FD_204939 | JGI IMG/M metagenome (GOLD analysis project Ga0316197, IMG submission 204939) | Coastal sediment microbial communities from Oude Bieten Haven, Netherlands - site A oxic | ecosystem: Environmental > Aquatic > Marine > Coastal > Sediment | place: Netherlands... | reverse complement strand
GGGTGCGTTTCGGGCCCTTGGGCAACACGCACTACGCCATGGACGACATCGCCGTGGTGAGAGCCATCCCGAACTTCACCGTGATCGCCCCGTCCGATCCGCTCTCAACCCACAAGGCGCTCTACGCGTGTGCCGAGCACGACGGCCCGGTCTACGTCCGCCTCACCGGCGGCCCGGGCTACCCCGTGATGTATCCCGAGGACTTCGATTTCCAGATCGGCAGGGCGATCGAGTATCGCTCGGGCACCGATGTCGCATTCGTGTCGAGTGGATCGCTCCTCGCTGAAGCGGTCGGCGCCGCCGACATCCTCGAGAGCAAGGGGATCTCCACCCGGGTTGTCGACATGCACACGATCAAGCCGTTGGACACCGAGATGCTTGACAAGGTTTTCGCCGAGAACAAGCTCGTCGTTACGGTTGAAGAGCACAGCTCGGTGGGCGGCCTGGGAGGCGCGGTAGCGGAATACAAGGCTGGTTTCGCCGAAGCTCCGAAACAGGTCATCGCCAGCCTGGGCGACAAGTTCCAGAAGCTCGGTGACCATACATTCCTGATGAAGGAGAACGGGTTGACAGCCCCTGATTTGGCGGTGTTGGCGCAGGCGAACCTTTGAGCCCAGGTTTGAGGACACCTTCCCACCTGGAAGGCTCGACCGCGACGAATTCGAACGGACGCCGACATTTGGCTTCAGAATGGTCTCCAGAGCGTCCTGAAGAGTGGCCCTGACGCGAGAAAACCCTTGGGAGATGTGGGATTCCCAAGGATTCTCTTCGTAGCGGGGGCGGGATTTGAACCCGCGACCTTCGGGTTATGAGCCTGGCGACGCCGCTGTGGGCCGTATCACCCAATGCCATCGGGTCCCAAAACCCGGTCGCCACAAGGGTCGGTGTCCGGCTGGTGGCAGGCCGTGCAAGCCCGTCCCGAGCCGTTCGCCATCAGTCTGCCATCAGTAGCCAGACCTGCTGGTCCCCTTCGGTAGCGGCGGTGCGCACTCGTAGGTCACCCCCATGACCGTCGGCGTTCGTCCCAGGCTCGGCCCAGGAACGCGGTGTCGCTCACCCTGGTTGGAGATGCGGGTTCCGTTCCCCATATCGGTGGAACTGCTCAATTCAGCTCGACTGGTGATCTACCGCCCAACCGGGTCGTGCAACACCGAACTACATCATCCCACCCAGCCGGATATGGCCGGCTTCTTTCGATTGGCCGGATGAACTGGACGGCTCTAGTGAAGCTGACCCTCGAGTGTGTCGAACGGACCGAACGGAAAGACGGTCAGCATTTCTCCGGTGCCATGGCCATTGCCGCGCAGATGTTCAAACACCCCGGTTCCATCTTTGATGACCCAGTTCACCGTCCAGGTGACCTCTGAGAGGTCAATGTGTAGCTGATGCTTGATGACGAAGGTGGCGGAGTCAAAGCCTTCCTCAGTGCAGGTGAATTCAGTGACCACCCGCGCGTTCGTGACGACATGTGAGTTTCCGGCGTACCTCGGGTCATCCTCGTTGAATATGGTCCCTTCGTCGCACATGAGGCCCTCATCGACCGCCGTTCCGTACGCTGAGAATGTCCCGGCGCCGACGGTCACTTCGAATGTCACGTCGAGAGGTTGTGCTGCTCCTGCCAACGGCGCAGGCAAGACCGTTGACAGAATCAACACGGCGCCGAGCACGAATCCACGCTTACGCATGACGATTCCTTTCCGGAGGGCAGAGGACTGCCTATCGGCAATGCTCACCTCCCCCTCCACCCCCAATCACTACTCGCCAAGCTCGCCGATAGCCAGGAAGGATCTACCACTCCGCCAATAGACCGCCCCGATCGTCACCCGCCCATATCGGCACCGATGGGCGGCCATGTCAGCGTTCGAGAAAGCCACCCGGTCGTCGATTTCGAGGACGATACTTGGGTGAGACCGCTCCTTGGGGTGTGGTTCCAAAATGAGACCTGTGGTGGTTCTTCAGGGAGATCAGTGAAAGGAACCAGCCACATGCGTCGTGTTTTCACAATCGCAGCGGTTGTTGGACTCCTGTGTGTCATGGCCGTACCGGCGTCAGCCGAGAAGCCCTTCGTCTGGCTTGACGAGACCTTCGTCGTCGAAGACGCACCGTTCGTCGATGAGTTTGGCGATCCGGTTTGCGAGTTCCCGGTTTACGTCTCCGAAACCGTCAAGCTTCGGGGGACAGATCACTACGACAAGGATGGCAACTTCGTGTTCGGGGTGTTTCATGCCAGAGGTACGTCGTACTACTACTCCGATGACGTGACGCTTCCGAAGGCCGAGCATTGGTCGTGGGTGAGCACGTTTGATGTGGAGACGTTGACAAACCCAATGCGAGGGAACTCGTGGGGCTTGATAGGCATCCTGGAGGAACGGGGTCGAATCGTCTTTGATGTCCAGACTGGTGAGGTCTTGTTCGAGGCTGGCAAGTGGCCGGTATTCCATGACGGCTTCGGTCCGTTGTGTGATGCGCTTGCCCCACCGGCCTAGACGCTGAGTAGGTAGGCCAGGTCTCGAAGGCTCCTGAGCACGGGTTGTGCCCAGGAGTCTTCGACGCATCACATCATGTCGTGCGTCGCCCAAACTCGCTTTTGGTGCAGGACGGACACACCAAGTCGAAGCTGGGTCCTGTCCACCCAGCCCATACCGGCACCTGCGGACTGCCTCATCCGGCGCTTATTGCTAAGTAGCAGTTGTTGGGGTTCCCATTAGCAACAAACGCCCCGCACGGTCGCCACTCAGCGACTTCCCCCCGTTTCAGCCGTCGCATCACCCGCATGCAGCCCGTTGTCGCCAGCCGATCATGGGGATTTCTGCCGTCCGACCGAAATGTCACCCGCCATCCCTAATCGGCTGACCTCGGCTGACTCTCCATCACCGGGGCGAAGACGTGAGAGCCGCGCACCTCGAACGCCTGCTCGGGCGATCCCCAAGACGTGAGTGGGGGAGGGCCTGGTTGCCCTCCCCCACAATCCTGCCCGTTGGTCAACAGGCGCTACGGTAGATAGGCGTTCACGAAGTCGAGAACGTTCTGTCGATCCATGCGGAACACGCCACCCGTGCCACCGCACGAGCCGTTCAGTCCGAACGAGGTCACGCCTGCAACCACGTTGGTGTCGGCCCAGAAGTTCGGACCGCCGGAGTCACCGAAACACGTCCCTCCCGTCGAGTGGTTGTTCGACAGCAGCAACGAGTAGTCACCAGTGAACCCTGGGGTATTGATCTGAATCAGATGCGGCTCAGCAACCATACGTACACGCTCACCTGTGAAGAACGCACCATTGATCTGCTGCAACCCGTAACCCACGGCCGTGAACACAGACTGCTTCCGCTTCTTCAACGAATCGAACTCATCGACGGTCGGCATCACCCCGTACTCGTCGAGCACGAGGCCCGGCGCTTCGAGCGTGATTACGCCGACATCGTGTACGAAGAACGGAGCGTCCTCGTACTCCGGGTGAGCGGCCCAACTGACTGCTTCGATGCTGTCCGCACCGGCCTCTGGGTAGTTCGTCGTTCCTTCGTCAATCGCCTTCTGTACATCCGAAGCCGGGAAGATTCGCATCCCGGTGACCAGCACCTGGCTTCCGTCAGGGTTCTCATCCGGGAAGGCGCTAACACAATGCCCAGCGGTGAGCACCACTGTCGGAGACAGCATCGTGCCTGTACATCTCCACCCATCGTCAGGATCATCGGCCGTCGGCGCATCAGCGACCACCAACACCACATGCGGATGGTCCTCACCGTCAAGCTCCCCATTAGTGATCGCCGACACCGGAAGCGTCGCCAACACCAGCAACGCCACGACGGCAATCAGGAGCCAGAAACGCCTCCCACGTACTCCAACCATTGCATTCCCCTCTCAGTAGGGCATCTGTGCCCGGACGGCCACGCAGGGTAGCCAGTAGACCCTACGCCTCGCCAATGGCAGCCACCCGACCCGCATCGTTTCGACGGGGACAAGGACGGTGTTGGCTGCAAGAGCTAGCGGACCAGGCGTGAACCCGCAGCGACTTTCGGATTGATTTCCTCGCACGACGGTTCAGTTGCGTGGGGTGCCCTGGGCGAGTCGAAGAATCAGAGCACCAACGACATGCACGGTGAACCAGGCGTCATCCACGGTCGCCGAGCCTGCGTTGTGTGCGTCGCCTGTATTGCTCCGATCAGCCGACACCCAATCACCGGCCTTCTTCACGATTTCAGCCATCGGCGAGTCGTGTGGTGCAAGGAGGCCCCGGTCCTTGGCGTTCTGCAATTTGGGTCCGAGACTGTTGCCTTCGCACCCCAATGCGTCGAGCAATACCCCCACCCCCCAGTGAGCGAGGAGACATGAGTATCCGCATCGATGGCATCGAGGACTCTCTCGACAACGACACCCTCACAAGTCTGTGTCTCGGCTCCTCGACGGAGATCGAGGACCGAATCTCATCCCTCGGGATCTCTCGAACTCTCGTGGCTGAAGACAAGCGCCGCCTGCTCGCGCTCCTCGATGCCCAGGAAGCCCAGTTAGGGCACTGGATAGAAGCGGTGAGGAGCACTCGTTCCGCCGTGGAGCAAGGGTCCGAACGACCGACCACAGATGGAGGGGAGGGCGCATGAATCGAAGAGTTGGATCGACGTGGCGCAGGTGTCGCCGCTGTGGCCGCAAGCCCGACGAGCAATCCGGACGAAAGAGATGCGGGAGCGCAGGCACGGATGGTTCGGCATGCGGTGGAGAGATCGCTTGGGCCTATCAAATCGACGTGGCACCTCCCGGCGATGACAGGGATCGCCGGAGCGCTTCCGGGTACGCTACAAAGGCCAAGGCGATCGACGCTATGCACCTTGCCAAGCTCGAAGCGGAGGACTCACTCCAACCGGATAGCCGGAGATCAGAGAGCGTGGGCCAGTTCTTGAACTCATGGCTCGCAGAATCTCATCACCGAATAGGCAGGGACCTCAAATCGTCAACTTGGCGGGCCTACCGACTTCACATTGAGCGACACTTGGTGCCCCGTTTCCAGGGTACGATCGCTGACCTGGCGCAAGATCAGATCGTCGCTGTGTACCGGGATCTCGAAAAGACCGGCAACCTCCGATCGGGTGGCCGTCTCAGCCCAAAGACCGTCTGGAACATCCATCTGACCCTCCACCGAGCACTCGAAGACGCCGTGGAGCAGAAACTGATCGACCGAAACCCAGCGGATGGGGCGTACTCGGCCCCGGAGGCTCCAACCGATATCAGATCGTGGGATGCAGAGGAATTGAAGACCTTCCTCCGAGCAACTGCAAACGAGCGACTTGCAGCTCTTTGGCGACTTGCCGCTACCACGGGGATGCGAAGGGGCGAGATCCTAGGACTGCGCTGGACCGACGTGGATCTTGCACGAGGGATGCTCTCGGTCGTGCAAGCCAGAGTACGAGGCGAAGAAGGAGTTGAGACAAGTTCGCCAAAGACGCCTCGCGGGCGGCGTTCGATCGACCTCGACTCGGGAACTGTTTCTTGCCTGCGCTCGCATCGGAAGCAGCAGATGGCCGAGCGGCTCGAAGCAGGACCGGCATGGATCGAGAGCGAACTCGTGTTCACCAGGTCAGACGGCGGGCTGCTCGATCCCGATGTGGTATCGCAGATGTTCAACAAGATTGTCAGAGCAACCGGTCTCCGTCACATCCGATTCCATGACCTGAGGCACACGATGGTATCGCTGTTGCTGAAGTCCGGTGAGCCGTCGTACGTTGTCTCTCGTCGAGTAGGTCACGCTTCGGAAGCTTTCACCGAGAAGCAGTACGCGCACGTCCTACCGGGGCAGCAGCGAGATGCGGCTGAGCGCTTTGCAGAGCTGATCGATACTGACAGTCTGCCATCAGTTCGCCATCAGGACCCCGCCTAGCCGCGTTGCAGGAAGCCCCAAACGCGAGAAAACCCTTGGGAGATGTGGGATTCCCAAGGGTTCTCTTCGTAGCGGGGGCGGGATTTGAACCCGCGACCTTCGGGTTATGAGCCCGACGAGCTACCAGACTGCTCCACCCCGCGTCGTGTATCGCAAAAGATTATACGTGCGGACAAACCCTATCGCTATCGGGGTTTGGAGAAGCCGCCGTAGACTGCAGGCCACAACACAGGCCGCTGACGTGCGCTCCCCACCGCACGAATGGGCCCGAATGGAGCGACGTGGCAACGGCCCGCAAACCCTCGGTCATCGGCAGCCGACTGATCGAACAGATCTCGGACCGGCTCGAACGCAACCTCCCGATCCGTAGATCGCTCCCCGATGGCGGACGCCTCCACATCGACCGCCAGCTGCCATTCCTCGTCGTCTACCGACCGCCGGCCGGGGTCAACGACGCCGGTACCGAGCGTCTTGTGAAGGGCGAGGCGTCCTACCTGATCGCACCGAAGGGCAAGCGGCACCGTCAGCAGGTCAGCGCACTCGTCTCGGCCATCGCTGATTCGTTGACCGGCGCCTTCGGCGGGTTCTTGGTGATCGAGATATGGGCGGGCCCCAACGACGATGCGGCGGCATCGCCGAGCGGTGCCCCGAGTCCGCCGGGATTCCGTGTTGTCACGGCTCGCCGCGATGCCGACTCGCCCAGCGTGGTCCGGCTGCTCAAAGGCCTGCGGCGAGTGCAAATTGCAGACGCCGCTGCCGAGGTCGAGCTTGCGCCCGGCAGCCGCCTATCCCCGCCCGACATGCCTCGCATCTCGCGCAGCTTCGGAACCGCCTCATCGCCGATTCGCCTCATCGGGATCGAGGTCCGACCGGTCTATCGCGACGGCGACACGGGAGAGGAGTTTCCAATCGTCAGTCGGTCTGTTCATCGACAGCTCTCGAGAGCCGTCCAACAGTCCCTGTACCAATTCGCGTTCCACCAGACGACCCACCGCCCGCGGCACTACCAGGCGCTCGGCCGTCGCGCCTTCGTGAAGGCGGCGAGCCGTGCAGACCAAGAGCTTTCTGCCGTTGGTTCGGCCTTCGATCTTCTTCTTCTGGTCTCACCGGTTAATACGGACCGCGCCTACCGCAGCTTCCGTCGATCGAACTTCAAACGTCCTCCCGCATTTGCCTACCGCCACCTCGATGTCGATCCCAGCGATTTGAAGCGGGCGCTCTACTCGATCCCGATCGACCGGGTTGAGGATCCGGCACTTGAATCCATCTTCCGGCAGAAGCAACGGGAGCTTTCTCTCCAGCTCGACCTGCTTGGTGATCGGGGGACCAAACGCTTCCTCCATACCGGCACCGCTCTCTACGGCGCCGTGGAATCGCCCATGGTTGACATGGCCCACGACCTCTTGACCCGAATCCCACCCGGTACAACACGACGGCGCGGCACAACGGTGAGCGCTGTCGATTTCGCGGCCGCCGCTGCCGAAGAGATCGAGAAGTACCGGCAGATCGATCCAAACGTGGGTGCGACGGTTGAACTACGCGATGACGTCACGTCGCTCGTTGTGTCGCGCGGGAGCCTGCTCGTTGGGTCGAGTATGCGCTTCGCAGCAAATCGGGTGGAGCCACTCATTCAGCACGAGGTCGGCACACACGTCGTGACCTACTGGAACGGCGCAGCACAGCGATTCCGGTTGCTGTCGACCGGCCTCGCCGGGTACGACGAATTGCAGGAAGGCCTCGCGGTGCTCGCCGAGTACCTCGTCGCGGGCCTCACAGAGTCGCGCCTCCGAACCCTTGCGGCACGCGTGATCGCCGCTCGAGCTGTCGGCGACGGCAGCGAGTTCATCGACACGTTCCAGCTATTGACGGCGGAGTACGGCATGGCGCCGCGGCCTGCGTTCCAAATCGCAGCTCGCGTCCACCGCGGGGGTGGGTTCGTCAAAGACGCGGTATACCTGCGCGGCCTCCAACGCGTCGTCGACTACCTCGGCGACGGCGGGCGTCTCGACACCTTGCTCGTCGGTAAGATCTCAGTCGATCATGCGCCGGTGATCGAAGAACTCCAACGAAGGCACGTCCTCATACCGCCACCACTGCGGCCAAGTTATCTCGACCATCCCGACACCCACTACCGGATGGAGCGTCTGCGCAACAACAGCGACCTTGTTGCGCTCGCGGAACCCTCGTAGGTCAGGTTCGGAGAACGTCCCGGATGGCGTCAGTCGCCGCATAGAGCGCGTCACCAACCGTCCCGATCACCGCTTCGTCGGGCTCTCCGGTCCACTCGTCCATGAAGATCTTCTTCACTTCAACCGCGAGCGCGCAGCCCCGGCCGGCGTAGCGGTCGTTGATCCACCGGCTCATTTGGCCGCCCTTGAACCTGACGTTCTCCCTCACGTCAAGGTGGCCGCCATCGAACGGGAACTCGCTCATCGTCGACTCGAACGCGTCAACAACGTCGCCCCAGACGGATCGGTCGACGCTACCCGTTCCGACGTTGATCTCCGGATTGGCTTCCGGGTCGTCAACCGGAGCGTCGGGTCCCCCGCGCTGATGGTTGTACGAGTGCAGGTCGATCACGACGAATCTCCGGTGTGCCGCAGCTACCGCATCGCAAACTTCGCCGAGGTCTCGATAGAACGCGTCGTAGGCCGCGAGCGACTCCCCGACGACCTTATCCGAAAGCGGCTCCGTCCAGACGTCGAGTGACCAGGCCGCGTCTGCATCGAGATACACCGCAGCGTCGCGAGGCCGATTGAGATCCACTTCGAACCGAGACTGCCGGAGCGCGATCTGGTTGCCTGCCACGGAAAGCCACCGATCGGTAAACGGATCCTCCTCGCGCAGGCGCACCGCGTCGTCGAGAGCGACGAACGGAATGAGCCCGGGGCGAACTTCGTGCCCTGCGTGGATCGCAGTGGCGATGATCGGATCATCCGGATCGGAAACGATTGTCCAACCAAGGCCGGTCATAGTGTTGCCATCTCCCTGTTGTCGAAACTCCGGCGGTAGTACCTCATGTAGTCCACCTTGCGCTCGAGCGCGTCGATGACGGAATCCGAGAAGTTGACCCCCTCCTGTTTCTGGGCTGAGCCGAGGCCGCCCGGTGAGAACACGTTGATCTCCATAAGCTTGTCGCCGACGATGTCGAGACCGACCAGGAACATCCCATCCTGAACGAGTTTCGGCCGCACCATCTCTGCAAGGCGCAGGGCATCGTCGTCGAGGTGAGCCTTGCCGAGTTTGCCGCCCGCGTGCACGTTGGAGCGCATGTCGCCCCCGGTTCGGATCCGACGAAAGGCGGCGTAGCGCCCGCGGTGGCGGAGTGGCAGGCCGTTCATCAGGAACAGTCGGGTGTCGCCGTCTTCTGCCCTGGTGAGGTACTCCTGAACGATCACATAACCGTCGCGTGTGACCGCGTCGATGATCTGATTCAGATTCGCCACATCGTCTGAGCGAACGAGGAACACGCCGTCGCCACCCGACCCTTGCAGCGGCTTGAGCACCGCCTTTTCTCGTTCACGGATGAACGCCTTTACCTCTTCGCGATCTCTGGTGATAAGGGTTTCTGGACGCACTTCTTCGGGAAACGTCTGGAAGTACATCTTGTTTTGAGCCTTCGCCAGTCCGTTCGGATCGTTCAAAACGATGACGCCGTGGCGCATCGCGACCCGCCCGAAGTCGATGGCCGCCGTCTTGGCCCACTCCCGCTTCCCCTTCTCGGTCGACGGGTCGTTGCGGAGCATGAGAATGTCCAGGTCGTCGACGGTCACGCGTTCCGTGATCGCGCTCTTGCTCCGAAGATCGCGCAGGTAGGCCTGGCCCGTTGTGTAGCGAGTCTTCGGTACGCGTCTCGCTCGAGCCTTCACGTTCTCATCCGGGTCGTAGGCAAGGTCGCCGACGCCGATCACCCAGGCTTCGTGGCCCCGCTTCGTCGCGGCAATGCCGAGACGAGTTGTTGTGTATCCCGGTTCCTCGGTGGCTATATCGTTGACAACAAATGCGAGTCTCAATGGGATTCCCTTCGCTCAGGACTGCGACTTCGGACCGCAGTCGGATTCACACTTTCAGTTCGTCTCCATCGGTCCGGAGGTGGGCATTTTCCGCAACAGCTTCGTCGTGAGCGCGGTCGCCGTCGATGTCGGCCGACCGCACGTCCAGGTCTGTCAAGACGGATGAACGGCCGTAGAGCACCAGCATGTCATAGGCGTGGATCACTGTCCCTCCGCGTGGTGCGCCCACAAACGACCCATCTGCCCGCTGAATCCCGAGGACCAGAATCCCCTCATCGGGTAGTCCGAGATTGACCAGCGGCTTGTCAGCGACCCAGTCTCCTGGTTGCACCTGTAGCTCGGAGATCGCATAGTCGCGCGTCAATTGCATGAGATGCACCATGTCACGGACCTCCAGGTCTGACCATCGTTCGAGACTGCGCGCCATCACGCGCCCGATCCAGTCGGCAAAGCGATCGCTGCGCGCGATCAGGAATATCGGCACCATCCCAAGGAGGATGACTCCGAGGCGTTTGAGCGACTCAGTTCCCCCCGCTGTGCCGGCAAACGACAAGATGACCGAAGCCATGATCGTCACCAGGCCCGCATTCCCCAGCAGCATGAGGGTCAGAATGATGCGGCGCCGTATCGGGTGGTTAACGACGGATTCAGACTCACTCGTCGTGAAGCCAACGCCGGTCATCGCAGACCGAGCCTGGAACCTGGCTACATCGTATGGGACGCCGGTCGCCATCAACGCCACCGTTGCCATCCGAGTCACCAGCAGGGCCAACATCACAACAACGAAGAGCGTCGCAATCGCGATCACCTACTACCACCTCTCTTTGTGAATGCCTCAGCGGGCGCGAAATCGCTAGCCCTCTGCACCGCTAGGACCGGTCGTCCTTCAGACCGCGCACCAGGAGTTCCAGCAGATGGTCAAACGAATCATCAACGTCAGCGCTGCGGTCAAACCCGCGAGTGACATCGAGAATTACGAAGCCGCGAATGGCGCTGTGAACCGCGCGGGCGTCGTCGAGAGCGCGGTCTTCCGTGACCCCGATACCTTCGACAATACGAACGAACAACTCAGTTATCGAGGTGATCGTTTCGGTGATCTCTGGAGTCGGCTCGCCGAAGAGGAGGGTCGCAGCCTCAAACTGACCAGGGTGTTCTGCAGCGAACCGACGGTAGGAGTCGCCCACAGCCCACAACGCGTCTCGCCCTGACCGAGCAATGGCAGCGTCGCGCAGCGATATCTCTAGCGTTTCAGACGCCTTCAGCGCGACGCTCTGTCGAAGGCCGCTCAGTCCTTCGACATGGTTGTACAAGGCCGAGGACTGCACACCCAACTCGCTCGCGACCTTGGATAGCGTCAGATCATCCGACCCATTTGCGTCGAGGACATCGAGCGCCGCATCGGTGACGTCTCCGGAGTCGATTCGCTGTTTCGCCATACCGTCGCACACCCTCACACGTGATTTCGTATCTTCCATTTGTGATGGTATTACGCTATTCTATGAATGTCAATCACACATGGTGAGAGCGATTGCCGTCAGGAGAAGCCATGTCGCCGTATTGCTGCGGAGACGTCGTCGAACTTGTGGAGTCCGCGAGGGCGCGAGCCACTCTCCATCCCGGCATGCGCGGAAAGATCCACCGAATCGATTCGAACGGAGTGCTCTGGGTCCAGTGGACCAACGGACCACTCCTCCCGATGATCCCGTGCGTCGACGTTGTCGCTTCGGCGAACGAGGCATGAGGGACTTGGGACACAACCAATGAGCACAGGAGGTTCGAGAACATGACATGGAAGCCGAGGCTCATCCAGGGCGGCCGTTCGCTTGCCGTTCACCCAAGCGTCAACACCGGAGTTCCCGCAGTCCTCGAATTGGTGCGGCCTCCGGGAGCGCAGACTCTTGCCATCTGTAGCGACACCGGCGCTCCGCGATTGTCGGCGGTCGCTGACGTTGCCGACCAAGACCTCGCCACACCCGCACACCCACAACGCGGCGAAGCCGAAGTTCCGATAATCGCCACCGTCCTTGGGCCGGGAATGTTCCCATGAACACCCGCGGCGTGGCCTTCAGCCCGGTTGATAGCGTCGCCCCCCAAACAGGTTCGCTTGCCGCCGCGGCGATCAGCGCCGGCCTGAGACGCCGACCGGCCGACAAGGGCTATCGAGCGCGGTCGCCCGTCAGTCTTGATACGGCGAATCCGCTGGGATGCCACTACCACACCGTCTGCCCGAGCCGAGGACCGATCGGCTACTGCGACGTCTGCTCTCTCGAACCCACGACCTTGCCGTTTGGTTGCACTCGCGACCGTGACGATGGCGATCATTCATGAACCGTTCCCACCAGTCGCGAGCCATCCGACTCGCACTCGCCGCCCTCTCGATTTCGATGGTGTCGGCAGCGTGCGCGACCGCGCCTAGGACTGCCGAGGTCGCAGGGCATGCAGCGTGCGTCATCACCGATCCTGGGACATGGAGCGGCCCCGCTCTCGTGTCGTTCCGACTGCCGGGTTCACAACGGAGTGGCTACGCCATGGAGTGTGCGCTGAAGTCGTCTGATGATCGAGTGTCCGGACAGTCAAGATCAACAGTCAGTTGCGACTTCACCGCAGACACCTCAGCAACAATCGGAGCGTGTTGGGGAACCGACACCCTCACCACTGACCACGCCTCCTGGCAAGGGACACTGTTGGGAATCGCAAGCTGGGACGCCGACAAACAGATCCACACACACACGTTCGACGTCACCTATCTCGGCACCGGAGAGTACGAAGGGCTCCGCTATGAAGTGACCATGTCCGAGGTCGACTCGGCCTGGACTGCCGTCGGGACTGTCGAGTCAATCGGATAATGCACACGGCACTCCGCGAAGGCGAGGCAGACAGTCCGATTGCGCCTCACCCGCCGAATACGGCACAAGAGGGAGGGTATCCACGCGCAGGGTTGAATCGGCGCCGAGCATTCGGCCGGCGGCTTATCTAGGAGGTTCTGATGGCGAAGACAGTCGAGGCGTTCGTCGTCCGACCTGGAGAGGGCAGGTTGATCTGGGGTCCGGCGGGTGGACCCACCACGATCACAGCCGATACCGGCAGAACCGGCGGGGCATTCACGTTCCTCGAGAATGTCATCGGCCCTAGGCAAGGTCCGCCGCGACACGTTCATCGTCGCGAAGATGAGATGTGGTACGTCCTCGATGGCAATTTCCGATTCATTGCCGACGACCGGGTCTTCGACGCTCCTGAGGGTGCGTTTGTGTTCGTGCCTCGCGGTACCGCTCACTGTTTCCAGAACCTCGAGGATCGGCCGTCGAGAATCCTCGTCATGTTCACTCCCTCGGGAATGGAGCGTTTCTTCGAGGAGCACGCTCTTCTGCCGCCGGGTGATGTCGACCCTGAGCGCTATCGAGAGATCGCTGAACGCAATTGGATGGAAGTTGTCGGTCCGCCGTTGGCCGAATCACACCCAGGCTGATTGGCGACCCGGACTCCTGCGGCCTGATTCGCATGCCGCTTCTTGTGCGCTGGGGCACCCCTCCTGTCGGCTCAGATACGTGCCCTGCACGGCCGTGCGCACCACCGCACGAGTGCGCACGTGTCGCGGTTCGGTCGCCGAATCTACCGATCGGGACTCCGAGACCTACCGCTCAGCAACACCGTCATCGCGAGGATCGGCCAATGCTGGGGCGGCCGTCGACGAGCGGGGCGGCAGGCTGATGAAGCGTCCCTGCGACGGGCGCACCGCTGTGAGGATCCGCACCATCGCGTAGACCGCCACGGGGACGAAGAACGCAGCAAGGCTCCAAAGGAAACCGACCGGACCGATGGCCGCCATCAGGCCAGACGCTGCCAGCGGGCCGACGATGGAACCGATGCCGTAGACGAAGACGATTCCGCCGGCGGCCGCCACGAGCTGGTGTTCGGGTAGGAAATCGTTGATCAGCGACACGGCAAGCGAGTACATCGGGAATGCGAGGCTCCCGTACGTGGCCATCACCGCGAATAGCCAGGCGCTCTCTGGATCGACGAACGTTGCCAGAGTTGCGACAAGCACCGCACCTGTGGCCACCACGAAGATCACCCGCCTGCGCGGGAACCGATCGGATAGGTACCCCAGCGGGTACTGCGATGCCAACGACCCAACAAGCGAGGCCGCCATAAACACTCCGACCCTCCCGGGCTCCATTCCGATCCTCGTCGCGTAGAAGGCACCCAGAGCGAAGATCGCGCCACCGGCAGCACCGGACAGGGCGACAGCCACGACGCCGAGGGGCGCTGTACGCGTCAGCGCTCGCACCGAGAACTCGACCGGCATGATCCCGTCGGGGGCTGGAATCTTCAACAGGGCGAGCGGTACCACGGCCAGAGAGATGAGGATGCCAGCAACGATGAAGAGGGTCGGATCGATCGGATCGCCGACACCCAGCAGCAACTCACCGAGCCCGAGCCCAAGCGTCACCACCACCATGTAGATGGAGAGCAGCCGCCCCCGTGTCTCGTTCGTGGCCCGGGCGTTCAACCAACTCTCAACCGTGACGTACAGCCCTGACATGGCGAGTCCGGCGATGAAGCGGAGCCCGCCCCAGGTCACCGGGCTGACGAACAGTGAGTACGCCAGTGCGGTCGCTGCCGACAGCGCCGCAAGACCGGCAAAGACGCGGATGTGACCAACGTTCGCAATCCAGCGAGGAATGGTGACTGATCCCAAAAGGAACCCGCCGTAGTACATGGTCATCACCACGCCGGTAACGATGGTGGGAAACCCCTCAAGGTCTGCTCGCACACCGAGGAGAGCGCCAACGAGGCCGTTCCCGACCATCAGGAGCGCGAGAGCGAGGAAGAGCGGTAGAACCATCGACGCCGTATCACGGCGACGTGAACCCTTGTTGTTCGTCATGAGGCCTGCCGATCTCACACCCGAGGAGGAAGACGGCAGGCTACCGCCGAATCGGTCGGCCTTCTATGCGTCGGTTGCGGGAGCTTCAGCGGGGGCTTCGGGGGCCGGCTCTGTGGGTGCCTCGGTCGCCTCCATCAGGATGCTGGTTGCTTCCTCAACCGCGGCCTCCGCCTCCTCAATCTTCTGTGCCCAGGTCACCAAGTCGCCGCTCTGCATGGCCGCGTCCGCGTCCATGAACGCCTGATCGGCTCTGGCCAACAGCTCAACAACCTGCTCCTCGATCGTCCCGGTTAGGGGATCGGTCGCCCCGCCGTCGCCGCTCCCATCGCCGTTGCCGTTCGGCACGCCGAAGACGGCGGTGAGGGCTTCAGCCAGACTGTTGCGCATCTCGATCTGGCCGTCGAACGACACAACAACCTTTTTGAACTCGGGAATGCCGGTGCTCGACGCCTCATCGTTCGCGCTGATGTAGATCGGCTGGACGTACAGCAGCGACTGCTCGATCGGGATCACCAGCATGTTGCCCTGGATCACGCGCGACCCACCTTGGCCCAGCAGAGTGAATTCAGCTGAGATCTCCGGGTCCTGATTGATGAAGTTGCCGACCTGACCTGGACCGTCGATCTGACTGTCAGACGGCAGCCCGTACTCGATGATGCGCCCGTATTCCTCGAGCGGACCACTCTTCGCCACCATGAACGAGACCATGTTCGGTCGTCCCCGAGGCGTAAACGGCTGCATGAGCAAGAACGACGGCCGCTCCTCCCCCGGCAACTTCATCAGCAGGTAATACGGAAGCATCGGATTGAATTCCTGCCCACTCGCGTCCACAAACCGGCCCCGCAGCGCGGGCCGGGGTGACGTCGACGGGTCGCGAGCGATCTGCCACGGATCGGACACGGTGAAGAACTGGTCCGGGTTGGTCATGTGGTACAGCTGGTATTGATCGGTTTGGATCCGGAACAGGTCCTCGGGGTAACGGAAGTGTTCGATGATCTCGGCCGGAAGCTCCGAGGAAGGGCGGAAGACACCAGGGAAGATTGCCTCGTTTGCCTGGATTACCGGATCCTCGGGATCGATGACGTAGAGGTCGATCGTCCCGTCGTATGCGTCCACCACGGCCTTGACCGAGTTCCGGATGTAGTTGAAGTTGTTCGGAAGCCCTTCGCCCGCATTCAAGCGGGCCGTGCTCGCTGGGGCTGAGTAGGGATATCGGTCGGTGATCGTGTACAAGTCCATGACCCACTTGAGTCGCCCTTCGGCGATCACGATGTAGGGGTCGGCATCGCCGTACAGGAACGGCGCGAGGCGCGAGATCCTGGACCGAAGGTTCCGTTCGAGGAGCACCTTCGAACCGGAATCGAGACGGTCCGAGATCAGCGTGTCGAGGTTGCCGAACCGCAGGGCCCACGCCGCCCGCTGGAAGAAACCACCGAGCTTCACGCCGCCGTTGCCGTCGTACGAGTTGGTTGCGACGTCGGCGCCGCTCGACCCGATCGGGAAATCGACTTCCTGCTGGCTCGTCCCGGCGATCACGTAATCGGTCTCCGCATGATCAGAGAAGTAGATCCGGGGCTGATCGATGGCGAGGCTCGGGTCGTCCGAGAGATTCACGGGCGGGATGTCCTTGACCAAGAAGTCCGGCTGTCCCTGCGTTGTGACATCGTTCGCCGGACTCAACACGGATCCAAAGCCATGGGTGTACACGAGGCGCTCCGTGACCCACCCTTCACCGGGAATGCCGCCCTCTTCGAGTTCGCGGGCCGAGACCATCACCTGGGTGAGATCACCGTCGATCACGTACCGATCGACGTCCACGTCGCCAATGTCGTAGTAGGTGACGATGTTCTGAAGCTGCTGGTACGTCGCCTTCAGCACGCCGGGGTCCCACAGGCGGATATTGTCGATAGTCGTGGCATTCTCTGAGAGGTCATCGGGCGTCAGCACCGGTTCCGCGGCGAATGGCTCAAGATCGACGTCGCTGAGCCCGTAGGCCTCTCGAGTGAATTCGATGTTGTAGGCAACGTACGGTGACTCCTTGTTCACCTCGTCCGGCTCAACGTTCAGCCGCTGCACCAGTGCCGGGTAGACACCGCCGACGATGATCGACGTGACGAGCCAGAGTCCCACGGCGACGACCGGCAGCGTCCACCCGCGGAACCACAGGTTGACCAGGAGGATCAACGCAGCGACGAGCGAAATGATCATGAGCAGATTGAGCGCAGGCACCTGGGCGTTCACGTCGGTGAAGGAGGCACCGAACACCTGCCCTCGCTGGCTGTACAGAAGGTCCCACTTGTCGAGTTGGTAGCCGGCCACCTTCAGCAGCGCCAGAAGTGCCAGAAGGATCGAGACATGGGCCTTCACGGCCGAACTCGTTCGTTTCCCCGGGCCTTGCACGCTGATCCCGCCGTTGAGGTAGTGCACCGCAACAACGATGAGTGTCAAGACCAGAATCAGCTGGAACGCCCACGAGAACACGTCGCGCATGAACGGCACGTCGAAGACGTACAGACCGATGTCGTGGTTGAAGATCGGGTCGGAGAGACCGAACGAGCCACCTCTCGAGAAGAGCAGCCAGTCCTCCCACCACGCCGCGGCGCCGATGCCGAGCAAGATGCCGAAGAACGCCGAGGCTGCGATGCGAAGGCGCCCGGAGCGCGGCTCAACCCACGTCTGGTAGCGCATCAGGAGTTCCTCGTCCGGACTCCCCGGCGCTACGCCGCGGCGAGGGGAGATGCGATCAACGAGGTAGAGGTTGAGCCAAACGATCGCAATCGCCAGGAGCGATGCGGCGAGGACGAGCCACAAGCGGGTGAACACGAGGGTTGACCAGACGCCGACCTGGCCGACGCTCGAATACCACAGATAGTCGGTCCACAAAGTCGCCAGGGAACGCAAGGTGATGAGTCCGACGAAGCCGATGCCGAGGATGATCCAGAGGATCCTGCGAGATCGGCCTTTGCGCGTGTACGGGATTGGTTCGCGATTGATCACGACTCAAGTCTACGAGAGTCGCCGCGTCACGGAGACGGGACAATCGTGCAAGCGCACTCGAGGCGGGCAGGTGGCAGCGTTGACCCCGCAGGAGGACCGTTGCTGATCATCCACGGACCCTTGTTCTCTGGGCACTCGGGGCAGGAACGCCCTGAGACAACGACCGCGACATCCCTGGTCCCCAGTTCAGCGAGCGCTGCCGTCAGGCCGACGTGATAAGCGGCTCTCGAAGCGAACTGAACCCGCCGCTCGGCGTCATCGGTGCGCCAGGAGCGGAAGACCCGGGACAGCGAAGAACCGGTCTCGCGGTGTCCGGCGCCGGACTCACGGGATCGGGCGACCGAACCCTGGGCCGCCGCAACAAGTGCTGCTCCAAAGTCGACGGAGGGGTCACCCGGCTCAACGGCTCCTGGTTGCGGCGTCTGGTCAGCACCGGTCATCTCCGCCGCCGCCGCGAACCCTGCAACCATGCTCTCGCGGGCGAGTACCACCAGAGCTTCGACAACCTCTTCGCTCACGATGGAGATGTCCGGCTCCCATCCGTCGGTCAGGCGAAGTTCCTCGAGCGCCCGGTTCTGGGCTTCGACGAGGTGGCGCTTCACCGTTCGCAGCGCTCGGTTCTGCACCGGAAGCAGAAGGCGCTCGCGGAGCGAAAACGGGTCAGCGGTTGTTTCGGAGAGCCCCCGTCCGTCCTCGCTACGTGGAACTGCAGCAACAGGGGCTGGTGATGTGGGCTCGGGATCGCGTGCGGAATCGGAACTGGAGGCATCGGGCGCGGTTGACGCCTGAACCCCTCCGCCGCCTGGCGGCGACACCTCCACCTGAGGGGCGGGAATCGATGGAGAGGGGGAGGATGCCGAGAAGTCGGATGGAGCGGCCGGTTCGGGGTCGCGGAGTCGGGCGAAGAGACCGGCGAGCGGATCGGGGACACGTTCTGGTTCCGGCTCTGGCGCCCGCTCAGGTTCCGGCTCCGGTTCTGATTCCGGCCCCGGCACGGGTTCGCGCCGCGGCGGGGACTTCTCGTCAACGTCCGGGGCCTGACCCCCTCCGCCGGCTGGCAGCGGCACCTCTCCCCGAGGGGGAGGAACGTCGGACGAAAGGGGAGGATCCGTTTGAGGCTCGGGTGTCGACTCCGGCACGGGTTCCGGCTCGGAGACGGGCTCCGGTTCCGGCTCGGAGACGGGCTCCGGTTCCGGCTCGGAGACGGGCTCCGGTTCCGGCTCGGAGACGGGCTCCGGTTCGTGAGCGGCTTCCGGGTGCAGCCCCGGCTCGTCTTCAACATCCGGGGCCTGACCCCCTCCGCCGCCTGGAGGCGGCACCTCCCCTTGGGAGGGAGGAATATCGGACGAGGAATCGGGAGAGGGAGAGGTTGGTTCCGGCTCGGGACGGGCGACGGGCGACGGGCGACGGGCGACGGGAACCCCTCTCAGGGCTTGCACCTCGGCAACCATCTCGTCGGCATCGACCGGACCCGAGTTCATCACGCGGTTGGGGGAGACGATCTTCACCGACCCTTCGTCGTCGGGCCAGTGGCTTCCCGCGTCGTCGTCGGGTACGAAGGCGACCGTGTCGTCATCGACGGACGGTGCGTCGTCTTCGACCGGGTCGAGTGTGGGTGCGGGTTCGGGCTCCACCCCGGCGATCGTGGCACGAGCGGATTCCAGCTCGGCCATCAGCTCCGTCCGACGCACTTCGAGGGCGCGCGCACGTTCCTGAGCAGCATCGGCCTGACGCCGCGCGGCAGAAACCATCGACTCGGATTCCTGGCGGCCGGAAGCTACCAACCGCTCGGCCTCTTCCCGACCGGCCCGAACGACCTCTTCTCGCTCTCTCCTGGCGTCTCCGGTCAGCCGCGACGCTTCGCGTTCTGCTTCGGCTTGGACGAACAGCGCCCGCTCGGTTGCCGCCTCCACGAGAGCCTCACCCTCGGACACAGCGGCGCCGAGCATCTCCGTTCCGTTCTCCCACACGGACCGCCTGGTTGCGTATGCGACCGACCTCGCGGACTCTCGAATCTCTCGCGATTCTGCATCCGCCTCCGCACGCCAGCGAGCGGCGTCATCCGCAGCGCGCGACCGCATCTGCTCGGCTGCGAGCCTGGCTTCAGCCAGGATCCGCTTCACTTCCTCACCGACCAGATCCAATTCGGTGGCCAAATCCGATGGCCGATTGAGACCGAGCTCGCTCATGCCCGCCTCGAGCTCCTGGATGCGGTGTTCGAGGGATCCGATCCGTCTCGCCGCAGCGGTGATGTGAGCATCGACCTGCTGCCGGTCGTAGCCCTTTCGGGCTATCCGGAAACCGTCAACGGGCGCGTCAGACTCGGTGGGCTCGTCCATAGGACCAGGGTAACGATGCGACCCGTCCGTCCTGGGTATTCGGACCGGTTGTCAGCCGTAGTTGAGGTAGTCGAGGGCGTCATCGATGGTCTCCACACGCACCACCGCGATCTCGTCGCCCGCAGCCTCGAGCGCATCCTCGTAGTTCGACGAAGGAACCAGCACAACCACGGCGCCTGCATCGATCGCGCCGTAGACCTTCTGCTGCACACCTCCGATGCCACCCACGGAGCCGTCCCGTGCGATCGTCCCGGTGCCGGCAATGCGCTCGCCGCCGGTGAGATCCTCCTCGGTGAGCTGATTCATGATCTCGAGGGTGAACATCATTCCCGCCGACGGACCGCCTATGTTTTGCGAGTCGGTTTCAACTTCAACCGGGAACTCGATAATCGGCGCGTTGTTGTCGAGCAGCACACCAACCATCGGTCGATTCGGATCATCGGTGTGGGCACCAAGAATGATGTCGACATCCAACACCTCGACATCGTCCGAACCGTCGGCGACGCGTTCGATGGTGAGGGTCACCGGATCACCGATGTCCATTTCGCCAAGACGCTCGATTACGTCAGAGCGAAACTCCACATTGGTACCGTCGAGGGCGATGATCACGTCTTCGGAGAGCAGCACGCCTTCAGCCGCGGAGTCGGGAACCGTCTCGATCACGAGCGCACCGGTCCCGGTGTACGTTGGTTCGTAGCCGAGCTTCGTCAAAGCTACGAAGGTCGCGTCGGTCTTTGACTGTTCCATACGAGCCAGGTTCTCCCGGCGCAGATCCTCCGGCGACACACCCGGGGGGCGGAAATTCTGGCGTGGGGCAACCTCGACCTTCGGGTTCAGTTGCCCGGCGACATACTCAAAGAGGTTGGCTTCGCTCAATGCGACGGTAAGGAAGAACAGCTCGCCGTCGATCTCACTCTGCGCTTCTTCACCAACTACGAACACGAAGTCCGAGGTGTCGTAGAGGGGACCCGGTGACAGGGTGTAGTACGGAACCTTGATCGGCCACGCGATCGCGACCGCAATCCCGATCGCGAGCAACAGGCCTGCCAACACGAAGGGCCACTTCGGGATGCGCTGGCGGCTCGGCGCGCCGGTATCCGGCACGTCGAAACGATCGGTGTCCACGGTGGTCGCTGGATCCATCGCCAGCGAGGTTAACGATGATGGGGGCTACGTATCCCGGCTAGGCAACCCTGCGGCCGGCGACAAGCTCGGCCTGGACGACGATCCGCTGCCTCGCGGATCCTTTGGGATGGCAGGCAAACATCGTCACCATCGGTCTCCCGAGGTCGTACGAGATCCAGATGTCTTCCGGTGCAACGATGAAGGTGTCCGATACCCGGTACATCACTTCGAATCCGTCTCCGTCCTCGAGATACACCAGGTCACCGACCTCGAGGCGGTCCAGATCGGCGAACGGACGGGAGTACGTGGTGCGGTGTCCGGCAAGAACGACATTCCCGCTTCCACCCGGCGCTGACGTGCCGGCCCAGTGGGCGACACCCCGATTGATCACCGACAAGGAGATCCCGGAACGAATCGCTTCGTCCACACCGATCGACGGTATCCGAAGGTGGGAGACGACCACACCCGACTCCTGGCTCGGGGACGACGTCGGCTGCCGACTGGCAGCGGGCACGGCGTGGGCGGGGGCTACAACGGCATCCGCCGGAAGCGCGAGAGACGCAGCGACGACGAGGCCGAACGCGGCTATGAAACGGATCGCCGATCTCACGAGTCTCATCGATGACCACATCGGCCGGTTCCGACGCTCGCTTGAGTTGATCACCAGCCACGACCCGAGCGAAAGGCCGAACGTGCAGGCAGTTCACCCCAACGTCATTACTGGTGTCACCCTGCCGAGAAGGGCGACAATGACTGTCGCCTTGATGGTCGGTTTCGCACTCGTCACGGCCCTCGCGGCTCAGATAAGGTTCCCGCTTCCGGGTACTCCGATTGCGATCACCGGGCAGACGTTCGGCGTGCTGCTCGCCGGCGTCGCTCTCGGTTCGAGAGCGGGAGCGGGAAGCATGCTCCTCTATGTCACGCTCGGCGCGATCGGTCTCCCGTTCTTCGCAGGAGGGGAGGGTGGCTGGACGTACGCTACCGGTGCCTCTTTCGGATACCTCGCGGGTTTCATCGTCGCCGCATGGCTCGTCGGGCGCCTGGCGGAGCAGCGCAAGGACCGGTCGGTCCGAACGGCAATACCGGCCTTCCTGATCGGAAGTGCTGCGGTCTACACCCTCGGTGTCACCTGGCTCTGGGCGACGGTCGAATCGATCCCGACGTTCGGCGCCGCGTTGAGCGCCGGAATGTACCCCTTCCTCGCCGGTGATCTCGTGAAGGCAGTCCTAGCCGGCCTAGCCCTCCCCACCGCCTGGTACGCGATAGACCGCGCACGGCGCTGATTGCTACGCACTTCACCGGTCGGCTCGGCAGGCAAGACGAGAGACACGAGACACGAGACACGAGACACGAGACAGTCTCAGGTCTCAAGTCTCGGATCCCGGATCTCTCCTACTCCATCTCTTCGCCCAGGTACGCCTTGATCACGTTTGGGTTGCGCTGGACTTCCTCGGGGAGGCCGATGGCGATCCGCTCACCGAAGTCGACGACCATGACGCGGTCCGCGATGTCCATCACGAGGCCCATATCGTGCTCAACCAGGATCATGGCAATTGACAGTTCCTCACGGATGTCGAGGATGAACCGCGCCATGTCCTCGGTCTCCTCGAGGTTCATGCCGGCCACCGGTTCGTCGAGGAGGAGCAGCTCCGGTTCCATGGCGAGGGCACGGCCAAGTTCGACCCGCTTCTGCACGCCGTATGGCAGCAACGCAACCGGGTATTTGCGCCAACGGGCAATCTCGAGGAAGTCGATGATGTCCTCGGCGACGGTACGGCTTCGTAGTTCTTCCTTCTTCGCCGGTCCGACCCAGATCGCGCCATCCCACCATGAGGTCTTCGTCCTGACGTGGCGGCCGAGCATGATGTTGTCGAGCACCGTCATGTGCGGGAAGAGCTCGATGTTCTGGAAGGTGCGGCCGACGCCGAGCGCCGCGATCCGGTCTGGCCGCCGGCCGAGGATCTCCTCGCCCTTCCACCGAATCGAACCCGATTGCGGCTTGTAGACGCCGTTGATGCAGTTGAAGATCGATGTCTTGCCTGCACCGTTCGGTCCGATCACGGC
>Ga0316197_10000706_pt1 | contig 23311 bp, 18 predicted proteins | sample OudBiesiAoxic_MG_FD_204939 | JGI IMG/M metagenome (GOLD analysis project Ga0316197, IMG submission 204939) | Coastal sediment microbial communities from Oude Bieten Haven, Netherlands - site A oxic | ecosystem: Environmental > Aquatic > Marine > Coastal > Sediment | place: Netherlands... | reverse complement strand
AGGTCGGCCGACCATGGTTACATTGACCTGAGCGCTCGGTTCGTTCCATGTCGCGCAACAGGGCGTTCATTTCCTGGATCGTCAGACTGCGATTGGCGCGGACAGAACCGTGGCAAGCCATGGTCGACAGCAACTCATTGATGGTTTCTTCAATCCGCCGGCTGTGTCCGTGGCTGTGACAGTCCGACAATACATCACGCACCAGCGCTTCGATATCAACGTCAGACAACAACGCCGGCACCTGCCGCACCAGCAACTGCTCAGGACCGTGGCGGTCAATTTCGAAGCCCAGCGTGGCAAACCATGCCTGCCTCTGCTCCGCCTCATCGGCTTCAGCGCGACTGACGGCCAGCGTTAACGGCACCAGCAATGGCTGGGAACGAATGCCATCGTCCTGGTGGCTGCGTTTGAGGTGCTCATAGCTGATTCGTTCGTGTGCAGCGTGCATATCCACCAGCACCAGCCCCTGTTCATTCTCGGCTAGAATATAGACGCCTTTGAGTTGTGCCAGCGCGAAACCCAGCGGCGGGACAGTTTGTGCCTCGGCCTGAGGCTCCACCTGTTCATATGGCGGTGCCGTTGCAGCAACAGGCATGCTGCCATGCAGGCGCCGGTAATGGCTGAGCTGTTCATTCACCTGCAGCGGCATTCCGCTTTGCCGATAACCTTGCTCGGGACTGTAACCCGACACCGGCATAGGATGTACCGGCGCGGGTGCCGGCTGATCTGCAGCAGGCCGTACGTCAGCCAGTACCTTGTGAACCGTTCGAAACAGGAAATCGTGCACCAGCCTCGATTCACGGAAACGCACTTCGTGTTTGGCCGGGTGTGCATTGACATCCACAGCCGCCGGCTCCAGCTCCAGGTACAGGACAAAGGCCGGATAACGACCGTGATACAGCACATCCTGGTAAGCCTGGCGTACCGCGTGCGCCAGCAGCTTGTCACGTACTGCGCGCCCATTGACGAAAAAGAACTGCAAATCGGCCTGGCTGCGGGAAAAGGTCGGTTCAGCAATCCAGCCGTACAGACGCAAGCCGGCGGCACTGTGGTCAAAGCCGATCAGCTGCTGCGCAAACGGCTCGCCGAGCAGTACCTGCAGCCTTTCGAGCTGTAGCGCCTCGCTTCGAGCCGGACGCAGGTGATACAGCACCTTGCGTTTACGGCGCACCACCAGTTCAACCTCCGGACGGCTCAAGGCAATACGCTGAACGACACCCTCGAGGTGTTTCTGCTCGGTATTTTCTGCGCGCAGGAACTTGCGTCGCGCCGGCACATTATGAAACAGATCCCGCACTTCGATAGTGGTTCCCGGCAGATGCGGTACCGGTTCAGGATCAGCGGTTTTCTCCCTGCCGTCGCCCTGCACCTGCCAGCCGCTTGCCTCTTCAGCAGTGCGTGACTGCACGAGGAGACGCGAAACCGAGGCGATACTCGGCAACGCCTCGCCGCGAAACCCCATACTGACGACCCGTTCCAGGTCCTCCAGCGAAGCGATCTTGCTGGTTGCATGACGCGACAGGGCCAGCGCCAGATCCTCTTTGTCGATGCCGTGGCCGTTATCGCGCACCCGGATCAGACGCCTGCCGCCCTCTTCGATATCGATTTCAATTTTTGACGAACCGGCATCCAGGCTGTTCTCCAGCAGCTCCTTGAGCACAGAAGCCGGGCGCTCCACCACCTCGCCGGCGGCGATCTGATTGATGAGCTGCGGTTCGAGCAGGTGGATGCGCATTTGGACATATTAACGTGAAATGCACCCTCACGGGTAACCGCAGCCGGCCTGCACTAAACAGTTGTACCGGCCATACAACACAGCCACTGATAGCGGCGGACTAACCGCCCTTGGACGGAATGGCCAGCACTTTGCCGACCAGCAGACGGTCGTTTGTCAGCTTATTGGTGGCGCGAAGAGAGCGCATACTCACCCCGTAAGTTTGTGCGATATGGCTCAGGGTATCGCCACGCCGAATGACATGGCGACGCGAACTGGTCCGCGCCACCAGGGTGCCGGGCGGTGGATTAGCGGTGAAGTAACTGCGCACCCCTTTCATAATGGCAACTGCAACCTTCTGCTGGTGCCTGGAGTTTTTCAGCTTTTTTTCCTCAGCCGGGTTGGAGATATAGGCGGTCTCGATTAGCAGCGACGGGATGTCCGGAGATTTCAGCACCACGAAACCGGCATGCTGAACACGTTTCTTGTGCACCTTGCCGAGCTGCTTCATCTCAGCCAGCACCTTGTCGGCCACCTCGTTGCTGGCTTCCAGGGTTGCTGCCTGGGCCAGGTCAAGTAACACTTCCGCCAGAAGGTCGTCCTTGTCATCCAGGCTGACGCCCCCCACCAGATCGGCAGCATTCTCACGCGCTGCCAGCCAGCGCGCCATTTCCGAGGAGGCCCCGCGCCGTGAAATCACAAACACGGATGAGCCCTGCACACTGCGATCCCGGAAAGCATCGGCGTGAATGGAAATAAACAGGTCAGCCCGGTGTTTTCGCGCCTTTTCGATACGTTTGCGCAAGCCAATGTAATAGTCACCGTCGCGGATCATTACCGGCCGCATGCCCGGTTCTTTTTCAACCAGTTTGGCCAGGCGTCGCGCAATAGCCAACGCCACATCCTTTTCATGCGTCCCCCGCTTGCCACGCGCACCGGAATCTTCGCCACCGTGCCCGGCGTCAATGGCAATGACAAGATCTCTGAGTTTGGCGGGTTTGCCGGCGGTCTGGGTCTTTTTCGGCGCACCCTTCGCAACCGGTCCCGATTCAAACAGGTCGATAACCAGGCGGTGTCCATACTGCGCGTTGGGTTTCAGAACAAAACTCTTGGGTTTTACCGCGTCTTTGAGATCCAGCACCAGGCGCAGATCTTTCTTATTTCTTGGACCGCTGCGCAGGTTCTTGACAATGCCGCCCCGGGTCTGCGCTTTCCTGACCTTACTGTCGATACCGGCATTGGGCAGATCGATGACCAGGCGATCAGGATTTTTCAGTGTGAACAGACGGTGCTCGACCGGACCGGTGACGTCGAAGACGACACGGGTACTATCCGGTGCAGCCCACAAACGCACACTCTGCACCTGCAGCGCACCCGCATTGACGGCTGACGCCGGCAGCAGTGCCAGCGAAGTCACCAACAGAACAAAGAGCCAACCCAGCCGAATCAACCCCGATTTCTCCCCAACCCGGAAACCTTGCTTCAATCTGTACCGCATCTCGAGAAAAACATTAACAAATTACCTTAATTCCCGTAAAGATAGCACCACTATCTAGAAAGTCAAGCAAGATGGGCGCTAGCTGGCAGCCTGCTGATTTAAGGTAACAATTCGGACAAACTGCTCACCACGTGGTGAAGCGGCCTCCACTCGTATCTCCCGGCCGCTGCCCTCGACCCGCAAATAAACACGCAAATCCGGTTCCGGCAGAAATCCGGCACCCTGCTCCGGCCACTCGATCAGACAAATACTTTCATCCTCGAACAGATCCCGGATACCAATCCATTCCAGTTCTTCCGCATCGGCCAGGCGATACAGATCCAGGTGATAAAGATTTCCGTGCGCAGTGGTGTAGGGCTCGACCAGCGTATAGGTCGGGCTCTTGACCGGACCGCTATGGCCGGATGCATGCAGAAAACCACGCACCAGCGTGGTTTTCCCGGCTCCGAGCTGGCCGTGCAAAAAGACCAGTAAGCCACCTTTACAGGCCGCTGCCAACTGTCCACCGAAGGCTTCTGTGGCTGCCTGGTCTTGCAGATATCGTTTAAACATTGATCAGCTTACGCAGAAACGGCATCAAATCACCGGCCAGCAGACCTCGCTCCCCATGTTCGCCGGCGGCAAGATCGGCGGCTTTGCCATGCAGCCAGACGCCTGTGCTGGCGGCTTCGAACAAACCCAGGCCCTGCGCCAGCAAGGCAGCCAGCACACCGCTTAGCACATCACCCATGCCGCCACTGGCCATGCCGGGATTGCCCTTGTCACAGAGCGCTATCGGCCCTGAAGCTGCGGCAATCAAGCTGCCCGCCCCTTTCAGCACAACCACGCCGTTATAGCGCTCCACCAGCTGCCGGATCGCCGCGAAGCGGTCCTGCTGAATGCCTGATGTTGCCTGCCCCAGCAGGCGGCCTGCTTCACCGGGGTGCGGTGTCAGTATCCAGTTATCCCGGCCCAGCGGGTCCCTGGCCAGCAGAGTCAAGGCATCGGCATCCACGATCAGCGGCAGCTCTGAGTCAAGCACACGTTCAAACAGCTGGCGCGACCAGCCGTCCTGGCCCAGGCCGGGGCCCACAACCACAACGCTGGCACGTGACAACAAGGGGTCGAGCTCAGCGGCCTGCCGAATGTCGTGCACCATCAGTTCATAACAACCGGCATTTAGCGCCGGGACGCTTTCGGCGCGGGTTGCCACCGACACCAGGCCCGCCCCACAGCGTGCTGCTGCTTCAGCCGCCAGCCGCGCCGCACCCGCCATGCCACGGTTACCACCGACGACGAGGACATGGCCGAAATCACCTTTGTGGGCATCGGCCTGTCGTGCCCGGCTCAACGGCCCCAGCGCCGGCTGCTTGATGAGCTGCACGTCGGCAGGCCGACCGGCATGGATGTCGGCCGGTACTTCAAGTCCGTTAAACTCAACATGACCGGCACAGCGTACGCCAGCCCCGCTATACAGCCCCCGTTTTCGCCCGATAAAAGTCACTGTGGTGTGCGCTTTTACGGCCACACCCAGTATCCGGCCGCTGTCGGCATGCAGACCGCTGGGGATATCCGCCGCCAATACCGGCGCCTGATGCTCATTGAGTCGTTCGATGGCCAACCGGTAGCCTGCTTCGACCGGGCGATCAAGCCCGGTTCCCAGCAATGCATCGACCAACAGGTCCGCCTGCGCCGGCAGCGAGCCGGTAAAGGCCTGCGCTTCACCACCGGCGGCCAGGTAATCCTGTGCGGCGCGTAACGCATCGCCCGGTAAGCTGTCAGGGTCGGACAGGAACAGGACCTCTGCCTGCCGGCCGGACTCATGCAGCAGGCGCGCCAGCACATAACCATCGCCAGCGTTATTGCCAGGCCCGCACAACACACACACCTGTGCGGCAGCAGGCCAGCGCCGCCCGACGCAGTCTGCCAGTGCCTGTCCGGCGCGGCACATCAACTGGTAACCGGGAATAGCTTTTTCCTGGATGGCGATTCGGTCCAGTTCCCGCACTTGTGCTGCGGTATAAAGCGGAATGTAAACGGCTTTCGACATACAATGTTCATCACTAGAGGATGGCGTCAACCATACCGTGAAGCTTTCATCCAAATCCAGTCCGGCTACCGCCACAGCAGCCGATCGCTCGTCGATCGATTTTGCAGCACTGGCCGGCCAGATCAAACAATGGGGCCGGGAACTGGGCTTTCAGCAGCTCGGCATCACCGATACCGATCTGACAGCAGACGAGGCCCATCTGCTGCACTGGCTGAAGCATCAGCAGCATGGCGAAATGGCGTATATGCAAAGCCATGGTACAAAACGCAGCCGCCCCGACGAACTGGTTCCGGGCACCGTGCGCATCATCTCCGTGCGCCTGGATTACTGGCCCGGACAGGCCCGCGATGCCCAACAGGTACTCGAGGACCCCCTGCAGGCCTACCTGTCCCGCTATGCGCTGGGGCGCGACTACCACAAGGTGCTGCGCAAACGCCTGCAGCAACTCGCCAGCCGTATCGAACAGCGTATCGGACCGTTCGGTTATCGCGCCTTCACGGACAGTGCACCGGTGCTGGAAAAAGCGATTGCCCGGAAGGCCGGCCTGGGCTGGATCGGGAAACACACCAATCTGATTGACGACAAAGGCGGCTCCTGGTTTTTCCTCGGTGAATTGTTCACCGACCTGCCCCTGCCCGTTGACCGACCGGCCGAGAGCCATTGTGGAAGCTGCCAGGCCTGTCTGGATATCTGTCCCAGCCAGGCGATTGTCGCGCCCTATCAGCTGGATGCACGGCGCTGTATCTCCTACCTCACCATTGAGCTGCGTGGTTCGATTGCCGAGGAATTACGCCCTTTTATCGGTAACCGTATCTATGGTTGTGACGATTGCCAGCTGATCTGCCCCTGGAACCGTTTTGCCCGCCCGAGCCGGGAAACCGATTTCATGCCGAGACACCAGCTGGACAACATCACACTGATCAAACTGTTTCAATGGAGTGAGCAGGAATTCCTGCATAACACGGAGGGCACGGCAATTCGCCGCATCGGCTACGAATGCTGGTTGCGTAATCTGGCCGTCGCTCTCGGTAACGCGCCGACCGGCGCCAGGGTCATCAAGGCGCTGCAGGGCCGACTGCATCACCCTTCCGGGCTGGTTCGTGAACACGTGACGTGGGCACTGCGGCAACAGGGGGGTATGACAAATTCCGGCTGAACGAGTCAAATCAGTTGCGCGCTGCACTAGCTTTCCTTGCTGCGCAGAGCCCTCTCATACAGTGCCCGTTTGTTAACACCGGTTATGCGCGCTGCCAGCTTGGCGGCCTTTTTTATGGGCAGCTCTTCCAGCAAAACAAGCAGTATCCGTTCTGCTTCGGGCGACACCTGGTGGCTTTCTGTCTCCGCTTGCCCCTGAACCAGCAGCACAATTTCCCCTTTCTGCTGATTCGGATCATCACTCACCCATTGCGCAAGCCTTCCCAGCGTGTCGCTATGTATGGTTTCAAACTGTTTGGTGAGTTCGCGCGCCACCACGGCCTGACGCTGTGCCCCGAACACAGCCTGGCAATCCTGCAGGCAGTCGACAATCCGGTGGCTGGACTCAAAAAACACCAGGCTGCGTGTTTCACCACAAAGCTGCTCAAGCCGGTTTCTGCGCGCAGTGCTTTTCGCGGGCAGAAACCCTTCAAAAACAAAGCGATCAGTAGGCAAACCGGACGCTGACAAGGCACAAATCAAGGCGCTCGGACCTGGTACCGGCACAACCTGCACACCCGCCTCGCGCGCCAGCCGCACCAGATTAAAGCCGGGGTCGCTGATCAGGGGCGTGCCCGCATCCGAAATCAGCGCAATTGACCGCCCCCCCAGCATATCCTCCACAAGGCGGGGAGCAAGCTTCCGTTCGTTGTGCTCATGCAAGGCCAGCATCGGCGTCTGAATCGAACAGTATTGCATCAGCTTGCCGCTGTGCCGGGTATCCTCAGCCGCGACGCGATCCACGCTGCCCAACACCTCGACAGCCCGCGAACTCAGATCGGCCAGATTGCCGATGGGTGTCGCAACTATGTACAGAATACCGATATTCGCCGATACCCGGCTGGAAGCCATCATGCGCTGTCAGTCACCCGTTAGAATTCATGTTCCAAGCCGGAAAATTGCATGCATAAGCATCCATACCTCTTTACAATAGCCAGCTTACCAGGTTACCCAAGCCGCCAGGAATCGTGTACCGATTATATTCACTGCTGTTCGTCGCTGTTCTAGCCATCACCGCTTGCACCACGGCCCCGGAACGCCCGCAGCCGCCTGCCGAAGATCCACTTTCACAGGCTGCCCGTGCCAATGTTGAACGCGGGGATTATCTGGCAGCCGCCCAACTTTATCTCAACGAGTCGAAAACAGCACCTGAAAAACAACGCATTCCGCTGCGCCTGAGCGCTGCAGAGTACCTGGCGCAGGGCCAGTTGTGGGAACAAATGGCACAGGTGCTGGCCGGCATCGACCCTGGCCGCCTTGAGCCGGTGCAGCAAAACCGCTATCGACTGCTGGATGCCCAACGCGCCCTAGCCGGGCACCAGCCTGATGTGGCGCTGGAACTGTTACAGAAAATCACCAGCCCGGAAACCCTGCCGAATCATGGACAACGCTACTACCAGTTGCGTGCCGAGGCTTATGCGATGACGGGTAATGCCCTGGAAGCGGCCCGGCAGTTGATCTGGTTGGACGGCCTGCTTGAAAATCAGCAACAAAAACTGGAAAACCAGTACCGGATCTGGGAACAGCTTTCCAGCCTGTCAGACATTTCCTTACAGCAATTGCGCACCAGTCCGCCCCCCGATTCTCTCAGCGGCTGGATGGAACTCGTGCTCATTACCCGTCAAAACCGGTCTGACCGGCAGCAGTGGACTGTGGAACTCGATAGCTGGCGCGCACGCTATCCAGGTCACAGCGCCGAAACAGCCCTGTTACCGGACATTTTGAATCAGGTGGCGCGGTTTGGTGCACGGGCAAAACAGATTGCCGTACTGCTGCCAATGAGCGGGCGTGCCGGCGAATCGGCCGCCGCCATCCGCGATGGCATTATGGCTGCCTACTACCAGGACGAGCTGGAAACACCCGAACTGCGTTTCTACGACACTGGCGCTAATCCACAGTTGATCCGGTCCGTTTACCAGCAGGCCGTAGAGGATGGTGCTGACTTTGTGCTTGGCCCGTTGCTGAAAGACAGCATCCAGCAATTGGAACAGTCAGGACAGCTGCCGGTAGCGGTATTGGCACTCAACCAGACGGGCGAAGAAGATACCGGTGAATTACCCTTATATCACTTTGGCCTGGCACCGGAAGACGAAGCCCGTCAGGTCGCGGAAAGAACCATCAACGACGGTCACCGGCAGGTGGTCGCGCTGGTACCCGACACCGGCTGGGGAGAACGCGTGTTAACCGCCTTCCAGGAACAGCTCAGCTCTCTGGGTGGCGAAGTCCTTGAGACGGGCCGTTACACCCCCGACAGTGCTGACTTCAAAATCCCCATACAAACCGCTCTCAACCTGGACGCCAGCAAAAACCGCCACCGTTCACTGGAACATCTATTGGGCCAGAAACTGGAGTATGAACCCCGGCGCCGCCAGGATGCAGAGGCTGTTTTCCTGCTTGCTTTCCCCAAGCAGGCACGGCAGCTAAAACCGCAGTTACGTTTCCATCATGCCGGTGATATCCCGGTATACAGCACATCGCATGTCTTCAGCGCTACATCCACCGCCTCGATTGATCGCGACATGGATGGACTGATTTTCTGCGATATACCCTGGGTACTCGATCATGAAGGACAGTGGGCCGATCAACGAGAGAAACTGCGCTCGGCCTGGCCGGGCCGCAATCAACATCATCAGCGTCTGTTTGCATTAGGCTTTGACGCCTACCAGGTGATCCCCTGGCTGGACACACTGAGTATGCCGGGCTTCGCCTCTTTCCCCGGGGCAACCGGTGTCCTGACCCTGGACCAGCGCAAACAATTACACCGTGCCCTGGAGTGGGCGCAGTTCCGCGCGGGAGCACCTGAAAAACTTACGTCCAGGGAGGGACATCATGAACCGGAAGAGGATTGGGAACCACGCTGAATCACTGGCCTGCGGGTATCTTAAACGCCGCGGTCTGCGGTTGTTAAGCCGGAACTTTCGCTGCCGGCGAGGAGAAATCGACCTGATCATGCAGGATGGCGACAGCCTGGTGTTTGTTGAGGTACGATACCGCAAACAGGCGCATTTCGGGCACGCCGCAGAAACGGTTTCCCGAATCAAGCAGACCCGGATCATCCATTGCGCCCGGTACTATATGAATATTCATCATAGCTGGAACGAGCCGGCACGCTTCGATGTCGTATCCATCGAAGGGAAGCCGGATGATATGAAAATCGAATGGCTTCCCGATGCGTTCCAGCCTGTCAACAACTAGTGAACTGGAGAATACATTTATGAGAATAAGCTGGCTGGTACTCAGCGCCCTGTGCCTCTCGAGCCCGCTATTGAGCGGCTGCGTACCTGTGGTGCTTGTTGGTGGCGCCGCAGCGACAGCATCCATCGTACACGACCGGCGTACCACCGGTTCAATTGTTGAAGACCAGGCTATTGAGTTACGCATCAAGAACGCACTTGGCAAAGACGAGGAAATCGCAAAACAGACCCATATTAACGTAACCAGTTACAACGGCATCGTATTGCTTTCGGGGGAGGCGCCGGGACAGGCCTTGCGTACGCGCGCCGGCGAGATTGCACGTGGTGACAAACAGGTCCGGCGCGTACATAACGAGATCCAGATTGCCGCGCCGAGTTCGGCAATGACACGCTCCAGTGATTCGTGGATCACGACCAAGGTCAAGAGTTCGCTGGTGGGCCTGGATATCAAGGGTTTTGACCCGTCCAGGGTGAAAGTTGTGAGCGAAAACGGGACAGTTTTTCTTATGGGTATGGTTTATCATAAGGAAGCCGATGGCATAGTCACCCGGACCCAGCAGGTCAGCGGCGTACAGCGCATCGTCAAACTGTTCGAATATCTGGACTAAAAAGACCTTGAGTCCAATCAGCTCTTACATTGCTGCCTGACTTCATCGCGCAGCTCGCAACACGCCTCGGTGAGCACCAGTTGCTCACCGACCCGGCTGACTGTCGCGCCTACGGCTACGACAACAGCACGCTGCAGGGACAACCGATCGCCGTAGCCTTGCCTGAATCACACCAGCAGGTGGCTTCCATCGTGGCAGCCTGCCGGGCACACGGGGTCTCCTTGATTACACGCGGACAGGCCACCGGCACAACAGGCGCAACGGTTCCCGTGGACGGGCACACGCTGATACTGTGCATGCTACGCATGGACAACATTATAGATATCAACCGGGATAACAGGCTTATGGTGGTCCAGCCCGGTGTAACAAACCAGGCGGTACAGGACGCTGCCGCCGAACAGGGTTTCTTCTGGCCACCGGATCCTACCAGTGCATCGGTGTGCACCATTGGCGGCAACCTGGCCTATAACTCGGCGGGTCCACGCGCAGTAAAATACGGAACACCACGGGAAAATACACTGGCATTAAAGGCGGTCACCGGCACTGGTGAAACGCTTCATACCGGCGTGAGAACGACTAAAGGCGTTGTCGGCTACGACCTGACACGGCTGTTGATCGGCTCGGAAGGTACGCTGGCGATTATCACGGAAGCCACTCTGAAACTTACACCCTTACAACCCGCAAAACGCACCCTGCGTGCAATCTATCGAGACGTCCACAGTGCCGCTTGCGCGGTTTCCAACATCATGGCACAAGCGGTCCTCCCCTGTGCCCTGGAGTTCATGGATGCCAACGCCATCAGTATGGTGCGCAACGATGCTCCAGCCAGCCTGCCCCGGGATGCCGGCGCATTGCTGATGATCGAAGTCGATGGGATTGATTCCCAGCTGGATGAACTCGTGTCACGGATCGTTGAGGCGGCATCGGTGGAAGGATCACTGGACATCCGGCAGGCCAGATCACAGCTGGAAGTGACTGCATTATGGGCAATACGCAAGGCCCTGTCTCCGGCCCTGCGTCGTGTGGCACCGAAAAAAATAAATGAAGATGTAGTCGTTCCTGTGTCCCGGATTCCCGAGCTGGTGGACCAGCTTGCCATACTTTCGGAAAAACACGCGATTCAGATTGTGAACTTTGGCCACGCCGGCAATGGCAATCTGCACGTCAATCTACTCTATGACCCCGACAAGCCCGATCAAAAACAACGCACCGAAGCCTGCCTCAAAGATGTATTCGCCGCCGTTCTTGACATGGAAGGCACGATTTCCGGGGAACACGGTATAGGCCTGGTCAAACGCGACTGGGTCGCCAAAGAACTGGACCAGACAAGCCTGAATCTAATGCACGCCATTAAAAAACAATTTGACCCTGACGGTATCCTCAATCCCGGCAAGACATTGCCGGATGTTGACACTCTCTCTCATTAACCTCGATGATTCACGCGTGGAACACAAAGGTTTCTAAGGAACAACACATTAACTAAGCTCTGATTTACTTTCGAATCATCGTAGGGTGCGCTGTGCGCACCCTACAGACATTGGAATACCTGAATGCCATGATATCGTACCCCAGGGTACCCTCTCTTGCCTGACGGCAATTCACCCTGTAAATAATGCTAATTCCTCTGTAACCTTCACGTCCTTCGTGGTGATAAATCCGGACTTAGGATGAAAGCGTTACTTCAAAAGCGGACACCACCCGGGCGTGCGCCTCAGACCTTCTTCCAGTTGCACACTGGGCTGCCAGTCAAGCACCGTTCGGATGGCTTCGTTATCACAAACCCAATCCGGGTGACGTAATTCGCGCAGCTTTTCCGGTGTCAGCATCGGTGCATACCCAAGCAACGGCGCCAGTCTGCGATTGATCCAGGCTGGAACACTCAACACCACCGAGGGAACTGCAAACTCGCGTACGGAACGCTGACAAAGGTGAGACACTGTTGCCGAAACGTCGCTCCAGCTGTAGCCACCTTGCTTACCGTCATGCAGACTGTAGACGCCGCTTCGACAGGAATCCTGCAGCAGCCAGGCCTGCACAAGACGGGCGATGTCCTGAGAATATATCATCGAAAAACGCGCATCCCTGTCGCCGAGCACGGGGGCGATTCCTCTAGCCATGAGTCGAAACAAGGGTAACAACTCACGGTCCCCCGGACCATAAACGGCTGGCGGCCTCAATGCGACCCAGCTCAACGCCTGAGCCTGTTGTTCCAATACCTGCTCACCTTTACGTTTACTCGCCGCATAAAAAGACAGCCCGGGTTCACGTGCTGCCAGTGAAGACAGGCAAAGTAAGCGGGGGATGTGATGGCTGGCCAATATGACATCAACAAGATTCCGTACACCGTCAACATTGACCCGATCGAACGCCTGCTGGCTTGCACCACGAACGGCACCCGCGCAATGCACGACAGCGTAAGCGTTGACTATCAGCTTTTGCAACGACACACGATTGTCGAGATCACCGAGCATCCATTCATCGACACAACCTTTCAGAGCTTGTGTACGGGCTTCGGAGCGTACCAGGGCGCGCACCTTCCAGCCCCCCTCATAAAGCAAGCGGCATATCGTCCGGCCTATAAAACCGTTCGCCCCGGTAACTGCTACCCATTCAGACATTCACTGACACCCTGCTGTTCTGATACCGGCCTCTGTTTCTCACCGCGACGGGCATAAAGGAGAATAGTCGTAACCACAAACTGACCCAGGCAGGCTGCTAGCCGCGATAGCACGACCGTTTGTCCTTTGTGACCTTCGTGGTTAGTGCGATACCCCAGGGCACCCTCCCCCCCAGGGGGCCTTCTCTCGCCTGTCGGCGATTCACCTTGTCCTCCAGAGGACCCTCTCTCGCCTGACGGCGATTCACCTTGTCTTGCTGCGCAATTCACCTTGTACCCCAGGGCACCCTCCCCCCCAGGGGGCCTTCTCTCGCCTGTCGGCGATTCACCTTGTCCTCCAGAGGACCCTCTCTCGCCTGACGGCGATTCACCTTGTCTTGCTGCGCAATTCACCTTGTGAGAACTGCAGTCTGGATTTCAAGCAGACAAAAAATAACCGGCCGAAGCCGGTTATTCTGAATTGCGTGAAATCACTCGCTCCTAGCCTTGCTTGAGCTCCAGGACATCGGTCATTTCCTCGGCCAGGGCATTCAAATCATGCGATTCAATGAAGTTCTGGCGCGCCTTGGAGCGTGACAATTTACCCGACGAGGTGCGTGGCAGCGTGTGCAGTGGCACCAATTCAGCAAATACGTCAATACCGAGTTCCAGATGGACCAGGCGGTTCAAACGGTCAACCAGATTTGCCCGTATATTCGGATCTGTTTCACGGCACTGGACGACCAGCACACAGATTTCTTCATCCCGGGGACTGGGTACCGAAAATGCCAGTGCATCACCCATGCGAACTTCCGGCTGGTGTTCAGCCAGATATTCCAGATCCTGCGGCCAGATATTACGGCCATTGATAATAATCAGATCCTTCTTGCGCCCGGTAATGATCAGGCTGCCGTCAACCTGGTAGCCCACATCGCCGGTATTCAGCCAGCCGTCTTCAGACAAGGCGTCGGCCGTCTCTTCCGGCGCATTGAAGTAACCGGACATCACGCTATCGCCACGAACAAATATGGTGCCGCTATGACGATCAGACAGTACCTTGCCTTCGTCATTGCGAATTTCCACTTCGTATCCCGGCAAGGGCTTACCACACTCCACAAAGCAACGCGCTCTACCCGGGTTCTCCAGGTTCGCAATCGGCAACGCTTCCTGATAGTCCGAGTGGTGATCGCCGTCCACACAATCTGTGGAATGCCCTTCGAACAGAGGCGAAAAACTGATCGCCAGTGAACATTCAGCCATGCCGTAGCAGGCCAGGAAGGCTTTTTCGTCGAATCCCGCCGGCGCCAGTGCGGAGGCAAAACGGGTCAGCGTTTCGGAACGAATCATTTCTGCTCCGACACCGGCAACACGCCAGTTACTCAGATCATACTTGTCTGCTTCGCCGGGACGCAGCCGCCGTGTGCACAATTCAAAACCAAATGGCGGACTGAACGAAATCGTTGCCCGGGTCTTTGTCATCAGGTTCAGCCACTGACGCGGACGCATGGCGAATTCACGCGTATCCAGGTAATCCACCGAAATCTGTGCCGCAACAGGAACCAGCACCAGACCGACCAGGCCCATGTCATGATAGAACGGCAACCACGAAAAACACCGGTCTCCAGGTCCCATCTTGACGCCATGGCGAATAATGCCCGCCAGGTTACTGAGTACGGCTTTCTGCTTGATGACAACACCGCGCGGGAAACGGGTGCTCCCCGAGGTATACTGGATGTAGGCAATGTCGTCCGGTTCGACCGTTGGCAATTCGATATCAGTTTCCGGCAGAGCATCGAAAACTGACGGATCTCCGATCAGCTTGAGCTCCAGCCCCTCACCCGCCTCTTCGAGAAAGGACGCATAACCACTCGGTGCCATCGCGACAGCGGCTTCACTGCATTTCAGCAGACCATGCAACTGGGTAACATATACCGTATGTCCGCCCAGATTGACCGAAGCGGGCAGCGAAACGGGAACCAGGCCCGCATACTGACAAGCAAAAAAGAAACGCAGGAAATCCGGATTGGTCTCTGCCACTAATGCGACGTGATCACCCTTCTGCAGGCCCATGCCCAGCAGCTTCCGCGCCAAAACACAGGACTGCTCCCGTAACTCTGCATACGGAAGCGTCGCATAAAGCTCACCCCTGCCCGTGTAAAAATTTGCACCGGTATCGCCCTTGGCCGAGTAGTCCAGGGCTTCAGTCAGGGTGGCAAAATCAGCGGCACGAAATGGCAGGTTATGTACAGTTGGTGTCGATACTGTGCCCAAAAGACTTTTCCCTTTGAGGTTTACGATTTCTGGTTCCCGTAGAATAACGGGAACACCCCAAAAAAGTTCACTGACCGCCAGCAGGTAACATTTTGCTGCCATGCAATCGGAAAATACGGAGATTCCCTGTGGCAACTATCGATCTGCAAACAACCGTTGTATTTTCCCAACGAATCTGTCCGCATCCTGCTAGCCTGCCAGTCGGTTGTGCATTATTCCTACAATAGGGTAAAAACACAATGCTTTTTTCAAATAATTTTCAGCATTCGATCGTCACCCGGGAAAATTATTTGAATTTTGTCGTAATTTAACTACAAAACAAATCTCAACAACTTCACGAACTGTATTGCCTCCAACCCCCCTAAATCCTGCCTACCCTGAAAGCAATTTACAGGCCATGCTGATCACAATATTTTTGAAATAGCAGTTTACTCGTGTCAGCGTACGCAAAATGCGACCTGTTTCACGCATACGGCCACCATCTGGCGGGCCGCAGATTTGCCGGGTATGATCGTTGCCTTTATACAACGAAGATGTGTTTCGATGCCCCAGCCTAAGGACGAACTGACCATCCAGGCGGTCAACAACCGGACCCAGCTCAAGGAGTTTATTCAGCTGCCGCAGGCATTATACCGGCAGGACGCCAACTGGGTTAAGCCTTTATTTCTAGAGCAAAAAGAACGCTTTAGCAATAAAAACCCGTTTTTTCAGCACGCCCGCTGGCAAGCCTGGATTGCCAGACGCGGGCAACGTCCGGTCGGGCGAATCAGCGCACAGATCGATGAGCTGCACCTGCAACGCCACCAGGACCAGACCGGGCACTTCGGTTGCCTGGAGGCGGAAGATGATGAGCACGTATTCAAAGCCCTGTTTCAGGCCGCCGAAAACTGGCTCAAAGCCGAAGGCATGCAACGCGTCACCGGGCCGTTCAGCCTTTCCATCAACGAAGAGTGCGGGCTGCTGATCGACGGCTTTGACACCCCGCCACGCATCATGATGGGGCATGGCCGCCCTTTTTACGGGCAACAGGTCGAAGCCCGGGGCTACAGGAAAGCCAAGGATTTGATCGCCTATCACTGCCCGCCTGATTACGAGACACCCAAAGCAATGGCAATGCTGGCTGAAAGAGCCGCGAACCGGGTGCGGATTCGCCACCTGAATCGCAAGGACCTGAACAACGAATTGAAAATTCTACGCGATATTTTCAACGATGCCTGGTCGGAAAACTGGGGATTTGTCCCTTTCACCGAGGCTGAGTTCAACGAAGTCGGAAAACTCATGACCCTGCTGCTTGACGACGACTTCGTTCAGATTGCAGAGGTCGACGGTGAACCCGCCGCCATGCTCATCGTGCTGCCGAATATCAACGAAATCATCGATGACCTGAATGGCCGCCTGTTTCCCTTCGGTTGGTTAAAACTGCTCTGGCGTTTGAAAGTGAGGTATCCAAAATCGGCCCGAATCCCGCTCATGGGTGTCATCCGAAAATACCAGCGCAGCCGTCTGGGCCCGACTCTGGCCTTCATGGTGACAGATGCCGCCAAGCAGCCGGTGATCCGCCGCGGCATTAAGGAGATGGAAATGTCCTGGATACTCGAGGATAACGCCGGTATGCGCAGCATCATTGAAGCGTTGAGTGGCGTGGCCTACAAAACCTATCGACTGTATGAAAAGAACCTCTGAATTCACGCCGACTCAATTTACCGCTGTTATCCTGGCTGCCGACAGGAATCCGCATGACCCACTGGTTCAGGCATCCAACGCCTGCTGCAAGGCCCTGGTGGAAGTCGATGGGGTACCCATGCTGCAGCGTGTTGTCTCGGCACTTCGGGACAGCGAACATGTTGAGAACATCCTGCTTTCCGGACCGGCACGCGAACAACTGGCAAGCAATGCATTTCTCGAAAATGCCGTTAACACGCGGCAACTCAGCTGGCTGGCACCACAGAACAGTCCCAGCAGCAGCGCCTATCAGGCCATGCAAAGCTTGCCACAACACAGCCCGGTGTTAGTCACTACGGCAGACCATCCGCTGCTGACCGCCGAAATTGTCGACTACTTTCTTGCCAACGCCCTGCAGACCGAGGCCGATGTCGCCGTTGGTGTCATAAGCTTCTCCGCGATAACGAAAAAATTTCCGAACGTAAAAAAGACCATCATGCGACTCAGGGACGGCGGTTACTGTGGTTGCAATCTTTTTGCTTTCCTGACTCCGCAATCCCACCGCGTGGCGGCAGCATGGCGCAAGGTCGAACAACAGCGCAAGAATCCCTTACGGGTTGTCAGTCAACTGGGGTGGTGGTCGGTGTTGCGTTACCTGCTCGGCCGCATGACGCTGGATAAAGCATTGGCTGAACTCTCGAAGCGCCTGAAGGTCTGTATCAAGCCGGTTCACCTGCCGTTCCCGGAAGCTGCCATAGACGTCGATTCCATTGCTGATCAGAGGCTGGTGGAAGAAATCACCGGCATCGACAAATGATGCTCGTGCTGCAGGGAAAACCTGTCCTGGTCAGGTTGATAACCCCGTACGCTGACCCGAACTGACCAATGGTCGTCTTCGCGCCTGATCCTGTACAGGTAATATTGAGCGCACCGCCCGGCCTGGCGGCCGATCGCCGACGCTGAAGGAATACCGAACACGGGTATGTTGCCTTGACCATGCGGGATTCCGGCCTCGACATTGCGATGGCTGTGACCGTGTAAAACCAGTTCCGCGCCCTCACGTTCCAGAATAGCGCAAAGCGCCTTGCCATCGGTCAGTCGTTTGCGCCATTTCTCATCTTCCACGCGCGGTGGATGATGCAACAATACAATGCGAAACAAACCCTGTTCAGCCGATTGTCTCAATAACATCGATAAACGCTGTCTCTGTTGCGGCCCCAGCGAACCGGTTGCCAGAAAGGGCGCTGAGGCACTGGCGCTCGACAAACCGATCAGTGCGACCCCGTTGCGGATGCGCAAACTCGGAAACAACTGTTCATTGCCCGTATCCGAAAATTCCGCAACCTCAGGATCGGATTGCATATAGGGCTGCCACAGTGAAAACGTACTGGTCCAGGGCGACCGTACGTAAGCATCGTGATTACCCGGAACCACGGTCACTCGATCCGCGGCACCCAGACGATCCAGCCACAGGCGCGCCTGCCGGAATTCGTCCGGCAGGCCGATATGCGTTAAATCCCCGGTAATGACGATATGTTCCGGCCGTGTCTGTCTCAGGTCACACAGCAATGCATCAAGCACTTCGCTGCGGTGTTCCGCGCGCCGCTTGCGGTGCCAGGACAGGTAACCCAGCACTCGCTTGTTCATCAACTGCCGCCAACGCACCCCCTGCAGCGATGTCAGATGCGGGTCCGAAAGCTGCGCAAAATACAGCCCGGCATGTTCGGGAGCCTTCATCTCAGGCAAATTATTCTCACGCAAATTTGTTGATTTATCCACATTGATTTAGGATGCCGGGCGAACCCAATTAATAAGCTTGCGCCAGTCCGTTGAATACCAACCACCCCGCAAACAGTCGCCCCACCATCGGCCTGATCAGTAATCCACACAGCCGTCGCAACCGCTCACAACTTGCGGCCGTACAGGGCATTGTCGCAAATCACCCGAATATCCACCATCACATCACGCAAAGCGCCGATGAAATACCGCTCGCACTTCGTGGTTTCGCGCAACGGGGCGTGGACGTACTGGCTGTCAACGGTGGAGACGGGACGACAGCACAGGTATTCAGCGAACTTCTTGAGCAACGCCCTTTTGCCGGATTGCCTTCGGTTATCCTTCTGCCAGGTGGAACCACCAACATGAATGTCGGCGACGTCGGTCTGCGGGGCAAGTTGACTGGAGCTGTGCGCCGCATGACCAACTGGGCCGAGCAGGGTTCGGACGATGTCGAACGCCTGACCCGCCCCATTCTTCGTGCCGAAGGCTCTGTCGACGGAAGAATTGCCTGCGGCATGTTTTTTGGTACGGGGACCATCATTGGCGGTATTGAATACTGCCACAACACTGTTCACAGCATGGGTATCATCGATGAACTCGGCCCGGGCGTTGTCACAATACGCACGATCTGGGGTATTGCCCGTAAAGAACCCTATTTTTCCGACCCGACCCCGATCCGCATCGAATTCGATTCGGCCACAGATACCCAAACCCGGCAAGTGGTGCTGCTTCTCATCAGTTCACTGGAACGATTGTTCCTGGGATTACGCCCCTATTGGGGCGTTGAAAATGCCCCGCTGCATTGCACCTGGATCCAACGACCTACACGCAAAGTGTTTCGCGCCTTTCCTTCTGTGCTGCGCGGCAGACCCAACCGACATGCAGGCCAGGAAAACGGGTACTTCAGTCATAATGCACGGGAGATCCGCCTGTGGATAGACGGGGCCTTTACCCTCGATGGCGAAATTTATCACGCCAGTACGGAACACGGCCCTGTCACCGTCAGCAATGGCGGCGATATCGAATTTATACGCATAGGTCGTTAGGGCCTGTTAACACGATGAAAACGGCAGCGACACATAAACAACTGGGTAGAGCCATTGGTGATCTTACCCCTTCACCGCAGCACCCGGCCCTGGCTCAACTGGTTGCATCCCTGAAAGACAGGCACGGTGATTGCGTCACCGCTGTGCTGTTTTATGGTTCCTGTCTGCGTAGCGGCGACCCCTACGACGGCCTCGTCGATCTGTACCTGATCGTCGATCATTACCGTTGCGCCAACTCCGGCCTGGTCAAGGCCTTGTGGAACTGGCTGTTACCGCCGAACGTGTTTTATGCAGAATTTGCCCACAACGGGCAAACAGTGCGCAGCAAGTACGCCATAGTCTCGCTTGCCGACCTGAACAAGGGGACCTCACAACGCTGGTTCCATTCCTACCTGTGGGGACGTTTCAGCCAGCCGACGGCTGTTGCCTGGTGCCGTGACGACACCACCCGGGACATTATCGAAAACAACCTGGCACAATCAGTGGTGACTTTTCTGAACCGTGTGCTACCCGCTCTACCACCACAGGGCAGTATTCAGTCACTGTGGAGCAATGGACTGCGACTGAGCTACGGTGCAGAACTGAGGGTGGAATCAACTGCACGCGCGCGTGAATTAACCGAAGCCAACAAAGCCTATTACCAGCAGGTTACCCGTCTCGCCGCTCCGCTGTTGAATGTGCCCTGTGCAATTTCCGGAGCCCCTCCGAAACAGGACTACCGGACTGAGATTTCTTCAGTTCGACGCTTTAGCAGCCGGATCGGTTGGAAAATGCGCGCCGTGCAGGGCAAACTCCTGTCGCTGGCACGATTGATAAAGGCGCTGTTTACCTTCGACGGCGGGCTGGACTATATCGCCTGGAAGCTGGAGCGTCACTCCGGCGTCCACATTGATATCCCGGAAAAAGTGCGGCGTTATCCGCTGATTTTTATCTGGGGGCTTTTCTGGAACCTGTACCGGCGTGGTATATTTCGCTGACATATTGATTACAACTGTGTACGTAAGTGAGCCGACATAAACTTTCAGGACGCGCTGCAAATACGTCCCTGTACGCTCGACGGCCGCGTCCATGCGGCCAACGGTCCCGAAAGCTTATGTCGGCCCACTTACGCACATCTTAGCAAGCGTCCCACAATTATGCCCCTTGGACAATTCCACGGAAACAACTAGCCGACAGATGTCAACGACGCCCCGAATCTGGCTGGTGATAGGCGATAAACTTGGCGACAACGCCCAGGTAGAGATGATCGCCAACAGCCTGGGCCTTGCCTACACGGTCAAACACCTGTCCCCGAGGCCAGAATACGTTCTGGGAAAGCCCAGTTTCAAGGTGTCTCTGGACCATCTGGATCCGGACAACTCGGACGTTCTTTCACCGCCCTGGCCGGACCTGGTGATTACCGTCGGGCGCAGGCACGCCATGGCGGCTCTGTGGATAAAAAAGCAGTCCCCAAAAACAAAGATCGTTTTACTCGGCAGGCCACGGCGCTGGATCGACAGCTTCGACCTGATTATCACGCTACCCCAGTATCGCTTACCGGACTTGCCACACGTCATGCGCCTGTCCCTGCCACTCATGAGAACGGATACGGAAGCCGTTTCCAGTTCAGCCAAAGCATGGGCGAAAAGATTAGAGTTACTGCCCAGACCCATCATCGCCGTGCTGATCGGCAGCGCCACCCGGCCGTTCCACTTTAACGCTCAGGTAACAAATGAGTTACTTACGCAGTGCAGGAAGCTGCAGACGAGGTACGGGGGCAGCTTGTATTTCTCAACCAGCCGCAGAACCTCAACAGACATCGTCAACGCCCTCAAGGCACAGCTACCCGAGGGTGCGCAGATCTTTGAGTGGCAACAAGGCTGCGCTGACAACCCCTATCTCGCGCTTCTCGAACATGCGGATTATTTTGTCGTAACCGGTGACAGTGTCTCTATGATGATCGAAGTCGCCGACCGCGGTAAACCGCTGGCCATCTTCCAGCTCCCCGCTAGCCGGCAGGGTTTGATCTGGCAGTCGTTCACCCACCGGCTTCACGCTCAACCTGATCACAGCACCTGCAGCAGACTGCTCAGATGGATGGGCAGACTGTTGTACCAATCCGGGCTGGTTGGGTTTACCCGTGACCTGACGCAAATTCACAAGACACTCATCGACGGCGGGTTCGCCGTTTATCTGGGGGACGCGTTCAACAAACCATCCAGTGCACTGCCCGATGAGCTGGGCCGGATACGGGAAAGAATCCTCGCACTATTAACCTGGTAATTAAGCATACAGCGTAGGAGCAGCCTCCTGGCCGCGATATCGCGCCGAATGACGGCGCTCCTACGCCGGGTATTTTATTACCGGTTTAATAGTGTACCCCGCCACTGATATTGACCCATCCAGCGAACCAGGAAGCGGTTAGCCGCAAGGCTGCTGTTTGCATAGTGTTAACAGGATCTCGCTTAAGGTATTCTTAACAGCCTTGAATTCCAGTCCCGCGGCGGGTAAACGAAAAGGAAGAATCAGGATTTCCGACAGTTCAGTAGATACCGTGGTCGCTGTATGCATATGCACCTTCAGACGCCCGGCGGGCCTCAGACGTTTGTTGGCGTGCCTTGCCGAGCAGACGTTCAACGATGTCCCTCACCCGAAAATCACAGTGATCGTTACCGACAATGAGGGCAGCCTGGAAAATCGGCGGATATGCAGCGAATTCCAGGAATCCGTGCTCGAGTCCCTGACTTATGTTCCCGAACAGCGGCAGGGTATCTCCTATGCGCGCAATGCCTGTATGGACAATCTGCCGGACGAAACGAGCTTTGTGGCGATGATCGACGACGATGAATCACCGGATTCGGCATGGCTGAATCATTTACTGCTCGCACAGTCCAGGAGCGGCGCGGATGTGGTCGTCGGCCCGACCTTACCGGAATTCGAAGCGAACACAGCAACCTGGATCCAGGAAACGGGCTATTTCGCGAAACCGCAAAATCCGGACTCATTTGAGGATCTGCAGGCGGATCCTCCGGCGGCCACCTGCAATGTGCTGGTAAACGCGGAAATATTCTCCCAGCTGGGACTCCGCTTCGACCCGCTGCTTGCGCTAAGCGGCGGAGAGGACAAACTGCTGTTCCAGGATATCAAGTTGCGCGGTTATAAATTCGTATGGGCCGCCCAGGCAAAAGTGACGGAATGGATACCGCAGGATCGAGCGACCTTTGGATACATGTGGCGCGAGGAATTTCGACGTGCGAGCGTCAGGCACTACGTAAAATCCAGGCTGAAAGTATCGAACCGTCTCAAACTGTTTATTCTTGTACCCAAATCCCTCGCGCGGGCCGCAAAGAATATAGCGGTGGGCTGTTACCGGGTTGCCGCCCAATTGCTAAAAAACCATGCAAACCGGTCAGGGTTAGCGCTCGGCGCCCTGGTCATCGCCGATGGATTGGGCTCAATTGCCGGTCTTCTTGGACTGAGAAGTCACCACTACCGACGTTAAGTTTTTCCATGCAGTTAACAGAACCACTCAGCCACAACAGCATTCTGACAGGGGAATATACGGTATACTGTATAAAAGCGCCGCTGCCTTTTTTCGTGCTACAAGAGGCAGATAGCAGCGGCACAAGCTGAGACCCAGCCTGTTAGCCGCCACCGCGAACATTGGCGCTCTCCGCGGTGTAGTCGGTTACAGGAGGAAGCACTATTAGTCATTTATAGTTTGCCAAAAACGAAATTTCG
>Ga0316197_10000705_pt1 | contig 23320 bp, 24 predicted proteins | sample OudBiesiAoxic_MG_FD_204939 | JGI IMG/M metagenome (GOLD analysis project Ga0316197, IMG submission 204939) | Coastal sediment microbial communities from Oude Bieten Haven, Netherlands - site A oxic | ecosystem: Environmental > Aquatic > Marine > Coastal > Sediment | place: Netherlands... | reverse complement strand
GAGAGTGGTCAAGTAAAGGGCCGGCACTGTGTCGCGGACAAGCGACCGGTCTGCGAGCCAGTTATTTAAATGATCGGCCGCCCGACTGTGCGGATTGTGTGACGGGCTGTCGTCTGCTGAGGCCTTGCCCAGGATGAGCCGGACCATGTTGTAAGGACTGCGTGCGTAGAACACCTCTTGTTCGGTACCCGAAATCACATCGAACGGCGGTGTTATGACATCAGCCAGATTGTCGACTTTGTCCGGATTGTAAAGGATCCCCCGGAAGGGAATGACTTCGGCCATCGTTGGTCTTTCCTTGTATTCAGGCTTCGTTGAGTGATTCCACTCTGCAAGTTCAGTCGCTAGGCCCGGGGCCATCAGATGCTCGCCGGATGGTTTTGCCCGTGACCGTTCCCGACGTATACGCAAAGACGGCAAACGAGAAGCCGTTCTGATACTAGAAAGGCAGGGGGAGTTCAAGGTAAAATAAGGTGGTTGACAGAATTGTACAGAAACGGTATTCAGGGCAACCGCGTTGGGTCGGGAAAAGATGCCGGAGAGGTGGCCGAGCGGCTGAAGGCCCCGCTCTCGAAAAGCGGTATCCTGTCAAAAACGGGATCGTGGGTTCGAATCCCACCCTCTCCGCCATTATTACAATGCGATTGATACACCCTACACTTTGGGGAATGGCGCCATTGGCGCGATTTGAAGAAAATAATTTCAAGATCCGCCCGCCTCATGAATGTCGCGAATTGATAGCCCGCTGAAATGCGGAGAGATGTCCGAGCTGGCTGAAGGAGCACGACTGGAAATCGTGTGTGCTGTCACAAGCGGCACCGAGGGTTCGAATCCCTCTCTCTCCGCCATCTATTGCCTGAACACCCTACCGATTGTTTCAGTCGACACACAGCCGACAGCGACCGAGCAACCGCCTCCTCGGATGATCAAGCGGCCATAGCGCCGCAAAGGGTAAAATTTGTTGAGTAAGCGGCTTCTGTTTCGATTTATCGAGGGATTTCATGTCCTATCTGGTTCTTGCACGTAAATACCGTCCTCAAAATTTCGATACGGTCATCGACCAGGACCACGTTACCCGGACCCTGTCCAATGCCATTGCGGCAGACCGCATGGCCCACGCCATATTGTTCACTGGGCCGCGTGGCACTGGCAAAACGACTGTCGCTCGCATCCTTGCAAAATCGATGAACTGTGCCGAGGGGCCGACCCCGCGACCATGCGATGTTTGTCAGTCTTGCCGCGAGATTACGACAGGCAGGGCCGTCGATGTTTTCGAAATCGACGGCGCGTCCAACAATAGTGTCGATCAGGTTCGGGAACTGCGGGACAATGTTAAATACATGCCGGCCCACAGCCTTTACAAAATCTACATCATCGATGAAGTCCATATGCTCAGCACACCGGCATTCAATGCCCTGCTGAAAACACTCGAAGAACCACCCAGTCACGTCTTGTTCGTCTTCGCAACGACCGAACCCCACAAAATTCCGGTGACCATACTTTCCCGTTGCCAACGTCATGACTTTAAACGTATCGGCCTCGAATCGATTACCACACACATGCACGAGCTTTGCCGGCTCGAAGGCTTCGAAACAACCGACGAAAGCCTGACACTGATTGCCAGAGAAGCCGGGGGAAGTATGCGTGATGCACTCAGCCTGCTGGATCAGGTGATGGCGTGTTCGGGCGCCGCAGCAACGGACAAAGACGTCGTCGAATTGCTGGGTGTCATTGACCGCGAAACGATTTTCAACTTTTCGGGTGCCATTCTCGATGGCGATTCCCGCACTGTATTGCAGATTCTGGACGAGGTTCACGACCGCGGTCATGATTTGAAACGCTTTTATTTTGATCTGGTGCAGCATTTCAGAAACTTGGTGGTTGTCAAGATGAGTCGTCAGACCGATCGTTTGGTCGATCTGCCAGCCCATGAAATCCAACACATGCACGATCAGGTGGCTCTCGTAAGTGCCGCTCATCTGAACCAGCTCTTTGATCTTCTTTTCAGAGAAGAGCCCGCTGTGAAATTTTCGTCACAAACGAAGATCGCACTGGAAATGGCATGTTTCAGGCTACTTCAGGCCAAACCCGCACTGAGCATCGAAACCCTCATCGATAACCTCGATGCATTGAGAAAAGAACTGGCCGAAAAGCCCGAGAGCATGGCTGGTCGACCGGGTAACATACAGGATCCACCGCCAACGTTTGCTTCATCTGAGCCCCGCGCGGTGGAACACCCCACACCCAGGGCCAAGGCAGCAAAACGGGACAACCCCAGCGCCAGCCCGAGCAACGAGCCGGAATCACTTCAATCGGTTTGGGGAAAAATCAAATCGGTCATCTCCGCCGACCACCCCTCTCTGTCCGCCAACCTTTTAAAGTGTCATTTGAAACAATTGGACGATAACCGTTTAATGATTGAGGTTGCAGGTAACGCATTCAACCTTGCCATGATCCAAAAGACCAAGAATCTGGAAATCATCCGCAGGGTTTGTAATGATGTCTTCGGCAAGATCATGGAACTCGAAGTTCGCACCGTCTCCGAATCGCAGGGCGATACCGTAAAAAAAAAAAATGAAGACAATCAGCTCAAAAGCGAGGCCTTGAGTCATCCACTGGTCGCTGAAGCGCTGGATATATTCGACGGAAAGCTTATGGACGTTAGAATTTTAAAGGAGGATAATTCATGAAAGGCATGGGGAACATGATGAAACAGGCCCAGAAACTGCAGGCGAAAATGCTGCGCCTTCAGGATGAACTGGCCGCAAAAACGGTAGAGTCCGCAGCTGGCGGCGGCATGGTCAAGGTCGTTGCCAACGGTAAACAGCAAATTGTGGCCATTCAGATCGAAAAGGAAGTGGTCGACCCGGAAGATGTGGATATGCTGCAGGACCTTATCTTGGCTGCCGTTAACGATGCCTTGACGCAATCCCAGGAAATGGTGTCGACTGAAATGGCCAAATTGACGGGCGGTATGAGCATACCAGGTCTGTCATGAATTATTACCCTAAAACCATCCGCAAAGTCATCACACACATTTCGAAGCTGCCGGGTATTGGTGAGAAAACGGCCGAGCGATTGACGATGCACCTTTTGCGAACCCCGCGCATCGAGATCGAACAGTTGGCTCGAAGCATTTTGGATCTCAAGGCGAATGTGCGACTGTGCAGACAATGTTTCGGTTTGAGCGATGCTGAAGTCTGCGACATCTGCAGCAATCCGGGTCGAGACCGGCAACTGGTGTGCGTTGTTGAACAGCCGGCCGACATGGTATCCGTCGAGAAATCAGGCGCCTTCAAAGGATGCTACCATATCCTGGGCGGAGCGCTGTCTCCCATAAACGGCATTGGACCAGATGAAATCCGGGTCGGTGAACTGCTGTCCCGTTTAAACAAGGAAAGCGTCAGCGAGGTTATCCTGGCAACCAGCACCACCGTTGAAGGGGAATCGACCGCCGCTTATCTTGCCGATCGACTGCTGAACAGTCCGGTTAAAATAACGCGTATCGCATCGGGCGTCCCCATCGGGGGCGATTTAAAATATATCGATCAGGTAACTCTGAAACGTGCCTTGGAAGGTCGTCATGACATCCGATAGCTTGGCAAATCAAAACATCTTCGAATGCCGCAATTGCGGTGAGTGCTGCAAGGGGTATGGCGGAACCTATCTCTCCGAGGCAGATATTGTCAGGATTGCCGATTACATCGGTATGACCCCTGAGACTTTTGCTTCGACCCATTGCCGAATTTCAGGTAACAGGCCCCTGCTGGCGCAAAAAGCGGATGGATACTGCGTCTTCTGGGACCAGATTTGCACCATCCATCCGGTTAAACCGCGCATGTGCCGGCAATGGCCGTATATCAAGAATGTGCTGAGGGAAGTAGAAAACTGGAAGATAATGGGCGCCATGTGCCCCGGTATTCAGTCCGATGCACCGGAAAGAATTGTCAGGCAGCGCGTGCGCGAAGCGCTTCGGGGGGAATCCTTCCCCCCGAAAAGGTCATGAAGGGGTTTCAAAACCTCATCTAACACCCAATCCGCCAGGCGGACAAGTTGCGGTGTTGTGGCCCTCCTGGGTCAGTGTCAGGAGGCCCTGCCCCTGAAACTGAATACATACGCCCATGTATGCTGCGTTTTATCGTCGGCCCACGCCTTGCCCTTGGGTGTGATCCAAGGTTTTTCAACCACTTAATGAATTTTTTTTCAATGAGTGGTTTAAAGAATAATAGATCCCGTTGCCCTATTCCACTTTCCAGCGTTGAATGTCCAGGACCTTGAAGACGGCATTTTCTTCCCCGTCCGAGAGGATCCGACGAATGATATGCCTGCTTTCAAGGACCTGCAGCCCTTGGTCCAGCGCCACTTCGGTTCCGTTCCAGACGTCGGCAAGGTTTTTGGTGGTGACGCTTCGTCCAACATCGGTTAATCCACATACCAAAAGGTAAATGGATATTGTTTCCACGGAAAGGCCGATGTTGAATATCGCCTGATTCATGCTCGGACCATCGCCGTGTCCATGGGTGTGCATTCTTGTCTCCTTTCGATAAGGCAGCAGCGGCCGAAACGGTTCGGTGATATGGTACCATGAGACCGAAAGCGTGATCGGTTTGGTTAACTTATACCGTTTTTCAGAAATAAATTCCGAAATACGAAAGGGTGGTATAATTGGTTGTAGAAAAAAACGTCCAAATAACGGAACGTTTTTTTGACAACCACTATGAGATTCGCGGTCACCCGGATGCGATTCCGGTTCTCAACCAGCCATCCAAAGGCATCCTCGAATTCTATTAATTGCCGATCTATCGAATCCAGGGTCCAGGTAACATAACCTTTCGACAGATTAATTCAACCGACATCGTCTTAACGCATGCTCTGAAATCCAACCGTAATTTGTGGTTGAAGTAACATAAAAAAAGACGGATCCGACTTTTCGCAACCGATGTGACCCCGAGGCGCTTTGGATTGCGGCCCGGAGGATTTTTACGCCGACCACGCACTTAAAGGCTCTGCCCGAAATCCAATCCGAAAATATCATGAATTTTTCGGGAAACGCGGCCAACCAGAGGGGCTGCATTCGAATCGTAAATTTACAACCTTATAGGGTATTGCAACGTTTATGTGGACGACATAAAAGCAAAAAACGGGAGGCCACCCAATAATTTAGGCGGCATTTCCCGTTTGCCGGATATAAGGATCAGCAATCTTCCCCTCGGATTGTCCCCTATCGTTAACCCGCTATTTCTCGGTCGAGAAAATGCGGGATCTTAAATACTCCCGGTTCAGTCGGGCTATATTGACGATGGAAATTTCTTTCGGGCATTCGGCCTCACACTCCCTTTCGTTGGTGCAATTGCCGAATCCGAGGCGGTCCATCTCACGCACCATGGAGGAGGCGCGCTTTATGGCTTCGGGCCGTCCCTGGGGCAGCAGGGCCAGATGGGAGACTTTGGCCCCCAGGAAAAGCATAGCCGAGGCGTTCGGGCAGGCGGCGACACAGGCCCCGCAACCGATGCAGGCCGCAGCATCCATGGCCAATTCGGCGGTTTCCTCTGGAATTAAAAGGGCGTTGGCATCCGGAGCTCCGCCGGTATTGGCGGAAATGTAACCACCGGCCTGGATCATTTTGTCAAGCGCGCTGCGGTCGACCACAAGGTCTTTGATAATCTTAAAAGCCCTGGCCCGCCATGGTTCAATGACGATCGTATCGCCATCCGCAAAATGGCGCATATGCAGCTGGCAGAGGCTTGTCCCTTTCTGAGGACCGTGTGCGCGACCGTTGACCACCGCACCGCACGAGCCGCAGATTCCTTCACGGCAGTCGTGATCGAAAGCGATCGGCTCCTTGCCTGCCAAGGTCAAATCCTCGTTGACGACATCAAGCATTTCCAGAAATGACATGTCGGTCGATATGTCACGGGCCTCAACAGTATCCAGTTTCCCCGCGGTTGCCGGACCTTTTTGACGCCATATTTTTAACGTTAAATTAATGGTGTTCGTCACTTGTAACTCCTTTGGGTCAATTCAACGTTTTCGAATATCAGTGGTTCTTTATCGAATTCCGGGTCTTTGCCTGGTCCGGTGTATGACCAGGCAGAAACATGGCAGAATTTTTCGTCATCTCTTAGGGCTTCGTTTTCATCGGTCTGGTAGGCCTCGTTGAAATGACCACCGCAGGATTCTTGCCGCGCTAAGGCGTCGGTCACCATCAGTTCGGCGAATTCCATATAGTCGGCCACCCGGCCGGCGCGCTCGAGGCTCTGGTTAAAATCCTTGTCAGCCCCAGGAACCACGACGTTTTCCCAGAATTCCTCCCTCAGTTCCTGGATCATGTGTCGGGCCTTTTCGAGACCGTCGTTGTTACGTGCCATACCGCAGTAATCCCACATGATCAATCCGAGCTGACGGTGGAAATCATCCACGGTCCGCTTCCCATTGATGGTGAGTAGCTTATTTATCCGTTCATCGGCTTCCTTGGCCGTATCTTTGAAAGCCGCATGGCCCGTGTTCAGATCCTGAAAAGATTTTCCGGCCAGATATCCACCGATGGTATACGGAATAACAAAATAACCGTCCGCCAGGCCTTGCATCAGCGCGCTGGCTCCGAGGCGGTTGGCACCGTGATCGGAAAAATTCGCCTCCCCGAGGACAAAGAGGCCGTCGACAGAGCTCATTAAGTTGTAATCCACCCACAGCCCTCCCATGGTGTAATGCACGGCAGGATAAATCATCATGGGCGTCTTATAGGGATCGTCACCGGTTATTTTCTCGTACATCTGGAAGAGATTGCCGTATTTTCTGGCGATAACATCCGCACCGTCCCGTTTGATGGCATCAGCGAAGTCGAGATAAACGGCCAAACCAGTGTCCCCGACCCCTTTGCCCATATCGCACTGCTCTTTTGCATTGCGCGAGGCCACATCCCGGGGTACCAGGTTGCCGAAGCTGGGATACTTGCCTTCCAGGTAATAGTCTCTTTCCGTCTCGCTGAACTGCTGCGGCGGCCGCTTGTCACCGGGTTCTTTCGGCACCCACACCCGTCCATCGTTTCTCAGGCTTTCACTCATGAGGGTCAACTTGGACTGGTAGGTTCCATGAACCGGGATACAGGTCGGATGTATCTGGGTGAAGCAGGGGTTGGCAAAAGCAGCGCCGCGTTTGTAGGCCTTGAAAGACGCTGAAACGTTTGAGGCCATGGCATTTGTGGAGAGAAAAAAGACGTTTCCGTATCCACCGGTGCATAGTACGACAGCATGGGCATCATGGGTTTCGATTTTTCCGGTGATCAAATTACGAACCACAATGCCGCGTGCTTGTCCGTTGGCGACAACGACATCCAGCATCTCGCGGCGCGGAAACATCTGTACTTTACCTAATGCCACCTGGCGCATCAAGGCGCTGTATGCTCCCAGCAGTAGCTGTTGACCTGTTTGTCCCCGGGCGTAGAAAGTCCTTGAGACCTGGGCGCCACCGAAACTCCGGTTTGCGAGCAACCCCCCGTAATCGCGGGCAAAAGGCACCCCCTGGGCGACGCACTGATCGATAATGTTGTTGCTGATCTGTGCCAGTCGGTAGACATTGGCTTCCCGGGCCCTGAAGTCGCCACCTTTGACGGTATCGTAGAAAAGACGCCAGATGCTGTCGCCTTCGTTGGTGTAATTCTTGGCGGCATTGATGCCTCCCTGCGCGGCGATGCTGTGCGCTCGGCGGGGTGAGTCCTGGATGCAGAATGTTTTGACATTGTATCCCAATTCGGCCAGTGAAGCGGATGCGGACCCGCCGGCCAAACCCGTGCCGACAACAATGATGTCATATTTGCGTTTATTGGCCGGATTGACCAGTTTTAATTCGAAACGATAACGGTCCCACTTATCCGCCAAGGGACCGGCGGGTATCTTTCCATCAAGCGGCATGCATAACCTCCTTAGACAATGGCCAAGTAGATTGGCAGAAACCCGAAGCCCAGCCCGACAACCAAGCTGAAGGCGATACTGGCTCCCATGATAAACGGCATATACTTCGGATGATTGACACCGAAAGTCTGAAAAGCGCTCCAGAAGCCGTGGCTGACATGAAAGGCCGTAACAACCATTGCCAGGACATACAGCAGAACATAGACAGGACTGGCGAAGGCCTGAGCGAGGATGTCATAGATTGTGGTGCCGGATTTGTCGACGAAGTGAAAGTTGATTAGGTGGAAAACGACGAACGCCAGGATAATTAAGCCGGTATAAGGCATGGTCCGGGAGCCGATCGTGCGACCACCGCCGGTTTTATTGACAGCATAGCGATCGGGTCGGGAGACGAAATTCTGATAAAAGAGAATCAGGCCGGTAGCAACATGCAGGATGGCAAACGCGAACAGGCCCAATTCAGATATTGTGACCAGGGGGCCGAGACTGTGAAGATGCTCGGCGTAGGCATTGAAAGCGTCTCTGCCGCCATATATAAAAAGGTTTCCCGCAAGGTGGGTTGTTAAAAAGACACAAAAACCTAAACCGGTAACAGCCATCATCCATTTCTTGCCGATCGAAGACGCAAATGTCTGCACAAACCAGTTCATGCAATCCTCCATTCCAATCTTTCTTTCTGCATTTGGGCAAAAGAATTTCTTAAAGGCTACCCTTGTTTCTGTCAACCCATTTTTTTTAGCCACCAGTTGTCGAAGGGTGTCTTCAATATATCATCAGCCAGCGATCGGGCTGCGTCCGTTTGAAGACGGCCGATAATTGGTGGAAGCCATTTTTCCGGTGGTTTGTATCCGATGTCGGCCAGCGCCTTGAGGTCAACGATCAGTGATAGTTGGTCTGCATCGCGGGCGAGTTTGGCTTCTGTGGTCTGATTGGCCTCGAATTCACTGATAAGATCTTCCAAAACCACACCAAACGGCACCCCCTCAACCGTGTCCTGGAGAGCCTTGTCGGCATCCGCGCGAACATATTCTTTGTGCACCGTATTCAAATCACCGATTCGGGCCTCGCTCAAATCGTGCACCAGACACATGCTGATCAACCGACAGCCGTCGATATCGGGGACGATGTTGGATAGAATAAAGGCAATAAAAGTCGTGCTGTACGTATGTTCGGCCACCGATTCATTCCCTGCCCCGAGAAATTGGAATCCGGATCGGGGAATATCCTTCAAAAGTTTGGCCTGAAATAACAAGTCTGCAATATTACTCATAGATGTCTCCCTATTCTTCCTGAATGTATGCCCCGTCAAAAGGTGCAAGGGCGCGGTGGTCGTTTTCTCGGGCCCGATTTCAACGGGGTGCATTAAAGGCGAATAAAGGCCCATATGCTCGGGATTGAATAGTAGCGTTTTTCAGCGTGTCAAGATTTGGTGGTGGCGTCGCATATGCGTGTATCCAACACTGACGACAACAATATATGGCGGTGAGGAAAATCTAATAATAAACGCGCGACCTTGAAAAGAAGATCAAACATCCCGCCTCGTCCTATCCATGGATTTCGGAATTACCGAATGCCCCTCACTTACTGATTGTCGTAGCCAACGGTATCAGGTTGCGCAGGTTTTTCCAATCGCCACAAACCCATTGAAATTAATATCAATATCGCTACCGAGCAATAAAAGCTTCTTAAATATGAAGGTTTTTTCAATCAATCGCTGTCCCTGCAGTTTGAGTGTTATCCTAATTATTCTTTATTTTCAATACAATACCAATGATTCGGCGGTCTGGCACCATTCTTGCTGCGAATTTCAGACCAATCGTGGGGGGATAAAACAATCAAAGGGTAACAAAGGATCTGTTCCGTTTACCGGTAATTAGGTCGCCCAATTATCATTGGGCTAAACCCTGCCATTCTGCTGATGAACTTTGCGGCTGTCTGGGCAATCATCACGGATCTGGCCATGGTGGATGGGATTCAGCACCCAAAGGCTGAACACGTTGTTCAGTTCGAAATTGTTGAGTTGGTCGCTAACTGCCAGACCGAGTCGGCCATGAAAATGGCCTTTTATCTTTCATGAATCAAAGATGAAACATACGGGCGAGTTCCCCAAACCATCAAATATCTTGACACTTACTAGATAACATTTTATTTTAACAAACTTTTTAATCATCGATCTCACACAAGCTGGCAATTCAGTGCTCGCTCGTCCATCGCCCACAGCTTACACCTGCGGAGATTCTCAATGGTGCAATCCGATCTCAATATTTTCCATATTTTTCTGAATGCCGGCTTGGTGGTCCAGTTGGTATTGGTTTTGCTCCTGTTTTTTTCGATCGCCTCGTGGGCCATTATTCTCGTTAAAGCCCGCTATATCGGTCGGGCATTTAAAGAATCGTCCCTATTCATCGATTTTTTCTGGAAAAGCAGGGATTTGTCAAATGCGTTCGTCAAGGCGAAACAGTTGGATGCCAGCCCGATCGCGCGAATATTCCGTATGGCTTATCTCGAACTAAAAAAAATCAGCCAATCCGATTTTTCACCGGGAACCGCATCACCGCAATCTGATGATTCACAATCATTGCGAACGCAATTCACAGGCACGGACAATATCAAGCGCGCCCTGCGCCGGGCAATGAACACGGAAATGACGCGCCTTACCCAGATGGTGCCCTTCCTGGCGACGACCGGAAACACGACCCCGTTTATCGGCTTGTTCGGTACCGTCTGGGGAATCATGACCTCGTTTCGAAGTATCGGTCTCAGTGGCTCCGCAAACCTTGCCGTTGTTGCACCGGGAATTTCAGAGGCATTGGTTGCAACAGCAGCCGGCCTGGCTGTGGCAATACCGGCCGTTATCGCCTTTAACTATTTCAACCAGAAAATCAAAGTTATTGAATCCGAACTGCTGAGTTTTTCGGCGGATTTCCTGAATATCGTCGAACGAGATATCTTGCGGATCGAAAGGAGAAATCGTTGACATCCGGCGACAACAGAAACGATTTCATGTCCGAGATCAACGTTACCCCTTTTGTCGACGTCATGCTGGTGCTCCTGATCATATTTATGGTGACAGCACCGATGATGACCCAGGGGGTCGATGTCTCTCTTCCGCAAGCGACATCCGAGGCATTGCCATCGGAAACCGAACAGCTGATGGTCTCGGTCGATAACCAGGAGCAGGTGTTTATAAATGACGTCAAGGTCTCGGTAGACGAACTTAACGACAAGCTGAAAAGAATTTTAAGCGGTCGCAAAGACCGGCAGGTATACTTGAAGGCGGACAAGGATATTTCTTATGGAACTGTCGTCCGAATCATGTCTGAAATAAAATTGGCCGGTGTGGAGAAGTTGGGAATGGTGACACTTCCGCTTACCGAAAATAAAAGTACTAAAAAACAATAAACGCGACAATGAAAAATGAAAAAGGAAGAACCCCAAACTTCTTCCCACAGGCTATCCAGTACAAAACCGGAAAACCGCATCCTGGTCTATTTTATAGCAATATCGGCGGTTCTCCATCTCGTATTGATTGCAGGCATTATCTTGGTGCCGGCGTTGGCTCCGGCAAAAAGATACATACCGACGGTGGTGGACGTCAGCCTTGTTTCTCTTCCGGCCCAGGGCAGTGCCCCGGTCGAAGCGGTTGTTGAAGATAAACCGGAAGTGCCGGTGGCTACTCCGGAAAAGGCTGAAGTCAAACCGGAACCGGTAAAACCGCCGCCACCGCCACCAAAACCTGTTGAAAAAGTTTCAATTGAACCCAAGCCGAAGGCATCGAAAAAGAACAAGAAATCGCTAAAGCATAAGACGTTCAAGCCCTCGCAGGTTGTCAAGGAATCTGTAACCAAACTCGAAAAAGAAGTTGAAGAAAAGCGCCACCCGACACTAGAAGATACACTGAAACGCCTGAAGCGAGAAGTCGCACGGGAAGACAAAAAACCTCGCTCCGGTAGAGCCGGTCCAAAAGGGGCTCCCTCAGGCCGACCGGGTGGATCGGGCCTGACCTCCGCACAAGAACGGGATCGGGTCCGGATATATCAGGCTGAAATTGCGTATCAAGTGCAAAAAAACTGGGCATTTTCAGAGCAACTGGCCGGAGGCAGGACCGATATTGTCGCCGCTATAGGTATCAAAATCATGCCAAATGGCGAAATCACAGACATTTGGTTCGATCAGAAATCCGGGAACAGACATCTGGATGAATCTGCATATCGTGCCATCGTGAAATCGAATCCACTGCCACCGCTCCCCCAGGGGTTATTCGGATCCCATTTCACCGTTGGGCTCCGGTTTGGACCGGGCGGGATCAAATAGTGACGCACCCGGTATTGACACAGTCATTAATTCAAGGAATCAAAAGAATGCTCAGAACGGTTTTCAACCTGCTGAAGGGGACCATGGTCCTCATCCTTCTTCTCTCACCGGCAACCTCGTTTGGTCAATACGAATACATCGACATCAACAAACCATTCTTACGCAAAATCCCGATGGCTATTCCGGAATTTTCCCGCCTAAGTGAGGCCGGAACGGATCCGCCACCCCTCAAACAAGCGACTGAAATTCTTACCAGCGCACTCGAATTTACCGGTTATTTCAATATGCTGGACTCCGGAGCATTTCTTTTGGAACCCGGAAAGCCCATTATAACCGCCGATCAAATCAATTTTAAAAATTGGACCACCATCGGGGCCGAACTGCTGGTAACGGGCGGCCTATCCCAAAATGGATCGCTTATCGACCTTGAATTGCGACTTTTCGATACATTTACTGGCAAGCGGATCGTAGGCAAACGCTACCATGGCAAAGTTAACGATATGCGGCGAATTATTCTTCGCTTTTGCACTGAAGTTATTATGCAACTCACCGGTCAGCGCGGCGTGTTCGATAGTAGAATCGCTTTGGTTTCAAATGGAAGCGGCAACAAAGAATTATTTCTTTGTGAATTCGACGGCAGCAAACCCGTGCAGTTTACCCGTCACAACTCCATCAGCATGTTCCCTGCTTGGTCATCTGATGGCAAATGGATCGCTTACACGTCTTACGTCAACAACAAACCGGATATCTTGATTCGCAGCATTAACGGCAAAGAAAAAGCAGTCATTTCTGAGAAGGGTATAAATATTGCCCCAGCTTGGGTTCCGGGCCAGTTCACGCTGTCGGCGACGCTCTCCTTCTCCGGCAACCAGGAAATTTATCTGTTGACTGGGGCAGGGAAAATTATTAAAAAGATTACAAACAGCTGGGCCAGTGATTTATCCCCGAGTTGGTCACCGGACGGCAAAAAGATGGCATTCGTGTCAAACAGAACCGGGGCACCGCAAATATACATCCAGGATGTCAACTCCGGTCGAGAAGAACGCCTGACATTCGAGGGGAACTACAACACTCAGCCGAATTGGTCGCCGACCGGAGATCGAATTGCTTATTCTTCCATGACCGGAGGACAGAATAATATAATCGTCATTGAACTGAAGAGAAGGGAACCGGTGCAGTTGACGCAGGATGCCGGCAACAACGAATCCCCTTCCTGGTCACCGGATGGAAGTTTGATTGTTTTTAGCTCAACACGTGAAGGTCCATCGAGAATTCACGTCATGACGGCCTTCGGAACGGATCAAAGGAGATTGCTCACCTTGCCGGGTGATCAATCCAGTCCGAGTTGGTCGCCGAACTTGAGTCCAAAATGAGTCTTGCTGAAACCTGAAAGGAGGAAAAAACATGCGAAGGAAATTATGGATTCTTCTGGCACTGTTCCTGGTCTTACCGGGCTTGCTGGGAACGGTATCATGCGCCAAAAAAACCATCACCAAGGAGGAACCTGCGCCGGCACCCGCTCCGGCACCGGCTCCGCCGCCCCCGCCGCCCCCTGCTGACGATTCGGCCGAACGGGCGTTAGAAGCGGCTAAAAACCAGTTCCAAAGCGAAAACGTTTACTTCGCTTTTGACAAGTCCGCTCTGGATGATATTGCCCAAGCCACGCTGAAGGGCAAGGCCGAATTTTTAAAGGCCAATCCGGACATCTACTTCACAATAGAAGGTCACACCGACGAGCGTGGAACCAACGAATACAACCTCGCTCTAGGCGATCGCCGTGCCGATAGTGCCAAATCGTTCCTGATTGATTTGGGCGTCGCGGCCTACCGTATTTCCACTGTCAGCTACGGTGAAGAACGGCCGGTCTGTATGGAGCAAACCGAAGAATGCTGGGCCAAGAACCGGCGGGCTCAGTTCGTTATCAATTAAATTGTTAAATCGGTGCGCTTACCGTGTTGCGATTTGCTGTCACGATATCGCACTGCATGCTCGAAAGAAAACGGATCGAATAAATTCCGTCCTGTGGTTTCCCAAAATTGCCGGTGCTTTCATAAGCCGGAAACTTGGTGCAAGACGCTGCGGGCGGCTTTGATCCGGAATTATAACGAAAGCGGCAAGCGGGCGAACATTAGCCGCTTGCCGCTTTCGTTCATGCTGCCGCCCGGAAAAACATTCGGGCAAATCATTCCCTTACCAACCACCCTTTATGATCTACCGGATGACCGCCATGAAATTTCAGCCGTTTAGCATATTAATACTTTGTATGGCCATTGTTGCAGGTTGTGCTGGACGCACTGACGTCATTGTCCTGGACGACCGACTGTCAAGCGTCGAAGGACAACTCGCACAGGAGAAATCCCGACTCGAACAATACGGCCAGTCTGTAGACACCAAAGAGCAAAATCTTCGCAGCCAATCTGCTAGCTTGAGGGTGGAAATCGAATCCCTGCGCGAGCAAATCGGTGCACTTAACGGTCGGCTCGAAGAAATCGAACATCTGGTCAGAGAGGACCGCAAGGCGCTTGAAGATACCGGCAAAACCAGGACGACGGAATTCGGACAGGTGCAAGAAAACATAACCCAGTATGACAATCGTATTGCCCGTATCGAAAAGTACCTCGACCTGGGTCCGGTGGCCGCGCCCGCACCTGTGGTAACAAAACAAAGTCAGCCCAAAATGCCACCACCGCAGGCCGACCGCACAGGTGGTTCTGACCATGAAATGTACAGCCGCGCCAAGCAGGCGTTTGATGCCGGCGATTTAGACGCAGCCCGTGAAGGCTTCCAGGACATGCTCAAGCGTTATCCTCAATCCAATAACGCCGACAATGCTCAGTTTTGGCTGGGCGAGATATACTACCAGGAAAAATGGTACGAAAAAGCGATTGTCGAATACCAAAAAGTTATTGAGAACTACCCAAAAGGCAATAAAGTCAAGTCTGCTCTTTTAAAGCAAGGCTACGCCTTTATAAACATCGGGGACAAATCAAATGCCAGCATAATTCTGAAAGAGTTGATCAAAAAATACCCCGATTCGAGCGAAGCTCAGCTCGCAACCCGAAAACTGAGCCAGATAAAATAGCGGTTATGCACCTCCGTTACCTCCTTTGCAGCGAAACCGCTACCAAAACCAACATGCGGTGCCTGGGAGAATGAAAATTATCGGCATTGATCCCGGATTGTCTTCAACCGGTATCGGAATTGTGCGGGGGACGGGTATACGCATTGACGGATTCTCATACGGTAGTGTCGATACTTCAAAAAGCATGACTCTTCCCGCTCGGCTGAAGAAAATCTACACGAAAATTGCTTCCCTTTTGGAGAGTGAAAACCCTGATTTGATGGTTATTGAGGATATATTTTCACTCCAGAAATATCCTAAATCCGGGATTGTTCTTGGCCAAGTCTCAGGGGTGATACTACTCGCCGCAGAACAAATCGGAGTAAGGGCCCGTGAAGTGCCGGTCCGAGAGGCCAAGCAGGTTCTGACCGGTAACGGGAACGCGTCTAAAATTCAGCTCGAAAAATCTGTGCGCCACCAGCTGAAACTTACGTCCCCGATCCGTCCCCTTCATGCCTCCGATGCCCTTGGCCTTGCTCTGATCGGTCTCTATCGTCACGGCTGCTGAGGACTTTACGCGTCTATTTCAGAAAAAGCGTTTTAATAAGGAACCGGTTTCAATCGCACGAGGTTCGAACGTAAAGCACCGGTTGATGAAAAAACTACGCATTATCAATGATATGTGAGTGTTCTCCACAGAAAGGACAGGGCCGATCGAACCTGCCTGTAAGGCCGCCATCTGGACGATATGGGGTATTGAAACTACCCGAACGCAAAATTAAATATGTGCGAATCATTCTATAGTCTGAGATCATGATCGGTTATCTTGAAGGAAATCTACTAAAAATAGGTCAAGACCGTATTTTGCTTCTGGTTAATCAGGTCGGCTATGAAATTCTTTTACCGGCCTATGCCCTTAAAAACTTAGAGGCTAGCAGCATAGGGGATCCGCTGGCTCTATTTATTTATTTCCAACAGACCGAAAGACAACCCAAGCCGGTATTGATCGGCTTTAATACTGAAGATGAAAAAGACTTCTTTCAACATTTCATTTCCGTGGGGGATATCGGCCCCCTCAAGGCAATTAATGCCATGACAATACCGGTCGGTGAAATCGCCCAAGCCATAGAGACCAAAGACCATACGGCTTTGAAAAACCTCAAAGGAATTGGCGAACGAACGGCGCAAAAGATCGTTGCTACACTGTCAGGCAAAATGGATCGGTTCGTCCTATCGGTCAAAGCCATAAAAACACCGCTGTCAATCACCGAAGAAACCTTTGACGCCGTCGTTGACGTTTTGGTTTCACAGCTCGGACACAAGCTATCGAATGCTCGGCGGATGGTTAAGGAGGCCTTAGAACGAAATCCTTCGCTTAGGACACCTGAAGAGCTGTTCGACGAAGTCTACCACGGAGAATCTGGGTCCTGAGAGCGCAAATGATACCTTATACGATTTACTATCTTGTTGGACTGTCCGCGAAACAAATTGCCTTCGATCACAAGCTCGGAAATTTCATGATATCTTTACGGAGATTGTTGAAATATACCTGTGATAGAGATTTGAAATATCGAGATGACCATGTCTGATGATGTGATTAAATATTCTTCGGAAGATCGAGAACTCGTCTCCGGAGAGTGTCTACCGGCCGATTTCGAGTCGGACATTCTTTCTTTGCGTCCCAGCTGCTTCACCGACTATGTGGGGCAAAAAGAAATCGTGGAAACCCTTAAAATCGCGGTTGAAGCTGCTAAATTACGAAATGAGCCTATTGATCATATACTCTTCCACGGTCCTCCAGGGCTGGGTAAAACCACATTGGCCCACATCATCGCCAATGAAATGGGCGGCAAATTGACAGTTACGAGCGGACCGGCCTTGGAAAAAGGTGGGGACCTTATCGGTATTCTCACACATCTCGAGGAAGGCGATGTATTGTTTATCGACGAGGTCCACCGGATCCCGCGAGTCGTGGAAGAATTACTTTACCCGGCTATGGAAGATTTCGCCATCGATTTCGTTTTTGACAAGGGTGTCCATGCCCGAAGCCACAGGTTTCGCCTTAAACGCTTCAGCCTCATCGGCGCAACGACACGCATTGGATTGATCTCTTCACCGCTGCGGGATCGATTCGGCATTTTACGCAATCTCGAATTTTATTCCATAACCGAATTGGTTCGAATTTCATTGCGTTCTTCAGCCCTGCTCCAAATCCACCTGGATGATTCCGGCGCAGGTGAGCTGGCGCAGCGCTCGCGTGGAACGCCGCGGATCGTCAATCGACTCCTCAAACGTGTCAGAGACTATGCCCAAGTGCGGGAAGACGGAACCATAAAGCGTAATACTGTAAAATCAGCCTTGGCCCTGGAAGGCGTAGATAAAGAAGGATTAACTGATCTCGATCGACGATTCATAACAACCATTATTGAATTTTACAACGGTGGGCCGGTTGGAATCGAAGCCATTGCGGCAACTCTTCAGGAAGAAACCGATACTCTGGTGGATGTTGTTGAACCCTATTTGCTAAAGGCGGGATTTATTACCCGCACGTCATCCGGAAGAAAAGCGACCGAATCGGCCTACCATCACCTGGGTTTTAAAACACAAAAGAAATTGTTCTAATTTGCAACAGAGCGATTGCCAAGCCTCGCTCGCCTTAGGTGCGGTAACCTCAGCATTCCCAGAGGGTTTCATACCTTAAAACCAATATCGATAGAATTCCTTACAACAAAGGAAGCTCCCAATCTATTTTATATTTAAAACGCTCATTTTAGGCCTAATTTTGCGGGTTTCATAATGTCGGTCATTACACTGTTGACAGACTTTGGCAAACAGGATGCCTATGTGGCCATTATGAAAGGAGTGATTCTCTCGATCAATCCACAGGCCACCATTATCGATATCACCCACGCAATCGCCCCCCAGGACGTACGCCAAGCGGCATATCTCGTACCGCATGCAAGCTTGTATTTTCCCCAGCAAACCGTTCATATTGTCGTCGTCGACCCGGGTGTCGGCAGTTCGCGAGCAATCATTGCTCTGCGTACGCAGGGCCATACGTTTCTGGCACCGGACAATGGCGTACTGTCTTTTCTATTGGCAGACAAGAAAATCGATGCCGCTTGTCGGGTGGAAAACCCCCGGTATTTTTTGAATCCCGTCAGCAATACGTTTCATGGCCGTGACATATTTGCACCTGTCGGGGCTCACCTCTCGCTTGGCCTGCCCTTTGAAAAAATCGGTGCGCCGCTTGCCATCACATCTCTTGAGAAGCTGAATTTTCCAAAACCCCAAATCACAAGCGATGGCGACCTTTTGGGTACTGTCATTGCCATCGACCGGTACGGTAATCTGATCACAAACCTTGATTGGAACACCATAAAATGGCATTATTCTGAAGCCGAGGAAGAAAAGCTCCAATTCAGAATCCAGGGACACAACATCATCGGCCTCAGTCAGACTTATGACGACGTGGCAACGGAAAAGCCTTTGGTTTTGGTCGGCAGTCGTGGTTTGTTCGAAATTTCTGTAAACCGAGGGAGCGCCGCTGAATTCTTCGGAACGAAGGTAGATTCAAGGTTTAGCGTCAGGGTCGCTTAACCTAAAATTTTCATGAGGGTATGCATCATGAGCAAATGGATAAAAGACCTTAACATACAAAATCCTACAAAAGGATCCCGAGGAGACCGCCGGTGGACATTGCTGTTTATCGGCGATCGTAGCAAAACGATCGCCTTCAACCACCTTAAAATCGCAGTTATCCTCACGGCCATCATCATTCTGGCGCTGACAGGCTTTTCAATTGGTTTGGGCTACCTTTACCGAGATGCGGTGGTGGACATACGAACTTTGCGTGAAAAGATCGACTCTTTGAACCAGGACGTGATCTCCCTCAGGGACGAGAAAGACATTCTCATGGCAAGGTTGGTTTTGGCAGAATCAAGGGTTGACGGAACGCTCCCCAGAAAAAACAGAAAACTTCCCAGTATTACCGACGACACACCCTTGACCGAAGAACCCACAACCAACGTTTCCGAATTGCCGGTCGCTTCGCGAGCACCAGATGAAAGTACGGTGACCACGGCTGCTGAAGATGATCAAACCGTTTACCACAAGGTTGAATCCGGAGACTCGCTCTATTTAATCAGCCTCAGTTATGGGGTCTCTGTAAATTTGCTGCGCAAGTATAACGATTTGAGAGAAGGCCACATGATACACCCCGGTCAAATGCTTGTGGTCAAACCTGGAACTGGCGCTGAAGCGGTTGCTTCAGCGAAACCGTCGCCCCCCCCTAAACCGGTAACGCCTAAACCGGATCAACAACCGGGTGTCAAAAAGCCCGGCCCGGGTATGAAAGCGGATGCCGAAAAACTGACCACTGTCTTCGAACCGGGCACCAATCTACTGCGGGTAGAGTATGTTATCCGAAATACGGGTGAAAAAACTCAACCAATTAACGGCAAAACGGTAGTAATTTTAAAGAACGGAGACAAAGACCCGAAAGGTTGGCTGGTGCTGCCGTCGGTTCCGCTTGAGTCCGGCCAACCGAAGGGCTCTGAAGGATATTATTTTTCGATTTACAATTACCGCACAATACGCTTCAAGATAAATGACCAGGCGGATCTTGAACGGTTCACTGAAGCCATAGTGTACGTGTTCTCCGAGACAGGCGATTTGGTGTTAGAAGAACAATTTACGGTGAGTATCAAAGGGGCGAAGACGCCTTAATCCGATACTTGAAAAAGTACCCCACACACGGCCATTTCAGCAAACCAATTCTGATTCCTTAATAATAATGATGGGGTATGAAATTGCGTCTCTATCCTCTATATTCTAAAAAAAATCGCCCCGTCAACGGGTTTGTAGGGCACACATCTTTTCGATGAGCGGTCTGAAGTCGAGTTGAAAAGGGGCAAAGTTATCGAAGGTAACATCATCAAACGATAAGCCAAAATGCTGTTTGATGATGCTGAATATTTCAAGATAATTCAACAGAATCCGCCGTTCCCAAACCAGGCCGAGTCGGGAGGCGACAGCGATAATAGCAGTTTTGGAGCCTTCGATTTCCAAGAAATCCCCAAAGGGCGTGGCGTCGAGACAAAGATGAGTGGCGTTTAGGATGAAGGTCTCGCGCCACTTTTCATAGACCTGTCGCCGACAGAACCCGAGTCTTTCGAGAATCCGCCTCATCATACCAAAATCACTGACAGTCACTTCATACTCCGTGTGAATTTTAAACTGATTGTCCATTTCCGGGGGTCTGGCTTTGAAAGTGAGCGTCGTGCGGTCATCCTTGCGCAGACGCAACAGTGATGAATTCCCGGCAAGGCTATCGTTTGCATCATCGAAACGAAAATTTGATTCAAATACCCTGCCCCGGTCGATCGCGCCGGTACCGGCAATTCTTTGACGCAGATTTTCAACGTCCGGCACCAAAAATTTGACTTCGACCTCCAATGGCTCCGCCTTAATTCCCAAGGTCTCCTACCCGTCTCTCTTCCACATATTGCATAAGTTATTCAAAGCTGGATTATAAATTGACTTCCATGAGTCCTCCGGGCTCGAAAAGGTATGGGATGGCATCCGCCAGTTCATCCCGATCGTTTCGTAGCGGTAACAGGTTATCATGGTTGTCAAGAAAACGTTCCGTTTTTCGACCTTTATTTCTACAACCACTTATACCACCCTTCCGTATTTCGGAATTTATTATTGAAAAGCGGTATAATCTTAGTCATTAATTCGTCAATAAATGGTATGTTTTCTAATTGGCATTGTCACATAATATACTCCAAACATCAATCGCACATTCAGCATGACGTCAACGTAACCCCGTGAAACCGCGTGATGTGAATATACTATACTGTTTACAATATCTAAAATTTATGCACACTGATACATTTTTGACATTCAATGATGCTGGCAGCCGAGATGAAAGAGCCATGAACACCTTGGAAAAATTCAGCACGGTACAGCTCGAAATCGTCAACGAAGCTGTTGGTATGGCCGAAGAACTGGTGAGTAACTACTACAAAATGTCGGCCAGCCAATGGTTGCACCGACGTTTCGACATAAAAACGCTCACTGATCTGAACACGGATGAAATTGTTGATGGACCATTCGCCCAGATTATCCGTTACGAGGGCCGGCACCGCGCCCACCCCCTGGGCAGTTCAACCTACGACTTATATAAAATCTGCCTGCAAGATCACGCCATTTTAGCCGCATTGACCCAACAGACCGATTTGCTCTTTTTCCCCTTTGTGCTTTATATTGTAACCCACGAGTTGATACATATTGTTCGATTCAGCAAGTTTCTTCAGTATTTCGATGCGCCTCCAGATGAACGTCTGGCGGAAGAGAAACGCGTGCATGCCAAAACTCACCAAATCCTCAACCCTTTGCAACTGGAGGGTCTCTCCGAGGTCCTAATTTTTTACAATGAATGGCGGATTCCCTACGATGATCTGAAATAACCCTGAGATCCCGCAATCAATGATTTGACCCAAACACTCTTATTGGCACTTTGTTACTTGACAAACAATCAGTCAATGAGTACTGTTCGCCCGCCAGAGACAAGCCAGGCCTGACATTTGTTCACCGTTCGGAGGAACTCTTCTATGCCCATTTATGAGTATGAATGCAAAAAATGCGGAGTGATCGAGGAAGCGATTCAAAAGTTCTCGGACAGACCCCTCACCCGCTGTAAGCATTGTTCAGGAAAGCTCCACAAACTTGTTTCCCACACAAGTTTCCACTTAAAGGGAACCGGCTGGTATGCCACCGATTATGCCGGCAAATCCCGCTCATCCTCCTCCAGCGACACGAAGAGCGATAAAACAGAAACCACAGCGACCACTGGCAATACCGACACAGATACGAAACCGGCGACAAAATCCACCCCAAAATAGTATCCGATCACGCAAAGGCCTCACCTTCGTGAGCATGTAAGTTACTCACGGCTTCAATGGTGTGAATCTGCTGTAACTGGAACTTGCCGAATAAACGAGAGATTGTAAAACGAGCGGCCGTTATTTGGAAAAAAATTTCGCTGGTGTCACTTTACAATAATAAAACCGTGATTATTATAACCTCGAAAAAAGGAATAATCACTCTTAAATTTCTTAACTAATTGTTAATACTATCTAAATTTAATTAGGCCAAGAATTTCATCGTTACTGCAGATCGATAATAGGTGGGCCGCTTAAAGGTGGTCCGAAACCCGAACAATTCATTTTATTATTCAGCACAGCTTAAAGGAGAAGGCTCGTTATGAAACTGAGACCATTACAGGACCGCATCTTGGTGCAACGCGTTGAGGAAGAGTCAAAGACCAAAGGGGGTATCATCATTCCCGATACCGCCAAAGAAAAACCGGCAGAGGGAAAAGTGGTCGCCGTCGGCAACGGAAAAGTTGGCGACGACGGCAAACGGATTGCGTTGGAAGTGAAAAAAGGCGACCGGATACTTTTTGGGAAGTATTCCGGAACAGAGGTAAAAATCGAAAGTGAAGAATATCTCATCATGCGTGAAGACGACGTCCTTGGCGTAATCGACTAATTCAGGTGAAATGGAGGAGAATTTACAATGGCAAAGATTATTAAATATGACATGAAAGCCCGTGAAGCGATGCTAAACGGGGTTCGAACACTCGCCGATGCTGTGGTTGTCACCCTGGGGCCCAAAGGCAGAAATGTCGTCATCGACAAGTCCTGGGGATCCCCAACGGTTACCAAAGACGGCGTCACCGTGGCCAAGGAAATCGAGCTGGAAGACAAGTTTGAAAATATGGGCGCTCAGATGGTCAAGGAAGTCGCCAGTAAAACCAGTGACATGGCCGGCGACGGAACGACCACGGCAACGGTTCTGGCCCACTCCATCTATGAAGAGGGCCAAAAACTGGTGGCCGCCGGCAACAACCCAATGGCCATAAAGCGCGGGATCGATTCTGCGATTGAAACCTGTGTCAAAGAGCTGCATAAGATGAGCAAACCGACCAAAGATCAGCGCGAAATCGCCCAGGTCGGCACCATATCCG
>Ga0316197_10000703_pt1 | contig 23377 bp, 13 predicted proteins | sample OudBiesiAoxic_MG_FD_204939 | JGI IMG/M metagenome (GOLD analysis project Ga0316197, IMG submission 204939) | Coastal sediment microbial communities from Oude Bieten Haven, Netherlands - site A oxic | ecosystem: Environmental > Aquatic > Marine > Coastal > Sediment | place: Netherlands... | reverse complement strand
GCGGCCTGTACGTGGGAGCGACACGCGGCCGGCGAACGAACATGATCCACGTGGTCGCTTCCGACCGGGAGCACGCCATCCAACGGCTCGAGACAGTGATCACGATTGATCGAATTGACGTCCCGGCGACGGAGAAGTGGCGTCAGCTCGCCATGCGAATCGGTGCAACGTCGCCGCCCCCGCCGTTGCCCGGACAAGCCATCGAGTTGCCGGGGCTCGGGCATTGATCACCAAGGCGAACGCTCCTCAGCTCGGACCGAGCGAATCAGGGAGCCGTCGCCGGGATCATGGCATGGTCAGATGGCGTCTGACCCAACGAGTATCGCCCGCGCCGCTGCGCCAGGCGGAGCGTTTCGCCCCGCGATTATCGCTCGGGCCGGGCTGCTCGTGATCGAGCGATACGTGCCGAGCAGGAGCGGGTCGGCGGTCGAGCAACAGCCGTGAATATCGGACGGCCTCAGCCGACTCGGATCACGCGTACATGGCCGTGATGCAGAGCTTGGCGGCGGCCTCACGAGGGTGGGTTACCATTCTGTGTGCGCATTCTCGTGACATCGACTCCGGGGATCGGACATCTCCATCCGCTGGTGCCGCTGGCACGAGAGCTCGGCGTTGCTGGTCATGAGGTCGTGTGGGCAACAGCACCGTCTTCGTGCGCGAAGGTCGAGAGTCTTGGATTTCGGGCCGTGCCCAGCGGGCTCGACCCTGATGTCAGGCGCAACATGTTCGTCGACCGCATCGCCCACGGGCTCGACGTGCCACCCCGCGAACGTCGAGCCATCGATTTCTCGGTGATTTTTGGCGATGTCGCCGCACCTGCGATGCGGGATGACCTGGTCGACGTCTTCGAGGAGGTCAAGCCGCAACTCGTCGTGCATGACTTCGCCGAACTCGCGGCCGCCCCCATGGCGATCGCCCGCGGGATCTCCAATGTCTCGGTCGGGTTCAGCGGCGCGCTCTCCGATGCCGTGCAGGCTGCTGTCGAGGAACGTGTGGCTCCAGTTTGGGAACGAGAGGGAGTGCGTGTGACCACCCCTGCGTTCAACGGCGATCTTCTTCTCCACCCGTTCCCCGCCCGGCTGGACCCACCACGCGCAGATGGACCATCGGCGCCGATGCAGCCGTTGTCGTTCGACGGCGCAGCATCAGCATCGCAACCGGAGTGGATCTCCTCGTTCGGAACGAACCGGCCAGGTGTGTACGTGACATTCGGGACGGAGATGGCTCCGCGCGCTCCATGGGCAGCAATCCTCGAAGCGCTCGCTGATCTCGATGTCGACGTCCTGGCGACCGTCGGCGGCCAGATCGATCCGGCGACCCTTGGTCCTTTCGCGGCGAACACTCGTGTGGAACGGTATGTGCCACAGAGCTTCGTTCTCGATCGCTCCAGGCTCGTCGTCTCTCACGGCGGTGCTGGCACGCTCATCGGAGCAGCGACCGCGGGCAAGGTCCAGCTCTGCATTCCGATCGCCGCCGACCAGTGGCAGAACTCCGACTCGCTGTCGGCTGTCAACACCGGCGTCGTCCTCGAACCAGACGAACGCGACGTCAGCACGATCCGCCGATCCGTGCAGCGCCTTCTCGGTGATGTGTCGATGCAGTCAGACGCTGAAGTCCTGAGAGACGATTTCGCAGCGATGCCACCTCCCGCTGATCTCGTCACGACCATCGCCGCGCTCGCCTGACTTCGAATACTTCGCCGCCCTAATTCAAGAGGTCGATTCACGATCGGCTCCGCCCACCAAGCGGTGAAACAGTTCGAGCGCATGGTCGAGCTGATTGGCGTCGAAGATCTCGAGGTGCGACAGGAGCTCGGCCTCGATGACCGACACCGACAGAATGTTCCACATCGATCCATCGGAGGCGAGGAAATCGGTGCGCGACAACGACACCCGTTCCGTGCATTCGAGATACTGCGAGATGACGGCATCGACGCCACCGATCTCGCTCAACGGCTCCAGCGTCGCAGCCATCTCGTCGGCGCTGCATGTTCCGGTTCCCAACGGCCGATGGTCGATCCGGCGGAAATCGTCGGACAGCACGGAGCGCAGCATCGTGGGAGACGCGAGGCGGAAGCAATGGCGAAGGGCGAGACCGGCGCGAGCGAAAGCCTTGGGCGCACCGGACTCGAGCCACCACTCTTCGAGCAGATCGAGGGCTTCGTGCAGTTGCTCGGGGTCGAAGAACGTCATCCGCTGCCAGCGGCCGCTTGGCCCGATCTCACCGAGGGCGATCGTTGCCAGCTCGTCGCCGCCTTCGGTGATCACGATTTGTTCGGAGAGCGAGAGGTGACGGTCACGTATCGCAATGATCCGAATCGTCGAGTCGATGACTCCGGCCTCCGACCAGTACTCGAGAAGTGATCCAAGGATCTCGGGCCCACCGTCGATCGGTGGCGTCGAACGCCGACGGCCGGCGAAGACGAAATCCGGCTCGAGGTAGTCGCTGATGTCGACATCGCCACCGGCCAGCCACTCGACGTTGAGGCGCTTCGCGAGCCGCACGGCGTCGTTCACGAGCGGCGGCAGCTCGGTCGGTGCTGCATCGAGCTGACCCTTCCGCACTTGGAGTTCGTCGAAACGTGCGCGTGCCATGTCGAGCTGATCGAGATCGAACATCTCCTGGTGGACGATCCGGTCATCGCCGGGTCCACCACGCATCAGGATCTGCAGGAACTCCCACGTGGACTCGCCGTCGGGGGCGGTCATCATCGTGCGAGCCAGGACGGCCGATGAGCCGTGGACGATGACTTCGCTCGCAAGAATCGAGATGCCGGGGCCGAGCGCTTCCATCGAGCCGAGCCAACCGTCCAGGTCACGAACTCCGAGCGGGCGGTGGTCGATGCTGACGAGATCGGGATCGAACAGTTCCAGTGCGCGGTCGCGATCGGGGTCGAGCATCACATCGCGTCCGCGACGCGTGGTCTCGACCACCCACGCAGACCCGCCGAGCTCGACCCACTGGCGATCGAGTTCGTCGGCGGCCTCTTCGATCTGCTCGTCGCCGTACGTGATGCTGCTCCGGAGCTTTCCATCGGCGATCCGGGTGACGTGCAGGAATGTCCATTCGTCACCGCCGCCGGAGATGAACGTCGTACGCCCCATGAACAGCTGGTCACCACGAGTTGCGATCAGGGTGTTCGCCACGCGCCCGAGGTTGCCGTCGCCGAGCCAGAAGCGAAGGGTGTCGAGCCATTCCTGTTGGCCTCCGACGTACTGGAGTGCCCCGGTGCGGCGCACCTCGAAGGTGAGCTCGTCGTGGAGAAACTGCATGTGATCCTCGGTGGCGCCGTCGGCGAATGCTCGAGCGGAGCGATCGAACACTTCACTGGCAGCGTTCGGTGCGGCCGTCGTGTCGCTCGATGATGTGAAGGTGCCGGTCGGTGTCGTGGTGACCTCGTCCATCTCGACCGGGGGCGACCCAGCGGCCAACTCCTCGTAGCGGGCGAGTGCGGGCGCGAAGTCGTCGATCTCGAACGCCTCGACGGTGCGCACCAGGCCGTCGAGCCAGACGACCAGGTTGAGCACGGTCGATGCGTTCCCCTCGACGTCGAAGAGCTGCTGTTCGTACAACACCACGTGCTCGGACAACCGATGGATGATCGGGATGACGAGATGGTCGACGAGGTCAATCGTCGATGTGGAGCTGGCGAGCTCATCCAACCCGCCGCTCTCGAAGGACAGCCTGCGGTGCTCCACGTAGTCGACGTCGGGGTGCAAGAACAGCAGGTACTCAGCTGGGTCGACCGAGTAGGCCAAGGTCGGGCGAAGGCGGATGTAATGATCGGTCGGGAGACCCAGTTGATCGGCCCACTGGCGGTCGAGTTCGATCTGGGTCTCCATGAGCTGGTCCGGGTCGAAGGTCGTCCAGCTGTGAATGAGCCGATCTGCCCCTGTCTCGACGATGGTGAGGAACTCGAGTTCGCCGTGATCGCCCGACAGACCGCTCCGAAGGAGCACGAGGTCGTCGCCGCGGACGGCAACCAGGTCGGATCGGTCCTGGTTGAGTCCCATCTCGTTCCATATCCGATAGCTGGACAGCAAGTGTTCAGCGCCGTCGTCGGAGTGAATCGATGAGTTGCGGCGTCCGGCGAACGTGAAGCCGTCGGCAAAAAGGGTTTGCGTGTGGTCTCCGATCGCGAGGTCGGCGGTGACGAAGTCCCACAGGCTCTGTTCGAGCACGTCCACCGCGCGGTTGCGCATCGACTCCCGGACCGGCGTTCGCCACGGGGACTCCGCCGGGCGTGCAGTATCGGTGAGTTCGCGGGAGCGGGCCGTCGCGGTTTGGGCGGCAGCGACCAACTCGTCGTAGCGGGCGATGGCAGCGTCGAGGTCGTCGTACGGATAGAAGTCGAGTCGGATGACGAGCCCGTCGCGGAACGCAGCAAGCCCGATGAACTCGGTCTCTCCCAGGGCGTCGGTGGCGACCTCGATGCGCCGAAAAACCATGCCGTGTTCCGAGATCCGGTAGATCTCACGGTTCATGATGACGACGTTGTGGTCGGCCGACGACCGGATCGCCCGCAGAGTTTCGCCGTCTCCGCCCGTCCACGTGAGGGGTCGATGTTCGACGTACTCGAAGTCGGGATGCAACACCGGAGCCATCACGTCCATGTCCGTCGAATAGGCCGGCGCGCACACACCGAACAGGAAATTATCGTCGGGATATCCGAGTGAGCTGAGGTACATCCGGTCGAGCTCGACTTGAGCTTCTTCGAGTTGAACGACGTCGAAGTAGACGTGGCGCAACCACCGGCCCGATGGGCCGAGGTGTCCGATCGTCAGCACGCTGATCTCATCGCCTGTCTCCATGCGGACTGTCGACCTGTGGAGCCCGAGGTGGTCACCGCGGATGGCGACGACCTCGTTGCTGATCGCGCGTGCCCCGGCGTTCCTCCAGAAATCTCGGATACCTTCCAAGACTTCGCGGCCGCCGCGCACTTCGGGCGTGGATGATCGGCGCGAGCTGTGTTCGTAATCTGGCTCGAGGAACCGCTCGACGTCGATGTTGTCGCCGAGCCACACCCGGTCGAATTCGCTCGCCAACCGGGTCTCGTCGTTGACGAGTTCGGACTCGTCGTAGCGGGCGAGCGAGTCGACTGCGGGGTGTTCATGCTCGAAGACATTGGATCCTCCGGTGAACTCATCGAACCGAGCCCGGGCGGTGTCGAAGTCATCGAGTTCGTAAATCTCGGCACGTGTGAGCTGTCCGGACTCCCAGACCCACAGGTACCAAACACGCCATTCGCTTCCGTCCGGCACATCCAGGTGGTACCGCGTGAGGGCGATCCCGTCGGCGATGGCGGGCACGTCGGCGAAGAAGGAGATGGCGGTGCCTCCCTCGCCGAACAAGAGGCGCAGCGACTCGATGAACTCGTCGGCAGAACGCTGGCCGACGAGCGTGGACCGGCCGTGATGGTCGACCTCGAAATCGTCGGCGAGGAGATCGCGGAACCCGGCGTAGTCGCCGTCGGCGCTCGTTCGCCGCACTCTCATGACACCCTCGACCGTCCCGGCCGGTGCGCCCAGTTCGATCCACCGGCGATCGAGTTCGTCGAGGGCGTCACCGAGTTGGTCCTCGGCAAAGGTGTCGGCTCGCACCGCTCGGCCGTCACGCACCTGCGAGACCGTGTACATGGTCGTGGTCGAATTGCCGTCCTGGAAGACCATCGCGATCAGCGCCAGATCGTCGCCGCGGATGGCGACGAGTCGATTAGGGATCGCCTGACCTCGATCGTCGGCCAGCGACTCGAAGAGCACCTCGGCCGTGGCATCACGATCGCCTGAAAAGGCGAGCCTCGGGCCGAGCTCGTGGATTCGGGCCTGGAAGTCTGGCGCCAGCATCGCGAGGTACGCCTCGCGATCTCCGACAATCCACGTCGACCAGAGACCCTCGTTGACCTCCCACGCCGCGTTCAGCGGCAGCGGGAACTCCTCATCGTCGACAGCGACAGGCGGGCGTACCGGGCTGCTCGGCGCGGGATCGCCGGAGAGCAGCGAGACGCCTTTGTCATGGAACAGGCGACGGGCACTTCGTTCGAACCGGGCCGCTGCATCCGTGTCGCCCGCTCGTCGGGAGGTGCGAGCCGCCGCCTCGAGCGCCAGGGCGTGGTCGAGGATCACATCGGTCCGTTCGGCAATCTCGATCGCCTCGTCGGCGTACTGCCTGGCCTCATCGTGACGTCCCTGGGCCGCACGGATATCTGCGAGCACGGCACGACTCGCGATCGCCGTTTGGAGGTTCTGGCCGGCCGACTCTCGAGCCAAACCGGCGAGTGCTTCCGCCTCCTCGACGCGGCCGGTCAGCAGGAGTGCCCGAGCCAACAGCGCGTTTGCCTGTCCGGCGTCGGCGCCGATGCCGAGGGCGCCCAGACCGTCGGCCGCGAGTCGCAGGTGCGGCTCGGCAGCGCCGGGGTCGCCAGCCCACAATTCGACGAAGCCTGCGAACAGCTCGGTCTCGTACAGCCCTTGGCGCAAGCCGAGGTCGCGGGCGGTGGTGCGCGATGTTTCGAGCTTGTCGCGTGCCGAGTCGAATCGGCCACGCAGCGCTTCGAGTATGCCCTGGCATCGGATCGAAGTCGCTTCGACGGCGGGCGACGAGGTGGTGATCCGCAGCAGACGAAGCACATCGAGACAGCGACCACCGGCGCGCGCGACCTGGCTGGGTCCCCACAAGGCGGCGAGTGGCGCTGCGCCGAGCACCGCGACGGTGCGCCGGCGGTCACCTGCCGCTCGCGCGGCGCCGAGCGCCAGGTCGAGTTCGGCCTCGCAGTCGCCCACTCGACCGAGCCGGGCCAGGGTGAGCGCCCGAACGAGGCGCGCCTTGGCGACGCCTGCCTGATCGTCGAGGCCGAGCAGGCGGCCAGCCGCGCCGTCGGCGAGCGCAGACGCCTCGTCGAGGCGATCGGGGTCGGTCAGCGACCACAGCTGCGCCTGGAAGCAGTCGGTCCAGGCAGCGAGTCGTTCATCGCCATTCTGCGCTGCCAGCTGCTCGACGAGGTCGCCGCCCGTCGTCACGTTTCCCGACGACAAGAACGCCTCGCAGCCCACGAGCAACAGCTCTTGGCGGACGCCGTCGTCTCTCGCCAAGACCAGAGCCCGTTGGGCATAGCCACCAGCGGCTGCGAGATCCTCGCGGCCGAGGGCCTGCTCGGCTGCGGTTCGCAATCGCCGCATCGCTTGCTCGCCCAACTCGGCGGTGGCGTCGTCGACGGTGCCCAGTTCCGCCCGGTATCGGTGAACCTGTTCGTAGTGGTGTGCGACGGTGACGTCGAGTTCGTGTCCGGGTTCTCCGTGTTCGTCGAGGTAGCGGCCGACCCGTTCGTGCAGCTCGGCCCGATGACCTTTGAGGAGGCGTCGATATGCGGCGTCACGGACCAGGACGTGGTGGAAGCGATAGATCGGGTGGTCGCCTGCCCACGTGCCGGATGGTTCGACGAGATCCTTGCGGCGCAGTCGGTCGATCAGTGCCCCGAGTCGGCCGGAAACGTCGGGTCCTGCGATCGAGCCGAGGAGGCCTCGGTCGAACTCGGTCCCGATCACCGACGCCAGCTCGACCACCTGACGCTCGTCGTCAGGCAGGCGCTCGACGCGGCTGGCGAGCAGCGAGAGGATCGTCGGCGGCACCTCGATCGCCTCGACGTCGATCGTGAGATACCAACGATCGCCCGTGCGAGCGAGCACGCCGTCGTCGACGAGCATCTGAACGAGCTCTCGCACGAACAGCGGGTTGCCCTCGGTCGATGCCGGCAGTCGATCGATCAGATCGGTCGGCAACTCATCGGTATCGAGCAGGCGCGCTGCCAGCTCGCGGGTCGCTGCGGCATCGAGGCCCTCCAAGGACACCGATGCGTAAACCCGTCGACCGATCTGCGTGAGTTCGGGGCGCAGCTCTCGGAGCTCAGGCCTGGCAAGCGCTACCAGCATCACGGGCGCAGCCGTCCATTCGACCAGATGGTCGAGGAGATCCCAGAACAACGGCTCCGCCCACTGGATGTCGTCGACGACGACCACGATGGGACCGTCCGCAGCCACGTGTTCCAGCAGGCGCCTGACCGCCCAGAACGACTCTTCAGTCGACCGGGCCTCGCCGTGGCCGACGAACGTCGACAACACTGCTGCGAGCCGATCGGATTCTGCATGACCACCCACGAGTCGAACGATGTCATCGGCGTTTGCAGAGCCGGTGAGGTCGCGCAGCAACTCGACAATTGGCGTGAACGTCGTCGAGCCGCGCCGCTCGAACCGCAGATCGAACGACCTGACGTCAGCGGCCGCGCACATCTCAGCCGCGAGGCGCGTCTTGCCGACTCCGGGAGCGCCGATCACGGTCACCAACCGTGCCGCTGATGACGAGACTGCATCGTCGAATGCCTCGATCAACAGCGTCAGTTCGTCGGTCCGACCGACGAATGGCGTCGACTCTTCTGGCCGCTGCAGATCGACGCTGGAGACCTGGAAGGTGGCCAGGGCGTCTCCTTTGCCTTTGACGCGAACCTCGCCGAGCACCTCGTAGGCAACCACCGACCGCGTCAGACGCCAGGTGTCTTCACCGACGAGTACCTGCCCGGCGGAGCAGACGGCTTCGAGTCGGGCGGCGGTGTTCAGCACGTCGCCGACCATGTCGGCGTCGTCGTCACCGATCACCAATTCGCCGGTGTTGATGCCCACCCGCAAGCCGAGTTCGACACCGTGCTGCTCGCGCACCCGCTCGGCGAACGCGAGGAACCGCTGCTGCAACTCACGCCCGGCCGCGACGGCTCGCAGTGCATCGTCCTCTGCGACTTCGGGTACTCCGAACATCGCCATCACGCCATCACCGGTGAACTTGACCACGGTGCCGGCGTGGTCCTCGATTGCCGATCTGAGGATCTCGAAGTATGAAGACAGTGCGGCTCTTGCTGCCTCCGGGTCGACTCGTTCACCGAACGACGTGGCACCCACGAGATCGGCGAAGAGCGCTGTCACCTGCTTGCGAACCGCGGAATCGGCGGGCAGCGATGCGGTCGGCGGTGGCGGCGCGGCAGTCGTTCCTGTGAGCGAGGAACCGCATTGGTTGCAGAACTTCGACCCGGCCAACTGTTCCGCACCACACTCCGAGCAACACAGCGCGAGGGCCGCGCCGCACTCCGAGCAGAACTTTGCGTTCAGTTCGTTGTCGTGACGGCACGTACCGCAGGTCATTTGTCGCCCCTCACCGCATTCTCGCGCGCCGGACGCGAGCGAGCTGCAGTGGTAGTGACGACAGTGTCCCCGCAGCGACCGTTCCGCTTGTGATCCAGATCACCAACGGGACCGGATCAGCGGACTTTCGATCCCGCGGGGTTGCACGAAGGAGACGTTCTGCGGGCAGTGCGTTGAGTGGTGGTGACTACGTTGACGTCATGTCCGACGAACCGTTGACGAACGCTGCGGTGGAGTTCATTCGGCGTGGGCACGCCTCCATGAACGCAGCCGAGTCTCCACCTACCGAGGGCGAGTTGAGTGAATCCGTCAGTTCCGACTTCGTGTATGACGCTCGCAACAGTCTCGGGGTCGACTTCGGACCGTCCGATTGGCCGGAGTTCTTAGGGTCGATCTGGCACGTGAGCGCCGGGCGACCGAAGTTCTCAGAGCCGCAGGTGCTCGCAGTTCGGGGTCAACGATGCGCAGTCATCACCGCCCGTATCGACTACGGAGATGACGCCTTCAGCGAGTACCTGCACTGCATTGTGCTGGACCCTGAACTTCAACGACTGCAACGGATCGTTTCGTTCGACTCTGACCGCCCCGACGACCGTGACGCTGCGATCGCCGAACTCGACCGGCTACACGCCGAGATCGACGAATGACTGAGGCACGTTCCTAACCAACGTTCTCCGGCGCTCGTCTACGCGCTCTACAACGGCGAGCGGTTCGTCGTGGCCGGCACGCCCGCCGGCATCACGTTGGCATCGGAGGGATGCGCGCACCAGAGCAGCATCACGCCGTCGATCGGACTCGAGCTTCCCGGCCTCGACTACGCCGAGCCGGCGTTCGCCCAGCCACTCGACTGGTTGATGTGGTCTTGATGTGGTCAAGGGCCCGGACCACGACGTCGAACGGGTGAACCTCCGACTGCGCTGAGCCGGAGACGAGTCCGCCCGGACCTCAGGTCGGGTCAGGGACCCCGAGCTCGGCGTGGCCGTCGATGAAGCGCGAGGAGCCCGGCTCGGGCGTGCCCAGACGATCAGGTTGTAACGTCTTGTGATGAGGGGAGTCTTCGTCGTTCCGGGCAGCCTCGGGCATCTGCACCCGCAGGCAGCACTTGCCCAGGCCCTGCTGGTACGAGGCCACGAAGTGACGCTGGTGACGACCGACGATCGCGTCGCTGCTGCCCAGGCGCTCGGGTTTGACGTGGTCTCAGTCGGACCACCTGCTGGGTCTGAGTTTCCGGGCCCCATCACGTTCCTCGTCGATGACGACGCGATCGGCGAGCTGGAGAGAGTCGTCGGTGATCGAGGTGCCGACTTCATCGTGCACGACCATGTCGGGGCTTCGGCTGCGCTCGTCGGCTGCGACGCTGGCATCCCAGCGATCTACGTAGGCGTCGGGACGGTGCGTCCGCCGGAGATGGTCTCTGGAGTGGACTCGGCCTTGCGCGCGCACTGCAGCCGGACCGGGCGTACTCCGCTTCCAGACGGTGGTCTGTATTCGACGCTGCATCTGTCACGGTGCCCGCCGAGCCTTCAACCATCTGGCTTCTCGGCACTACCGAACACGGTGTCTGTCCAACCGTTCTCGCACGACGGCGTGCCCAGTGGCGCACGCTCGCCCGGATGGCTGGATGCGTACCGCGCACCGACCACGGTCTACGTCACGCTCGGAAGCTGGGGAGCCCAACCTGACGCGCTCGAGTTGCTCGCTCCGATGGTCAGCGCGCTGGCTCGGCTCGACGCGGAGGTGATCGTCACCGTCGGGTCCGGCGGGCCCATCTCAGAGCTCCAGTCGTTGGTGCCGGGTGTCAGGGTCGAGGGATACGTGCCTCAGAAGTTCATCATGGACGTCGCCGACCTCGTCGTGTGCCACGGAGGATCCGGTGCAATCCTCGGCGCCCTGTCAGCGGCCACGCCAGTGGTCGCGGCCCCGCAAGGCGCGGACCACTTCTGGAACTGCGAGCTGCTCGTCGCGCGTGGCGCTGGCCTCGCCTTGGGGAGCGGCGGAATCCCGGACCCTGAAGAGCTCACGCGTGTGGTGAACTCTGCGCTCGCCTCTGATGGCCTACGAGCCAGCGCAGCCGAGCTGGCGCAGGAAATCGCTCAGTTGCCCGACTTGGCCATGGCCACCGACCTGATCCTCGCCACGGCCACATCGTGAGGATCGTCGGCGGCGAACCTCACCGATGCGCACAGAAACCAGACGCAAGCGAGTCGCGGTGCCATTCCTCAGCGGGCCGGCGTACATCACCACTGAGGACGCTGACCGCACCGAACACCTTTTCTCCGTTGCGTGCGAGCGGTCTTGATACCCGGCAAGCTGAACGGATGGCGGTGGACTCGATGGAACCCGTGGATGGGGACGACGTCGCTGGCGTCATCGAAGGGATCGTGTCTGATCTCGGCCTTCGGACGTGGGTCGAGACCGAAGCAGGCACGGACAGCCATGCGGCTGGAGTCGCCGAGGCGATCTCGAACGCAACGGCTCGCCGGGCGCTGTTCGAGGACACTCACGACGCCAGCTAGTTCTAGTGTTCGCTCATGCCCGACTGCGTTGCAGAGAATCTTGCGAGCCGGCTTGCATCTCGAATGGTGGCGCTGCTCCACGCGCACGATCTGGACGGCTTGGCCGACGTGCTTGCCGAGAACGTCGTGCGTGTCGACCATCGGAGTGGTATCACCGCCGACGACATCGAGGGTCGAGACGCATATGTTGCGTACTTTGAGGCATCGCTCGCTGTGGGTATGGTCTCGGGAGCCGTTACGCCAGTCGTCACCTACGGGGACCGCCACGCTTTGATCAGAGGCCGGTGGGGAGACGGTGATGGCATGCACCTCGATTTCTTGATCGTGGCGGTGACCAACGAGGCTGGCCGGGCTGTCCACATGGTTCACTACGACCCCGAAGACGAGGAGCGCGCCCGCGAAGACGTCCGGGTGCGGTACATGAGTACCAGCCAAACCTGACACGGCGCCACCAAGCGAGCGCGCCCGAGACCATCGAAGTGCTTCGACGTCGCTGCCTCGTCGGAAGTGGTCAGCTCGGTGCCCGGTGCGGGATACGTTGGGTCCCGGCAGTTGGCTGCCGGTCAGGAGACAGGTTGTGGTCTGCATGTCGTGTGGTGGGGAGCACCGCGAGGATGCGAAGTTCTGCGGGGAGTGCGGTACACCGATCGTTCGCGCTTGCGAGACCTGCCAACACCCTCTTTCTCCCACGGCCAAGTTCTGCGATGAATGTGGCACACCGACCGCACATGCCGAGGTGCCATCGGCGACGGTGGAAGGCGGTGCGGTCCGGCGGACGGTCACGATCATGTTCGCCGACCTCGTCGGTTCGACTGCTTTCGGTGAGGTCGTCGACGCCGAGGCGGCACGGCGCGAGATGGGCGCGTACCACGAGCTCAGTCGAGATGTCGTCGAGGGGCACGGCGGAACGATCATCAAGTTCATCGGCGACGGCGTCATGGCGGGCTTTGGCATCACCGACATGGCGGAGGACGACGCCGATCGAGCCGTACGCGCCGGTCTGGAGCTCCAACGCCGCTTCGTCGAGATCGCCGACGGTATTGAGGATCGCCATCGCGTCGAGGTGGGTTTGCGAGTCGGGATCAACACCGGCGAGGTCGTGATCGCCGCTGACGACGCGGACATGGTCGGTGATCCCATCAACACCGCCGCACGGATCGAGGCCCGGTGCACCCCCGGTCGAGTACTCGTCGGTGAGCAGACCTGGCGGCTGACGCGCTCCACCGTCGACTACGAGGTGCTCGGCGAGGTCGAGGTGAAGGGGAAAGCTGCCCCGATCGCGACGTTTCAGGTCCTCGCCGCTGTCGAGGACGAGGAAATCGCGACGCCGTTCGTCGGGCGTGATGTCGAGTTGCAGGCGCTGACCGCTGCGCTCGAGAACACGATCGCCGAGGCTGCACCTCGGCTCGTCACCGTGATCGGCTCGCCAGGGGTTGGCAAGACCCGCCTCGCGGCCGAGCTGGTGAGGCGGGCTTCGGAAGTCATTTCGTTCGACCTTCGTGTCGATCGGGCCGGTGCCGCGACATTCGAACCCATCGCTGACCTGCTCCGGATGGTCAGCGATCTGCCGGCCGATCTCGGCGAGGCTGCCACCGTCAACCATCTGTCCAGTTTCGTCGGAGACGTCGACGATCACGAACGGCTCGTCCCGCTGCTCGCCGGCTTCGTCGGTACCGCACCGATGCGCTCGACGGAGGAGTCGTTGTGGGCGGCCCGTCGACTCGTCGAGCTGATCGTGGTGGACAGGCCGGCGGTGATCGTGGTCGATGACATCCAGTGGGCAGAACCGCTGTTCCTCGATCTACTCGAGCATCTGGTCGAGTGGACCGAGGGCGCCGCGTTCCTCGTCGCTCTCGCCCGTCCGGAGATTCGCGAGATCCGGCCGGCCTTCGCGGAGGTCGGACGCCGCGTGAGCGAGGTGATCGCGCTCGAGGGCCTCGACAGCGCGACGACCACGGAGTTGGCGACGCGCATCCTCGGCGGCAAGGCGCTGCCACAAGGGCTTCTCGATCGGCTTCCGACGTCTACGGACGGCAATCCGCTCTTCGTTCGAGAACTCGTCCGCATGCTCGTGGACGACGGCGTGATCACCGCGACGGCGAACGGATGGGCCATGGCGATCGCTGCCGACGCCGTTGATGTTCCGCCGACGATCATTTCGCTGCTGGCGAGCCGGGTGGAACGCATGGACGACGACGAGCGACGGGTCGTCGAAGCGGCGTCCGTCGTCGGCTCGGAGTTCGCTCGCGGAGCCGTGGGGACCCTGCTCCCTCGTCTTGGTTCCGCCCAACTCGATCGCATCCTGGAACGCCTCCGTCGTCAGGAAATCTTCGACGCGACGGGTAGCTACTGGGGTGACGAACCGGTCTGGCGCTTCCACCACGTCCTCATCCGCGACGCGGCGTACCGGCGCCTTCTCAAGGAACACCGAGCCGACATGCACCGCCAGGTCGGGCAATGGACCGAGAACGCTGCCAAGGCGTTGAGCGGCGAACACGAGATCTCGATCGCGTTCCACTTCGAACAGGCGCACCGGTACCGTCGTGAAATCGGGCCGCTCGACGATGCGGCGATCGCACTCGGTGGTCAGGCGGCCGACCTGCTGGCGATTGCAGCGGAACGAGCGCTCGCTCGCGACGACCTGTCCGCTGCGGGCTCGCTGTCATCGCGGGCGCTGGCAATTCTCGACGATGGCGACTCCCGCCGGCCCGAGCTCTTGCTCTCGGCCTGCGAAGCGTGGTTCGGCGCCGGTCGGGTGCGCGACGGCATCGCCTACCTCGAAGAACTCCGGACCCACACCGGCGACGATCGGATCGAGGCGTGGACTGCGGCGTTCGAGGGTCAATATGCGGTGCTGACCGAACCCGACCGCCTCACCGAGGTCGAGCCGACGGTCGCCGCTGCAGCCAGCCAACTGACGGAACTCGGCGACCGTGCTGGCGTTGCGAAGGCCCGACTCGTGCGCGCCTTGATCCTTGCCCGTACCGGCCGCGTCGGTGCGTGTGAGGTAGAACTCGACGCAGCGTTGGCGGCGGCCCGATTCGCCGACGATCGCCGCCGCATCTCCTCCGTTCTCGCCGCGGCGCCCGTGGCTGCCCTTTGGGGGCCGAGCCCAGTCGCTCGTGCCGGCGGTCGTTGTCTCGACGTCATTCGCCTGCTTCGAATCACGTCGGCCTCACCGATGGTCGAGGCTGTCTCGATTCGCTGCCAGGCGGTGCTCGAGGCGATGCGGGGTCGATTCGACGAAGCCCGCGCACTTTTGGCGCGCTCGCAAACGATCGCCGAGGAGCTCGGCCTACGCCACGGCCTCCTCGAGTGTCGCCTGTTCGCGGGCTACATCGAGTTGCTCGCCGGCGATCCGGTCGCGGCCGAGCCGCATCTCCGTGTCGCTCATGCCGGCCTCGGGACCCTCGGCGTCGGCGCCGACGCCGGGCAGGCTGCAGCACTCCTGTCGCAAGCGTTGCTCGAGCAGGGAAACGTCGATGACGCAGTGCTTCTTGCCGACGAATCGGCGCGCCTCGCCGGTCAGAACCTCCAGACCGCCATCATGTCCGGTGTTGCGCGAGCCCGTGTTGCGACAACGCAGGGTCGCCACGAGGATGCCACTCACCTCGCAGCCGAGGCAGTGTCGGTCGCTGCGGGCACCGACCTCACGATGAACCACGCCGAGGCCCTCGCCGCACTCGCACACGTGTACGCGGCTGCGGGCGACGAGGCCGGAGCTCGGCAGGCGGCACCCCAGGCCAGCGAACTCTTCGGAGCGAAAGGCGCCGCCGACGGCGAGATTCGAGCTGCTTCGACCGGGGCGCCCGTGGTCAAGCCACACGACACCGGCCCGGCGACGACGCGATCTGACGAACTCACCGTGGGACTCTCGCCGAATGGGCTTGCTCCACTCTCGAACCTGGCGGCCCGCCGACTCATTCAGTTCAGTCAGGCGATCTATCAACGTGGTGATCTCGACGCCGCACTGGTCATGTGCTCGCCACACATGGTCGGCGAGGACCGTCGAGCGATCGTCGGAGCGGTCGTCGGAAGGGACTCTGTTGCCGGGAACTACAAGGACGCACTCGACAACCCCGGCGCCACTGCTTGGCGTTGCGAGATTCTCGCCGTTGCCGGAGACCGGCTCGCCTTAGCCCTCCAAGAAACGATCACGGCCAGCAGCGGCTTCTCGAACGCGTACCTGTCGGTGTTCGAAGTCGACGGTCAGGGTCGGGGCGCTGCGATGGTCGCCTTCGACGAGGACGACTTCGCCTCTGCGTTCGACGAGCTCCGCCAGCGCTATGCGGCCGGGGAGGGCGCTCCCTACGACGCAACGCTCGACACCGGTCACACGTTCCTGCAACTGCTCGATGACCCGGATGCTTTCGCTCGGATCTTGGCCGACGACTTTCTGTTCGTGGACCACACGCCCCTCGGCTTCGGCCAACTGACCGGGCAAGAAATGGTGGAGATCGCCTCGGTCGATGACATCGCGAGCTCTCGGGTTCCGTTCACGCGTCGCTATCTCGATCTCGCCCACGGCGTCGTCTTGGCCGAGTTGGTGCTCTTCAACGCCGATGCGGAGTGGAACTTTCTGAACCTGTCGGTCATCGAGGATGGGCGGCTCTCCCGCTCGGAGTCCTTCGCGGTCGAGGACGAGGCTGCGGCGCGCCGACGATTTGGCGAGCTGACAGCTGCGACCGGCTCGGACGCGTTCGCTCCGCTCGCCAATCTCGCGACCCGCCAGCTCGAGCGGTTCGGTCAGGCGATGTACGAGCGCGGTGATCTCGACACGGCATTGGCGGTGGTCTCGCCTGAGTTCCGGGCCAGGGACAATCGGCGGGGAGTCGGCATGGAAATCGACCGTGACGGCGTGGCTGCCAACTGGCAGGAGTTCCTCGACAACCCTGGCGCGATCCAATGGCGTCGGGACATCCTCGCCATCGCCGGGGACCGGCTCGTGATGGCTCGCCAAAACCCTGTCCGAGCGGACAGCGGCTTCACCTCTCCGTTCCTTTCGGTGGTCGAGGTCGACGACGACGGCATGATCGTCGCCTTCCTCGGTTTCGAGGAGAACGACCTCCCCTCGGCTGGCGGGGAGATGACTCGCCGCTACACGCTCGGGGAGGGGGCGCCATTCGCGGCCACCATCGACCGGATCACCGACATCTTCAACCAGGTCGACCGCTCCGAAGTCTTCGCGGCGTGTTGTTCTGATGACTTCGCGATGATCGACCACCGGGCGCTCGGCTTCGGCACGCTTGCGCGTTCGGACTACGCGGACCTGCTGCGCACGGCCAACGACATCTCCGGCCAACGAGTGAACCTCGTCCGCCGCGTCGTCGATGTTGTGGATGGCGCAACGCTCGTTGATGTGGCGCTTTTCAGCAGTGACGCCGAGTGGTCTGTCCTGCTCTTGTCCGTACTGCGCGATGACCTGCTCTGGCGTCACGAGCTCTTCGCCATCGACGACGAGGCTGCGGCTTGCGCAAGATTTGCCGAGCTGACAGCACAGCGCTGACGAACGGGCGAATTGCCAGCGAGCCTCGGTCAGTCGACGGTCAGGCCATCGGCGCTGATGATCGCGTGGGCCTCGGCCACGGTCGACTCCTCGCCGTCGGCAGCGCCCTGGGCAAGTAGGTCGTCGACACGATCGCCGAGCACCGATCGGGCACGCTTGAGCATCTCGTCACGGCGAAGTCCGAGCGTGAGCGTCGCCTGCACCGACACGCAGCCGATGAGTCGTGCAGCGAGGGCTGGATCGCGGTCGAAAACGTATTCGGCGAGCACAAGCGACCGCCCGAAACGCCACTGCTCGATCGCGACGCCGAGCGACAAGCGCGTTGGCCGAGCGATCAGGTCGAGTGCCTCCTGTGCCAGGCCAGCGCGAACCAGAACCCATGCCTTCGTCACCGCGAAGGTCGAGTTCGGCGACCGGACCAAGATATTGCTGGGGATACCCCGCGCCGTTGCGACCGCTTCGTCGTGTCGCCCGAGCGACGAGAGCGCCGCTGAAAGCACCGTACGGAGCGCTGAGTACACGGGGAGCGCGTTCCAGGCCGGATCGATCGCTTCGAGGGTCGTCACCGCGACAGCCGCGTCGTAGTCGCCATCGGCCTGCGCGATCAGTCCGGCCACGAATCTGTCGCCATCTGGGAGACTTCGAGAGTTCCGAAGTTCCTGAGAGCGAGCGAGGAGCGAACGCGCCCGTTCGAGATCGGTTGAGATCGCCGCTATCGCGGCGGAACTGTACACCGCTGCCCCCCAGAATCGGGCGGTGTCCGACAAGCCAGCACCGCCGCCGAGCTGGTCCAAACGGTCGAGTCCAACACGAATGCGGTCGCGCCCGGCGAGGTAATCACCGCTCTGCAGCGCAACTTGCGCGGCCGTGAACGAAACGGCCAAACCGACATCGTCCGGAAACCGCTCGTCCTCGACGAACTCCTGCGTGAACCACCTGACGCCATCGACGTTGTGATCCTCGACGAACGACGACACTCGTCCAGACAGGATCTCAGCAGCCGCGACAATGTCTCCAGACTCAGCGAACCACTCAGCGGCTGCGAGCAGGTTCTCCGCGTTGCGCAGCCAGTAGAGCGCTTCGTCCGGAACAACTCCGCGCTGAGCGACCTCGAGGCAGGAATGGCCCCGTCGCACCCACTCGGCATGGCGGTCGCGCACCTCGGCCACTGCCCCGGCAGCGGCGAGCCGGTCAAGGCCATACAGCCGGACGGTCTCCAACAGCTGATAGCGGCTCATCGATCCAGCTTCAGCTGCGACCTGCACCAGCGATCGGTCAACCAGACCGGTCAACGCATCGAGCCGCGTTCCCATCTCAGGCTGGGAGCACACTGCATCGACGCCTGCGACATCGAAACCGCCTCGGAACACTGCCAACTCGGTCAGCATCGTCTTTTCGTCGACGTCGAGCAGTTCCCAACTCCAGTCCATCATCGCCTGCAACGTCTGCTGACGCTGGCGGCGCGCTCGACGGCCACCCGAGAGCAGTGCGAACCGCTCGTCGAGACCCGCCTCGAGTTCACTCAGCGACAGATGACTCACCCGAGCGGCCGCCAGTTCGATGGCGAGGGGGATGCCGTCGAGCTGAGCGCAGATCCGATCGACCAAGTCAAGACCGTCGACATCGGCATAGAACTCCGACGTCGCGGCTGTAGCCCGTGCGAGGAACAGGTCGCGGGCTTCGCCGGAGTCGGCTCCCATCGACGGGATTCGCCAGACGCGTTCACCGTCGGTGCCGAGCGCCTCACGACTCGTCGCCAGGATCGTCAGGTTCTGCGAGCCCCGCAGCAACTCGTCCGCGACGTCGGCTGCGTCGTCCACCAGATGCTCACAGTTGTCGAGCACCACCAACGTCGGCGCCCGGTCGGCGTACTCGACGATCAGGTCGGCCAGTGGGCCGCCACCTCCGGGCCTGCCACCGGTGACCAGACCAATCGCGACCGCTACCTGCTGGACGATCTCGTCGGGGTCGGCGGCCGAACGGAGATCTGCCAACCACACACCGCCGTCGAAGCGGGCGCTCACGTCAGCCGCCACCTCGAGAGCGATCCTCGTTTTACCGCAGCCGCCCATCCCGCTGATGGTCACCAGCCGATGGTCGGTGAGGAGCCCGTCGAGTTGCTCGACCTCGGCCTCACGCCCGATGAACTCGGTCAACTGCACCGGAAGGTTGTTCAACTCGGCGCGCATCGATCGCAGCGGCGGGTGGGCGCCGTCGTCGAGCTGCCACAGCCTGACCGGTTCGCCGAGGTCGCGTAGCTGATGCTCACCGAGGTCGATTCCCGTCGGGTCGGCCAAAAGCAGGTGCACCAGGTCCGACGCGACGATCTGGTCGGGGTGAGCCACCCCATTGATCCGCGCGACACGGTTCAACGCGGGACCGAAGAAGTCGCCGTCGCGCTCGGTCGCCGGGCCTGCGTGCAGCGCTGCGCGAATCCTGATCTGGCCCGGGATCGACCACGACTCGGCCGCCAGATCATCGCAGGCGCCCCGGGCGGCAGCGATTGCGGGCTCGGCGTCATCGAAGACGGCAATCATCCCGTCGCCGGTGTGCTTAAACACTCTGCCACCGACAGCAACCACCGCCCCGTGCACGATCTCGTCATGTCGCTCCAGCACCGCAGGCATCACCGACTCGTGTGACTCCCACAGCGCGGTCGAACCAACGACATCGGTCATCAAGAACACTCTCACCACGCCACCCCTTTGTGAGTCAGAGCTCGCACACGGCGATCGCCGGTGCGTCTCGACGAGCCTTGTCGGTGGCGGCGGTCAGGTCGGCGAGCTGGGTGTAGGCGAGCCGATCGGGATCGATCCCCAACGTCGCGGCATCGTCGTCATCGAGACGTTCGACGAGAGGCTTGGACGCCAGGATGAGACCACCGGTCGCGCAGCCCTCGATGCGGGCTGCCTCGTTGACCTCGTCGCCGAGCGCTGTCACCTCCGAACGCGCAACGGTGCCGATGTTGCCCATGTAGATCGTGGAACCCCAATGAAGGCCGAACCGCATCGTCAACTGCTCCGCGGGGAGCCCGCACCGCGACGCAACCTGTTGCATTGCGGCTTCGATGTCGCGAGCTGCGCTGATGCACGCCATGGCCGCAGCGGACTCCGAGTCGAAGACTTCGACGGGGAAGAAGGCCACGACCCCGTCGCCGACGTGCCTGCCGACCAGACCGCCGGCGTCGACGACGCAGCGATCGGTTGCGCGAACGATTCGCCGACCAGCTGCGAAGTAACTACTGGTCGACAGCGTGCGCGACAACGCAGACGAGCCCTCCAGATCCGCGAACAGAATCGCCGCGGGCCGGCGTCGGGCGCTTGCCACTGCCCGCATGCGTGTGAGGTGTCCAGGGTCGCGTTCCAACGCCATCGTCCCGAGCACGTTCATGCCCACCGCCGGCTTGAAGGTGATGGCAGTACCTCGAAGCCCGCCTTTGGTGTCGCGTATTCGCTGCGTCCTCTGAAGCAACATCCCGCCACCTTCGCTCGTTCCCGCCGACACACTTGACGCAGTCGTGACGTCGGCGTCCGTCGGGGACAGATCGTCGACCATCTCGGCCCACAATGGATCGAGGACCGACCGCAGTTCGGTCCTTCCACCAGGGGTGTCAGCGAGGATCAGACCTGCGGCGTTGGAGAAGAACCTGCGCCACGCATCGTGCTGCTGATTCGAGTCGATGAGCCAGTGCGTGCTCATCTCGGTCATCTCGGAGCCGAACAGGTGCTTGCCAATGAGGATGGGGCCATTTCGATGTCGTACGCCATCGAGAGGCGCTGCTCGTCTGTGACGAATCGCAGGTTCCACGATGGGTCGACAATCCAACCCCAGTCGCCCATATCGCGCATGGCTTTTGCCCACTCGGCGAGCACCGGGTCGTCCGGCAGCGGACACGGTTCGTCGGCCTCGATGCGCATCCGTCGCACGCTAACCAGTTGCCGTACCACTCACCGGCAGGGGGCCACCCGACAACACGACAAGAGAGCCAACCGTTGCCGCTGAAGGTCCCGCAGCGACCCGCTGCACCGCTCGATATTGACGACGCCGCGACGGCCTCAGACCCGTCCGAGAACCGGCAGCGAGGAGCGCCCCGTCGACTTGTCGTTTGCCTGTCGGACTAGCGCGCGATCTGAGCGGGGGTGCCCGATCGGACGTGCCGTTAGCGCGCACCCTTGAAGCGCCGACCGCCATGTTGTTATGCGCTGTTCGCGCCGCACGTAGAAGGGCCGCCAGCTACTTGCGGGTGATGTGCGATTACACATACACTGGGTTTCGTGACCGACCTCGCCACGATTGCTGGACTGACTCGTCCTGGAGACTCGATTCGAGAACGCAGGATCGAGTTGGGTTGGACTCAGGCTGAACTCGCTGAGCATTCGGGTGTTGCTCAGGCAGACATCTCACGTATCGAGAACGGCCGGCTCGATGCTCGGTGGTCCACCATCCATCGACTGTCCGCAGCGCTGGAGGCAACAGATGTCGCTCCGAAGCGAAGCCTCGCCAACGGCGGTCGCGATCGCTCGTCGCCGAAGCGGACCGGGAAACGGTGGTCACCGAAGGCACCGACCGTGGCCATCGAGTCATCTGAGGCGTGATCGTTCGGCACGCTCGCGACAGCGACGCCGAGCAGTTCGAATCGTTCGACCTCGGTGGTTCGGGTCCTTGGCTCGATGAGGTGGCCGAGATCGTTGCAGGACTCGTCGCCTGGCGGTCCGATCCTCACGTCGCACAACTCGATCGCCAGGTGATCGTGGCCGCCACCGACGGTCAAGTCGTTGCAGTCGCCGCGCACGAACGGCTCGGACGCAGCGGTGGCCGGGTGTGGAACCATCATCGCTATTTGATGGTGACGGCGGTGCGCAGCGATCAGCAGCGCACGGGGCTGGCGCGGCTGCTCGTCGAGTCGGTTCTCGCCGACCTCGCTTCGAACGAATGTGAGTCGGTGGAGTGGCTGGTGCATCCGTCGAACCGTCCGTCGATCGAGTTCAGTCGGAATGTGTTCCCAGAAGCCGATGAGACACAGCCGCCCGAGGACGACCCGTACGTGAGCTTCGCGCTGGCGCTCTGACAGTGGTCAGCGGCTGGCACCAGCAACGAATGTGGACACGATGTAGGTGGGGTGCCGGTCGAGGGATCCTCGTCCTCGGTCGTAGCGCATCGTCGTCCTGGGGTCCGAATGAGACGCTGCTTCTTGGACGTCACGCAGTGGGACGCCGGCATCGAGGGCGGCGGTGATGAAACTGTGGCGCAGCGAGTGCGGACTGATCCGCTTGTCGATCCCGGCGGCTTTCGTCAACCGTCGCACGATCCGCGCCGAGGCGTGACGGTCGAGGCGGCTGGTGCCGTCGTGGTTAACGAAGATCGGCCCCGACATGCGTTCGCCGATGTACAGGTCGAGCGCCCGGGCTGTGCGCGGCGACAGCGGGATGGTGGCGGTCTTGTTGCCTTTGCGATGGATGAACAGGGTGCGGTGTCCGCGGTTGACGTCGAGGTTGTCGATGTCGGCGCCGAGGGCTTCGGAGATGCGTAGCCCGTTCAACGCCAACAGGCACGCGAGCGCGTGGTCGCGGCCGCCACACAGTCCGGCTTGGACGAGGAACGCGCCGAGTTCGTTGCGGTCGAGGCCGAGTGTGGATGACTCGTAGTCCTGCTTCGGGCGACGGACATGTGCGGACGGGTCACGTTCGATCAGCCGCTCCTGAGAGCAGTACTTGTAGAACCCGCAGATCGTCGACAGCCTGCGCCCGATCGTGGACCGGGCCTTGCCCTCGGACTCGCACCAGCGGGCGTACAACTCGATGTGCGCGCGCTCGACAGCGAACGGGTCCAGGAACGCGGCGTCGAGCCAGGTGATCCAGCCGCGCAGATCAAGGCGGTACGCCTCGAGTGTGGTGCCGCAGTAGCCGGCCAAGAAGCCGGCGATGGCGTGCTTGACGCGCTGGCGGATCGGGTCGGTCTCGATCAAGACGAGTTGGCCGACGACTTCGCTGGAGTGAATCGTGGTGGCGTTCATGATGGTTCTCCTTCGTTGATGGAGAAACCACGTGCGCGCACCTGTCAGGTGTCGTCCAACGCCTCGCCACGACAGCCCAATCAGCGCAACAGCGGTACGGCACCGGTCAGCGCCGCGAGCTGATATCGCTCGGGTGCCCGAGCGCGGACGTGCCGTTCGC
>Ga0316197_10000702_pt1 | contig 23416 bp, 24 predicted proteins | sample OudBiesiAoxic_MG_FD_204939 | JGI IMG/M metagenome (GOLD analysis project Ga0316197, IMG submission 204939) | Coastal sediment microbial communities from Oude Bieten Haven, Netherlands - site A oxic | ecosystem: Environmental > Aquatic > Marine > Coastal > Sediment | place: Netherlands... | reverse complement strand
GGACGAGATCAACTTCATCGATCTTGCGAACTCGCCGATGTGGATCGCAGAAGAGAACATCGTCGTCGACTGACGAACAACAGCATCCCAGGTACCAATCAAGGGCACCCGATAATCGGCGCTCGATATTTCGGTCGGATCCATTCGACTCGCGCTGCATCACGGCCCATACCGAGCGCCCGATAACCGCGCCGGTGGCTCGTGGTGGTCAATTCTGGTGTGCGGACTGAGTGATTACGGTGCTCGAGATGTCTTCGAACTCGACACCGCGAATGAAGATCGGCGTGCAGCTCCCCGAAGTTGAATGGGAGGTTCCGTTCCCCGAACTGATCGAGATGGCGCAGGCAGCGGAGGTGGTTGGCTTCGATTCCGTGTGGTACGGCGACCACCTCATCTATGACCTCGCAGTGGGTGCGCGCGGGCCGTGGGAAGCATGGACCACACTTGCTGCAATCGCTCAGGCAACCACCACGATCGAACTCGGTCCGCTCGTTGCGTCGACGAGTTTTCACGCCCCGGCGATGTTGGCCAAACAAGCTGCAACGGTTGACGCGATCTCACAGGGTCGTCTGATCGTCGGTCTCGGTGCGGGATGGAACCAGCGCGAGTATGACGCATTCGGTTTCGCCTACGACAAGCGCATCAGCCGATTCGAAGAAGCGTTCACGATCATCCGGACATTGCTCACCGACGGCGAGATCGACTACCACGGAAGCTTCTACGACGCTGATCAATGTGTGCTGCACCCGCGGTCGCCTAGGCCCGGTGGGCCGCCGCTAATGGTCGGATCGATCGGGGATCGGATGCTCGACATCACACTTCCGCACGTCGATGCATGGAACATGTGGTGGAGCCAGTACGGCAACACCGCGGCAGGCTTCGCTCGCGAGAAAGCTCGGGTTGATCGGCTGATTACCGCTGCTGGTCGATCCGTCGACGATGTCCATGCAACAGCTGCGGTGCATGTCCGGCTCGAAGGTGGCACCGGTCGGCTCATGGGTGACTACGTCGGTGAGGCAGTCGTCGAGCCACTCACCGGATCGCCGGACGAATTGGCCGACCAGCTCCGCGGGTTCGAAGCAGCCGGCGCAGCGCACGTTCAATTGTGTGTCGACCCGATCACCCATGAGTCGATCGATTGGTTGCGCGGCGTACTCGCCGCGTTTCGTCGGACGGGCTGACTGCCGCATTGTCACGTTGCGGCGACCTGGCAGCGCGCACCAGGGCGGCCCGAGTGCAGCGCTCGATGATCACGGCGCCGAAACGACCGTCCGGCCGGACAGATCCGGCATGTTGAGCGGTGCGTCTGAGGCTGCAACGGTGCCGAACCCGCTCATATCAGCGGCACAGAATCCCGACCCGAGCCAACTCGGCAGCGCCACAGTGCGGCCCTTACCGGGCGCCCCATAATCCCGGGCACGACTGCTCGGAGGAGCGTCCCCGAACGATGTGGGTTGCCTCGGCTGCCGGGCTCTCGACCAGAGACCGATTGACCGGCGGCCGGATCGAACTCCGTGGCGAGATCGAGGAACACCTGGCAGAGACCGTTGGCCTCGGCCTCGGTGAGATCGCGTTCGACCAGTTCGTCGAGGAATCCGTGGCGGCGTGCGATGACCGGACCGCAGACCTCAACCGGCAGCATCCAGGTCGGCGGCCAACGCACTGCCAAGAGGGCACGACGTACGACCTCGAAGTGTTCGCGCGCCTCGGCCGCGGTTGCGAGGAGGACGAGCGAGGCAGCTGCCTCCGGGAAGTTGACCGGATCGCGCCTCAACGTCCGGTAGCGCTCGGCGAGCAGTCGGGTCGTCGCTGCGCCCGGATCGCGGTACGGGAGGAAGATCTCGTTGACTCGCCAATTCGAGTGCGGAATGTCGATCCCGTTCTGTTGTTCCGGACCTGCCCAGACTCCTTCTATCGCATACCGGAACGAGGTGAACCGTTGTCGGTCGAGGACGTGGACGACGAGTCGGTTGCTGAGAGCGTCGAGAAGCGTCGTGTCACTCTCAGGCGCGCGCTGCAACTGCGCGCGTTGCGGGTGTCTTGGGGCGCTCGCGTGGTATCGGGAGCTGGACCAGTCATGACTGTCAGCAGGAACGTCAGCGCGTGGGTGTCGGACCGGACTGCAGGTGTGACGCGCTGTGCGTATCCGTTGCGGAAGTTGTCACCGGTTGCGCTTGAGAGCGTCTAGCGGGCTACTTGCGCAACGCCACAACACACGCACTGGACCCGATACTCGATCTACTGGTAGTAGCGGAAGATCACCTCGGCGACGCACGACGGCTTGCTTGCGCCTTCCACCTCGAAGACGAACTCCATCGTGACCTGGGCTCCGCCCGCGATGTCGTCGACCGACATCAGGGTTGCACCCAGGCGGAGCTTCGAACCCACGGGCACCGGTGACGGGAAACGGATCTTTCCGGCTCCGTAGTTGACCCCCATCGAGATGCCCGACACGTTGAAGATCTGTGGCGACAACATCGGACCGAGTGACAGCGTCAGATAGCCGTGTGCGATCGGCCCACCGAACGGACCGGCAGCGGCGCGCTCGGGGTCGATGTGGATCCACTGATGATCTCCCGTCGCGTCGGCGAACGTGTTCACCTGCTCCTGGGTGATCTCCACGTAGGGCGAGTACCCGAGGTGCTCGCCGACGAGGGTCTTGAGTTCGTCGATGCCGTTGATCGTGCGGGTCATGGACCGAAGCTTGGCAAACTGTGATCGTGCCCGACGAAACCAGCGAACCCGACGCGCCGACTGCGCCCCATCACCGGTCGGGATTCGTCACGTTCGTCGGCCGCCCGAACGTGGGGAAGTCGTCGCTGATCAACGCGATCTGCGGTCGCAAGATCAGCATCGTCTCCGACAAGCCGCAGACCACGCGTCACCGGATCATGGGCGTGTTGACGCGACCGGACGCCCAAGTGGTGTTCGTCGACACGCCGGGCCTGCACAAGCCGGTCACAGCGCTCGGTGAACGAGTGAACGCGACCGCACTCGAGAGCACCGCAGACGTCGACGTCACCTGTTTGGTGCTCGACGCGACCGCACCGTTCGGCAAGGGCGATCGGTGGGTCGCGGACCGCATCGACATCTCGAACGCGGTGGTCATCGTCAACAAGCTCGACATCGCCAGCCGCGAACAGGTCCTGGCCATGCTCGGTGCCGCAAGCGAACTCGGCGCGACGGAGTACTTCCCGGTGTCGGCCACATCGGGCGACGGGATCCCGGCGCTCGTCGAGCACCTCACGAACCTGTTGCCCGAAGGGCCGAAGTACTTCCCCGACGATGAGGTGTCCGACCTGCCGGAGGAGCGTTGGGTGGCAGAACTCGTCCGTGAACAGCTGCTCGCGGTCACCCGCGACGAGTTGCCGTATTCGATCGCCACCCAGGTGGTCGAATGGGAGTGGCCGCGCATTCGGGTCGACATCATCGTCGAGCGCGACAGCCAGAAGGGGATGGTGATCGGCAAGGGAGGGAGCGTCCTCAAGCAGGTCGGCCAGCGTGCGCGGCGCCAGCTCCCCGAGGGTGTCTTCCTCGAACTGCGCGTGAAGGTCGACAAGGACTGGCAGCGCAGGCCCGACAGGGTCGAACGCCTGGGATACTGACCTCGGCTCAGTCGCTCGGTGTGTCTGCTGGATCACCCGCGTCGGTCGTCGTGGATGCGTCGGCCTCGGTGCCGGCCTCGCCCTGGTCAGTGGTCGTGTCCACCGGCGCCGGAGTGTTCACCAGGAGTACGACGTAGTCCTCGTACGTCAATGCCTCACCGACCCCGGACGACAGGCTGTTGCCCTTCTTGACGGCGATCGGCTCGTCGGCGACGGTGAACGTGACCTGACCGACCCGCCGCAGGCTGGTGATCATCGTGAGCACGATCTGTCCGATCGCCTCGGTTTGCTCGGTGGCCGGAATGCGGTCGAGGGTGTCCTCGTCGAGATCGATGGTGAGCAGGCCGCCCGACTCGACCGAGCGCACGATGAGGCCATCCTCGATCAGGGTGTCGAGCGCCACGCCGTCCGGCGGACCGGCCGCGAGGACGTCGGCGACCTGGTCGGGCGATGACCCGGGTGGGAGTTCGAAGGTGACCGGCTGCAGGCGTCCACGCGTCACGAAGTAGATCTCGACCGGCTCGAGTCGAATCGTGGACGTCGTGGCCAGCTCGCTGGTCTCCGGTACCACGGTCGTATCGGGGACATCGGGGAGCGTGGTCGTGGTCGTGGACGTCGTGGTCGTCGACGTGCTGGTCGACGTCGCGTCGAGACCGAATTGGATTTCCTCGGACGGGATCTCCTCGAAACTGCCATCGCCGGTGGGGACACCGCACGCGGTCAGCATCACGGCGACCGAGAGGATCGCTGAAACGCCCGACACTGCAGTGGTGCGCCGGTTCATCCTGCGCCGCCCGCATGGGCTCGGTCGCCGACGGCGACCGGAAGTTCGACGACGAACCGTGCGCCACCGCCGACCCGGTCTTCGACCCAGGCCACACCACCCATGGCGGCGGTGTGCTCCTCGACGAGTGCCAGGCCGAGCCCGGTGCCGATCCGGTGACGCGCAGCGCTGCCGCGGGCGAATCGTTCGAAGATCCGATCCCGCTCGCCGTGCGCAACGCCCGGACCACCGTCTTCGACGGCCAACCGGAAACGGCGGTTGCGGCCCGGTGACAGCTCGATGCGCAGCACGGCGTCGCCGTGGTTGCGTGCGTTCTCCAACAAGTTGCCGAGGATACGTTCGAATCGCACCTTGTCGAGCGCCACCTGCGCCGGGGTCCCCGGGGTGGCCACGATCGGCAGGTCCGGCTCGCCGAATCGCGACGCCACCCGACGCGTCAGGTCGACGAGGTCGAGCTCCTCGACGTTGAGATCGGTCACACCGGCATCGAGACGTGCGAGTTCGAGCAGATCGATCACCATGCTGTCGAAGCGGCGCACCTGATCGACCACGACGTCGAGCGCCTGCTGCGTCCGCTCCGGGATGTCGTCGCGGCGGGCATCGAGCACCTCGACAGCTGCTGTCAGGGCGGTGATCGGCGAGCGGAGTTCGTGGCTCACGTCGGATGCGAACCGGGCCTCACGTTCGATCCGGGTCTGGACGGCGTCGGCCATCTCGTTGAAGGAGCCTGCGAGACGGTCGAGATCGGGGTCCGACTCCGGCTCGAGGCGCGTATCGAGGCCGCCCGACGCGATGTCCTCTGCGGCATCGGCCACCTGACTGAGCGGGCGCAGCAGACGACGACTCGTCGCCAGGCCGAAGAGGGTCGCCAGCAGCATCGTGCCGGCGGCGCCGAGCGTGAGGGCGGTGAGAATCGCCGTGAGCGTCGCCTGCGTGTCCTCCAGCGGGAACGCCTCGAAGTAGCCGGCGTCGTACTCGGCGATGTAGACGCCGACCGTGACGTAGTCGTCGCCGTCGATGGTGGCATTCTGCGAGGCCGACCGCCCGGCGCTGACGGCGTCGACCAGCCGCACCGGGAAGTCCGAGATCGGATGTCGCAGGTCGGTCACCGGCCGAGGCGCGGCGGGATCGTCGTAGGCGAGCACGGCGAAACCGTTCGGATCGGTCCGCAGGACGTCGTCGAAGAAGATGCCGATCTCGTCGGGGTCGACCGTGAGTTGGGTGCGGACCAGGTCGGCATTACGGAACGTCTGCGTGCGCGCCGCTGCGAGCTCGTCATCGAGCAGGTCGTTGCGTGCGAAGCCGTAGGTGACACCGAGGAGTACGACGCCGGCGAGCAGCGCGATGAACGCGAAGAACAGCGTGACGCGGGTGCGCAAGCGGAGTGTGCGACGGCGGGGCACGGGGGCCAGTGTTGCAGCCCGTCGGTCATGCACGGTGGTCGCCTCGCTGCGTGAAGAGTGTCAGTCGACGACATCAGCCGCTGCGACGACTGGGCTGCCAGGACGGTTCACCCGCTGCCGGTGAGGCGCCAGGGGGAGGAAGGCACCCCACCGGGGCAGCGTGAACAACCGAAATTGTGGTCGCTGCGTGTGACAGGTCGTTGCGAGAAGTGTGCGATTTCGGTAACAAAGCGCGACGAGAGGGCTCGGGTCTGGCCAGAATTGGCCTGGTCATGGAGTCGCTGCTGTTCATCGAGGACGACGACGGGATCCGATTCGCATTGTCGATGGCGCTCGAGGACGAGGGGTACACCGTTCGTCAGGCGCCCAACGGTTCCGACGGATTGACGCAATTCGACGCTCATGCTCCCGATCTCGTCTTGCTCGATCTCCGGCTGCCCGACATCTCCGGATTCGACGTCTGCCGGGCGATCCGAGCCAAGAGCATCGTGCCGATCATCATGATCACCGCACAGACCGACACGGTCGACATGGTGGCCGGGCTCGAGGCCGGTGCCGACGACTACGTCACGAAGCCGGTGGTACCGAAGGAACTGGCAGCTCGTATCCGCGCTGCGCTGCGCCGTGTCCACCTGCAGGGCCCTCCGCCGGGCTCACTGCCGTCCACCTTCGGCGACGTCGAGCTGCGGCGCGAGCAGGGGATCGTGCTCAAGGCGGGACAAGAAGTGAATCTCACGAAGACCGAGTTCCGCTTGATGTGCGAGTTCGCCGACCATGCCGGAGCGGTGCTGTCGCGCGATCAGTTGCTGGAACGCGTCTGGGGATACGAATACCTCGGTGATTCGCGTCTCGTCGACGCTCACGTACGCCGTCTTCGCCTGAAGATCGAGGACCACGCCGACGACCCCAAGCTGATCGTGACCGCGCGTGGGGTCGGCTACCGATTGCTGACGGGCTGACTCAGCCCGCGTACAGCGCCTCGATCTCGTCGGAGAACCGGGTGAGGATGCCGCGACGCTTCAGCTTGGAGGTCGGGGTCAACAGATCGGAGTCGGGGAGCCATTCCTCGCCGAGCACCTTGACCTTCTTCACCGACTCGGCGTTGTTGAACGTCGCCATGACCTCCTTGAGACCAGCGTCGATCTCGGCGACCACGTCGGGGTTCTCCGCCAGCGCGGCCAACGTTGCGTCGTCGCCGCTCAGCCCGTGGGACGCGGCCCAGGCAGCCGCGGCGTCGGGGTCGAGCACGACGAGCGCTGCCACGAAGGGGCGCTGCTCACCGACGGCGCAGGCCTGCCCGACCAGCGGAATCATCTTCAGCTCGGCTTCGAGGTTGGCCGGGCTGATGTTCTTGCCGCCGGCGGTGATGATCAGCTCTTTCTTGCGATCGACGATCTTGAGGTAGCCGTCCTCGTCGAGTTCGCCGATGTCGCCGGTGTGCACCCAACCGTCGGCATCGAGTGCCTCGGCTGTCTTCTCCGGCTGACCCAGGTAGCCGACGAACATGTTGCCGCCACGAGCGAGCACCTCACCGTCGTCGGCGATCTTCACCTCGACGCCGGTGGCGGCGCGACCGACGCAGCCAGGCTTGGGATCGTTCGCCCACGTGAGCACGGCGGTCGTCTCCGACATGCCGTAGCCCTCGGTGAGCGGAACGCCGATCGCCCGGAACCACGCGAGGATCTCGGAGGGAATCGGTGCAGCGCCGGTGATGCAGATCTCGGCTTCGTCGAGGCCGATCAGGCCGCGGACGGTGGAGAACGCCACCTGATCGAGGAAGTTCCAGGTGTCGATCTCCTCCTGGCTGGCGGTTCCGCGGGTCATCTTCTCGACGATCGGCAGCGCAGCGGCGATGGCGTCGTCGAACTGCTGCTTCTTCTCGGGATCGGCACCGAGCGCGGCGTTGACGCCGGCGTACAGCTTCTCCCACACCCGGGGAACACCGATGAACACGTTCGGATGTACCTCCCCGCAGTAGGCAGCCACCTGCGAGGTCTCGGGGCAGCAGGCGATCTGGGTCCCGAAGTCGACCATGTAGTAGTGGCCGAGCAGGCGCTCCATGATGTGCGCCATCGGGAGGTACGAGACGTGGCGCTTGCCGGCGAAGTCCTCGATGTCGGTCTGGTCGCGCATCGACTGTCCGACCGACTCGAGTGTCCAGGCGACATTCCGGTGGCTGAGCATCACGCCCTTGGGTGGCCCGGTGGTGCCGGACGTGTAGATGATCGTCGCGGTGTCGTCGAGCGTGGCGGTGGACGCCTCAGCAGCCAGGTCTGCGGGCTCGAACGCCAACATGTCGTCGTAGCGGATGACGTCGTCGCCGACGCCCTCCGACGGTTCGAGAATGGCGATGTGCTCGAGCGACGGGAGTTCGCTGCGCACTTTGAGGAAGCGGTCGAGGAAGTCGGCGTTCTCGACGATGGCGACCTTCGCGCCGCAGTCGTTGACCAGGTACTCGATCTGCTCGGGAGCCGACGAGTTGTAGATCGATATCGGTGTTGCGCCGCGGAAGAGCACGGCGAGGTCGAGCGGGTGGAACTCCTGGCGATTTCGCAGCATCAGCACCACACGGTCGCCGTGGCCGACGCCCAGGTCGGCCAGGGCGCTCGTGAGTCGAGCGGTGATCTCGGCGACCTGATCGAGGGTCCAGCTCTGCCACTCGCCCGAACTGTCCTTCCAGCGCAGCACCTCGACATCACCGTGCTCGGCGACGTTGCGAAGAAATCGCGTGGCGAGGTTCTGTCCGACGATGCGATCGTGAAGGTCCTGGCTCGAAGTCATCGCAGCAGTCTAGGGGAAGGCTCCGAAAGGTGTGACCCGTGGCACCTCTGCGGCGGGCCCGTCAGGCTGACGCCTCAGCAGCGTTCGAGGAACGAGACGACGGCCTCGGTGAAGGCGTCGTTCTTGTCGCCGGCGATCATGTGTGCGGCGTTGGCGACGTCGACGTACTCGGCGTGCGGCACCATCTCGAGAAACGCGTCCACCTCGTCCTGGGTGACCAGATCGGAGAGCTTGCCGCGTATGAGGAGCGTCGGGACGCGCAGGCCGCGAGCGAACGTCTCGAGCTCCCCGTGGTGAGCGTCGCGAGCGTGTTCACTGCCGCCACCCGTGCGGATGCTCAGGAATGCCGGGTCCCAGTGCCAGCGCCAACGTCCGTCGGGCCCCTGACGCAGGTTCTTCGCAAGGCCCGAGAGGTCGGTCGGTCGGGGCCGGTGGGGCTGGTAGGCGGCGATCGCATCGGCCGCGTCGTCGAGCGTGGCGAATCCGATGTCGGCATCCTTGCTCATGAACTCGATGATGCGGCTCACGCCGGCGGCGGCCGGTCGGGGCGTGATGTCGACCAGGACGAGCGCACAGAATCGGTCGGGTTCCGACGAGATCGCGTGCAATCCGGTCATGCCACCGAGGGAAGCGCCCACCCAGGCAACCCGGGATTCGAATCGGGCCTGCACCCACTCGACCACGGCGAGCGCATCATCTCGGAACGCCGACATGTGGTAGTCGCCGTCGGGGGCCCAGCTGGAGTCTCCGTGACCGCGCAAGTCGATCGAGACGACCGGATGGCCCTTCGCGGCCAACACGCGTGCCGTCCCGCCCCATGAATGTCGGGTCTGGCCGCCTCCGTGAGCGAGCACGACGGGTGCCGGGCGTCCGGCGCGCTCGAGGGGACGGCCGCCGGCGTCGTCGTGATCCGGATCGGGTGTCGACGGCGTCGAGACGTCGGCCTCGATCGCGACGCCCGTCGGAGACTCGATCGTGATCGTCTGCAAGCTCACCCCATGCGTCCGTTCGACCAGACCGGAGGGCGCTTCTCAGCGAACGCCGCCATCCCCTCGGCGGCATCAGGCCCTGTGAACAGTTGCTCGGAGAGGGCCTGCATCTCGGCGAAGGCACGACTGCGGTCGAGGGTCGGCACGTGGTGGAGCAGTCGCTTGGTCTCAGCGACCGCCCGCGGCGCCCCGGCGAGGATGCCGTCGGTGAGCATGGCGGTGGTCGCTCGGACGTCGTCGCTCACGTGAGTGACGAGCCCCATGGAGCGGGCCTCGATCGCGTCGAAGGGCTCACCGGTGAGCATGGCCGCGGCAATCCGCCCCGCCGGTACTCGACGAAGGATCGGTACAGAGATGATGGCCGGGGCGACTCCGATCCGAACCTCGGTCAGCGCAAAGGTCGTCGACGACGCCACCACGACGAGGTCGCACGAGGCCATCAGGCCGATCCCACCGGCACGGACGGCACCGTCGACCACGGCGATCGTGGGAGCCGGCGCGTCCATCAGACGTTCGAGCACGTTCGTCATCGGGGTCGAGTCGGGAGGTCCGGAGCGACGTTCCTTGAGGTCGGCACCTGCGCAGAAGGCCGGGCCTGCGTGCGTGAGCACGATCGCCCGAGCGTCGGCGGCCTCAGCGGTGTCGAGGGCCTCGTGCAACTCAGCGAGGAGCTGGCGGGACAGCGCGTTGCGGTTGTGCTGCGAGTCGAGCGTCAAGGTGGCGATCTCGTGCTCGATGGTCATGTGCACGACGCGGTCGGCTCCCTGGGTCTGGTCGGCGCTCATGGATCCGGACCGTAGTGCCAGGGACATCGTGCTCTGTCGCCGGACGGAAGGCCTCTCCTACACTGCGGACATGGCCGACTCACTCCGCAACGACTTTCCTGCCGGCGTCCTCACGGGCGACGCCGTCTCACAGGTGTTCGCACTCGCCAAGGCGGAGCAGTTCGCACTGCCCGCAGCCAACTGCATCGGAACGAACTCGATGAACGCAGTCATGGAGACTGCGGCGCGCGTCAACAGTCCCGTGATCGTTCAGTTCTCCTCGAGTGGTTCGGCGTTCGTCGCCGGCAAGGGCGTCGGCGTGTCCAGCGACGAGGCGTCCATCCTCGGCTCGGTCGCCGGCGCCCGGCACGTGCGCACGATGGCAGGCGCATACGGCGCCAGGGTGATCCTGCACACCGACCACTGCCCCAAGAAGCATCTCGGCTGGATCTCGGGGCTGCTCGACGAAGGGGAGCGTCATTTCGAACAGACGGGCGAACCGCTCTTCAGCTCGCACATGCTCGACCTGTCCGAGCAGCCGATGGAGGAGAACATCGACATCTGTGTCGAGTACCTGCAGCGCATGTCGAGGATCGGGATGACCCTCGAGATCGAGCTCGGCATCACCGGCGGCGAGGAGGACGGCGTCGACAACACCGACGCGGACCCGGCCGACCTGTACTCCAAGCCCGAGGAGGTTGCCTACGCCTATGAGCGGCTGTCCGAGGTGAGCCCCAACTTCACGATCGCTGCTGCGTTCGGGAACGTGCACGGCGTGTACAAGCCGGGCAACGTCAAGCTCACGCCAACGATCCTGCGCGATGCCCAGGCGCACATCGGCGAGAAGTTCTCGACGGGCCCCAAGCCGGTGAACTTCGTGTTCCACGGAGGGTCGGGGTCGACGGCCGAGGAGATCGCCGAGGCGCTCAGTTATGGCGTGATCAAGATGAACATCGACACCGACCTGCAGTGGGCCTTCTGGGACGGTGTCCGCGCCTACGAAGCCGACAAGCACGACTGGCTGCAGGGACAGCTCGGCAACCCCACCGGCCCGGATGCGCCCAACAAGAAGCAGTACGACCCACGAGTGTGGCTGCGTGAGGCGGAGACGAGCTTCGGGGCGCGTCTCGAGCAGGCGTTCGCCGAACTCCACAACGTGGGCACGTTGGCCTGACGTCCACGAGGTCGCTGCGACCTCGCCGACGTCGAGGGCTGGTCAGGCGACGACTTCGGAGATCTGCATCACCGGCGTCGAATTGGTGAAGTTCGGGATGTCGCCCATCGCCTCCGAGGGGTCGGCCATGCCCGCCTGCAGGGCCTCCATCGAGTCGAAGAAGAGGTTGCCGACGGCGATGTAGGGGCCGTCGACCGCCTTGTCGATGCTCGTCGAGGAGGGCTTCATCGTTCGGTTCACGATCTCCATGTGTTGGCTGGCGTAGTAGTCGACATCGAACGTGATGCCGTCACCGGCGGGATACATGACGCTGACCTTGATCATCTGGTGGTTCCTTGCATGGTCGAGGTGTCGGGGCCCGTCCGGCCCCGTACGGAGCGAGCAGTCTCGCATGCCCGCGGATCCGGCGAACGAGTCAGGGTTTCAGCCGGCGCCGATCTCCCCGAGGAATGCCTCGACGTCGGAACGCTCGCGGGTTCGTTTCATCGGCGGCAGCGCCTTCACGATGTCCCACCGGTAGCGCGCTGTACCGAGACGCGGATCCATCACCGCGACCACGCCGCGATCGGTCGACGAGCGGATCAATCGGCCGCACGCCTGGGCGAGCATCATCGATGCCCTCGGGATGTCGATCTCGCTGAACGCCGCGGCCCCGAGCTGGTCTCGCCGAGCGCTCAGCAAGGGATCGTCGGGCCGGGGGAACGGAATCCGGTCGATCACCACCAGCGACAGTGTCTGTCCCGGAACGTCGACGCCCTGGAAGAGCCCTGCGGTTGCGAACAGGCACGTCTCGTCGTTGTCGGCGAATGCCTTGACCAGCGCGGTCTTGGGCATGTCGCGCTGGGTGATGATCGGCAGGTCGATCCTCGAGCGCAGCGCTTCGGCGGCCTCGTCCATCGATCGCCAACTCGTGAACAGGGCCAGGGTTCGGCCCCCAGCGGCGGTGATCAACGCCTCGAGTTCGTCGTGCACGGCCGGCCTGAACCCCTCGCTGTTCGGGTTCGGGAGGTGCATGGCGCAATAGAGCATCGAGTGGTGCTCGTAGTCGAACGGGCTGCCGACGTCGGCAACCTCGACGGTGTCGCTGTCGATACCGACCCGAGCAGCGAGGGACGACGGGATGGTTGCGCTGGTGAGGACAGCGGTTCGCTTCGACCAGACACCCTCGGACATCGTCGGCCCGACGTCGAGCGGTGCCAGCTCGAGGCGCGGCGTGTCGCGGGAACCGGAGACGAATGCGACGTAGCCCTCCCGTCCCTCGATGGCCGCATCGAGCTGCTCGATTGCCCGACCGGTCATCTTCTGCGCTCGCAGCTTGCGTTGTTTGGCGTCCTCGACGGCGGTGTCGATCGACGACACGACCTCGTTGGCGCGTCCCAATCGGAGACGGGCATCGGTCAGCACGTCGTGGATCGAGTCGGGCAGCGGCGTCGACAGCCGCTCGCCGACGTGAGCGGACAGTGCGTCGCGCAACGACTCGGCGATCTCGGCGATCGAGCCGATCAACGTGGGGTCCTCGACGATCTTGCGCACGACCCCCGACAGCGCAGTGAAGCGGCCAGGCGCTATCTCGACGCCGACCGTGTCGCTCATGATGTCCTCGAGCACGTGTGCCTCGTCGAACACCACCACGTCGTGATCGGGGAGGATGGCGCCCCCGCTGGCGACGTCGAGCCCGTAGAGGTGTGTGTTGACCACGATGACGTCGGCGATCGAGGCGCGTCGGCGAGCCTGTTCGGCGAAGCACGGGTCGCCGAGCGGGCAGCGGTCGGCGCCTGGGCACTCGTCGCTCCCGACGCTGACCGCCCGCCATGCGTTGTCGGATGGTGTCCACGAGAGCTCGGCGGCATCGCCGGTCGACGTGGTGCCTGCCCAGTCCGCGAGCTTCTTGATCTCGGCTCGGGTGGTGACGGCCATCGTGTCGAGCTCGAGCTGCCCCTGATCGCCGGCACTCATCTCTCGGAGTCGCTGCAGACAGAGGTAGTTGCTCCGGCCCTTCAGCACCGCCCAGTCGAAGTCGTGCCCGAGGTGCTCGGCGAGGAAGGGGAGATCCTTGGAGGCCAACTGGTCCTGGAGCGCTTTGGTGGCGGTGGCGACGACGACCCGGGCGTCGGCGGTGATCGCAGGGACGAGGTAGGCGAGGGTCTTGCCGGTGCCGGTGCCGGCTTGCACCACGAGGTGGCGGCCCGACGAGATCGACGCTTCGACCATCTCCGACATTCGACGTTGCCCGTCGCGTTGCTCGGCATTTGCGAGCGCTGCGGTGACCCGCGAGAGCGCGTCGGTCACGCCGGCAGGGTCGTCAGCGCTCATCGAACGAGCGCGAGGGCGGCATCGAGTTCGGACTCGTCGAAGTCGGGCCAGGTCGCGTCGGTGAAGTAGATCGCTGCGCCGGCGGCCTGCCACAGCAGGAAGTTCGACACACGCCGCTCACCGCTGGTGCGCACGAGGACGTCGACGGGGGGTAACTCGGGAAGGTACAGGTGGTCGCCGATCGACTCCACCGTGACACCGTCGGGCGTCTGGCGCGCAGCTTCGACGGCCGCGACCAACTCGGAACGCCCGCCGTAGTCGAAGGCCACCGTGAGCACCATGCCGGTGTTGTCGGCGGTGTCGGTGATCGCCTTGCGGATGGCGCGTTGCACGTAGCGGGGGGTGCGCGCCATCGGAGAATCGAACGGACGACCGATCCATTGGATGCGCACGTTCAGCTCGTTGAGTTCCGCGACCCGTCCGAAGAGCTTCTCGTGGAGGCCGAGGATGTGGCGGACCTCGGGACGCGGCCGTCGCCAGTTCTCGGTGGAGAATCCGAACACGGTGAGCCACCCGATGTCGCGCTGCACGGCGACCCGGACAAGGCGCGCCAGGTTCTCCTCGCCCTCGGTGTGCCCGTCGGTGCGGGGGAGGTCGCGCCGTGCCGCCCACCTCCCGTTGCCATCCATGATGCAGGCGACGTGCAGTGGCACCGGTCCGGCAGTGTCGGGCAATCGCCCGTTGGTCTCGGCGTCTGGGGGCACGAGGCCCCAAACTAGCGAGCCGTGGTTCACGGGCCGCGGCGTGGAAGAATGGGGCCGTGGCAACATCGCTCGCGCGAACCCGATCGGGGACGGTCCAGCGGTCGTCGGCTGAGGTCGATCCGACCCGTCAGCTGTTGCGCCACGTCATGGTCGTGGGAGGCACCCTCGGCGACTGGGAGGCCCTCGGTGACGAACGGTGGAACGAGCGGGTCGATCAGCTCGGTGCGGTGGCCGATCATGCAGGCGCATCGTTTCTGACTCTGCGAGCGTTCGAGCAGGGTGTCGATCCTGTCGACCTCGTGTGGTGGGAGCGTCGGGTGGGAGCTTGTCAGGTCATCGTCGATCCGTGCGGAGACGGACGGAAGCGATTCGCCGAGGCGATGCAACGGCTGCACGACGACGAGCCGGTCAACGAGGCCACGGTGGCCGAGGCGTTGTACGCGCCGGCCGATTGCGAGCCCGATCTGATCGTGGTGCTCGGCGCGTCGACGCGTCTGCCGCCGTCGCTCGTGTGGGAGCTGGCGTACGGTGAGCTGGTCTTCCATCCGATGGCCTGGAACGAGCTGGCTGCCGATCATCTGGTGGATGCGATCGCCGACTTCGCACAACGCGAACGGCGCTTCGGCGGGCTCGAGGAAGAGTGATGCGGGAGGCCGAGATGGCGTTGCTCCCGAGCGGTGATCGATGAAGGAGCTCTACCGCGATACCGGCGTGGTGTTGCGCACGTACAAGTTGCGCGAGTCGGACCGCATCGTCGTGTTCCACACCGCCGAGAACGGCAAGGTGCGAGCAGTGGCCAAGGGGGTCCGCAAGACGAAGTCGAAGTTCGGTGCCCGCCTCGAGCCGATGAGTCACGTCAACCTGCTGCTGTACCGGGGGCGTGAACTCGACATCGTGAACCAGGCCGAAGCGGTCGAGCCGCTCTCCCCGATGCTGTCCTCGCTCGACCGGGCGTCACAGGGGCTCGCCGCGATCGAAGCGGTCGACCAGCTCTCGCTCGAACGTGAACCGAACCTGCAGCTCTACCGGATGCTGGTGGGCGTGCTTCGTACGATCGCTACCAAACCGTCTCCGCTCAACGTGGCGGCGTTCTACTGGAAGCTGCTCGCCGGCGAAGGGATGCGGCCCGAGCTCGATCGCTGCCTTCGTTGTGGGGAGACCGAGCCGGAGACGAGCTTCGTCGCGTTCGATCTCAACGAGGGCGGCGTGCTGTGCCGAACCTGCCGATCCGGCCAGTCGATCAGTCCGGCAGCGTTGGGGATCCTCCGCGACATCCTCGGTGGACGCCTTGTCCACGCGTTGTCGCTGCCCGAGTCGCCGGCCACACACGAGGTGTCGTCGCTTGCGACGCGAGCGCTCGAGTTCCACATCGAGCGTCATCTCAAAGCCGTCGGGATGTTCGAGACCCACTGACCCGCCACGTCCAACCCCGTTTGCGTCGCGGTTCGGGAGCAATAGTGCTCCCAGAACCTCACGCAAACGGGTGATCCGGGTCGGAACGGTCGGTCCGGGGCGGAAAAACGGAGGGGGAGGGGGCGACGGGCGCATCGGTAGCCTGACCGCCCTATGCCTGCGACCGACCTGGAACAGATCGTCTCCCTCTGCAAGCGGCGAGGGTTCGTGTACCAGTCCGCCGAGATCTACGGCGGTTTCCGGTCGACGTACGACTACGGCCCGCTCGGATCGCTACTGCTGCGCAACGTGAAAGAGGCATGGGTGCGGTCGATGGTGCAGCAGCGCGACGACGTGGTCCTGATCGACGCGGCGATCCTCAGCCCACCGCAGGTGTGGCAGGCCTCGGGCCACCTCGCCAACTTCACCGATCCACTCGTCGACTGCACCGAGTGCAAACAACGGTTCCGGCTCGACAAGCTCGACGACCCCGACACGTGCCCGAACTGCGGGGCGACCGCGAGCTTCACCGAGGCCCGCGAGTTCAACCTCATGTTCAAGACCCAGGCCGGACCGGTCGAGGGCACGGGCGCCGACGCGTACCTTCGGCCCGAGACCGCGCAGGGAATGTTCACCAACTTCGGTCAGGTGCTCCAGACCAGCCGCAAGAAGCCGCCGTTCGGCATCGCGCAGGTCGGCAAGAGCTTCCGCAACGAGATCACGCCACAGAACTGGATCTTCCGCACACGCGAATTCGAGCAGATGGAACTCGAGTTCTTCGTCCCGCCCGAGACCAGTGCCGACTGGTACGAGTACTGGTGCACGGAGCGCCTCGACTGGTACGTCGAACATGGGATTCCGCCCGAGATGCTGCGCCTACGGGCCCATGGCGACGACGAGTTGTCGCACTATTCGACCGGCACCTCCGACGTCGAGTTCGCATTTCCCTGGGGCTTCGACGAGCTGGAGGGGATCGCGCAGCGGTCCGACTACGACCTCAAACAGCACGCCGAACACTCCGGCGAGCGTCTCGACTACTTCGATCCGCAGACCAACGAACGCTACGTGCCGCATGTGATCGAGCCGGCGGCTGGTGCGACCCGCACGATGGCCGCGTTCCTGCTCGCTGCATACGACGAAGACGTCGTCAACGATGAGACGCGCACGGTGCTGCGGCTCCATCCGCGCCTCGCGCCGTACAAGGTGGCAGTGCTGCCGCTGTCGAAGAAGGAGACGCTCACGCCGTTGGCCCACGAGGTCCGCAAGCTGCTCGCGGAGCGCTACATGGTCGACTACGACGAGACGCAGAACATCGGCAAGCGGTATCGCCGCCAGGACGAGATCGGTACCCCGCTGGCCGTGACCGTCGACTTCGACTCGCTCGACGACGGCGCGGTCACCGTGCGCGACCGCGACACGACCGAGCAAGTTCGCGTGCCCATCGACGACCTGCTCACCACCGTCGGCGACCGTCTGGGCTTCTGATCGTTCGTACCACTACGGTCGCCAGCCATGAGTCAAGTTGCCACGATCGCCAAGTTCACCTGCATCGACGGAAAGCGCGACGACCTGTACGCAGGCCTGGCCCCGATGATGGATCACGTCGAGTCGGAAGTCGGTACACAGCTGTACCAGCTGCTCGAGGATCCGAACGACGCCAACGTGGCCTACATGTACGAGCTGTACGCCGACGGCGACGCACTGCAGGCGCACAGCACGAGCGACGTGATGAAGCAGATCATGAACTCATTCGGCGGCATCCTCGCCGGCCGCCCCGAGCTGACGATGCTCACGCCGGTACGCGGCAAGGGTCTCTGACCCGCACCGACTGATTCGATGTCGGACACCTATCTCGATCGGATCCTCGAACGGCACCGCGCGGCTGCCTCCCTCGAGACTCGATCGATCGAGGAGCTGCTCGAGGAGGCGCGTGCGCTTCCGCCGACCCGCGGGTTCCGGGCCGCGCTCGCCCGTGGCGCCGATCTCGGCGTGATCGCCGAGATCAAACGGCGGTCGCCCTCGAAGGGGGATCTTCACGTTGGGCTCGACCCGGCGACGCTGGCCACGCGGTACGAACGCGGGGGAGCGTCGTGTCTGTCGGTGCTGACCGACGAGGAGTTCTTCGGGGGTTCGGCTGCCGACCTGCAGGCCGCTCGGGGGGCATGCTCGCTCCCGGTGATCCGCAAGGACTTCACCGTGTCCGAGTACGACGTGCTCGATGCGCGCATCATGGGAGCGGACTGCGTTCTCCTGATCGCAGCGGCTCTCGAACCGGTCGAACTCGCTGCCTTCCATCGGCTCGCTGTCGACGTCGGACTCGACGTGTTGGTCGAGATCCACGACGAGCGCGAACTCGATCATGCGCTTGCGGCCGAGGCGACGCTGATCGGGGTGAACCAGCGGGATCTGGTCACCTTCGAGGTCGACCACGAGCGTGCGATTCGCATGGCCGGGGTCATCCCCGACCACGCGGTGAAAGTCGCCGAGTCGGGGGTGCGTGGGAGCGACGACGCGCGGTCGCTCCGCGCCGCCGGCTACGACGCCGTGCTGGTGGGCGAGACCTTGGTCACCAGCGGCGACCCGTCGGCTGCGGTTGCCGACCTGATCGGTTGACCGCCGGGCAGCCGTGACGTCGGACCCTGGCGACAGCCCGGAGGCTGCGACATCATGACGCCATGAGGCCAGGTCGTGTCGTCGCGCTCGTCGTCGGCATCGTGATGCTGCTGCCCTCGCTCGGACTGCTGTTCGGCGGTCTGGCGCTGGGTGCCGGCTACCAGTTGTGGCGTGACGGCGATGGCTTCATCGACCTCGGGTCGACGCGTCTGGCCACCGAGACGGCTGCGATCGTGGCGGGAGATGCCGACTTCGACCTCGACCCTGGACCCCCTGCCTGGATCTGGAGCATGCTCGACACCGACCTCCGTGTGCGCGCCGACAGCGTGACCGGCGACGAGAGTGTCTTCATTGGAGTGGCCGACTCGAGGGACGTCGCGCGCTACCTCGACGACGTGGCCCATGACGTGTTGGTCGAGGTGGTCGGCTCGCGGAGGGTCATCTACCGCTCGATCGAAGGCGATGGCCCGGCGGCACCCCCTACCGCGCAGCCGTTCTGGGCCGTGTCCGCGTCCGGAGCGGGAGAACAGGAGTTCCGCTGGGATGTCGAGAGCGGCAACTGGTCAGCGGTGCTGATGAATGCCGATGGTTCGGAGGGCGTGATCGCCGACGTCGAGCTCGGCGTGCGGTCCGGCGCCGTGTTGCCGATCGTGGTCGTCATGCTCGCCATCGGCGTCTTGATGACGGCGGGCTCGGTGGCGCTGATCGTCTTCGGGGCTGCAGGAGCCCGTGATCGCTCGGCCGCAGAGGCGGTGACCTCGCCGGTCGTCCACGATCCCGGCGACATCGAACACACCTAACTCGGTGTGTTGAGCATGTCCCAGCGTGCCAGACCGTCCTCGATGCGCTGGTTGAGCGTCTCGAGCACCGTCACCCGTGCCCACTTCTTGTTCTCGCCGGAGATGATGTCCCACGGGGCCAGCTGGTGGTCGGTGCGTTCGAACATGTCTTCGGCAGCTTCGATGTACTGCTCCCACTTGTCGCGGTTGCGCCAGTCCTCGTCGTTGAGCTTCCAGCTCCGCAGGGGGTCGTCCGCTCGGCTCTCGAAGCGCCGGAGCTGCTCGTCGGCGCTCACGTGCAAGTAGAACTTCACCAGGATCACCCCTTCGAGCACGAGACTGCGTTCGAACTCGACGATCTCGTTGTAGGCCCGTGTCCACTGCTCGATCGTTGCGAACTTCTCCACCCGCTCGACGAGCAGACGGCCGTACCAGCTGCGATCGAAGATGCACATGCCCCCGAGCCCTGGCACCTTCGACCAGAAGCGCCACAGGAAGTGATGTCGCTTTTCTCGAGTGGAGGGTTTCGCATAGCTGTAGACGCTGAAGTGGCGAGGATCGAGCCGTTCGACGATGCGGCGGATCGCTCCGCCCTTGCCGCCGGCGTCGGCCCCCTCCATCACGACGAGGAGACCGGGGCCGGTGTCGCGGTCGCCGATCTGGCCGCCGAGGGTCAACCGGAGTTCGGTGAACCTCTGCTGCGCCGCTGCCAGACGCTTCTCGTACTCGTCCCCGCCGAGCTTTACCGTCAGATCGATGTCGTCGAGTCGTCCCATGCGACCACGACGTTAGGCGCGTCGCGTCATTGGCAATGAATCTCTCACCCGAGCCTCCGGGCCGGTACCGTGAGGATCCGCATGTTTGTGAAGATCTGTGGGATCACCAACGAAGACGACGCATTGCTCTCGGTCGCCATGGGAGCGGACGCGGTCGGTTTCGTCTTCGCCCCGTCGACTCGCCAGATCGCTCCGCAGCTCGCCTACGACATCACGCGGCGGCTCCCCCCGGAGATCCTGACCGTCGGCGTGTTCCGCAACGAGCATCCGTCGCGGGTGATCGAACTCGCCCACAAGTCTGGGGTCAAGGCCGTCCAGCTACACGGCCGCGAATCGGCCGCCCAGACGATCGAGATCGCGAAGCAGATTCGCTGGGTGATCAAGGCGTTCGGTTCCGACGACGAGAATCTGCCCCGTGCCGATCAATACGGCACCGACATGATCCTGCTCGACGCTCCCAGTCCGGGATCGGGCAAGGTGTTCGACTGGTCGCTCGCCGGCGATGCGCCCGACTCGGTCAAGTTGATCGTCGCTGGTGGTCTCACTCCCGAGAACGTCGGGGCCGCGGTGCACGAGGTGCAGCCCTGGGGCGTCGACGTGTCGTCGGGGGTCGAGAAGTCGCCGGGGAAGAAGGACGCGCTGGCCGTGAAACACTTCATCGAGAATGCCCGCGCCGAGGCCGTCACGCCGTATCTGGGCCACGACGATCTCCCGTACGACTGGGACGTCGAATGACCATCACCGAACCCGTCGATTCGTCGCCCGACAACACGCTCACGGCGCCTCCGGACGACACGGGTCGTTTCGGCGAATTCGGGGGCCGATTCGTGCCGGAGACGTTGGTGCCGGCCTGCCAGCAGCTCGAGGCCGCGTTCGAGGATGCGTGGGCGGATCCTCGATTTCGGGCCGAACTGTCGAGGGTGCACAACGAGTACTCGGGCCGGCCGTCGATCCTCACCGAGTGTCACAACCTCGGTCGGCAACTGGGCATCCGGCTGATCCTCAAGCGCGAGGACCTCAACCACACCGGATCGCACAAGATCAACAATGTCGTCGGCCAGACCCTCTTGGCGAAGCGGATGGGCAAGCAGCGCATCGTGGCCGACACCGGCGCCGGCCAGCACGGGGTGGCGAGCGCCACCGCCGCTGCCTTGATGGGGCTCGAGTGCACGGTGTTCATGGGCGCTGTCGACGTCGAGCGCCAGGCGCTCAACGTGTTCCGGATGAAGCTGCTGGGTGCCGAGGTGCACGCAGTCGAGTCCGGGAGTCGCACGCTCAAAGACGCTGTCAACGAAGCGATGCGGCACTGGGTGGCCAACGTCGGCGACACCCACTTCTGTCTCGGATCTGTCGTCGGCCCACACCCGTACCCGTACATGGTGCGCCAGTTCCAGTCGATCATCGGCCAGGAAGCGCACACCCAGATCTCCGAGATGACCGGCGGCATGCCCGACGTCGTCGTCGCGTGCGTCGGTGGGGGTTCGAACGCGATGGGAATCTTCAGCGGATTCGTCGACGAGCCGACGACACGGCTGGTCGGCGTCGAGCCCGCCGGCGGGGCGGCGATCGGTCGTGGCGTTCCCGGCGTTGTCCACGGCATGCGCAGCAACCTGATGCAGGACGAGGTGGGCCAGGTCGAGGAGGCGGTCTCGATCTCAGCAGGTCTCGACTACCCCGGTGTCGGGCCCGAACACTCGTATCTCGCATCGATCGGCCGAGCGGAGTACCCCTCGGTCACCGACGCCGAGGTGATCGAGGGATTCCAGCTCCTCTCGCAGACCGAAGGGATCATCCCAGCGCTCGAATGTGCCCACGCCGTCGCCTGGATCAGCCGCGAGGCGCCGCGCATGCAGGGTCAGACCGTGTTGATGAACCTGTCGGGCCGTGGCGACAAGGACGTCTCGCAGATGATGGACATCATCGGCGATCGGTTGTGATGGTGGTCACGGTTCCGACAGCACCTGCAACCCCCGGTCGCCTCGAGTCGGAGTTCCGCAAGAAACGTGATGCCGGTCGCAAGCTGCTGGTGCCGTACATCACCGGCGGCTACCCGGGTTGGCAGGACGCGATCCGTGCCGCAGCAGCGAACGGTGCCGATGCGATCGAGATCGGGATCCCGTTCTCCGATCCGGTGATGGACGGCCCGGTCATCCAGCAGGCATCGCAGTCTGCGCTCGAGTCGGGGATCACACCGGCGGCGATCCTCGAGGAGGTGCCGGCACTCGACGTCGACATCCCGCTCGCGGTGATGACGTACTACAACCTCGTGCATCACCCGGGGCCCACCCGGTTCGCTGAGGAACTGCGCCGGGCGGGAATCTGCGCGGCGATCCTGCCTGACCTGCCCCTGGAGGAGTCGGGCCCGTGGTGCGCGGCGGCCGATGCTGCAGGTATCGAGACGATCATGCTCGCAGCTCCGACGGCCCCTGACGACCGGCTGCCCCTGGTTGCTGCGCGGTCGCGCGGGTTCCTGTACTCGGTGGGCCTGCTCGGTGTCACCGGCGAGCGCGACTCGCTGGCCGGCACGGCCACGGCGCTGGCGGCGCGTCTGAAGGCGATCACCGACACGCCGGTGCTGGTCGGCGTCGGTGTGTCGAACGCCGACCAGGCGTACGAGGCGACCCGTGTGGCCGATGGCGTGATCCAGGGTGCCAGTGTCGTGCGCCGCTTGATGCAGTCGGGTCCCGATGCGGTCGGCGCGTACGTCGCCGAGGTCCGGTCCGCCATCGACGCTCCCTGATCAGCAGCGCCGCCCTGCCCCACCCTCGACCACCGTTGTGAGCGGTGAGCGGCTCTGAACCACTCACCGCTCACAGCTCGCATGGGATTCGGATGGCTGTGAGCGATGCACGGTCAGGGGCCGCTCACCGCTCACAGCGTGCGCAGTCGAAGGTGGGTCAGTCGAAGGTGGGGCCGTCGAAGCGGTTGCGGGTCGCGAACGTGTCGACCGGGTTGCGCGTCAGTTTCGTCGGTTGGTGCTCCGGTACGCCGAGGAAGATCGTGGCGGCCAGTGCGTGGTGTTCCGGGAGGCCGAGGGGCGGCGCCGCGGCCGGTTCCGCGCGGCTGAGGAAGGTGGTCATCACTCCGCCGAGGCCGTGGGCTCGCGCGGACAGCAGGATGCTCCAGCAGAACGGGTAGATCGACGCGCCGCCGGTGATCGGCGGCCGACCGAGTTCACCGTCCATCATCGCGATGTTCCCGAGGTCGGCGGCCACCGCGAGCACCACGGGCACACGATCGATCCCCGAGAGCAGGTCGTTGTGCTTGCCGGTCGTGACCACCTCCGGTCGGGCATAGTCGACGACGTTGAACGGCGTGCCGCCGACCATCGCAGTCTCG
>Ga0316197_10000698_pt1 | contig 23505 bp, 23 predicted proteins | sample OudBiesiAoxic_MG_FD_204939 | JGI IMG/M metagenome (GOLD analysis project Ga0316197, IMG submission 204939) | Coastal sediment microbial communities from Oude Bieten Haven, Netherlands - site A oxic | ecosystem: Environmental > Aquatic > Marine > Coastal > Sediment | place: Netherlands... | reverse complement strand
CTTCCTCAAAAATTATACGAGGAAGTTTTCCTATTTTGTATTCATCAATAAATTTCTTTTTAAACTCAAAAGTATATGTAATAGCTTTGTTTGAAACTTTAGAAATATTTTTATTTTTAGATAATTTAGCAACTTCTGTATCTGAGAATAATTTTTTAGACATTTAATTCACTCCTTTAAACTCTTATTAAAAAATTGTATCAAAAAAACCATGAAACTAACACTCTTTTTCAAGTGTCCAGTTTCATGGTTACAGTTTATTAGGAACTCCTTTTTTCTTACTTTTATTTATTTTATATTCTCAAATTTAATAATTTCGTCAAAATGAGATTTACTACCTTTTTCCTTTATGATATTTTCATTGTTTACAGTGGAATAATATTTTTGCTGAGTGAATTTATTCATAATTTCTATAAACTCAGGAAGATCTTTTTTTGTTGTAGATAAAACTTCAGATTTTTCTTTTTCCATATCTTCTAAACTTATATTATATAAATAGTGGGTATATGATAGGTTTAGAAGGGTATCAGGAGTATAAGCCTGATAATATTTAGCCATACTTTTTAGGATAAACCCATTAAACTTTTCTTGTTTTATATTCAGTTCACTCGTTAAATATTTTGGTATCTCCTTATAGGTATCGATAGTTTTATCTATTTCTCCATCTCTATAAGATGAAGCTACGATATCTTTATTTAATGTGATATAGAACCAGGCACCGTAAGCACCATTTTGTACTCGAATCTTATTATTTAAGTATTCATTGATCATGCTAGACATAATTTTATATTTTCCATTATATTCATATCCCATATCGACTAAGTTATTTCCCCAAGAAGTAGATCCATTTTGAGCAGGAACTGTAATGGATAAGTTGGATTTTTCTAATTTCCCGTAATTTTTTTTAGAAATAGGTCTATCTTTGATCTTACTTAATAGAGGTATAATATCATTTTTAAAGTTATGATAGTTACCTCTATTAGCGTAGAAGACAAGTAAATTATGTTTATTAAATATTTTTTCTCTAATATTTTTCATGTCTTTTTGTAATTGTATGAAATTTTCATCATAATTTTCTAAAATCTTATTTAACTTAGTTAGCATAGGAGGATAGATATAGTAACCTCTTCCACCAAAATTGACTTCCTCATCTAAATAATAGTTATAGTTTGGGTTGATCATAGACATAGCTTTGATTACCGATACCCTATTGATAACATTAGCATCTGAAGAACTAGTTAAGATGGAATCCCGAAAACTTTCCAACCTTTTTTTAATTTCTAATTTATTATCAAAATTTCCCTCTAAAAATAAATTATCTAGTGTATTGTATACTTTTGTATTATCTTCTTGAAGGTACTCAAAATTTATTACAAATCTTCTAGAAATCCTGTCTTTATCTAAAAGAACTGTTCTATTTTTTAAATTAAGTTTGAAAAAATATTTAGTTAAATTAGTAGAGATCTCCTCAAAGGAAAAATCTTTAGTACTACTAGTTGTCATCAGATGTGAGAATAATTCTGAATCTAATTTTTCAGATTGATTAAATCCACTAGTATCAAATTTTAAGGAAACTAAGTTGATATCATAAGTATTGATATCGTTGTCGATAAATGTGATACCGCCTATAGATTCCTCATCTCTTTTTACAAGAGGAATTTGAGAATTAGAAAGATCACTTAATTTAACACTAGGGATAGAATCTATAATTTTTTTATCTACAGGTTCCTTTGACCAAGCATTGAATTTTTTTATCTCGTTATTTAAAATTTCTACTTCTTTATTATTTAGATTTTTTTCAAATTTATCTAATTTGTTTTTTTCTAAAACTTCATTTTTAGCTAAAAGATCTTCATCTGGAGTAAAGAAAATTTCTAGTTTATTGTTATTATTTACAAAATATTTAGTTATTAGTTTTTTTATTTTTTCAGGGTTTTGAGCAAGATCATCGAGTATTTTTATCTTATCCTCTGATATAAATAAATACGGTTTGTCATAGTAAAAATAACTTGTAGCTATACTTGTTGTTAGATCTGAGGCTCTTTCTTTAGAATATTGAGATTTAGCAAGTTGTTTTTTATAATCTCTCAAGGCGAGATCAATTATCTCAGGATCTATTCCAATTTTAGCAATCTCTTTCATCTTAGCATCCATCAATTTTCTGAATTTGTTCACTTCTTCTTTTTTTGCACCTTGAATGAGGTAGTATCCCCTAGGTTGGATAGTGCTATCATTATATAAACCAAAACTACCACTAAATTTTTCATCTACAAATAATTTTTTTAGTGGAGATATCTCGTAGTCAGCCAAGAGAGATGTTATAAATACAAGCTCTGGTAGGGGAGTTTTTGGTTCCATAAGGGTTCCATAGATATAGATATTTGGTGACCCTTTAGGAGCTGGATAACTTTCGTTATGAAACTCATCTTTTAATTGTGTATTTTGAGTCTCTATGGTAGCTATCTGTGTTTTTTCATATGAGCTATAATATTCATCGAGTGTAGCTAGTGTTTTTTTTATATTTTGTTTCCCTGCTAAGACCACAATGGAATTAGAAGGAGTATAGTATTTTTCGTGAGTTTTTCTAAGATGATCTAGATTTAAATTTGGGATATTACTAGGTAATCCTCCAGAAGAAAATCTATAGTTAGCCATTTTATCTGGATACATAAGTCTATTCATCCTAAAAGATAGATTTCTATAAGGATTTGAAAAAGCTCCCTTCATCTCGTTGTAGACTATCCCATTTATTATTAGTTCATTGTTATTTGGATTTCTATCATATCTCCAACCCTCTCTTTTTAAAGTGTTTTCATCTTCTAACACTAGTGGATTGAAAACTGCATCTAAATATATATCGAGTAAATTGTCAAAAGATCTTGGTTCTACTGCTGAAAATGGATAAACGGTATAGTCTTGTCCAGTCATGGCATTTAAAAATGATGGAATATTTTTTGTATCTAGTTCATAGAATAAATTTTTGTCTGGATATTTTTTTGAACCTTGTAAAACAGCATGTTCGAAGACGTGGTTAACACCACTGTCATCGACTACAGGAGTTTTAAATGCAATACCAAAAACTTTTTCAGGAGATTGGTCGTCTAAATAAATAACACGAGCACCTGTTTTTATATGTTCATAGGTATAACTTTTAGCTCCTAGATTTTTAATTTCTCTAGTTTCAATAAGTTTAAATGTTTCTTTTTCTTTTTTCTTTTCATTCTTACCACAAGAGATAAGGAAAGAAAGGGTCATAAGTATCATGAGTAATTTCATAGTGCCTCCATTTATATATTTTAAAGAATACTAGAAGTTTACACCATATTGAATGTAATAACAAATTTTTGGATAGGATATAGATAAATAAGGTATAATGAAGTTAAGATTAAGTTTAATAATAATAGTTATAAGGAGGTAAAAGATGATAAGGATGATATTACTGATGGTAGGAGCATTAATTTTTACCTCTTGTTATAGAGTTGATAAAAAAAGTTATAAAGCAACAGGATATAATGAAAGAATTAAATTTATAATACTTCATTATACAGCGATTGACACAGAAAGATCAATTAGAGCATTGACTCAGGGAGATGTAAGTGCTCATTATTTGGTGACGGATAAAAAATGGGATTCTATATATCAATTAGTTCCTCTAGAAAAAAGAGCTTGGCATGCAGGTATAAGTGAATTTGCAGGAAGAACCAATTTAAATGATAGTTCTATAGGAATAGAGATAGTTAACCAAGGATATAAAGAAACAGTTGTAGATTTAGATCCAGAAAATGAAATTAAGAATATAGCTAACAGAGAATTTTATCCCTATAAAGATTATCAAATAAAAAAAATAGGAAGACTTCTTCAAGATTTAGTTGAAGAATATAAAATAATGCCTAAAAATATTTTAGGTCATTCAGATATATCACCTACAAGAAAACAAGATCCAGGGCCCATGTTCCCATGGGAAGAGCTATATAAGAAATATGGTATAGGAGCATGGTATGAGATGAATGATTTTCAAAAATTCTATGATGAAGACCTGTATGAAAAATATAGTGATGCAGATATTCAGATGGAACTTAGAAGGTATGGATATGGAATTAGAATAAGTGGAGAAAAGGATGGGGAAACTATAAAGGTTATAGGATCTTTCCAAGCTCATTTTAGACCGACCAAGGTAACCGGTGAGATGGATTTGGAGACCTTTGCAATTTTAAAGGCACTCAATGAAAAGTATAATTAGGTTTTAATATCAATTATCATTAATATTGTTAGTTTTTAAGGTTTTTATTCATAGAAAAAAAATGATAAATATGGTAAAATATTTAGATATTATAAGGAATTTAGAGGAGGATTAAGGGCTGAAATGGGAATTAATAAATTGATAGTAAATGGTATATTTTATGCATTACTTACAACTTTTTTTATTTTTTTATGGTTAAAAGAAAAAAAAGTAGTGGGATGGATAAGAGTTTATAGAAATAGATTTTCAGGATTTATAATAAGAAAATTAAATATAAGATCTAAAGGTTTAAAAACAGGAATAAAGAAAACTGTTAATTTTACAGAAGCTATAGGGTCAGCACTAATATTGGTGCTTATAATACAAAAATTTTACTTAGGAAACTTTTTAGTGCCAACAGGATCTATGATTCCAACTATTGTTCCAAAGGATAGATTGTTTGGAAATATGGTTATCTATAAGTTTGTTAAGCCTTCAAGGGAAGATATAATTGTATTCAAAGAACCTGTAGAAAATAAGGTGCTGTATACAAAAAGACTTATGGGATTACCAGGTGAAACTGTAGAGATCGATGGAGAAAAATTGGTGATTGATGGAAATAAGATAACTGAGAGAAGGTATTCTAACTTAGGAGAGTTAGGATATAATCAGTGGATAGTTCCTAAAAAAGGAGATAAATTGACTATAATTCCTATGGAGAACTATAGTGAAGAGTTTAAACAGCAAAATGTAGATATAGCTAAAGTACAAAAATATTTACTGGATAAACCTGGGGCACTCAGTCAGGTATTGCCTGATGTAAATTTTTATATAAATGGTAAAAAAACAGGAATGATATTAGATTATATTCATGATAAAGAGGTATTAGAAAAATTGTTGTCCGGTGAAACTTTAGAAACAGTTATATCTGAAGACTACTACTTGGCATTGGGAGATAATACTGATGGAAGTTATGATGGTAGGATGTGGGGATTTGTTGCACTACACAGGATTGAAGGGAAAGCTTTTATAAGATTCTGGCCGCTGAATAGGATTGGGTTATTAAAGTAGATTTAGGAGAAAATAAAAATGATAGAGATAAGAGAGATAGAAGATAACGAATTAATGGATCTTTTTGATATAGAGCAGATTTCTTTTATGAATAGTTATAGGATCTCAACTCTAGCTCATATGTATGGTAGTTTATCTTATAAATTTCTTGGGATTTTTAATAGAAATAGGATGGCAGGTTATATAATATTACTCGATAGTATAGATATATACGAAGTGATAAAGGTAGCTATCTCTCCCAACTATAGAAAAAAGGGAATGGGTAGAAAACTCCTTGGCTTTGTCTTGGATGATTTAAATAAAAATTTAATCTTAGAGGTTAGAGTTTCTAATAAGGTAGCAATAAGTCTATATGAAAGTCTAGGATTTAAAAAAATTAATATCCGAAAGGGATATTATGCAGATACAGGGGAAGATGGTATAGTTTATTTGTTTTCTAAATAAATAAAAATTTGGATTAGAGGTGAAGTTGTGGAATATAAATTTATAGAAGATAAAGATATAATAGAGTTTACAGAAAAGTATTTGCACCTTTCGTATTCTACTGAAAAAGAGGTAGGAGAGTTTTTTAAGGAATTAAAAAATGTAAAGGGTATAAATTTTTTAGAATTTATAGATAGGATGAGTATAGAATTAAAAAATAATAGAAAGCATGACACAGTGAAATTTTTAAAAATCATAAGGGAATATAGGAATCCTATTATGAGTATGGCTATGAATAAGGTTAAGTCTTTGTCTAATTCTATAAAAAGTAAGGAGTTAACAGTTGAAATTCCTAAAAATTTAGAGGGAGATACACTAACTTTAACATGGCAAATAAAATCTGAAGAAGATGTAGAAAAAATGATTAAACATTTAGAAAAAAAGAAAGAGGATATAAAAAAATTGATAACTACCATAAAATGTGGTGGATAAAATATATTAGGAGTTGAAGATAAGAATGATGAATGTGTATTCCAACCCGTTAGTAGAGAGATATGGATCTAAAGAGATGTTAGCAAACTTTTCACCCAAAAAGAAATTTTCAAGTTGGAGAAGGCTTTGGATTGCTTTGGCAGAATCAGAAAAAGAACTAGGACTTAATATAACAGATGAACAAATAGAAGAGATGAAGCAATATGTAGATGATATTAACTATGATATTGCAGCTAAGAGAGAATTAGAGGTAAGACATGATGTAATGGCTCATGTACATGCATTTGGAATACAGGCTCCAAAAGCTGCCCCAATCATTCATTTAGGAGCTACTTCTGCTTATGTAGGAGATAATACAGATTTGATTCAAATAAAAGATGGATATGAGATATTAAAGAAAAAATTTATAAATATATTTAAAAATATGTCTGATTTTGCAATGGAATATAAAGATCTTCCTACCCTTGGATTTACACATTTCCAAGCTGCTCAACTTACTACAGTAGGAAAAAGAACTACATTGTGGTTACAAAGTTTAGCATTAGATTTTGAAGAATTAGAATTTAGGATGGAAAATATGAGATTTAGAGGAGTAAAGGGAACAACTGGAACTCAAGCTAGTTTTGAAGAACTATTTAATGGTGACTATGATAAAGTAAAACAACTTGATATTATGGTTTCTAAAAAATTAGGTTTTGAGAAAAGGTTTATGGTGACAGGTCAAACTTATGATAGAAAAGTGGATTCAGAGACATTAAATTTATTATCAAATATAGCTCAAACAGCTCATAAATTGACTAATGATATTAGGTTGTTACAACATCTAAAGGAGATTGAAGAACCATTTGAAAAGAAACAAATTGGATCTTCAGCTATGGCATATAAAAGAAATCCAATGAGAAGTGAGAGAGTCTCGTCATTGGCTAAATTTGTAATAGCTATGCAACAAAGTACAGCTATTACAGCAGCTACTCAGTGGTTTGAAAGAACATTAGATGACTCAGCAAACAAAAGATTGTCTGTTCCACAAGCATTTTTAGCAGTAGATTCAATATTAGTAATTATTCAAAATATTTTTGATGGGATGGTAGTATATCCAAAGATGATAGAGAAGAGGATAATGTCTGAATTACCATTTATGGCAACTGAATATATCATCATGGAAGGTGTAAAAAATGGTGGAGATAGGCAGGAACTACATGAAAGAATAAGGGAACATTCTATGGAAGCGGGAAAACAAGTTAAGATAGAGGGAAAAGATAATGATCTAATTGAAAGAATCCTAGCCGATGAATACTTTAATATAGATAAGGAAAAATTAATTAAGATCTTAGAACCTAAAAATTTTATTGGATTTGCTCCTCAACAAACAGTGGAATTTATAGAGGAAGAGATCAACCCAATCATAAAAAAATATGAATACTTACTTGGGATGGAAGCTAGTCTAAGAGTATAGCTATGAAAATAAATAAAAAAAATGAAAATAAAAAGAGAGAGCTTTATTTAGTAGCCTTTGTGCTGCTAGCTCTCTATTTTTCATTGTTTGAAGCTATAATTCCAAAACCCTTTCCATGGATGAAATTGGGGTTAGCTAATTTAGCTACAATAATAGTTTTAGTTAAATTTGGTAAAAAAATGGCCTTTGAAGTTTTGTTTTTAAGGATATTTATTCAAGGAATGATGATTGGGACCCTTTTCACACCGGGATTTTTTATAAGTTTGATATCTGGTGTTATAAGTACTGGGACCATGTGTATTTTATATGATTTAAAAAAACATCTAAGTCTTGTGGCTATAAGTATTTTTTCAGCTCTTACTCATAATATAGTACAACTAATAGTGGTATATTTTCTTTTGTTTAGAAATACTGATATTATGGGTAGGTCTATGCTTATATTTGTCATTATATTTTTAGGGATAGGGGTTGCTTCAGGTGGAGTAATAGGTGTTATAGCTAGTCGTTTAAAGTTGAGAGAAGGAGATAAAAAATAGAATTGCGAGAGATTATTCATAGAAAGTTATCAGTTAAGATAAAAATGGTTAAAATATAGGAGGATATAAGATGCCAAAAAGAAAATATTTTGGAACAGATGGGATAAGAGGAGAAGCTAATAGGGAATTAACAGTAGATATAGCAATGAGATTAGGATATGCACTGGCTTATTATTTAAAGAAAAAAAATCCAGATAAAAAAAAGATAGATGTAGTTATTGGAAGTGATACCAGAATATCTGGATATATGTTAAGGTCTGCTTTAATGGCAGGACTATCATCTATGGGTGTTCATATTACTTATGTTGGAGTGCTTCCAACTCCAGGTGTAGCATACCTTACTCAAATAAAATCAGCTGATGCAGGAATAATGATATCTGCTTCCCACAATCCAGCTAAGGATAATGGGATAAAGATATTTAGAAATAACGGAACAAAGTTACCAGATGAAATTGAGCTAGAGTTAGAAGGATTGATGGATGATTATGAAAAAATTTCAAAGGAATGTGTAGCAGGAGATAAGGTAGGAAAGGTACTCATGGAAGATGATGATTTTTTCTTATATAGAGACTTTCTATTATCCACTGTAAAAGGAGATTTTTCAGGGATGAAAATAATCTTAGATTCAGCCAATGGAGCAGCATTTGAATTAGCTAGATCAGTCTTTTCAAGATTGGGAGCAGAGATAGTATCAATAAATGACTTGCCTAATGGGACCAATATAAATGTAAACTGTGGGTCTACCCATCCAGAAATTTTAGCAAAAGTTGTAGTTGGATATAGTGCAGATCTAGGTCTAGCTTATGATGGAGATGCGGATAGATTAATGGCAGTGGATAAATTTGGAAATATAATAGATGGGGATAAGATCATATCTATATTGGCTTTAAATTTAAAAGAAAAAGATGAGTTAAATAATAATAAAGTAGTGACCACTGTCATGAGTAATATGGGGTTTGAAAAATACCTAGAAAATAAAGGAATTACTTTGGTAAGAGCCAATGTAGGAGATAGGTATGTGATTGCTAAGATGAAGGAACAGGGTCTCAATCTTGGTGGGGAACAATCTGGTCATATAATAATGTCTGACTATAATACTACAGGAGATGGAGTTTTAGTATCTTTAAAATTAGTAGAAGCACTACGTGATTGTGGTAAATCTATCGATGAATTAGTTTCAGGTATAGTTGACTGGCCTCAAATTTTAATTAATGTAACAGTAGAGAATTGTAAGAAAAATACTTGGAATGAGAATCGTGCAATAAAAGAAATTATAAAAGCGAAGGAAAAAGAGATGGATGGTTTAGGGAGAGTATTAGTTAGAACTTCTGGAACTGAACCTTTAGTTAGAGTAATGGTAGAGGGAAAAGACAAAATACAGGTAGATTTAATAGCAACTGAAATAGCAGAAGTAGTAAAAAAAGAATTAGGGTAATCAAATTAAAAGAGGTTCTTTATAGAGTCTCTTTTTAACTAAAATTTTTTAAAATATAAAAATATGAGGATGATGAGTATGTATAAAAATTTTTCTAAAGTATATGATATAATGATGGAATATGCAGATTATGATGGATGGGAAAATATAATTGAAGAAAAGATAGAAAGATATGGTAATTCTCCTAAAACTATTTTAGATTTGGGATGTGGAACTGGAGAAGTACTTCTTAGATTAATTTCTAATTATGAGATGACAGGTGTTGATTTATCTAAAGAGATGATTGAAATAGCTAGCAGAAAAGTAGACGAAGTTTCATTTTATATACAAGATATGAGAAATTTAAAATTAGATAAAAAACATGATGTTATTATCTCTCTTTTTGATACAGTAAATCATTTGATATCCTTAGAAGGGTTGAAAAAAACTTTTATTAGTGTATGGGGAAACTTAAATGAAAATGGATTGTATATCTTTGACATAGTTACAAGGGAACTCATAGAAGAGATGTTTCCAGGAGGAAACTTTATAGACGATAGGGGAGATATAGTTATTATTTGGGAACATGAGGAAGATATAGAAGAAGGTATAGACTATATAGATACAACTTTTTTTGTGAAACAGAAAAATGGTATGTTTAAAAAAATAACAGAAGAATATATAAAAAAAATATTTACTATAGAGGAGATAATAAATACTGCTAAAGAAGTAGGGCTTCAAGTAGTAGAAGTTGAAGAAAACTCTGAATTAGCAGGGGAAAGAATATTTTTTACACTTAAAAAACAATAAAAATTCTGTAAGTCTCTTTTTGGCTCTCGGAATCTTTTAATCTAAAAGATTCGTGTAGACTATTAGCAAAATAAATATTTTTCACTTTTTAAGGAGGGAAATATAAAGAGATGATCAAAAGGAGAAAAAATGAAAAAAAACAATAAAAATATAATGATAATATCATATGTTATGTTCGCATATATGGGAATAGCTTTTTTATCTCAGGGATCTTTAAAACTAGAGATGGCAAGCAGCTTTAAAATAACTACATCAAAATTACAGTACTTATTTACGGTGTTTGCAACAGCAAGTATGATTACAGTAATAGCTAATAAAATTTTTTTAGAAAGAGTTCCATTGAAATTAGAAGTTATCTTATCTAGTATATTTATATTAGTAGGAACATTTTTTATGGTTCTTACAAAAAATATAAATATATTTATGGTGGGGTTAATATTATCAGGATTAGGAATAGGAATATATATATCTTTGGGAAATTATTTGATTATGAATACTTTTACTAAAGATAGAAATAGAAAACTTAATTTTTTACATTTTTCATATTCCATAAGTGCAGTTGTAACTCCTGTGATAGCAGCGGCATTAATTGGGATCAATCTGAGTTGGAATATGGTATATATGATCCTTCTAATTTTAGTAGTTATAATAATTTTTTTAGCTCTAAAGATAGATTTTAAAAATATAAATCATGAGAGAGATGAAAAGACTGGAACACAGTTAGTTAGATGGGATTTTAAGGTTTATTTATCGGCATCTATGCTTTTTTTATATGTTTTTACAGAGATGATTTTTTCATATTGGATAGTTGAATATATGGTGAAAAAGGGAGCATATGGAGGGGAAGCGAAAATTTCACTTTCTATATTTTGGTTATTTATAGCAGGGGGAAGGTTAATTGCAGGTAAGATAGGTCATAAATTTAAAGTGATTAATATAGTTTTGACTTTATTAACTATAGTTTCGGTATCTTATCTTATTTTGATGTTAATTCAAGGGGTTTGGATAACCTATATTTTTGTAGCTTTTTTGGGGCTTGGTTTTTCAAGTTTATACCCATCTATAATAGCTTTAGGTACCGAGGGAAGAAAAAGTATAAGCCCTAGTTTAATGACTTTTATAATGACTGCCGGTTCCTTAGGGGGGATAATATACTCTCCCTTCTCAGGATGGATAAATAGTAATTTTAGTGTAATAACAACTATGGGAATAGGATTGATGACTTCTATATTAATGCTATCTATATCATTTTTTTTAAAATTAAAAAAATAGTTATTAGATATTTAGAATAAATGTTCTAAAATTTTTTTAAGTATTTAAATAAAAAAATATTCAATTTTTTGATATTTATGATATACTATTTTAGTGAAATTAATAACTTTTTAAATGTATAAAGTTTTTGGTGTTTTAAAAAAGTTGAAAAATGGTGAAAAAAGTATTTATTTAATGAAAAATTAACTTTTCAAATAGAAAAACAAGAATAATATACTATTATATCGAGAGTGATTTAAATATATATACTCCTTGACATAACCGGCTAGCAGATAGTAAAGTATTTATATAAAAACCTAACTGGGAGGTTATAGTATGGGAAATAAAAATGATATATTTTATTATTTATCTTTGCTTACTCAATTAGGGTTAACTATAATATTTAGTATTTTGACTTGTATTTTTATCTATAAAATAATTGCAAAATTTATAGGTGAAAATATATTTTTGTTTATTTGTTTTATAATATTAGGTGTTGTAGGAGGATTTTATAATGCTTATCGTCTTATAATGAAAAAAAAATAACTTCTATAATAGTGATTTAAAATTTTAGAAAAGTTGAACTTAAAAAATAATATAGTAAATTTATATGATATAAATAAATAAAAAATGAGGTAAAATAATGGGGAAAGAATTGAAAATACTCATAAGAAATAGTGTGATAACATCGATATTAATATTTATATATGGGATCGTAAGTTGGGATAAATTAGTATTACTAGCTATATTTGGTGGGTCTTTAGTTTCACTTTTAACTCTATATATGACTATAAGAGATGCAGAAATTTCTGTACACAGTTCAAATGCAAATAAATTAACGATATTAGGATATACTAAAAGATATTTTGTGTATGGTGTATTTTTATATATAATGGCTAAATTTTTAGGATTTAGTGGTATTGTAATGGGAGGAATGGGACTTTTAAATGTTAAGTTCAACATATTATTATTTGGTGTTAATGGATTTATAAATAAATTGAAACACAGATTAAAAAATTAACTTCATGAAAGGAGGGTAGTTTTACTATGAGTAAGAAACCAATGAGTTTTAAAGTCTTTGCAGGGGTAGCGATAGTGGTAGCAGTAGTTATAAACTTTGTATTAAAAGTTGCTGTGAAAGCTGGAGCTGTAAGCGTTATCACGCCACCACTAGTTGAAGGACCGAAGGTAGTATTTTTTATACCGACTCCTCATAATTTTTCGTTCGCTATGGAAATGGCAAATGGAGGATATGGGATTCCAGTAACAATCACAGTTGTAACAACATGGGCTTTGATAGCTTTATTTTTCCTATTTTTCAATTGGGGATTAAAAAATCTTGAGATGATACCAGGGAAAAAACAAGCATTTTTCGAAACATTATATGATGTATATGATAGTTTAGTAACACAAATGTTTGGTAAAAGAGGAAAGGAATTTGTAGTTTATATATCAGCTTTAATAAGTTTTATAGCTATATCTAACATTACATCATTTTTTCCAATTCCAGGATTTAGTACAGCAAATGGACAATTTGTAATTTCACCATTACTTAGATCTCCATCGGCCGACATCAACACAACGTTAGGATTAGCACTTATCACAACATTTATGTTTATATATGTTGCTATTAAAGAAAATGGTATAAAAGGATATGTAGGAGGATTATGTGATCCAACACCAGTTATGTTACCGATGAATATAATCGGAGAATTAGCTAAACCAACTAATATATCTATGCGTTTGTTTGGAAATGCATTTGCAGGAATGGTTATCATGGGACTGTTATATATGGCAGCACCAGCAGTATTACCAGCACCATTACATCTATACTTTGACCTATTTCAAGGTCTAGTACAAAGTTTCGTATTTACCATGTTAACAATGGTATATATTCAAGGATCAATGGCAACAGAAAACTAAGCAATAACAAAAATTATTTATAAAAAATTTCAGGAGGTAAAAAATTATGGATATGATGACAGCAAAAACAATAATATTAGCAGCTTCAGCTTTAGGTGCTGGGTTAGCAATGATCGCAGGATTAGGGCCAGGAATAGGAGAGGGTTACGCAGCAGGTAAAGCAGTAGAATCTGTAGCAAGACAACCAGAAGCAAAAGGAGATATTATCTCTACAATGGTAATGGGACAAGCAATATCAGAATCAACTGGTATCTACTCATTAGTAATCGCTTTAATATTATTATACGCAAATCCATTCATCGGATTATTAGGATAAACTAACTTAAATCTAATAGATAGATTTTAGATTAAATTTCTAAGAGAGGAGGTAGTTAGTTTGAACGAGACAATCATGCCAGCAGTAGGTATAGATATTAATCTATTTTGGCAAATAATAAACTTTGTTATACTTATTTTTGTTTTCAAGAAATATTTTCATAAACCATTGAATGATTTCTTAGAGACAAGAAGAGAAAAAATAGCAGGAGAATTAACTCATGCTAAAAAGGATAGGGAATTAGCAGCTAGCTTAAATGAAGAAGCAGCTATGACAAGAAAGACGGCAAAATTAGAAGCTAACAATATAATAACTGTAGCGGAAAAAAAGGCTGAAGAAAGAAAAGAACTTATTCTTAAAGAAACAAATGCTACGAGAGAAAAGATGATAGCAACTGCAGAAGCAGATATCGCTAAGATGAAATCTCAGGCTAGAAAAGAATTACAAGTTGAAGCTACTAAGTTAGCAGCGACATTAGCTGAAAAGATGATCAATGAGAAGATGAACAAAGAACTAGGAGGAAACTTACTAGACCAATTCATTGATGAGGTAGGGGATACTAAATGATAGGAGCTAAAGTAGGAAAAAGATATGCTGTAGCAATCTATGATATTGCCGCAGGAGAAAATAAAGTAACTGAAGTCTATGATACTCTTAATTCTATTATGGAAGCATATTTAGAAAATTTAGAGTTTAAAAATTTAGTAGCTCATCCGCTTATTTCAAAAGAAGATAAGAAAAGCTTTGTAAAAAAAGTATTTCCTGACTTTGATGAAGTTGAGATGGATATAGTAAACTACTTAATTGATAAAGATAGACTGTTAGACATTAGATCTATTGTAGCAGAGTTTTTAAAAATCTATTATGAGAAAAATCAAATAGTAGATGTAGAAGCTACCTTCGCATTAGAACCTAGTGAAGCACAAAAAGAAAATCTAATTAAAAAATTAGAAGCAAAAACAGGTAAAAAAATAAACTTAACTGTAAAGATAGACAGCTCTATTATCGCAGGTGGAATCCTTAAAATTGGGGACGAAATCACAGACGGTAGTATCAAGAGACAACTAGAAACTTTATGGAAAAAATAGTGGTAGGAGGTGTACTAGTTGAAAATTAGACCGGAAGAGATCAGTTCTATAATAAGAACTGAGATCGAAAATTATAAAAAATCTTTAGATATAAAAACTTCAGGATCTGTAGTGGAAGTTGGAGACGGAATTGCTAGAATATACGGTTTAAGCAATGCAAAAGCCGGAGAATTATTAGAATTTCCAAATGGTGTAAGAGGAATGGTTCAAAACCTTGAGGAAAATAACGTAGGTGCGGTACTTTTAGGAGACCCAACTTCAGTTAAAGAAGGGGACGAAGTAAGAGCTACAGGACAAATAGCATCTGTTCCAGCAGGAGAGGCGTTATTAGGAAGAGTAGTAAATGCACTAGGAGATCCAATAGATGGTAAAGGTGAAATAAAAGCCGAAACTAGAATGAACATAGAAAAGAAAGCTACAGGAATCATCCAAAGAAAACCTGTACATGAGCCAATGCAAACTGGAATCAAGTCAATAGACGGAATGGTTCCAATCGGTAGAGGACAAAGAGAACTTATAATCGGAGATAGACAAACTGGTAAAACAGCAGTAGCTATCGATACAATTATAAATCAAAAAGGTACTGGAGTTAAGTGTGTTTACGTAGCAATTGGTCAAAAAAGATCGACTGTAGTAAATATAGTTAAAAAGTTAGAGGATGCAGGAGCTATGGATAATACTATCGTAGTAGCAGCAACAGCATCTGAAGCAGCTTCATTACAATATATTGCACCTTACTCAGGTGTAGCAATGGCAGAATACTTCTCAGAAAAAGGAGAGCACGTTTTAATCATCTATGATGATCTTACTAAACATGCCATCGCCTACAGAGAAATGTCGTTACTATTAAAGAGACCACCAGGCAGAGAAGCATATCCTGGAGACGTTTTCTATCTACATAGTAGATTATTAGAGAGAGCGGCTAAGTTATCTGATGATATGGGAGCTGGATCAATCACAGCATTACCAATCATCGAAACTCAAGCTGGAGACGTAGCAGCATATATCCCAACAAACGTAATCTCGATTACAGATGGGCAAATATTCTTAACTACTGACCTATTTAATGCAGGACAAAGACCAGCAGTTGACGCAGGAATATCTGTATCAAGGGTTGGAGGAGCGGCTCAAATTAAAGCTATGAAGCAAGTAGCTTCTAAAGTTAAATTAGAGTTATCTCAATATAACGAAGTATTATCTTTCTCACAATTTGGTTCTGACCTAGATAAGGCAACTAAAGCTCAGTTAGAAAGAGGACATAGAATCATGGCAATGTTAAAGCAGGCTCAATATAGACCATATAAAGTAGAAGAGCAAGTAATCTCATTCTACGCTGTAACGAAGGGTCATTTAGATTCAGTTGCATTAGAAGATATCGGTAGATTTGAAAGTGATTTAATAGCTGATTTAAGAAATAATTCTACTATTTTAAAAGAAATAGCAGAAAAACAAGCTTTAGATAAAGATTTAGAAGCTAAGATAGACAAAGCAGTATCAGAATTTAAAGCAAATTTTAGTTAAGTGAGGTGAGATTGTGGCTGCGAATATTAAAGAAATAAAGAGCAGGATCAAAGGTGTACAATCTACCCATAAAATAACTAAGGCAATGGAAGTTGTTTCTTCTACTAAATTTAAGAGGTATTCTAAATTAGTAGGAGAATCAAGACCTTATTCTGAAGCCATGGATGGAATATTACGTAATATTGCAACTGGTATAAAGAATGAGAAAAATTCTTTGTTTGATGGAAAAGCTGAAGTTAAGAAGATAGGAGTTGTACTTATGACTTCTGACAGAGGACTTTGTGGAGGATTTAATTCTCAAGCAAACAAAGCTCTAGAAAGACTAAAGGCTGTAAATCCAGATAAGAAAGTTTCAATAATTGCCGTGGGTAAAAAAGGTAGAGATTATTGTAAAAAAAGAGATTATGACTTAAAAGGTGAATATATCCAGTTAATTCCAGAAAGTATGTTTGATAAAGCTAAAGAGATCAGTGAGAATATTGTTGATTTTTATTTAGAAGATATATTTGATGAAGTTTACATCATATATTCAAAATTTGTTTCAGCTGTAACTTCGGATCTTACGACTAAAAGATTAATTCCTATTGAAAAAGTAGAGAGCGAATCTAATGAACCGTATATTTTTGAACCATCAGCAGAATATATATTATCGACATTGTTACCTAAATATCTAAATATAGTATTATATCAATCTATATTAGATAATACGGCCAGTGAGCATGCAGCTAGAAAAACTGCCATGAAAAATGCAACTGACAATGCCGATGAATTAGTAGGAAGTTTAACTCTGCAATTTAACAGAGCTAGACAAGCTGCTATAACGCAAGAGATTGCGGAAATCGTAAGTGGATCGTTGGCACAGCAATAATAATAAAAGAGGAGGAGAACTTTGGAAAATAAAGGAACTCTTATACAGATAATAGGACCTGTAGTAGACGTAAAGTTCCCAGGAGATTTACCAAGAATCTATAACGCTATCAAAATAGAGTTAGAAGAGGGTAAAATCCTAGTTGCAGAAGTTCAACAACATTTAGGAAACAATGTTGTAAGAGCTGTTGCAATGGACGGAACAGATGGATTACAAAGGGGAATGAAGGTATCAGACACTGGAGCAGCTATAACTATTCCAGTAGGAAAAGCAGTATTAGGTAGAATTTTAAACGTATTAGGTGAACCTATCGATGAAGCGGGAGAAATCAACGCTGAAGAGACAGCTCCTATACATAGAGATGCACCAAGCTTTGAGGAACAAGGAACAGGAGTAGAAATTCTTGAGACTGGAATCAAAGTAGTAGACTTATTAGCACCATACTTAAAAGGTGGAAAAATTGGTTTATTTGGTGGAGCAGGAGTAGGAAAAACTGTACTTATCATGGAACTTATCAATAACATTGCTAAGGGACATGGAGGACTTTCTGTATTCGCAGGAGTAGGAGAAAGAACAAGAGAAGGTAGAGACTTATTTGACGAAATGACTGAATCAGGAGTTTTAGAAAAAACTGCGTTAGTTTATGGTCAAATGAATGAACCACCAGGTGCAAGACAAAGAGTAGCATTAACTGGTCTTACAGTAGCTGAGCATTTTAGAGATAAAGAAGGTCAAGATGTATTATTCTTTATCGACAATATCTTTAGATTTACTCAAGCAGGATCAGAGGTATCAGCGTTATTAGGAAGAATGCCTTCTGCCGTTGGATACCAACCAAACTTAGCAAGTGAGATGGGAACTCTTCAAGAGAGAATCACATCTACAAAAACTGGATCTATCACTTCGGTTCAAGCGGTATACGTACCTGCTGATGACCTTACTGACCCGGCTCCAGCAACAACATTTGCCCATCTAGATGCAACAACAGTTTTATCTAGAAGGATTGCATCATTAGGAATCTATCCAGCAGTAGATCCATTAGATTCTACATCTAGAGTACTTGATCCACAAATTGTAGGTCACGAACATTATAAAACAGCTAGAGATGTACAAGAGGTATTACAAAGATATAAGGAACTTCAAGATATCATCGCAATCTTAGGAATGGATGAATTATCTGATGAAGATAAATTAGCAGTAAGTAGAGCTAGAAAAATTGAAAGATTCTTCTCTCAACCATTTGCTGTAGCAGAGCAATTTACTGGGATGTCTGGTAAATATGTACCTGTAAAAGATACTATTAAAGGATTTAAAGAGATCTTAGATGGAGTGCATGATGAATTGCCTGAGCAAGCTTTCCTATATGTTGGTACTATAGAAGAAGCTATTGCAAAGGGAAGAGACTTAATGAAGGGGGAATAAGATATGGCAACTTTTAAATTAGAAGTTATAACTCCTCTGAAAAAAGTATTAGAAATGGAAGTAGAAAGGTTAATTTTGAGAACTTCAGAGGGTGATATGGGTATATTAGCAAAACATGCTCCTTTAGTTGCAGAATTAGCTGTAGGAGAGATGAAGATAAAATCTAGTGATACTGAAGATAAATTCTTTGTATCTGGTGGTTTTTTAGAGATCTCCAAAGATAGAACTTTAGTTTTAGCTGATGAAGCTATTAATATCAAGGATATTGATGTGGAATTAGCGAGAAAAGAAGCAGAATTAGCTAAACAAAAGTTATCTAAGTTAAAAGAGGATAGAGATATTGCAGTAACGCAAAAAGCTCTTAGTTCGGCATTGACGAAGATAGGAATGGTAGAAGGAAAATAGATAATTGAATAAAAAGGAAAGATATTTATATCTTTCCTTTTTTGTTACAATATAATTTTTTATCCTTTAAAAATCTGTTTTATTGTCTATTAACCATCCACTTATCCAAAGCATAACAGTAGTAATTAAAATTATACTAATAGTAGATATGGTAGTGCCTATAGAAGATATTTCATTTAAATTATCCCAGAAAATAAGATTAAAAATTTTAGATAAAATAAACATAACAATGATAACTATAAGAGTTTTAAATTTTAATTTAGATAGGAATGTTTTAGTGATAACAATGCTTAGAAATACTAGTGCAAAAAAACTACCCAATGTTACAATTCCTAAAAAAATTCTTCTAATAATAGTAAGATCATTTTGCAAATGATAGATAAATTTCATCCCCTCTTGTGGTGAGATATAATAAAAATTTGCAAATGAGAGGAGAAAAGTAAATAGAAATAAACATAACCCCAAAATAAGTGTAGCTAAAAATTTTGAAGAAATAATTTTAAATCCACTGTTAGGAGTCATAAAAACCATTGTACGATCTGTAGAGTTCATGTCTTTAAAAAAATTACTAATTGATGAATATAAAAATGCAATATAACTGATAAAAAATATTAGAAAATGTAGTTGTAAACCTATGAAAGGATTGTTAGTAATACTACTGTTACTAGTATAGATTGAGTAGATTCTATATATTTGTAGTAATAAAAATATAGTTCCTAATATTATAAATAATCTTTTTCGTTTTATTATCTCAAATTGAATTAAATTAAACATTGTATACCTCCCAATAGACCGATTCTAAAGATTTGTTTTCAGTGTCTCTAAGTTCTTCTAAATTAATATCTCTAATAAGTGACCCCTCATTTAAAAATAAAACTTGTTCTAAAATCAATTCCATCTCATTTAAAGCGTGGGAGGAGATAAGGATAGTATTGTCTTTTGTAGTCATACTAATAATTGTATTTTTAATAAGATCTTTGGAGATAATATCTATTCCATTTAATGGTTCATCAAACATATAAAACTCTACATTTCGAGCAAGACATAAAGTTACTTTTAGTCTCATCTTCATTCCTGTTGAGAATGTTTCTATTTTTTCATCTAAAGATAATTTCATATTTTCAAGAATTTGATATGCTTTTTCTAAGGAAAAATCTTCAAAGTTATTATTATAAAATTTTAAAATGTCGAGAGCTGTAAGACTGGGTATAAAAATATCTTCTGTAGGCATAAAAGCAATATTTTTTCTAGTTTTGAATGAAATCTTATTGTTATTAAAAGATAGAGATCCCTTAGTTGGCTTAACCAATCCATAGATAGTTTTCATTAAAGTTGTTTTTCCACTTCCATTTGGACCTATCAATCCATAGACAATACCTTTTTTAAATGAATATGAAAAGTTATTTAATGCTTTTTTTTTAAAATAACCTTTAGTTAGATTGTTTATAATTAAATTTTTCATCTATCCTCCTCAATCTTTTTTAACATATTTATCGATTCCTCTAGCGATATATTGAGATCTTTCATATCACAAATAAATTTAGTTATTATATCGTTGGCCATCTTATTTTTAAGATCTTTTAATGTCGTTTCATCTTCTACAACAAATGTTCCCATCCCCCTTTTTGTAAAGACAATATTTTCTAATTCTAATTCTTTGTAGACTCTAGATACTGTGTTGGGATTAACTTTAAATTTTATAGAGAGTTCCCTTGTAGACATTAATTTTTCCCCAGGTTGTAGTATCTTTAGGGATATATCTTGTTTTAATTTATCTATTATCTGTAAATAAATAGGGGTATTTTTTTTAAAATCCATTATTCCTCCTCTTTATCTCTATGTGTATTAGTTGAATAGTACACTAATTTTCTAGGGGAGTCAAATAATTTATAAAAATATGATATAATAGTTTAAAATTTAATAATTGGATAAAAATATAAAAAGGTGGTAAAAGGAGAACAATTTATGAATAGATCTAATAAAAACCTTAAGCAAAAATTATTAAAGGCAATAAAGTCAAACAATATAGAGATCGTTAAAATGATGTTAGAAAAAAATAATATAGATTTAAAATTTTGGAAAGATCCTACAGAGATCATGGTTGAATTATTGAATAAAGGTTATATTGAGGTGTTTAAATTACTGATGAAACACCAAATTACTTTAGATTCTGATTATATAAATAATTCTAAAGTTTTAATATTATCATCGACTAATGGATATACAGAAATAGTAAAATTGTTGTTAGATTTTAAAGCGAATCCAAATGTAAAAGACGAGAATAAATCTACAGGGTTGACTATAGCTTGTGAGAATGGAGATATAGAGATAGTAAGATTATTATTGGAATCTAAAGCAAATCCTAACATAAGAAATAGAAATAAAAATACAGGATTGATTATAGCTTGTGAGAATGAAGAAAAAGAGATAATAAAATTATTGTTAGGTTCAAGAGCAGATCTAGATATAAAAGGTGAAAATGAATATACGGCATTGATTGCAGCTGTGGCCAATGAAAATAAAAAAATAATCAAGTTGTTATTGGAATCTAAAGCAGATTTAGATATTAAAAATATAGATGGAATAACGCCGTTGATGTTAGCTACAGAAAATGGTAATGCAGAAATAGTGAAGATGTTGTTAAGTTTTAAATTAGATATAGATATTCAAGATAAAAAAGGAAGAACGGCCCTAATAATAGGTTGCGAAAATAAAGAAAAAGAGATCGTCAAGTTATTATTAGACTCAAAAGCAGATCCTAATATTCAAGATAAAAAAGGGAGAACAGCATTAATTATAGCATCTAAAAATGAAAATGAAGAAACACAAAAATTTATATTAGATCAAAAGTTAGATGTTGATATAGAAAATGATTGGAGATCTTTAAGACCTATAACTAACTGGGGGTATAAAGATATAATAAAGATCTTGTTAGAAAATAATGCTAGCCTTAATATTAAAGATAATAATAATATTTCACCTTTGATGCTCCTATCTGAATTAGGAGATGATGAGATATTAGATCTTATAATAGATTGTCAATCCAATGATAAAATAGATAAAAATTTATCCATCGAGTTAACAGAAGAAAAAGAAATAAATTATGAAAACTTTGAAGACAAAGAAAAAATAAATAAGAATTCCCTTAAATTTAATTCAGATATATTTATTGATAATCGAGATAAAAAAATAAATAAAAACTTTGAAGGAGTAGAAAGAAATTTCAAAGGGGTTTTAAAAAATTTGAATAGAAATAAAAAAGTATTTATAGTGGATAGTTTTTTTAAATCTTATTTTGCTAAAAGATTAGATAAGGAAGAGTTTGAAATATTTTTATATAACAAAGGTCATGAGATACTAAAGGCTAAAAACTATCAAAACTTAAGTCATGGTAATAGAATTAAAAAATTAAAAACAGAAAATAATTTTTTTGAACTAAGAATAAATCGTGGTGATAGGATAATATTTACATTTAAAGAAGGTGGAATTATATTTCTTTGTGTGGATAATCATAACAATGCAGTAAAGAGAGGAAAAAATACAGAGATAAATAATCTAATAAAACTTTCGGCAAGATTAAAGGATATATCCCAGATTGATACTAAGGATATAATTCAAAATCCCATCTTTGAATATAATTCCATGGAGGAGATCAAACAAAGTTATAAAAATAATCGAGAGCTATACAAGTTGACAAGGGAACAACAAAATATAGTAAATAAAAAACTTCCTATATGTTTATATGGTTCTGCTGGAAGTGGTAAAACTATTATGTTACTTAAAAAAATTGAGATGATACTTAGGGATAATAAAGATGCAAAGATATTATTTCTTACCCACAATAAAAAATTATTAAGATACACTAGGGGGTTGTATGAAACTTATTCAGGATATAAATTAAAACAAATAAATTTTAAAGACATAAATGAATTTTTTAAAGGGGAGCTCTCTGTTTTAGATACAGAAGATAACTTTTTTTCCTATGAAAATTTTAAGGAATGGTATTTGAAAAAAAGTAGATATAATATTAAATTAAAAGAACTATCTGTGTTGGAAGTTTTCAGTGAAATAAAAGGAATAATAAAGGGATTTGTAGGATTTCATGGGAAAAGAAATATCCTGCAAGAAAATATTATTTCGAGAGAATATTATAGGGAACTTAAAAATAAATACTCCCTTTTAAAAAATGATGAAACTAGAGAGTTGGTTTATTCTTTGGTGATAGACTATGAAAAGTACTTAAAAAATAATGGATATTACGATGAAAATGATTTGGCAATAAGATATTTG
>Ga0316197_10000697_pt1 | contig 23526 bp, 30 predicted proteins | sample OudBiesiAoxic_MG_FD_204939 | JGI IMG/M metagenome (GOLD analysis project Ga0316197, IMG submission 204939) | Coastal sediment microbial communities from Oude Bieten Haven, Netherlands - site A oxic | ecosystem: Environmental > Aquatic > Marine > Coastal > Sediment | place: Netherlands... | reverse complement strand
GACTACTAAGACCCAAGTTGGTCTAGCTGTTGGGTACTATGATGGCGAAGACAGCTTAGCAATAGGTATCGGCAAAGTCTGGGATTCTGAGCGTGTGGGTGATGTCTTATTCTCATTGAAGACAACTGTCGACGAACTTAATGGTCACCGGCCCATAGTCGGTGCTGCGATCTGGAAATTTTGATATGAGTAATGAAACTGAATACGACGAAGAAATCACTGAGGAAGTGGTCCTAACACGGTGGGACAAAATCAAGCAATGGATCGAGATTGTTGTGGCTACGAAGAAAGTCGCCACGCTGATCTGGTCGTTGGTGTTCGCCACTGGTACAGCAGTAGTAGTCGGTGAAGCTACTGACACCAAGCCCATAAGAGAGGCAGCAGTTGCTATGGGCCTACTTGATGAACGGGTGCCATTGAACCCCAGCGCTGATCCTTATATTGATGAACTGCTTGCGCTACAAGCCGATATGTTACAGCTTCAGGATCAAGTGAGTGATCACAACCACGAGCATGTACCCCACACCCACAAGATCACGTATGAGGCTCACGAACACGCTCCTGCGGAACTTATTGAGCACGAACACCCTGCACAGGACCTTAGTCACGAGCACGTAGCACCAGCACCTGTGTTGGTCGAGCATGAACACGACTCTGTAGCTCACAACCATGATCTACCTGATCACGAGCACGCTGTTGCTGCTGAGCCAGCAGGACAACAGGCAATCGATAATGCAGTATCAAACCATATAAAGTATGACCACTGAAGCACCTACATACCAAGGGCTCACTCCTATACTATTCCCAGCAGATGGCCGCACGCTGAGCCGCCATGATTGGCCTCGGTGCTACGCTAGAATAGGCGGGGCGTTATGGCAAGATGGCGCTAGGTTTTCATTACCAACTCGCTATCCCGAAACCATGCGGGACCCATCTTCATTTGCGAATATCAAGCGTGAATATTTCGTTGATGTCCGCACAGGCGAATACTGTACTCAGGCAACCATGATCGACGAACTAGACGAACTACGGATACGTTAATGACAAAACAAATACATTTTATTGCGGGTCTTCCCCGCTCTGGCTCCACACTTCTTTGCAACATCCTCAATCAAAATCCGGAGTTTCATGCTACTTCTACCTCAGGGATTCTTGATGTTATTTTAGCGATACGCAACCAATGGGAAAATCTGGCAGCATTCAAGGCGTCACCTAACAAAAAAGGCAAGGCAGCGGTTGTAAATTCCATCCTCCATAATTATTGCAGTATTGTTGACCGTCCAGTCTATTTCGACAAATCGAGAGGATGGCTGGCACACATGGAAATGGCTGAGGTCATTCTCGGTAGACCGGCTAAGGTCATCGTGCCAGTGCGGAAGATTACCGACATACTATCGTCGTTTGAAAATCTGTACCGGAAGAACGCTCACGACTGGCAGTTCCCCCAAGAGAAAAATCATTTCTATGACTGGCAGACGGTAGAGGGGCGATCTGATATATGGATGCGGAACGACCAGCCAGTAGGCATCGCGTTCAACCGAATTAAAGATGCAATCAGCCGGGGGTATTGGAACCGGCTACACCTTGTCGAGTTTAATGACTTGGCAGAAAAACCCCAAGAAACCATGCAGGGGATATATGATTTTCTGGAGCTTAAACAGTTCAAGCACAACTTCAATCATGTTAAGCAGGTCACCCAAGAAAATGATGACCTCCATGGGATACCCGGGCTCCATGTTATTCGCAACAAGGTCGAACCACTACCCCCATATGGTCACCAACTAATTGGGTTACAGGCATACAATAAATTTGATGATGCTGAGTTCTGGAGACCAAAAGAAGCAGCTGGTGGGCCACTGAGAGTACAGCTATAGTGGCTCAAGACATCGCACGGGTTTACAACGCTACTCCGACACTCGCGGAGTTCCACGCGTCTGACGCGCCGTTTCGTCTGGTTCGAGGTCCAGTAGGGTCAGGGAAGTCCGTTGCACTCGGTGCCATCGAAGTGGTGCGTAGAGCATCCGAGACTCCCCCAAGTCAGGATGGGGTGAGGCGGTCACGCTGTGTCGTGGTGCGGAATACTTTACAACAATTGAAGTCAACTTGTCTGGTAACCATGCAGGAATGGATACGGCCAATTTCAGTGTGGAAAGTTTCGGAAGCGACATTGTTTGTTTCTTTCACTCCTGCTGATGGCATTCCAGTATCGTGCGAAGTTTTAATGCTACCTCTGGACACACCGGAAAACCAACAAAGATTATTGTCTCTCGAGCTGACGTTTGCTTGGGTATCGGAGTTCCGCGAAATCCCTTTAGAGATATTACAGGCCGTTTTTTCGCGCTGCGGTCGCTATCCTTCACGCGCGAACGTGAAAGAGTATTGGTACGGTCTGTTCGGAGAAACGAACTCATTTTCTGAGGATAGCGACTACTATGACTTTTTGGAAGTGGAGAGGCCAAACAATGTTGATTATTTCGTACAGCCGGGGGCGTTTGAAGAAGGTGCGGAGAATAGAGAAAACCTACCGCCACGGTATTATGAAGACCTCCTTGAGGCGAACTCACCGGCTTGGTGTGAACAATACATCCACAATAAAATTACCCCGTCACTATCGGGCCAAGCGGTCTTCGCCAAATCGTTCAACCCCGAGTTCCATATTCGTGAACGCCTCTATCCTGATTTTGGGAGGCCAATCGTGTTGGGGGTCGATACGGGACGAAACCCTGCACTTGTTGCGGGGCAAATCGATGCTCGCGGAAGGCTGCTTGTGTTGGGCTCGGTGTGGGCAGAAAACATGGGCATCGAGAAGTTTATCGCTACCACGGCCCGTCCGTTTCTGTTAGAGAACTTCCAAGGAGGGAAATTCTTCATGGCTATGGACCCAGCTGGTAGGCAGCGGTCACAGATAGGTGAGGAATCTGTAAAAATGGCAGTTGAGCGTTTGGGGTTTTCTGTTATATTGGCTCCCACCAACGATATTACTCCGAGGCTCAGAGCAGTTGAACGATACTTGGGGCTGCAGATCGATGGGGGAGGTGGTCTGTTAATTGATAGGCGGTTGAATAATGATCTACTCTTGGCACTACAAAGAGACTATCGCTATCCTCGCGATAAGAAAGGAGTCCTTGCGGAGAAGCCTGATAAGGGTCACCCAGAGTCCGATTTGGCAGATGGGCTGCAATACCTCTGCCTATCAGCAGCGTCGAATGTGCTGGCGCGAGCGATGACTCCTATGATCGCCGTAGCACCACCACCACCTACTGCAGCATGGACTTAGTGTTGACAAGCACTCAGCATCAACTTATTCTTGAGCAAACCTACCTTAGGATTTGTCTATGCCTTCAGGCATCACAACACAAGCGGATGTCCGAAATCTGTCGCTAGGCGGCGGCAATCCAGCGCGGCCCCCTCAAGATCGTAACACTGTCGGCATACCCTCTCCGGTAAAAGATACCGCAGGGACGCACGGTATGTTGCGCGTCATCTCCAATGGTGAGATGCAAAACGCTGAAATGGCCGAGCAGGAAGCGATACGCGCGGAAGCGCAGCAAGCTGATGAATACAAGAAGCAAGGCATTGCAGGACATATCAGGACCATGTTTTTCCAGTTCAGGTCTGACCGCGAGACACGTGGTATATCAGATCGACTTGTGGAATCTCTTAGGGCATACCGAGGTGAGTACACCCCACAAAAGAAAGCATCTATAGCGCAGTTCGGGGGCAGTGAAGTTTACGCCAAACTCACCCAAGTAAAGTGCCGTGGCGCTACTTCGATGCTTCGAGATATTTATCTTGCCGGTGACCGGCCATGGTTCATCGAACCTACTCCTGACCCCGTACTACCAGAAGACGTAACCAAGTCTGTTCTGGAGCTTGTAACATCAGAGGTCCAAAAACTTCAAGACGCTGGCGAACCAGTCGACCACAACACGGTCACTGATCGAATAAAACAACTCACAGGCAGTGCGCGAAAAGCAGCACTGAAGGAAGCGAAAAAAGACGCTGATAAAGCTACGCGATATCTTGACGACATGTTGGTAGAAGGTCACTTCTATGACAAGCTGACCGAGTTCCTACACAACATAGCGATATTCCCGTTTGCATTTATGAAGGGGCCAGTCGTGCGTATGGCTACTGATGTCAGGTGGGCTAACGGTGAAGCAGTTGTAAAAGATATCCCAAAAATGTACTGGACCGCTCCGTCCCCCTTTGATATTTACTGGAGCAGCCAAGTTGATTACTTCGAAAATTCCCCAATTATTGAGCACCTTAGACTCCAGCGTTCAGACCTTAATAATCTCTTGGGTGTCCCGGGATATGACGACGATGCCATCCGAATGGCATTGGATGAATACGGGCAAGGTGGCCTTTCTGATTGGCTCGACTATACCGATACCGAAAAAGCCCATTTGGAATTGCGTCAAGATCCACACATCAATCATTCAGACGAAATAGACACACTGGAATGGCATGGAAATATTCAAGGCAAAATGCTGCTGGATTACGGGTATGATGTAGAGGAAATACCAGATGCAGAAAAAGATTATTTTTGCACGGCTTGGCTAGTCGGATACCACATCATCAAGGTTCAGATCGACCCCAACCCACGCAAGCGCCATCCCTATTACAAGTCATCGTTTGAAAAAATACCCGGGGCCATAGTTGGCAACGGTGTGCCTGAAATTATGTCGGATGTTCAGGATGTTGCAAACGCTACGCTACGAGCACTCGTTAATAATTTGTCTATTGCCTCAGGACCACAGGTCATCATCAATGACGACCGCGTGTCACCAAACACCAACACGGATGATCTATATCCGTGGAAGCGTTGGCACACACTGACTGATCCGATGGGTTCTTCTGAGAAGGCAATTGATTTCTTCCAGCCTGACTCAAGGTCTGCTGAACTACTCAACGTCTACGGGCAGATGAGCATACTTGCTGATGAGATATCAGCAATACCTCGGTATATGACTGGCAATGCGGGAGGTCAAGGACCTGCTGGTCGTACAGCATCCGGATTAAGTATGCTGATGGAAAATGCAGGTAAAGTTATGCAATCAGTTGCAGCGAATATTGATGCTGATATATTCACCCCATTGCTACAGCGTCTTTATGACACGGTGTTACTGACAGATGAAAGTGGTCGATTGCAGGGCGATGAAAATATTCGAGTTCGTGGTGTTACTTTTGCAAATAAAAGGGAAACTGAAAGGGCTAGAATACTTGAGTTTCTTCAGCTCACCGCGAATCCGATGGACGCTCAGATTGTGGGCATGGAAGGTCGTGCTGAGTTACTGCGTGAGACTGCTGATAGGATTGGATTGGATTATGCTAACATTGTACCAGACGCGGACGCGATGGCCGGTATGGCCGCTCAGCAGCCACCGCCGGGGACTCAAGAAGAAAAGCCCGGGGCCGGTGAAGCTGGCGCGGTTGATGAAGGCATGAAAGGTGCACAACGAGGCCCGGGAGGGCAAGCAGTATGACAAACTTTAATCCGTATACCGGAAACAAACGCGTTGGTGGTTCCAAGAAAAAGGGCAAGCCAACGGTCAAAAAAATGCCTTACTCCAGTAAGGGCAAAGGCAGCAAGCTGAAAATGTCTGAAGGTGGCGAGGTCAAAGAAGACAAGAGCTATTGGGATCAAGGCGTGGATGCGGTCAAGGATTATATTGGTATCGGTGCTGGCCTTCGCGGTAAGCAAATTGACAAGGTTGTTGAGGATGCTGATAAAGGCGTTAACCCACCCAAGAAGAAGAAGAAAAACTGATGGCTCGCCGGTCACAAGCATCTAATCGTCGGCGCTTTGGTGTTGACTCGTCAGGCTGGGATGGTACGCCGTATGATCGCCCAACCCCGGTAACTCACTTGGGTATAACTGTCACCTATAATGGTTTCGTTGTTACCTTCGACCACACATAGAGGAAAATAGTAATGACTGAATTAGCGGTAATCTTAGCGAGTGGAGACATTGCGCTTATAAAACAAGGACCTGAAAAAGTTGTCGATGAAGGCTCTTTGCCTTTAATCCTCGACTCTGGGTCCATACCGTCGATCAAGCTTGGCGCATACAATGTTGTTGATACAGCCAGCCTCAATGTTTTGCTCGGTGCTGGTGTTGTTCCGAATATAGTTTTCGGTGCTAGTCAGGCGCTGAACGAGTCGAACCTACCATCGGTATACCCTTTTGGGTACGATATAAAAGACCAGATTACCAACCCCGGGTGGGTTGATGTTGATACTAATTATCCAGCTGTAGTGGGAGCCCCCGCGCCAGATCAAGTCGAAATTCGGCTAACGGATAATATAGTCACGGGTACATACATTATATCCATGAGTACGGTGTACAGTCTGGACGAAGACAAAGAGTCAGCAATGGGGCGATTCAGCACTGACAATGGTGCAACTTGGCTCGATTTCTCCAAGGAACACAAAGACAAAAGTGATGTCACTACTTTCGCGTACAATTTCCCATACATTCATGGAGGCGGTCCATTACAAATGGTTTGGCAAATGAAACGTGAAGGAGTGGAATTGGGCACTTTGGCAATCCTTAAAGCGAATATGTGGTACGAGCGCAAATTGTAGTGATGTCACGTACTCAGCACCAGTTTGCAATTAGATTGATTACTGGTACTATCGCCTAATAGGCACAAACCTAATCAACGGAGAAATCCAAAATGAAAGAAGCTAACCGCATCAATCCCGCCCTCGTCAGTATTACTGGCACGCCTCTCAACCTGTCGAAAGGCGAGACCACGCGGAAAGTTGCTGTGTCTGGTCCGTCTGCCGATTTGGGTGCTGGTCCATTCAACCCCCGCGCTGGTGCGAACCCCAACGGCAACTATATGGTCAAGGGCACTGAAGCCTATGGCTCTGGGGCCAACATGAACAAGAAAGGGGCCCGTCCTTTTCTGGGTCGCTCGCAGTCTGCTGGCGAAAGCCGCTAAGAGGACCACGACCATGTACGAAACTTATCCGAAAAAGCCAAGCGCCGGTAAGGCCGGTAAAAAGTCTGGCTGGAAAGATGGCTTCGGGGATTCCTACCCTGACAAAAAGCCTACCAAGGAAGACGACCACAACAAAGTAGTCTGCAACTTGCAGATTTGCGGCTCCGGTTCCCCGGCCCCGAAAACTTTTCCCAAGCACAAAGGTTACAGTGGTATGTTCCCTGCGCTTCAGGGCCTTCCTCGCTAAGGAGACTGATATGTATCGGTTTGAAAAAGCAGGTAAGAAAGGCAAAGCCCCCGGCGCAACAGTCATTAATGGCATGAAGTTGTCAGACCAACGTGATACGGGTTTTTATGACAACCAAAATTTGATTGGTGACGCGGATAGAACCCGCATGAATGATTACTCAAAGGGTAATACTTCGGCTAGATCACGCCAACCAGATACAATGGATTTGAGTTATCCGATTACAAGATATCGTAGTCGTCGACCATAAGCTTTGAAGCTTACGGTCAAACAAGCGGAGGCAGCGATGCGTCTACGGGGAAACGAAGATTTTTTGACTATCCTCGAAGCCATCAATACCTACCGCGCAGAAGCGATTGAATTTACTTTATACGGCCCCAAAGAAGCGGCCGATGTAAATAGAGGCATCGCAAGAGGCGCTACCGAAGTATTACGTGGGCTCGGTAAAGCTGCAGATATAGTAAACCCTAAACCACGTTAGGACAAAAAAATGGCTAAGGCACTACCTAAGCAAGTTCAGGACCAGATAGAAGAAGCTGACCGCATTGCGAGTGAAATTGAAGCTTCTCAACAGCCAGAGTTGCAAGTTGTTGGTGATGAACCAGCAGCAGATGCTACTGAAGAAGGAAAGCCAAGCAACGACAAGAATCTATCCTTCGAGGCTGAACAGCCAGAAACTGCAGAGGTACTTGTTGCTGACCCCGCAGAGCCAGTTGCGCCAACGGAAATACCAGAGGCTGACAATTGGGAGCATAAGTACAAAACCCTACAGGGTATGTATAACCGAGAGAAGCAGAATGTTGTTGACCTCTCAGGACGAGTAGGCCAGTTAGAAGGTTTGCTCGCAGGTTTGCGGACAGCGCGAGAAAACGCGGAGCCCGAATCTACTGTTGAGGCCGCAGCAGCAAGCACCTTGACAGAAGATGAGATTAAGGACTATGGTCCAGAATTAATCGATGTTATGAAGCGTGCTGCAGTTGAAGCGGTGCAGGGTGAATTAACCGCCTTACGCAATGAGAACGCTGACCTGAAGGCCACGGTAAATCATGTTGGTCAGACTCAGGTGAAAACGAGTAAGGAAAAATTATATGCAGGTCTAGCTGATCAAGTCCCGAACTGGAAGCAGGTTAATACACACCCTGACTTTCTTTTATGGCTTGACCAAGAAGACGTGTACGCGGGATTACCGCGAAGCCAGATGCTAACAAAGGCGTTTGGGGCGAATGATACCGCGAGGGTCGTTCAATTTTTTAAAGGCTTTTTGAGTGAGAACGCAGCTTTACAACCCGCAGCAGAGACAGACACACCTCAGGTGGAGGTTCCAAAACCTACCCCTAAAGTGGACTTGGCTTCGCTAGCATCACCGGGATCAGGTTCTGGTGGTGGGGCTGACAATATCAACGAAACTGGTCGTTTATGGAGAGAATCAGAAATTGGTTCTTTCTACGAGGATGCCCGTAAGGGTCTCTTTAAAGGTCGCAAAGAGGAATACGATGCGACTGAACGTGAAATCCAGAATGCCATGAACCAAGGCAGAATCTTGGTCGGGCAATAAAACTTAATTAGGAGATATTGTTATGTATCCAGTAAGCGCAACCCCCTATCCCGGTGGAACTGGCCCTGTCGCCGCCCCCGCGTATACGGGCATTTTCATCCCGGCTCTGTGGTCGGGAAAGCTCATCGAGAAGTTCTACGATGCCACGGTCCTCGCTGCTATCGCGAATACCGATTACGCTGGTGAGATTGCGAATCAGGGCGACACCGTCCATATCCGCACCAAGCCAACTCTGACCATCAACGATTATGAAGCCGATCAAGACATCGACGTTGAGCGCCCCAGCTCAAACCTCGTCGACCTGCTGATCGACAAAGGTAAGTACTTTGCCGCTATCGTCGATGACGTTATGGAGACTCAGGCTGACCTGAATCTTCTGGGTATGTGGTCTGACGATGCTTCCGAGCAGATGAAGATCGCAATTGATACTGACGTGCTGGGCAACATTGCAGCTGACGTTATCATCAACTACCCGAACGGCACCGTTGGTAACTCCGGTAACCAAGGTCTGACCGCTGGTCGGATTTCTGCCAATCTGAATCTCGGTATCGCGGCTAACCCCGTAGTCGTAGTTCCGAAAGGTGGCGACAATCTTGCGACTTTCGACATCGTCGATGTCTTACTTCGCATGGGCCAAGTCCTCGATGAGGCTAACATCCCCGAACAGGGGCGTTGGTTGATTCTCCCGGCATGGGCCGCTACGATGATCAAGTCAAGCGAACTGCGTGACGCATCTCTTACTGGTGACGGTATGACTATGCTTCGCAACGGTCGTCTGGGCATGATCGACCGCTTCACGCTTTACGCGTCCAACCTGTTGCCTGTATCTGGTGTTGAAACCACCATATTTGCCGGTCACAGTCATGGTCTGACGTTTGCCAGCCAGCTGACCAAGATGGAAACGATTCGTGCAGAACGCACTTTCGGCACCATCATGCGTGGTCTTCAGGTGTATGGTTACAAGGTAACTGATGGTACTGCCATCGTTGCTCTCGTAGCTACCAAAGGCTAAGTAGTTGAAGTAATCTAGGGGTGGGGCTATGATGGTCCCACCTCTTTTTTTACGAGAGAGATAATGGCTAAACGAAAAGTGCTACGGCATAAGACGACAGGTGCAATCTTTGGGTGGAACGCTGCTATGGCGAGGAACCCGAAAGTTGAAGAAGCTTGGCTGGATTTGAATAAGCCACAATCCAAGCCAGACAGTACCCCTGACGCTCCAGCTAAAAAAGCTGTGAAGAAAAAAGCTGCCAAAGCCCCGACGAAACCAATGGTCGCAGATTCTGCTGAAGAACTCGACGAATTGCTTGCGGGGATAGAAACGGATGGCGAAGACGGTTGAGCAGATACTGAGTAATGCTCGGTATATTTTACAAGATGAGGTAATCCCTTACCGCAACTCTGTAGATGACCTGTTAGTCGCACTGAACAGTGGGCTTTACGAACTGAAAAGGCTGCGCCCAGATGCGTGGCTTTCTTATTTAGGCGTAGGCGAAGAACTCCCCCAATATGCAGATGTCCCGCTTGATCTAGCGATGGTCATCCCAATAAACCCCATGTTTTACCAAAGCCTCATTTATTTCATAAGTGGTTACGCTGAACTCAAAGACGACGAGTATACTGTTGATTCTCGCGCAGCACTGTTGCTTAGAGCGTTTGGCAACAACAATACGCAGCCCGGGAGTGTTGGATAATGAGCACTAAACTAGCAGATTTTTTACCCGAGATTATGACCCGACTCCCCGGCATCACCGAGGAATTGCTGATGCAGGAAATTTTTGCAGCAGTGCGCCAGTTTTGCGAAGACGGTCGCGCGTGGACCGAACTGTTCGGACCTATGAGCAGTAAAGCAAATAACCCAACTATTTATCTGGACCCTTTGTTCCAGAGCGCGCGGGTGGGTTATGTCCATCGGTGTACATTTCAAGGCAACTCTAACGTGCGGAAAATACTGCTACCAGCTCCAGAGTATCCACTATATGAGCAGTTTTCCACCGAGCCTCGCGCATTCCTTATGGTGGGGCCGGGAACGGTTCAGCTAGCGCCTACTCCAAACAGGGATTGGTCCAAGCGGTATTTATTTGATCTATCAGTCATCCCTACTGAATCTACTTGTAAGCTGCCTGATATCTTCAGGACGCACTGGAGGGACGCTGTCATTGATGGGACCTGTGCACGCTGTATGTCTATGATATCCAAGCCATGGACCAACCAACAGCAAGCGATCATACATGGTAGGTCTTTTCGCAATCACATCAAGCGTAGCAGAGCTATTACCTCTGCTAAGTTCTCCCCTCAAGCAGGGTGGACGTTTCCTGATTTTGCAAAACAACGTGTGGGTGAGTCATTCATATAAATTATGAGTATTGCGTCGAAGCCAATTGCAGGGTGCTCGCCAATTGCGGCAGGCACGTGCTATTTACCTCCCAATGAAGTTGCTGAGGTCGGCGAGTGCGTTATTGTGCCAGCACATGACAATTATACTTGTGTCCCCGGGTTCTACGAATGCTCGACTGTCGAACTTCCCGGGTTCCAGAAATGTAGTAAGGAGCCGCAACAATGCTGCTAGATAGATTCAGAGTCCAACCAGCCGAAGTGCGGAAGTTTACTGTTGACTACTCAGCACGGTTGCCAGACCCAAACCTATTAGCGACTATCGCTAGTATTGCTATTGATGTCGTAACAGTACCAGCGTTTTCAGTAACGGGTGAGCTGACTGTTGACCTGAAAAAAGTCATCTTGACAACCCAAGGTGGGCTCGATGCTAACGATTATCAGGCTGACATTACAGTGACAACGACTGAAGGCCAAACATGGCAAGATGAAATTATTTTTATCTGCGAGGAAATATAATGGAAGTTTTGTTTAACAATTTTGCTTCTGGCACTTTGCTTTCCAGTATATTGGGCAGTGACACTCTAATACAGCTAGACGTTGGGGAAGGTCAGTTTTTCCCTACCCCTATAGTTGGTGCTGAGTACTCAGTGTTAGTCATCGAGGATATTTCTGGAATAAAAGAAGTAGTCCACATGGTCGAGCGTGTCGGTGATGTTCTCACTTGTGTCCGTGGGCAAGAAGGCACTATTGCACAATCCTATGATATGGGTTCCCGAATAGAACTCAGGGCTACGGCAGGATTTTTCGAAGAATTTGTGGACGCAGGGACTTACTAATGGGTACTCCAATCCAGTTTTCTAATAAGGGGACTAGCTTTCTAGCTTCCCCATTATCCATAGGGGGTCTAGGCATTGCTGTTGTAAACGCATCGTCATACCCCACCCTGAACACACCAGACGAGTTTTACTATCTAGTCATTGAAGATTTAGCCCTAACAAAATTCGAAGTGCTGAAGGTAACCAATGCTGTTGGTAACGTCTTGACAGTAGAACGTGGGCAGGATGGTTCTACGCCGCAAGCTTTTGACGCTGGGGCCCGGGTAGAAAACCGAATAAATAAAGGCGCTTTGGATGAATTTCGCCAAGGCTCAAATATCGACGGTGGCAACGCTTCGAGTGTTTATCTAGCATCCCAGAATATTGACGGAGGATCAGCATAATGGCTGACATCATACAGACAAGACGCGACATCGCAGCAAATTGGAGCGCGGTCAACCCTATACTCGCAGATGGTGAGAAGGGCTTCGAGACAGACACCGGCCAAGAGAAGATCGGTGATGGTGTCAGCGTATGGACATTGCTGCCCTACATATCTGCCGGTGGCGGTGGCTTAGCTGCTGTTGTTGACGACTTAACACCACAGCTCGGTGGCAGTCTTGATATCAACGGGTTCACTATCTTTTCCGTTGCTAATAGCGAAGACACAAACGACATCGATATTATCGCTGGCTCCACAAATTACGATAACGACGAGTCGCAAGCCAGTGGGATTAATCTGGTAGGTGGTAACCATTTAACCGATTCAACAGGCCCCGGTAAAGGCGGTGGCATAACTCTGACAGGTGGTTCCTTACTGGATTCAGTTAACGCAACCCCCAGCGGATACGGTGGCGGGATTGATTTAACGGGTGGTAATGTAGTCAACGCGGCAGAAGCTTGGGGCGGGTCCATCGTCATTAAAGGTGGTGATTCATATGCCCAAGCTGGTACATCTATTGCTGGAAGAATCCATCTTAAAGCTGGTGAAGCCTATGATTTTCCCGGTGACATTTGGCTCGAACCGGGTGGCTCAGAAGGACTCGAAAGCCCTGCCTATGGCATGGTTGTCATAAGGGCTAGTCTTTATGCTGGAGCACTTGGCAACTACGGTGGTGATGAGCGAACAGGAGTTCTGGCATTTGAAGGTCTGCAAAGCAACACTACTTTGGGCCTTAATAGCGAACGAATTAAAGACAACTTTATTGGTATACGAGCACCGGATAACGTACCAGCGGCATATGTTCTAAGGCTCCCTGCGGCACCACCAAGCGGTGCTGGGGAAGTTCTGACAACAGACACACTCTCTGGCGGTGCGAGAAATCTGGTATGGGCAGCTGGCGGTGGCGGTGGCGGTGTTAGCAACCCCCTGACTGCGGATTTAGTCACTGGTGGTTTCGATATTCGCGGTGCATCCGATGTGCTGGGCCAAACTGTAAATATCAGGGCTGGTGATTCTTCTGCCCCCGGCAACTACGGTGGTGGGACCAATATCTACGGTGGTAACGCTGCCTATAGTGGCGGTTCTGTCAGGCTAGTTGGTGGTAACACCTCAGGAGCATATGCCGGTGGTCAGGTTGTCGCTTATGGTGGTTCCCCACTTGGGACCGTAGGTAACGGTGGGCAGATCGCTCTGAGAGGTGCCGATGGTGGCTCAGTCTCTGGCTCTGGTGGTGATATTCTTCTGGCCCCGGGCGCAGCTGAACCGGGATCATCCAGAGGTGCCATTGTCATTCCTGACAACATAGTCGCCCCACTTGTCACTACCAACAAAATGTACAACGAAGGTGGTGATCTGTATTGGGACGGAGTCGCACTGAATGGGCAAGGTGGTGGCACAATCACTGGCGCGTATAGATTCAGCACCAGCGTAGCAGTCGCGCCCACAGCAGGACAAATCCGGTTCAACAACGCGACCTTGGGGTCAGTCACTGAGATATTCATTTCGCAGACAACTGACAACGGGATCGATGCGCTGAATTTCCTCAATTCGCTATCCGTAGGGAACCAGATTTATGTTCAGGACCAAGCAGATGCTGCTGACTTTGCTGTATGGGAAGTAGCGTCAGCTGTTACTGATGAAGGTAGCTGGTTCCGTGTCCCGGTAACGCTTGTGAACGGCGGTGACGCGATAGCCAACAACAACAAGACATCAGTATCATTCTTGTACAGTAGTGGCACTGCATCAGCAGGACCGATAGCGCTCAACCCACAGGTAGGGGTAACCTATACCGCAGTTCTGAGTGACGCTGAGAAGATGATCACACTAAACAATGCAGCAGCTATCGCGATGACGATCCCTGCTAATGCTTCGGTGGCATATCCAGTCGGGACCCAGCTCAACTTTATGCAGCTTGGTGCCGGTCAGGTTACGGTCGGGATAACAAGTGACACACTTAATGTTGAGGCGGCACTGACATTGAAACTTACTGGTCAGTTCGCAGTAGCAACCGCACTAAAAGTGTCTGCTACGGAATGGACATTGTTCGGTAACCTAGAGGCTGCGTAATGTTAATCCCCGGCATCACAGCAAGCAAGCCACCAGCGCCGAGTGCGTATGCTCTACTCAGAGCTGATATCGATCCTGATGCATGGTATCGGCTTAATGAGAACTCAGGTACAGCGCTATTTGATTCGGTTTCGCAGTCGAATCTAGGGCTTGCGTCAACAACGAATGTTCAAGGCTTACCTATAGTCGACTACACGGATGACGCGGGGAGCCTTGTTATGGATGATCTGGAAAGTTTGTCCGTACCTAACTCTATACCCATATCATGGAATCCAGATGGCAACACGCTTGAGACACTTTGGCTTTCAATGTGGGTTCTGGTTGACTCCTTAGCAGCACCCATCACCGTACTGAACAGTGCTGACCCTACAAGGTTCAATATAGTAATTAACACAGATGGCTCCGTTACCTTCCGTTACGCGGATGTTTCGGTCGCAACTACTGGTGCCGGTCTTGTTGTTGCTGGAGTTCGGGCTAATATCAGTTTTTGGGTTCAATACCAAGATACTGGTGCAGCTTTTTCTGGTGCTGCTGTTCGATACAATGTTGCTGGAATCCCCGGCTCCGGTTCGGTCGCCGCCGCTTATTCTCCGACACGATTCCCCAACCTTAATCTGGGGGGATTCACTCTTGGTCAGTTTGACGGTGAGATAGATGAATTCTTTTTGCGATATGGTAATGTTGCTGGTGGCGACACAATACCACAAGCCAAAGGTATTGAATGGGGCCAAGCTATCTGGGACTTGCAGCTAGCTGCTGGTGGGTTAGGAGCCCCTGCAGAATGGAATCCTTTGGATTCTGTTAATACGGTTGTGGCTGGAGCAAGCAATAGAGACGCGCTTCTGGGAGACGTGGCAGATGACACTGGTGTGCGGTCGATTGCTATTCCTCGGGTTGGTAAAGTGTATTTTGAGCTTTATGTAATCAACCAAGGGGATAGCGTTTTTGGTAGTCTCGGTATACGGAAATTAATTGACCCCAACCCTGTAGGCGATGACAACCCATTGGCAGACGCAGATAGTCTGTACATGAAAAACACGAATTTATATCGTGGAACGGTCACTCTGCCTTACGGTAACGCCAGCCAGCATGGGCTAGTAGGTCAGCTAACAGGCACAACATTGATGTTTGCAATTGACTGGTCTACCGGGGAAACTTGGGTTGGCACTGATGGTGCGTGGAATGGTGAGAATGGAACATTCGCAGCTGGAGACCCAGCATCAGGTGTAAACCCTGTAACCACTATTGACACGACAGTTGATTGGGGAACATGGTGTTGTGTTGTGGGGGCAGTCGGTAACCAGCAGTATAGAATAGTTGCATCTCTTGCTGATCTAACCTACGCACCACCATTAGGCTTTAAAGCGTGGGATTAATTTAATTAGGGGTATTTAGCATGACCGTTAGATCGAAAAGTCTGAGAAGTTCGACGCCTAATAAGCAGCCCGACCCCGGCACTCGAAGTGTTGGCGAGCTGTATGTGAACTTCACAGACAAGCGCCTCGGTGTCATCGATGAAAGCCAAGATGCGATAGACCTGATTGCTGTCCGTTTCTTCTCGGAAGCAGCACAGTATTTTCTTGACGACATCATTGTAAATCCACTCGACAATGTGCAGTACCAGTGCATCCAAGCGAACGGTCCCGGCCCATTCGTTCCTACTGACTGGACAACGTCAGCTGACTCTTTTGAGAAACGGCTGCTGGGCTACGCGACCACAGGTTTGCACGAGGAAGTCGTCGGTGATATTGACCTCATTCTGAAGAACAGCCTATACACCGTGAATGATGCGACCATCTTCAATCACCCTGCTGGGTTTTCTGGGATTGGTTTCCTTGAGACCACTATGTGGAGTTCCAATACCAAAGGGACACAGACACTGACAGCTCTGACAGATGACGATGCCAAAGCCAAATGGTCCCGCGTCCTCACAGGTAGCTTCTGGCAACCATGGTCAGCAGTCAGTAGTGGCTCAGCATTGGGGTCAGTCGTTGAGCTTCCCGGGTTGATAAACGTCCCATCAGGTATAGGTCTTGTTGAGGCCGCAGGACAAACCCTACTCCGAGCGGATTACCCTTCATTCTGGGACTTCCTGCAAGCGAACGCTGGACTCATCACTGATGCTACGTGGTTAGCAGCATCGAACGGTGGTGCCAACGGTGTTGGTTATTATTCCTCTGGAGACGGTGTCACAGACTTCAGAATGGTGGACCTCAGAGGTGAATTCCGCAGAGGCATGAACCCCGGTGGCGGCGGCTCCAATAGCCGCGATCCAGACAGAGGCAACAACTCGCTTGACTGGCAAGATAGTGAAAATAAATCCCACGCTCACGGGACCACTGAAAGCAACCACGTGCACCCATTTACAGCTCAGCAAAACATTGGTGGCTTTACTGACAATGGTGGTTCTCCTGATCAGCGTAGTGTCGCAAGTACCACAAACACAGGTGGAGCAAAGACGAACCTGACCATAAACGCTGATGGTGGGTCAGAAACACGAGGCAGAAACATTCCTGTATTGGTGGCGATACAAGTAGCATAGATTTATAGGAGTAGGTTATGAAGAAGGAAAGAAATGCCCAATGTTGAGTTGGACCAAATAACTGGTAAAAAGGTGACAATAGGAACACTTTTAGCATTAGTTTTAGGGAGCGGCGGGTATATATCTGTGGCTGGTAACCCTTTGTATGACATCCTTGATGACAGGTATGTCACTATTGCCGCGCAAAACATAGAGCTTCAGTTCAACATCGAGGATGAACTAGCACAGATTCAAAGACACATTGACAATGGGACAGTGACCAACGATGAGTTGATACGCAAAGCGGTATTAGAAGAACGATTAAAACGACTGGAGGTTAAAAAATGAAACTTAGCCGCAAGCAAAGGGATTTTACGGCAGCACTGACAAAGCTATTGGTCTGGGCGCACAAGCAAGGTTATGAGTTTAGCCTCGGTGACGCATGGGCCAAGACTGGCCATATCGATGGTAGCTATCATTACCAGAGATTAGCGATTGACCTTAACCTGTTCATCGACGACAAGTACCAGACCACCACTGAAGCCCATCGCCCTATCGGTGAAAAGTGGGAAAAGCTGGGTGGCACTTGGGGTGGACGCTTCCGCAACAAGGATGGCAACCATTATAGCTGGGGCGAGTCGCGGGGAAAGTCAAAGTGAATTCGCTTTGGGACATCGTAAAGACTGTTGGTGGTAACCTCATCAGTACAGCGGTCCCGGGCGGCCCCTTGCTCCTTGCTGGCATTAACGCCTTACTGCCAGATGACGCGCAGCTGCCAGCTGATGCCACAGGCCAGCAAGCTCAAGACGTTATCAGCGCACTGCCCCCAAAGCAAAGGGCAGAAGTTATGGGTAAAAAATTTGATGTGGAGCTGGCAACGATAACCCAAAGTGGTGAGACCATGAGGGCGATGTTGACCACTGAAGCTACGTCACCTCATACCACACGACCTAAAATAGCTTTAGGGTCTTTCCGTGTAGTTGCTTTCGCTATCATCGTCACGATTAGCTTATGGGCCTATGGTATTGTCACAGCGGATACAGATATGGTCAAAACGATAGTAAACGGGTGGCCGTTTTTATTATCTGCTGTTGGTCCATTAATTGTGCTATTGCGAGCGTACTTCGGGGTGCTTGGCAAAGAGCAAAAAAATAAATTAGATGCCGCAACCGGCAACACAAACCCTGCGGGTATAGCTGGCATTATCCAAGCATTGGTGAAACAGAAATGACGGGCGCACGCGTTAGGATTGAAGATTTTAAAGGGCAGATACCTAAGCGGAGTGATCGCTTAATATCTACTTCACAGGCACAAATCGCGCGAAACATTCGACTAACTTCTGGTTCGATTGAGGGTATGCGTAATTGGGGATTGCTGCATAACTTCAACGACATCACTATTCAGAAAGCATATCGATTGCCTGATCCAGAACAGGTCAGTCAAGAACTCTGGGTCGGCTTCAACAGCCCCTTAATTAACCTGTACCCGGGGCCTTTGCTTAACGATGTATATGATCGCTATTATAAGTTTGGTGAAGGTAGGCCGCAATACAACACGCTTGAGCGACTACGCAATGGTGATCCTTATTATTGGCTTGGAGTCCCACTGCCTGTGCTTCCCGGAACGCTCGGCGCTGCCGGTGGTACAGCTCCCGATGAGGAACGGTTCTACGTCTATACGCTGGTATCTGAATTCCAAGAAGAAGGTCAGCCTTCAATACCTGTTTCTGCCATAGGCAAAGAGGATGGTATATGGACTCTGAGCAACATGGATACGTCAGTGCCGAATCCAGACGAACAGCCTATTTTGTTCAAAAATATTTATCGGACAGTAGCAGGGTTTACTACAGCGGAGTTCTTTTTCGTTGCTCAAATCCCGATAGAAAATCCTGCCTATGCGGACTCAGCGCCTTCGGATGTAATTGCACGTAACAACATACTGGAGTCTACAGATTGGGCCCCACCACCTCTAGGTCTTGAAAACGCCGTTGTCATGCCTAATGGTTTTTTTCTAGCATGGGAAGGTAGGAACATTCATTTTAGTGAAACTTATCGTCCTCATGCGTGGCCAGCAGCGTATGATTTGAGCACTCAGTATGAAGTCATCGGTGCTGGCGTATTTGGTCAGTCGGCGGGTATTGTTACTGCGGGGCACCCGTATTTTGCAACAGGCACTGCTCCTGAGAACACAACATTAACCAAGCATAATAGTGCTGAGCCGGGGCTATCACCATTGTCCATCGTATCTCTTTCTTATGGAGTGCTCTACGCCAGCCAGAATGGATTATCCTTGCTTAATGAAACAGGAGTTATCCCGTCAACTCAGGACATAATTACTAAAGATGAATGGCTTAATGATTATAGCCCTAACACATTGAAGGCCGCACAGTATGAAGACCAATGGCTTGGCTTTTATACTGAGAATAAAGGCATATCGATTAACCCGGGGGATGAACAGGAAGCATTTATTGAGTTCGATTCGTTCAACCGTGTCGACATGATCCAGACTGACGAGCGTACCGGCGAGGTTTATGTTCTCAGGTCTGGGGCAGTTTATCTCTGGGACGATTCTATGCGCGAGCGAGTAGCTTACCAATGGAAGTCCAAAGAATTTTATTTCCAAAAGCCCTGCAATCTCGGTGCCGCAGTGATTGATATGTGCTCTATAGCTGATGTGATAAAAGATATTGAGAACGTAGCAATAGCGGCTCGTGAGTACAATACCGAGCGCATAAAGACCAGACTTCACCCCATTGGGTCAAGTGCCATGGGTAGCTCTTACGTGCAGGAAATGCCAGCACCATTCGATTTGGTCCCACAGAATAGACTTGCCATAGGTGGGTCACCACTGATCGACCTCGCGCAGCTGCTCAAAAGAAATTCTGATGTAACTTTTACAGTTTGGGCTGATGACCGAATCGTTTATTCGCAGCAGGTCAGTGATAAGCGTATGATAAAGCTACCGAGTGGGTTCAAGAATGATATTTGGACATTCGAAGTCAGGGGTAGACGTAGGGTGTATTCAATTACTGTTGCTGAAACTGGTAAGGGGTTAGCTGATGTTTAGCCCACCAATTTTCAGAGGAATATTTGGTAAGCGTAGATGGCCGGGGCTACCCATGCCAGAGGCATCTATTCAATCACTGAATTCTGCTGTAGTTGCATTGAATGAACGGGCTAGGATACAAGGCCGGGAGCAAGGCGACATACTCGACAGCTTCACTACTGTGCAGGACATGATTAATATAGGGGTCGTCGATGCTACTGGCAAAACGCTGGAGCAACGCGTAGCTGATATTGAAAAACGCTTAGCAGACGCTGGTATCCCATAATGCTTATCGTTGAACCCCAAGGTGTAATCAAGCACTGGCTTTGCGACCAGATAGGATACATCCCTACGGCAGAGTTTATTTGTATCGGGCAGTTCGATGAAAAGAAACAAGATTTGATTGGGGCCATTGGGTATGACGGATGGTCCGAGAATATGGTGGAAATGCACAGCGCGGGGACCCCGGGCAGCTACTGGCTGACTAAGGAGTTTTTGTTCAAATGTTTCCACTTTCCTTTCATCGTACATGGTCGTGAGATCGTGACATCAAGGGTGTCTACGGGCAATCCTGTAGCTGTGAAAATGAATTTACAGGCTGGGTTTACCGAGCAGTGCCGAATAAAAGGCGGTGCTGATGATGGGGATTTGATAATATTTACTATGTATCGGGCCGAATGCAAGTGGCTACGCATGGAAAAACTGTATAAAGAGGCAGCGTAATGGGAAAGAAATCCACACCTTCTGGCACTAGTGATGCGCTGAAAGGCTTTGACGAGATTGGCGAAATCTCGAAAGCCCAGCTTGAATCGCAGTATGGGATGGCCGATGAGCGCCAAAAATACGATCAAGAACAATGGCGGCAAAACAGGGACCGGCTATCTGGCATTGATGATTCAATGCTGGATTACTCCGAGGACTCAATGCGCCGAGCTGGTGAAGACCGAGCCCGATACGAGGAACTTTACCAACCAATTGAGGAACAGTATCTTGATAAGGTTAAGAATTTTGACACAGCGGAAAGACGGACTTCCGAAGCCGCCGCCGCACAGACGGAAGTTGCCGCACAATCCGAAGCCGCGCGGCAAAGCGCCCTTCGTCGGTTAGAGTCGTATGGTGTTGATCCCTCTCAAACAAGAAACCAAGCCCTTGATGTGGGTGTTCGTATGGAGGAAGCGAAAGCGAAAGCTGGCGCTGCTACCGATGCACGCCGTAGTGTAGAGCAGACAGGCATGGCGCTTGAGCAAGGGACCATAAACCAAGGTCGCGGCCTCGATACACAGGGGAAAAGTAACTTTGCAGCTGGCGCTAGTGCTATCCCCACGTATGGGCAAGACGCTGGTGAATTGTATGGGCAAGGTAACGCCGCATTAGATGCGTGGGGCAGCGCAATTGGCTCTAAAGCGGAGACTGCCGCAGCGAACCAATCGAATAAAAATGCTGCGGGTGGTGATATGTTGGGTTCTGTCGCGACTATCGGTGCCGCAGCTATTCCATTTATGGCTGAAGGTGGCGAAATTGAAGGCCCGGGTGGCCCGACCGATGACGCTATTGATGCCAAGTTATCCGATGGTGAATTCGTCATTCCAGCTGATGTTGTTAAGCGCAAAGGAACAGAGTTTTTCGACAAGATGATCGTGAAGGTGCAGCAAGAACTTGCTGAACGTGAGCAAACTGCACAGGTCACCGATGAAGCTTTAGGCATACCACCTCCTGAGGCCGTAGCACCAGATATGGGTATGTACAAAGGTGGCGAGGTAATGGGTTTTGCTCAAGGCGGTTGGGTAGATATCGAGCAACCCGCAGCACGTTCCGGTATGGCTAGAGGGGCAGCTGCTATCGCTAGTGGCCTCGACCAGCTTCGTGCTAACCAAGCAGAAGCGCAGCCGGTTGTAACCCCAGTCGTAACAGCACCAGCACCAGCACCAGCACCAGCACCAGCGATGAGGGCTCGCCCTAACGCACGGTATACTCCTACACCCGTATATGATGGCCCAAGTTTCGCAGCTGGTGGGGAGGTCTCAGCCATACCAACTAATCCAGATATACGGGCTGGCTACCAAATGACCAGAGACCCACGTGCTCACGCTTATGCAGGTCCGGAAACTAAGTGGCCAGCGGATAAATACCCGCCGCCACCGAATGCAGTGAATGCAGTAGGAGCAAATTGAAATGGCTAAATGGGTAAGTGCTGATGCACTGAGAGTCCAAGATTTAGGGCTCACTAATGCTGTCAATCAGGGCATTGCGGGATACAGATTCGGGCAAGAGCAAAAAGGCATTCGAGACCAAGAAGAACTTGGTTCTATGATGGCAGCTATTCCTGAAGCTGAGCAGACGACACAAATGGTTGCTTCAGAGCAAAGCAACATGCTCGCAGACCAGACTGCTGACTTTGCTGATGAGCCGGTGATAGCAAATCCCCACCAAGTAACTGCTATTCCTGAATCTGAGGCTGCGGTGCAGCAAATGGGCAAGCGGAAGAAGACCACTACCAGTAAAGATTGGAAGTCTTGGGAAGAAGGTATTCGGAAAAAAGCCGGGGCTATGGGACCCAAAGCACTTGCAGACGCTAATGCCCACATAGCCTCTACAAAGCAGGGTTCGTTGCGTGAGAACGCAGCTACTGCTATGGCAGCTATGAGGGCAGGTGACCTCAGGACCGCTAAGGATGCCCTACAGGAAGCGTACACTAGCTTCCCTGATGGCAACCGTGCGGAGATTGAAGAAGTTGACGGAAAACTGGTTGCAAATATATACAACGAGGATACTGGACAGCTGGTAGAAAGTAAGCCTATTGGTCCACAAGATATGGCTGACATCGTCAGGATATCTGAGGACCCTGTCGCATACGCTGACGCTGTTCGTCAAGCGGAACTCGACGCAGCTGCAGCTGCAGAAGATCGTACCCGCTTTGATATCACCGAAGGTCGCCTATCAGAACAAGTCAGTAACGATATGACCCTTGGTGAGCGCCGACTGAAGATGCAGGAAGGTCAAGCTGCTATTGACGCGACTAGGTCTGGCGTACAGAACGAGGAATCTCGCCAGAAGATCGCGCAAATCGTGGGCAACATGGAGGAACTGGTTAAAGCTTCCAAGCGTGCTGACGATATGACTGAAGCGGATATTAACAAGGCTGAGTCTTCTATTGAGAAAATGAAAGCGGATATGGAAATTGACGCTGCTAAGCTGAAACTAGAGCAGATTGATAATATTCAGGGTGGTGCCCAGCGCGAACTAGAACGCCAAAAGACTAAGGCTGAAATTAAGGAGCTTGAAGCTAAATCCGCATACTATGCAAGTGGTGGTACTAAGGCAGCTGGCAAGACCTATTTCGCCAAGCGTAACGATTTGTTGCAGAGGATGAACACTGCTGCTAAGAGCATGGAAGCTGCAGATGAAGCTATGGCTTCAGAAAACAAACGCGCAGAGTTTGCTAGGAGTAAAGGTAACGAGTATACAATCAACCCAACTGTTGAAAAAGCTTACCAGCGTGAGCAAGAGCGATACAAACTTATCACTGATATGTGGGCTAGCCTTG
>Ga0316197_10000696_pt1 | contig 23531 bp, 24 predicted proteins | sample OudBiesiAoxic_MG_FD_204939 | JGI IMG/M metagenome (GOLD analysis project Ga0316197, IMG submission 204939) | Coastal sediment microbial communities from Oude Bieten Haven, Netherlands - site A oxic | ecosystem: Environmental > Aquatic > Marine > Coastal > Sediment | place: Netherlands... | reverse complement strand
CATAAAACAATCTCATTTTGTTGGCCTTTCGGCCCCCGCGATAGCGGTCCGGTAGGAAAGCCGATCATACCTCACCTACGGCGTTATCACAGGTTTTCGGTGGTAAACTACAGCATCACCCTTGATGTCTTGTATCTGGGGCATCCTCGACTTTCGCTCAATCGGGGTGTTAGATTGTGGTTCAGGTCAAGGCGCATTCTATATCGTTTTGTGAGGCGTACCGATGTACGCCGCAGCAAATACGATATAAAATGTAACGAAGAGTTGGGCCGCAAGATGCCGTTCATGGTTGGACAACGCTATTTGACCCCGTAATGTCGCCTCTGCCGATCTAGATCCCGTTTTTCATCCCGCCGCCGGATGGTTTCGCGTTTATCGTACTTGCGTTTGCCCCGGGCTACGGCTAGGGTGACTTTGGCTTTTCCATTTTTAAAATAGACCCTCAACGGGATGAGCGCCAGGCCTTTTTCGTTTACCTTGGCGTAAAGCCTCATAATCTCATGTTTGTGAAGAAGCAGCTTGCGGGGACGCAGGGGATCGTGGTTATCATAATAGGCAAAAGGGTACTCGCCGATATGCACCTGGTGAAGAAAGATTTCGCCGTTTTTTATTCGGGCGTAAGCGTCTTTTAAATTGCATCGACCCATGCGAAGGGCTTTTACCTCGGTACCTTTTAGCACCATCCCGGCCTCGAAGCGATCATCGATAAAGTAGTTATGCCGGGCCTTACGATTTTCGGCGATGATTTTAATTGGTTCTTTGGCCATGGGTGCCTATGGGGTTTGTTGCGTTATTTCGCGCTGTCTAATTTCATCACGTTGAACGGATGGGCGTGGTGATCCTCATCTGGGCCAGGCGGTCACCGTAACGCTCGTAAATGATCCGACGGACTTCTTCGGCCGAGCGCTGTTGAAAGACTTCCCCCAAAAAGGCCTTGGCTTCATCAACATTAAGGGTCCGGATGAAACATTTAACCGATGGAATTGCCTGGGGGTTCATGCTCAGCTCATTGAAACCCAGACCAAGAAGAATGGGTAAATGGATTAAATCACTGGCCATTTCCCCACAAATGTGTACATCGATTTCCTTTTTTATAGCTACATTTGTTACCCGTTTAAGCATCCGCAGAACGGCCGGATGTAAGGGCTGATACATGTAAGCCACTTCCCGATTACCCCGGTCGATCGCCAGGGTATACTGGATCAGGTCATTGGTGCCGATGCTGAAAAAGTCAACTTTTTCGGCCAGAGTATCCGCCATGATCACGGTTGCGGGCACTTCAATCATGATGCCTATTTTTACATCCCGGCTAAACTTTGCCCCCTGAGCGGTGAGGTTTTCGGCGGCCTGATCCAATAATCGCTTGGTCTCATCAATTTCAGCGCAGCATGAAATCATGGGGAGCAGTAACCGGACCTCCCCATAAGCAGCGGCCCTTAAAATGGCCCGCAATTGAGTGGTAAAGATACCAGGTTTCTGAAGGCAGTACCGGATACCACGCAAACCCAAGGCCGGATTGGTCTCGATTGCTTCCCGGGAGCCGGCGATCGCTTTATCACCATTGATATCAAGGGTGCGAATGGTCACCGGTTTTGGGGCCATGACTTCCACCACATCCCGATATTTATCGAAGAGTTCATCTTCGGTAGGGTAATCCGGGCGGTTCATGTACTGAAATTCAGTTCGATACAGACCGATGCCGTCTCCGCCGTTGTCTACCACGGAAACAACTTCCTCGGGCAGCTCGATGTTTCCCATGATTTTAATATCGATCCCATCCGTGGTTTGGGCTTGACAAAGGCTGTCGCGAACGATTTCCGCCTTGAATTGCTCGTATTGAAATCCCAACTCTTCGTAATCCATGATGGTTTGTTCGGTGGGATGAACCACCACGAGGCCTTGAAGGCCATCCACAATGATCAAATCATCGCTTTGGATGGTTTTGGTGGCGGTACCCATCCCAAGAACCGCAGGGATTTGAAGGGTCTGGGCGATAATACCGGTGTGAGAAGCCATACCGCCCCGGTCGGTTATAAAGCCCTTGATGCGCTCGAGGTTGATCTGGCTGGTTTCAGCAGGGGTAAGTTCGCCGGCTACTAAAACGACCCGTTTGTCAATTTCGGCGATATTGATCGAATCGGCTCCCACCAGGTTTCTCAATATCCATTCGGCCACCTGCGTCACATCCACGGCGCGTTCTTGAAGATAGGGATCATCCATCTCCCGAAACATGGTTTTTAGTTTGCCGGCCACCTTCTTTAGCGCCCATTCAGCGTTAATTCGCTCTTTTTCAATGGTTTCAATGGTTCGGCCGAAAAGCATCTTGTCTTTTAAAACGGCCTGGTGGGTTTCGAGAATAGAGGTGTGGCCGTTGAATTTATCCTTGGATGATTCGATTAAGGCCTGCAATTCGGTACCGGCTTTTTTGACAGCTGTTTTAAACCGATTGGTTTCATTGACTATATCGTCGTCGTCAATCCGGTATCGCTTGATAATATCGACGCCCTCGGTATCAACCAGGTACGCCTTGCCGATACAGATTCCCGGGGACGCCCCAATCCCGGTAATTGTTGTTTCTCTGGTTTCTACGGCTTTTTTTTGGGTATCTTCGGCGATCATTCTAATATTATTCTCCAAATCCGTCTTCGATAAGCCGGGCAATGGTGGATAGAATTTCGTGATCGGTATCTTTTTCGACCCGGATCATCACCTTGCTTCCCTTGGGGCGATTCAGGGTGAGAATATCCATCGTGCTTTTGGCGTCGACTTCATCATCATCGGTCGAAAGCCAAACCCCGTGATCGGCTTTTCTCGCAATGGCGACGATTCTGGCGGCCGAACGCGCGTGCAGGCCCAATTCGTTTTTGATACTGACTTCCCGATGAAGATCTGCGCTTTCAGATTCAGGATGATTCGTTGCCATCAGTTTTTGGTAACATGTTTTCGTCTCCAGCGACAATCAGGGCTCCTATTTCTGGGATTTTAACGCATTGTCGATGATGATCTGGATCCCATTTAATGACCGGTCCCGAACCAATTTCCCGTTGATGTACAATGTCGGGGTTCCCCGGACCCCTGCTTCGACCCCCTGCCGGTAATCCCGTTTGATCTGTTCAAGAAAGGCCGGATTTTCCATTTCTTTTCCGAATGCCTCTTTTTCAAATCCGAGTTCGCGTGCGATCGCTTCAATCTTATTATCGTTCAGCTGATTGTAGTTTTTAAACAGTTGGTCATGAAACGGCCAGAACTTTCCTTGGGCATGGGCCGCCATGGATGCCATGGCCGCTTTTACGGCGAATGCGTGATTCTGAAGAGGAAAGTGCTTGAATACCAATTTAACAGTCTCAGGATTTTTTTCGAGAACCTGATCCAGCAAACCGATCAGGCGGCTGCAATAGGCGCATTGAAAATCCGAAAATTCCACAATGGTCACCGGTGCATCCGGCGGCCCCTTGACCGGCGATCCCGTCAAGTCAAAATCATGAATAAAATCGAGTAAAAGAACTTCCACGACCTTTTTTTTACGGCTTTGGAGGTAAAGCGCGTCTTCATTTGATCCAGTCCGGATACCGTCCACATGGGTACCGACATCGATGGTGTCCCGCAGCGTACCGTCGGCCTTATAGATATGAATTTTTCCTGTTTCAGTCAGAACAAAAATCCATTTTCCATTATTTGAAACGGCGGTGTCCAACGGTGTTTTTTCGAGGGTCAGGGTCTGGTTGATCCGCCATTGGACCTCGGCGAAGACATTCGGTGCGATGAAGATAAGGATGAAAATAACCACCGGTATCGATACACGCGTCTTTTTCATGGAGTCTCCTTATGGGTATTTGCCTTTTTTTTGACCGGTTGATAGCTGCACAAGGGTTCTTCGGCCATATAGTCACCGGTGGCTTCGTAGGCGCGGGCACGGCACCCCCCGCAAACCCTCTTGTATTCACAGGGGCCGCATTTGCCTGTCAATTTATCATAATCGCGGAGATTACAAAAAATATCGGCATGCTGCCAAATTTCACCAAAACTGGTTTGGGTCACATTGCCGCAGTTTAAGTCTAAGAATCCACATGGCTGGACAATCCCGGTATGAGAAACAAAGCAAAAGCCGATGCCGCCCAGGCACCCCCGGGTAACCGCATCCAGTCCGTGGGTTTGAAAGCTTATCTTCTTTCCCTCTTTGCGGGCACGTTGTCTCAAGATTCGATAGTAGTGGGGGGCGCAGGTGGCTTTCAGCTGTAGCGGGGTTTTTTCCCGCTGATCGTAAAACCAGTTTAGGGTTTCTTCATATTCGGCGGCGTTGATGGCTTTATCGATGATGTATTTGCCCCGGCCGGTAGGTACCAGAAGAAATATGTGATGGGCCACTGCCCCGAGTTTCACAGCCAGATCCAGAATTTGGGGAATCTGCTTCAGATTCGCCTTGGTGATGGTGGTGTTGATCTGAAATTCGATCCCCGCTTTTTTCGCATTTTCCAAACCTCGCAGCGCCCCCTCAAAGGCGCCCGGAACACCCCGGAATTTATCGTGAGTTTCGGCCGTCGATCCATCTAAACTGACGCTGATCCGTTTGATCCCGGCATTGGCTATTTTGCGGGCGATGGTATCATCGACGAGTGTGCCATTACAGGCCATTACCATGCGTAACCCCAGCTCGGTCCCGTGACGGGCAAGGTCGAAAATATCGGCTCTCAACAAAGGCTCACCGCCGGTCAGAATCACGATCGGTTTTCCCACCTGGGCGATTTCATCCAGAAGCCGTAGGGAAGCCTGGGTGTCAAGTTCACCCTCATACGGGCCGCAGGTAGCCGATGCCCGGCAATGGATGCAGGCCAGGTTGCAATTACGGGTGGTTTCCCAGGCCACCAGCCGAAGGGATGGTTCTTGTTGCTCCTTTGCGCCTTTAGGATGCGAAGGCGGAGAATGCCTTGTTGTATGGGGTTCGGGTTTCATTATTCTATCCGTTAAGTGCCCTGGCCGCTTCCAATGCAAAATAGGTCAGGATCATATCGGCTCCGGCGCGCTTGATGGCCGTCAGGGTTTCCAGCATGACTTGCCGGCCGTCCAGCCAGCCCAGTTGGTCGGCGGCCTTGATCATGGCGTACTCACCACTGACATTATAGGCGGCCACGGGAAGATCCACGGCTTCTCTAACCCGACGGATGATATCGAGAAAGGCCAGGGCCGGTTTTACCATAATGATATCAGCTCCTTCTTCAATATCGAGGGCGACTTCCCGTAAGGCTTCGTCGGAATTGGCCGGGTCCATCTGATAGGTGCGGCGATCACCGAATTTGGGCGCCGAATCGACCGCGCTTCGAAAGGGACCATAATAGGAAGAACAGTATTTAGCAGCGTAGGCCATGATGGGTGTATACGTAAATCCATCTTCATCCAGGCCCTTTCGGATGGCGGCCACCCGACCGTCCATCATATCCGAAGGGGCCACCATATCCGCGCCTGCCCTGGCATGGGATACGGCCGTTTTGGCCAGAAGTGCCAGGGTGGCATCGTTATCCACCGTTTGACCGGCCACGACCCCGCAGTGACCGTGATCGGTGTATTCACAGAGGCAGACATCGGTGATCACCAACAGATCCGGCAATGCTTCTTTGAGCATGGTTATCGACTGTTGGACGATTCCATCCGTGGCGAAAGCTTCGCTGCCGGTGGCATCCTTACCGTTGGGAATTCCGAAAAGGATAACCGCCGGGATGTTCAACTCGGCTACCTGCCGCGCCGTTTTGACGATGTTGTCCGGTGATAATTGGTATTGGCCTGGCATCGATTCGATGGGGTTTTTAACATTTGTGCCGCTGATCGCGAAAAGGGGGAGGATCAGGTCGCTCGGTGTTAACACGGTTTGGCGAACCAACCGTCTAAAACGCTCACTTTGGCGCAAACGCCGCGGGCGTTGATAGGGAAATGGCATCAGCCGCTCCTTCTAAATCGTTTCGGAGATCTCTTCGTCGGTCAGGTAACAAGCCGGGTCCGGCGCCCATAAATTACCGGTGGCCGCCTCGGCTCTTACCCGGAAATTTCCACCACAAACGTCCAGCCAGCGGCAGGTGGCGCAGCGGCCCGTGACGTATTTTTTCTTCTCTTTGAGCCGTTGCATCAACGGTTCGGAAGTATCGGTCCATATTTCGGAAAAGGGCCGCTCTCTAACATTGCCAAAACTGTGGTGGCGCCAGAACTGATCAGCGTATACCTGGCCGTCCCAGCTCACACAGCCGATGCCCCGGCCCGAGTTGTTGCCTTCATTCATTTTCAATAACTCGTAAACCCCCGCGGCCCGTTGCGGATCTTCCTTGAGCAGCCGCATGTAAACATAGGGGCCGTCGGCATGGTTATCCACAGTAAGAATTTCCTTGGGTTTGCCTGCCTCGCAAAGGCCCCGGGTGCGATCCATGATCAGGTCTACAACCCGGCGGGATTCTTCCAGACTCAAATCCTCTTTTATCAAGTTGGATCCGCGTCCCGCGTAGACGAGATGGTAGAAGCAGGCCCGGGGAATATCCCGTTTTTCGATCAGGTCGAAAATTTTCGGGATTTCATCCCGATTAAACCGATTGATAGTAAAGCGAAGGCCGACCTTGATGCCGGCAGCCTGGCAGTTTTCGATCCCCTCCATGGCCATGCGGAAAGCCCCTTTGACAGCCCTGAAGCGATCGTTTACCGTCTCCATCCCATCGAGGCTGATTCCCACGTACGACAGACCAATAGATTTTAGGGTTTTTGCCGTGTCCGGTGGAATCAGGGTCCCGTTGGTGGATATAACCGCCCGCATCTTTTTTTCAACGGCGTAAGCGGCTAATTCGGGTAGATCTTCACGCATCAGCGGTTCTCCACCGGAAAAAAGCACCACCGGCACGCCGAAACCGGCCAGATCGTCCAGCAAGGCTTTTCCCTCATCGGTAGTCAATTCATTTTCGAAGGGAAGGTCCTTGGCATGGGCGTAACAATGCACGCATTTCAGGTTGCACCGACGGGTAATATTCCAAACCACCACCGGTCGCTTATCCTTAGAAAACTGAAGCAAATGAGAGGGCAGCTTACCCGACATGCGACCGTAACGCAAAGCGTCCGACGGCTCCACCGTGCCGCAGTATAGCTTTGAAATGCCGATCATATATTTAGTTACCTTTTACTTTAATTAATGGGTTATATATATTTATATTTATTGTATATAGATAGACTATATAAGTATGCTATGGATCACAACCAATTCCAATCTCGATTGTTTCGTGAAATGCCTGAAATCCCTTTAATGCATCATTTCAGCGAAGGTCTGAATCCAGGTACTTTAGTCTGTATTGAATGTCGGATCAGGTTAAGTATGACGAATTTGGGCTTTTTACGATTCCATCAAGTATAATTTGCAACCTGAAACGATATACTATCCTCGTATCACATGAGAAGAGAGATTGAAAAGAAAAAGCGGGGAAGTGCCCGACCAATAGTACCGGTTGTCATCTTCCCCGAATATGTGTTTTCCCTTAAATGTCGAATCGTTGTCGATAGAACTCAAACTATCGATGAATGTTTCCGGATCGAGTAGCGCCTGACGTGTGATGAAAAAGCGGTCTTTGCCCGTTTTTTCCCGCATGAGCTTAAACCCCAAAGCGAAATCATCACCCAGACGTTTTTGAAGGTCGTCTTGGGTAATGGATTCATAGGCCAAACTTTCGATGATCATGTCGACGGCATCATTTTCCAATACGATATTGATATCGTGATTCTTAAGAAAAACCAGCTCAATTTTCATGGCCTCATCGTAATAGCCCTTTATTTTGGCAAAGATGCGGTCGATGTCCAGGATGTATTTTGAATAAAAGGTTGCCGCCAAATTGATCCGTGAGTCCGTCAGGGTAAGATTGTGCCGTGCCACTAGCCGGTCACGATTGGAGCGAATATACATCTTAATAAATTCTCGTTCTTCACGGGCCAGGCGGTCAAAATCCTGATTTAAACAATCCTTCCCCGGCTCGGCGGCCGCTTTTTCAAAGAATTGTTCCGGATGGTCAAGTACCGCCTGAGTAACAGGGAAGCGCTGGACGTTCGATGAGGGGAGTCGCCGCTCGAAAGACAGTAGAGCGTTCTCAACCGCACTGACCAATCCCCGGGCGCCCGTATTTTCGTTGAAGGCATTATGCGCCAAGGTTGAAAGGGCACGATCTTCAAATTTAACATCAATATCATAAGCGGCAAAATCAAGCTTTTTCCCCAGAGTAATGGGGTTATTGGGATTTTTTAGAATCTCGTATAGATCAGCTTCGGTTAACCGCTCAAAAACAGCCCGAACCGGAAGGCGGCCGACGAACTCCGATTCAAATCCGTATTTAATCAGGTCTTCGGATTTGACATGGAGAAGGGTTTTGGACGGATCGCCGGCTTCCTTTAACCGGGCACCAAAACCAATTCCCTGTTTAGTGAGTCTTTTTTCTATGATTTCATTTATTTCAGAAAATGCACCGCTCATTATAAACAGGATATTCCTGGTATTAACGACGCGTTTTTCACGGTTGCCGGTTTTACGAAATTGTTCGAGTTCCTGAAACATGGAGACCGGATCGTGGGGTACCTTAAGATCCACCTCGGTTTCTTCCATGGGTTTTAGAAGCGCACGCTGCACGCCGGTTCGGGAGACATCCGCTCCAATAAGGTTGCGGCTGCCGGCAATCTTGTCGATTTCGTCAATATAGATAATACCGCACTGGGCCAGTTCAATATTATCGTCGGCTTCACGCACCAGGTCACGCACCAGATCTTCTACGTCGCCCCCAACGTAACCGGTCTCGCTGAATTTGGTGGCATCACCTTTGACAAAGGGCACGCCGATCTTCTGAGCGATGAGCTTAAGCATATAGGTTTTGCCGACACCGGTGGGGCCGATCATCAAGACATTGTTCTTGATACTGCCCACCATGTCGTTGACGGTTTCAGGCGAATCCGCGGCTCGCTGAATACGGTTGAAATGGGTACAGATTTTGGTGGAGAGGATCTCCTTGGCCCGATCCTGTTTAACGATGTATTGATCCAAATGGTTGATCAGTTCTTCAGGGGTGAGATCGAAATCGATTCTTTTCTCGAATTGAGGGGTTTTTTCCCCATCCATGTCCGAATCGGTTTGGGGTACGACCACTGGTGCGATCATCCGCACCGCGCCACCATATTTCTTGGTTAGGAAATCACTGATATCTTTTTCAATTTGTTTGGGGTCCGGTATTTTTTCCATATTCATCTCCTTGGCTGAGACTATAATCACGCCCAGATCGATTTTCAAGGAGCGATTTCACGGCGTTGATTCAATCGAGATCCGATGGGAACCCGCTGTTTGAATGTAGGATCTGGTTTCATCGACAATGGTTTGGGACTGGATGGCATCCAGGTCGTTTAAATGACTAAAAGGATCCTGTGTTTTGGGGTAATGCTCCACTGTTTCCTTCAACGTTGATGTGGAAACACCCTATTTCGCGTTTGACCGAAATTCATTAAAACTCAATACATTGGCATAGGCTGATGCCAAAGCTGCCATAAATGAACCGTGGACCTCTGCTGCTAAAATTTTTATTCCACCAAATTCAAGATCCTTTGTAGCACATGCATCATGAACAACAATACATGAATATCCGAGGTCAGCAGCAGCACGCGTCGTTGCATCAATACACATATGGCTCATCGCACCACAGATAACAACTTGTTCAACGTCAGCATTTTTCAACTCCTTCAGAAGCCTTGTCTCTCGGAAACTGTTGGGAAATTGTTTCTGTATTACCGTTTCTTCCGATAAAGGCTTGATGCTTTCGTGCAGTTCCGCCCCTTCACTGTTTGGGAGAAAAAATGTTGCGCCCTCATGTTCTGAAATGTGTTGAATGTGGAATGTTGGCCATGTTTTTTTACGAAACAAAGCTAGCAATTCTTTCGCAATTGAGCTGGCCTCATTCATTCTGACAAGTTCCATATTGCCGTCCGGAAAGTAATCGTTTTGAATATCAACGAGTATTAGTCCTGTTGCCATTTGTAGCTCCTTTTTATTATCAATTGGCATATTGGAGTATTAACCTGATTGGGCTGAACAATGGCGATGCCTCAATCGATGTTCAACAGATGGTCATCAATTTCAATTTAATCTGCAACCTCTTGAAATCGGATAAATAACGCCAGCCCAGCGAAAACCAGAAAAATCCCTGCAATGGCAATGTTATTCGGCAAAGGGGAATTAAGGATTAAAATTTCACCTATCATCGCGAAAATAACCTCACTCGATTGAGTTGCATCAACAGCTGCCAACTCAGTTGCCTTTTTGGATTTGTTGCGGGCGTACAGGAAAAGGCTCGTCGCGAAAACTCCAGAAAAAAGTGCAACCAATGCAGTATTTATAAGCTGCCCCTTGGATGGAAGTGGGGGTCTGGTAATCATAACAAGAAGCAACCAAAATGGTAAAGACCCAAAGGATAACAACAAGACCTTGTTAAACGGATTTTCCATAAGAGGGCTATCAATATTTGGAAGGTACTCATGGCCTTTCTTGGCTTCCCATACCAGTTGGTTTCCAAGCGGATAGCAAAATGCGGCAATCAAAACGGGAAAGCCGCCCATCAGCAATTCCTTAATAATAGACATTTCAACATGGCTCAGGTTGACCATCAATACTCCTGAAAATACGATAAATGAGAAAACCCATATCTTTTTTGGAAAAGACCTTCCAAAACAGATTAAGACAACAAGCGTTGCAATTATTGTGAGTTGCCATGTTGCAGCAACAACCCATCCCGGCGCATGATCGGCACTAAAGCAAATGAGTGAATAAAACCCACCAAAACCGATACTTCCGGTGATTATCCAGAATTTCCAGTTCCTTAGAAAAAGTCGAATCATAAGCCTAAGGGCTTTGACGCCCTGGAAGAGTGACATCAATACCATCAGGAACAGGATCATGTATGCATACCGAAGGCAACCTGACCACACCCAGTGCCCACCTTCCAAGCTCATCACTCGGTTCAGGATGAATGTCGAACTGAAAAAGAGGCCTGATAAAAGCCCAATTAAAATCAATACAATCATATTATTATCCCACTCGGGGAATGGGAGAAAACCCCTCGCTTTTAAGCGAAGACTATAGTTTAATTGTTGATGCTGCCGTATGGATTCAAAGGGTCAAGGGTTCAAGGATTCAAGCAAAGGCTTGGATGGTCTTTTCACTTGGCCCCTCGAACCCTTGGATCCTTGGACCCCAAGCCTTCGGCTTTAGCCGAAGGCAGTTGAATCAATTTGGCTTTACCATCCTGGATATACATCATTTAGGAATTAGAAGTCTTCCAATTCTTCTGAATAACCATCTAATAATATAAAAAATATAAAACAAGCCATTATTCAAACTAAACCCAAGGTTAAAAGTCATCGTATAATTTTTTTATTTCGCGGGTAGGGTGGATCAAGTCCCAATCAATGTCACTTCACACGCTTCGAATCAGGTAAAATCAAGTCGGCAGAAGATTTTACAACGTAACGCACCGAAAATTTTAGCCCACTTTTTCTGAATTGATGGTCCCGATCATATGGTCCCGTTCCTTTAGAATGTTTGGATCTTTAAATGACGTTCTTCAGATTGATCGTGTATGATTGAAGTTTCTTGATTTATCTTGGGGGAATATACAAAATTGTATATATAATTTATAAATTACAAAAATGTCTAGTAATAAGGAAAATTGACATAAATGTATTTATTCTTAAATCCTACCTTCACAGTCCCATATATCTAAAATTATCAATTATTAAAAATGGTTATAATGGCTCATGCTCTCTATCCGAAAGTTGGCATGGATATTGTTATCTTCTTGAAAAATGAATTTGTTGGAATCGGCCAAAGTATAAACCAATGACGGGAGGAGTTAATGAAAAAAATCGAAGCGATTATCAAACCATTCAAGCTCGATGACGTTAAAGATGCCCTGAATGAAGCCGGAGTACCGGCATGACCATCAATGAAGTTAAAGGTTATGGGCGCCAGCGTGGCCACAAGGAGATCTATCGTGGGGTGGAATACCAGGTCGAATTTGTCCCTAAAATACATTTGGGGATTGTCGTGGACGCATCCATGTCTGACAGGGTTGTGGATCTCATCAATGAGAATGCGAAAACCGGTCAAATCGGAGACGGTAAGATTTTCATTTCATCGGTTGAAGAAACCATTCGTATCCGAACCGGGGAAGCCGGAAAGGAAGCACTTTAATTATTGCTGCTATTTTTTATAAGGAGGAAACATCACCATGAAAAAACTGCTATTCACCATTTTGTTTACCGCTGTAAGTTTTGCCGTTGCCTGGGCCGAGGACAATCCACCCACACCCGAATCGAACAAAACGGCGATTGATCTGGTTCAATCCCATGCGGATTATGTCTGGACCCTGGTTGCCGCAGCGCTTGTTTTTTTCATGCAAGCCGGTTTTGCCATGGTAGAAGCCGGATTTACCCGGGCAAAAAATTCAGTCAACATCTTGATGAAAAACCTGATGGACTTTTCAATAGGGTCCTTGGCTTACTGGGCGATTGGTTTTGGGATTATGTTTGGTGTGACGACAACCGGATGGTTTGGTACTTCCGGATTTTTCCTAAGTGACTTTAAAATCGGTGGCGACCCCTGGGTTCTGGCATTTTGGATGTTCCAGGCCGTCTTTGCCGCCACGGCCGCAACCATCGTTTCCGGTGCCATGGCGGAAAGAACCAAATTTTCCGGCTACCTGGTCTATAGTGTCATCATTTCCGCCATTGTCTATCCTGTTTTCGGAAGCTGGGCTTGGGGTAGCCTGTATAAAGGGAGTGGATGGCTGGAAGGGCTAGGATTTATTGATTTTGCAGGCTCCACAGTCGTCCATTCGGTGGGCGGTTGGGCAGCCCTGGCCGGTGCGATTGTCCTGGGCCCCCGCATGGGCAAATACAAAAAAGACGGCAGTGTAAAGCCGATTTTAGGGCATAACATTCCGCTGGCTGCTTTGGGCGTGTTTATCCTCTGGCTGGGATGGTTCGGTTTTAATCCCGGCTCCACAACGGCCGCAAATAAAGATATTGCCATGATTTTTGTCAATACCAACCTTGCGGCGGCTGCCGGTGCAGTTCTGGCCATGTTTGTCTCTTGGATGAAATTCGGCAAACCAGAAGTGGGAATGAGCTTAAACGGTGCCTTGGCCGGATTGGTAGCCATCACGAGCCCATGTGCAACCGTATCTCCTTTAAGCGCCGTGATAATCGGTGCGGCAGCCGGTGTTATTGTGGTGTTATCCGTTCTTTTCTTTGATAAAATCCGAGTGGATGATCCGGTAGGAGCCATATCCGTTCACGGTGTCTGTGGGGCCTGGGGAACTCTGGCGGCAGGCCTTTTTGACATGGGCGGATTCTCCATGAAAACCATCGGCGTTCAGGTGATAGGGATTGCAGCCTGCTTTTTGTGGGTCTTTCCAACGGCATTTATCATGTTCAAACTGATCGAAAGAACCATCGGCCTAAGAGTGTCCCCCGAAGAGGAACTTGAAGGACTGGATGTCATCGAACACGGGGGTGTTGCTTATCCTGATTTTGAGGGCGGCGCATACGGGGGCATCGGTGCGGTTGGCGCAACTGGTGTATCGATAGTCTCGAGTAAAGTGATCGGCAGGCATGAATTTGAACCCATGAAGCAGACATAGCGATATCTATTTGCCCGCTAAATGATCTGACTGCCGGGTTAGAAGCGGTTTCGAAATCCCGTCTACTGCGCGATGACGGCGTTGCAGATGTCTTTAAAATGCCAGGTGGACTGCGCTTTTCCTTCTACCTGCGCCTTGCCCTCGAACCTGTTCCTAGGCGTTGAAACCACTTCAAGTCTAAAACCGCCGGCAGGCAGATCAAGTTATGCTTTCCGTGAAGAAAATTGTGTGAACAATACACCGTACCGGGTTTTCCATGGATGTCTCAGGGTAAATAAAACGGAGTGTTTTTTTTGCAATTTACATTTCACTGGCGCAAGGGTTATAAAAAACCTGCCTATCGCTTAAAAAAGCATTAAATTAGGTGTGTTATACTAGTTATCCATTTTATTTACGCTCATTTAGGGTAATACAACTTAGGGTGACTCTCTACAAGCGAGTAAGGCCTACCCCTTTCACCAATTTTTTTTTCGATCGGGTGGGCGGGCTGTTGGTCATAACCAGATCTATATCACGACTTAGCAATGTGGGCCTCAAGGCCTCGGCGCGGCGCGGGTTCAATTTGAGGGCCATAACCCAATCGTGCCCACATCTGCACCGTATAGGAGGGAGAGGGCGCATGGAGAAGGTTATGAATTTCTTTATAGGAAGATTGTTGCTCGGGGTACTCTTGTAACGCTTGTTGGAGTGGTTGCATCGAAATCCCATGAGCTGTGCCCGATAGCTGAACACGTGCATAGGCACGTCCGGCATTTACCTGGGTGGTTCGGTTGTTGCCTTCAGTAATCATCCATAGAAAACCAGGTGTTGATTCAAGGTTTTTGTTAAAGTTCTTGATTTGATCAACGGTAGCGGAATCATCAGGTTTCGGCGCTTTCGAGCGATCAAACAGACCCAAGCGCACCAGCAAGCTTAGAAAGGGATCGTTGATTGAAATACCGTCTCGGTATTTAGCGATCTCACGCGCGCCCACACGTAATACTTTATAAGTTTCTAGAATTTTCGCCGGTGTTGTGAGTTCGATACGCCAAGCTTCAGCGGCAATAGCTCGGTGTTTTTCTAATGCATCAGGCTGATCCAACCCAACAAAGCCAAAACGGCTAGAATACGATTTCATGCTATCCGCAATGTTTTGAATGGCATTCGCCGGGACAGCGTTGTTCATGTCGTATGGTTCACGATTTGTATGGCGTTTAAGTATCTGACTAAATAAAGGGTCCTTAACAACACTGGGATCTGTTGCAAGCCGGATACGGGCCACCGGACGTAGATCAATTTCCTCAGGACCAAACTCACCCTGTGGGAATAAGTCAATATTCGTAAGCATTCCGCGCTCCCGTGCAGCAATATCAACGAGCTCGAGAAATGTTCCATGGCTCATCATTATTTGCCGGTGATATGGATCTGTTTCCGGCAACAATCTCGTAAGATCACAATAAAGTATGATCTCGTTGGGTATTTTCAAATCAACCAGCCAGGATTGAAGGTTATGAGAATGAGGTGCGAGGATCGCGTAACTTAAAATCCATTTGCGCACATCTGTCCCTGGCCTGGGGCCCTGCCAAGCCGCTATCGCCTCCGGTGGCATTTCACGACGACACGCTGTCAGTCCGGCCGTTGCAGAAAAAATAATACCACCGCCTATAATCCGAATGAAAGTACGCCTATTCATATTCACCCCGTCTGTGTTTTTGCCTGCTAACCCCTGAACTCGGACGCCAGCATAAATCAGAAATTTTTAAGCCTTCTTGAGCAGGAATACAATTGCTGTGGCCAGCATCCAGGAATGTTTCAGGATTTCCGAGACAGTAATCATATCCCCCATGTCTATCCCCACCACTTCAAAAAGATTTAACAGCAGTTAAGCCGCCACTAATAATTCAAAGTAACCAAGCCAATTGGCCAGCAGCGTAATAGCGATAGCTGGTAAATTTATCGATATGAACGGGTTTAAGAAGACCTAATTGATCATAATGCCTGAGCATCCGAACCGATACTTGACCGAGTTTAGAAAAGTCCCCAATTTTAAACATTGTGCCTCACAATCAATATGTTCTAATGGGTATCTGATGAGTGCCAGGACATCGATGACCCGATTGTGTCAAGACACCGATTACCTTAAGGGGAATAAGTGTTAAAGCATCGTTCACCCAATTAAATACATCTAAGGATACATTAATAAAAAGCAATTAACTGAAATTGATAATGTCCTTTATCAACGAGTACATTATCAACTCGTTGAGAATATTATTTAAAAATCTTTCGAGTCATCGATGTCCTGGCATTTTTTGCCGTTGGACGTCGGTAATCGATGCCTTGGCATTTGGCAGGTATTATTTTGAAAATTTACACCCTGATATAGTGTTAAAGTCAAGAGATATTAATAGGTGATTTATTTTATGTTACCAGAGGAGATCGACGAGTTCGGCAACTACGCGTACTCGCTCAGACTCGATGGGCGGTATCTGCTCGAGGTGCTGGAGCGGAGCGCCGCATCGTACGGCGAGGGCGGCTGGCTTCACGTATCGGGACTCAAGTATACCGTGGATCTGAGCGGAGCGGCACCGGTGCTCGAGAAGACAGCATCTGGAGAGTGGACCGTGACGACTCCGGGGTCACGTGTCAGGTCTGTAATGGTCCATGAGGACGACGGCTCCTGGGCGCCGCTTGATCCCGACGCAATGTACTCGGTACTCTCCAATAGCTTCATTGTGAAGCATGCTGGAGATAGCTATTTCTGGTTCAAGCGATACGGTCAAAGTGTTAAGAACACTTATTCAACATTCTATTCTATCCTCGCAGAGGTCATATCGAATAACGAGGTGCTGAATCCGGCACCTCCGGATGGCCGTGTACGCATCGTCAAGTAGTTATAAGGTGAGAATTGAGAAGGTGGCGGCAGACCGACAATCCACTGCTCATTTATTTCTTTAATTATTTATGCGTTTCTTTAATGTTTTTCCACACTTGAAAACGGGCAGTTTCTTTGGTGGTATCTTGACCTTTTCGCCGGTTTTTGGGTTTCTTCCAGTGTATGATTTGTATTTTTTGACATAGAATGAACATAGCCCGCGAATCTCCACCCTGCCTTCATTGGCAAGAGAATCAGTCATCTGGTTAAAAAAAGTGTTCACAATCGTCCGGGCATCTGATTTATTAATCCCATTTTCTTTCGATAATCCCGTTATAAGTTCCAATTTATTCATATAACCTCCTTTCATCAAATTCGTTCCGATTTTTAGATCTTCCCGATGGATGATTTTACATTTCTTTGTTTAAGCTTAATTGTTGGTACTCTGGGTCTCGTTTTGAGTCGGCAGCGGAATTCTTATTTTCTGGTTGATGTAAATTGTAACCCGAGCATCCAAATTATTGGCAGCAATTAAGTCGTTTAGCTTGACACCGTGGTTTCTGGCAATTTTCCCGGCAGTGTCACCTCTGCGAACGGTATGAATCTGGCTGGGTTTCTGTTTTTGGCGGTAAAGCTTATTTGGCAGCTGTGAAATTAAAGCTTCCCAATCTTCATTGCTCATATTCGGCAATCGGAGACGATATCCTCTGGGCACATATTTTTCATCGCGAAAGACCGGATTGTTGAGGGCAGGGTTTAATTTGTGTATTTCAGAAAGATTTAATTTTAAATACTGGGTCAGTTCGGGCAATGAAACGTACCCGGTCAAAACTAATTCCCGGCTTCTGATGGGCAAGTCCAATTTCAGGTCTCCGAAATATTTATGGGTATTCCTTGCGACTTTGCGGGCGGCTAAAAACTCTGAATAAAAATTGCGCGAAGCGAACCCAAAAATCCGACCCTGGTAATTCTTAAAAATAGCTTCATAGCTACCACATGATCTTTTGGCCCGCAGCATACCCGAAGTGCCGTGATTATATGCCGTGATGGCCATCGGCCAGTTTTTTAGTTTCAGATAGTTCTGTCGGAGTAATTTCGCAGCGGCATGAGATGATAGCATGGGATCCTGTCGCTCATCGATGGCATAACCGACTTGCATAAAACGCTTACCGGTGGACCGGGTAAATTGCCAGGTGCCGACAGCTCCAAACTTACTGTAAGCGTTGGGGTTAAAAGAAGACTCCACATGGGGCAAATACGCTAGATCTTCCGGTAAACCCTCATCGCGGAATATTTTTTTGATTTCGTCAATGTAAGCTCCTGAACGAATGACGCCTTCTCGAAATCGATCTTTTAGACCGATCTGAAATCGAATATTTCTAATAGCCGATCGAAAGTCTTCCGGCTTGGCATCCGGACTGAACAATTTGGCTACATGCCGTTCCTTCGATCCGACAGGGTCTTCACCGCGCATCAATTTTACCAAAATCGCATTATATGTTTCTTTGGTTTTTTTGATTCGTTGCCTGTTGATTCTTCTGCTGTCATGATGATTGGAATCTACCAGCTTGATCATATCGTATATACGCGTCATCTCTTGTTTGTCATGAATGACAGCGTATTCGGATGAATATTCGGTAAAAATTTTGACCCAGAAAGCGACGTTAGGTTGGATACACGGATAGACGGGAAAGGGGTCAGATTTTGCCTGGACAATGGATGGGTGAAAGGGAGCCGTCATTAACACCCCCAGGGTGGCAATCAGGATAAGGCTTTTGGGGGTCAGATTCATTTTCATAAATAACACAGCCGTATTACCATCTTTAATAAATAAACGATCTGTTTAGACCACTATTAAATCAGCAAGAGCTGTGCCAACATTAGAGGCTGGAAAAGCTATGCCAGAACCAGTCAAATAAATTTTACTATTATATTAGTTGTTTCCAACTTTGATCAGATTTTTTCGAATGCAATTTTCGCACAATATTACTAAAATGCGGCCGATCGTCAAAGAAATTGTAACTATTTCGGAAACCTATAAAATAGGCGAAGAGACCCGAGATTGCCTTGCGGTGGATTTTTTTTTCAATTCATTGATACCGTAGACTGATAACCAAGGGCATCCTTCAAATTGAGGGGTGATATTTGTCGTATATGACACGCGACAACATCGTAATTACATCGGGGATTCGGATTACATTACAGAGGCAAATTTAAAAAAACCACTCGCGTAGCAATTTTACGTATTTTAACTCAATGCGGCGGGGGTCCAGACTATTTTTGAATAATACCATAAATTCGACCCGCTACGAGCGCATCGGGTCCTACCCCATGTCAACTCATAGTCTCTGAATCAGGTACAGATAACTCGGCAGGGGATTTTGCGTTTTTATTCTGTAGAATCTTCGAACGATATTTCGATTATCGATGACTTCCCCATTCATTAACGGTGAAAAATAGACCGTGCCTTTACCAAGGCGATGATCCAGTTTCTTGCGCATCAGGTCGAGGAAAGAACGTATATGGTTTTGGGGGAGTCTATCACCATAGACAAAATTAGCCGTGATTTCGATTTTACTGTATTTTTTATTAATTGCCAGCATTTTGGCAAATGCTTCGGAAACCATTTCTGAAGTGATCGGTTTTTTCAAAATACTCAGGGTTTCCGGGTCTGTGGATTCGAGCCCGATATTGATATAGGTTGTATAGGGGAGGGCCTGAAGGGCCTCGAAAAACGATAACTTTGAATCGTTGATGGCGTCCACGCTGCCGAACAAAAACAGATAGGCACCTTTCAAATGGCTGTCTTTCAACCCAAGCAGATCATAGGCTTTTTTTGCGGTAAATAGAATCAGATCAGCGTCTGCGTACAACGCGTCATGAAGGCCTAAAAATATAGCATTATAGTTTTTCAGATCATGACCGTAAAACACTTTGAGTTGATCGATCTGGTTGATAATATTTTCTCTGGTTCGTGGCTTGAAGTCATCGCGTGATTTAACGCGGCAGAACCCGCACTTGTATAAACACCCGTCGGCGATGACAATCGGGATCACTTCGTAATCCACATGCCGGGTGTCAGGGGGAAGAACGGTTATTTGTCCATTAATGATACGATGAAATTGCTGTGCCTTACGGACTAATGCTTCGGGGCCATTGTCAGCGACTTTTTGCAGAAATCGTTTTATACATGCGAGCTCAGTGCTTGAAGCCAGGGTTAATACTTTTTCCTTAAGGCTTTGCCATGCATCGATGGCGGAGGTAACGGCCCTTTCTTTAAAAGGGTTCCTGGATATAAAGCTATTGGTCGGATAGGATGGACAGGGTAGATAGTATTCGCCAAACGCATCATGGACGCCACTATAATCACCGGCCAGATAATAAATCCAATCGTTTCCCACTGTTCGCTTCAGCCATTCCGATGGGGAAGGCCACCCGTTTCCACGTCCTTGAATATACTTGATTTCGTGTTTTAAATTGAACTGAAAAGTATATGCTGGTGTTTTGATCTCCGCAAAATGGCCGTAGCGGATGGGATAACTGACCTTGGTATATTGGCGGGCGCCCGTTTTATTCAGCGCAATGATGATGTCATCGATTTTGTGAGGTTTCATACATTCCAATGGCTGTTAACCATTCGACATTGCCCTTAATGGGTATTCGTATCTCAAAGAATTATCTAGTTTCCATCCATAAATGGTCTTTTGACCCAATCTCGGCGTCAATCGGCGGGATCGCTTGGGCGGCATACCACCGTATGCCTCAGCGCAATCTCTTGATTTCCTTGACCTTGGACAAAAATCCTCATTTCTGAATTGGAAACGTCACCAGGTGCACATCTTAAAAAAAACAATTAATGGATGGGCACTATCTATTATGTACGCCGGGACGGACACTAACTCATTATAAGATAAACCACTTAAAAAGGGTACAATTTTTTTGTTTCAACCTTCTTTCATTCATTTCCATAATTGACAAAAAATTGAAGAACGGGCCACTGAAGCACGGGAAAAAATAGTTGACAACCGTCGATCGATTTAATTACATTGTAGCTATAATATGATCATTGGCAAATCTCTCCCGATCCGTCTGCAGGGAGTGAAGCTTTGGTTCGTTTATTGTCCCAATCAGGGAATGGGAGAAAAACCCTCGCCTTTAGGCGAAGACTCTATATTATTTTTTGATGCTGCCGGAAGGATTCAAGGGTTCAAGGCTTCAAGGAAAGGCTTGGATGGTCTTTCACTTGACCCCTCGAACCCTTGGATCCTTGGACCTCAAGCCTTCGGCTTTGGCCGAAGGGTGTTGACTTCTAAAAATGCGATTCAGAAAAATTACCGTTGCACCTTTTAAGGTAACCGTCATTATTTATGTCTAATAACTCATAATAATTTGATATAACAGAGAAAAAGGAGGGCCTCAATGGCAGGTGTACCCACAAAAATTATGACATGGCAGATGGTGAAACCGACCACCAGAAACAAAGAAACCGGTGAAGTCGTTCCGGGTCAACTGGAAAAAAAAGAATTGCCGGTGCCAGAACTCAAAACGGGCGAAGTGCTTGTGGAAGTGGCCGGGTGCGGTGTGTGTCACACGGATTTAGGTTATTTTTACGATGGTGTGCCTACGGTGTCCAAGCCACCGTTAACATTGGGACATGAAATTTCCGGAACGGTGGTGGCCGGGGATGAAAACTGGATCGGCAAAGAAGTCCTGATTCCGGCAGTGATGCCTTGTCGAAAGTGTCATTTGTGTAAAACCGGCCGAGGAAACCGATGCCTGGCTCAGAAGATGCCGGGCAACAGCATTGGTATTTACGGTGGGTTTTCGAGTCATATTCCCGTACCGGCCATCGATCTGTGCGAAATTAAAAATAGGGGGGATTTTCCCCTGTCTCATTTGGCTGTGGTGGCTGATGCGGCCACGACACCGTATCAGGCTGCCCGGCGAGCCGACCTTCAAATCGGCGATAATGCCGTGGTTATAGGGGTCGGAGGCGTCGGACAATACATGGTCCAGGAGGCCAAAGCCCTGGGAGCGGCAACCGTGATCGCCATTGATATCGATCAGGAGCGGCTGGATGAAATGCAGAACTACGGTGCGGATGTCGTCATTAATGTCACCGATAAAACACCCCGCGATGTCGCCGGTGAGGTCAAGGCGATTCGAAAGGAAAAGGGCCTTCCCACCCATGGTTGGAAAATTTTCGAAGCCACCGGATCGAAGCCGGGCCAGGAACTTGCTCTGGCCCTGTTAAGTTTTACGGGTAAACTTATTATTATCGGTTTTGGTATGCAAAAAGTTGAATATTCCATCAGTCGGCTCATGGCCTTTGACGCGGAAATTATCGGCACCTGGGGGTGCCTGCCGGAATACTATGCCCATGTGCTGGAGATGGTGCTTTCAGGGAAAATAGCGTTGTCTCCTTTTGTCCAGACCCGGCCAATGAGAACCATTGCGAAGGTATTTGAAGAAGCCCATGCCAAGTCGCCGGATCGGCGTATTGTGTTGGAACCCGATTTTTAAATCAGTCAACCAGTGCACCAATGCATCAGTCAACCAGGAGGTACTGGCACACTAATGCAGCAAATTGCGCGAAAGGTGGTTTTCCCAAGTAAGCGATTCAATTACCGGGTAGATCGGCTCATAAACCGACTTGCTGGACGACTATCAGACTGGCCTACCGCCTTACCGCCTGACCGACCACACAATCAGTTGATGGACAAAAATTACCCGTTTCTTAGAAAATAAAAACAAGCAAAAGGAGGCTCAAATGAGTTTGGACTGGATGCCCAGGGATAATGAACCTAAAGATCATGCATTGCATCGGAACCCCTATTGGACAACGGAAGTACCCGGGGTAATGTATGAAAAAAAAGCACTGACCGATCCAAAGGGGAATACGGTTGAGGGGCTTTATACCGCATGGATCACGTTGAATAACCCCAGGCAGTATAACTCGTATACGACCAGTATGGTTAAAGGCGTGATCGCCGGATTTGAAAATGCGTCCCTAGACAGGAGCGTTGTTGCCGTCGTCTTTACGGGAACCGGCCCCTACGCGTTTTGCACCGGCGGTAACACCAAAGAATATTCCGAATACTACTCCAGAAGACCCGAAGAATATGCCCAATACATGGAGTTATTCAATCATATGGTCGATGCGATTCTTGCCTGCCATAAACCAACCATCTGTCGGGTGAACGGGATGCGGGTGGCCGGCGGGCAGGAAATCGGTCTGGCATGCGATCTTGCCGTATCATCCGACCTTGCCATTTTTGGTCAGGCCGGTCCCAAGCACGGGTCATCTCCGGCCGGTGGATCGTCTGATTTTCTGCCTTGGTTTTTGACCATGGAAGATGCCATGTGGAACTGCGTTTCCTGTGAAATGTGGTCGGCGTATAAGATGAAAATGAAAGGGATGATTTCCAAGGTTGTTCCGGTTCTGAAAATCGACGAGAAATGGGTCAGAAACCCGATCATTGAAACGGATAAATTCGTGGATGACGGTGAGATCGTTTACGGTGAATACAAGACCGGCCAGGTATTTTCAGACGGTAAAGCCCTGCTTAAACAGCATCAGCCCAATGCTGATTTTGAACTATTGGACAAAGAAGTTGGCAAGATTATATGGAAATTCGCCAACCTCTTCCCGGGGTGTCTGGTAAAATCGGTGGAAGATATCCGCCAGAAAAAGAAATTTTTCTGGGATACCATGAAAAACGATCACCGGCACTGGTTGGCGGCCAACATGTCCGGCGAAGCGTTTTTGGGTTTCGGTGCTTTCAATACCAAGAAAATTACTGGTCAGGATACCATTGATTTCATCAAATTCCGCCAGAACGTGGCCGAAGCCAGAGACTGGGATATGGATATGTTTGCTGAGGTGATGGGAAAGCCGAAAGACGGTTAATCGATTGGAAAAAGAAGCCCATGGTCGATGAAACGATGCCGATAGGCGGAGGGCGCTTTCATTGACGCACCTATTTGGACGAACATTC
>Ga0316197_10000695_pt1 | contig 23536 bp, 26 predicted proteins | sample OudBiesiAoxic_MG_FD_204939 | JGI IMG/M metagenome (GOLD analysis project Ga0316197, IMG submission 204939) | Coastal sediment microbial communities from Oude Bieten Haven, Netherlands - site A oxic | ecosystem: Environmental > Aquatic > Marine > Coastal > Sediment | place: Netherlands... | reverse complement strand
CGTCCTCGCCGGTGTCGGCGTTGGCGCGCACGGCGAGCTTGCCCTTGCGGACCTGGTCGGCCCACTTCAAGATGACATCGAACTCGGCGGGCGGCTTGGCGTCTTCCATCGCCATCGCGCCGAGCACCACCGTGCCGGTGGTTCCGTCGAGCGAGATCTCGTCGCCCTCTTCGACGACCACGTCGCCGACACTGAACTGCTTTCCTTGGATCTTGATCTCCTCGGCGCCCACGACCGCAGGCGTGCCCCACCCGCGGGCCACGACGGCCGCGTGGCTGACGAGGCCGCCTCGGGCGGTCAGGATGCCCTGGGCGACCATCATGCCGTGTACGTCTTCGGGGCTCGTCTCGTTACGGACGAGCACGACGTGCTCGCCGCGCTCGTCGGCATCGACCGCATCGTCGGCGGTGAAGTAGACCTTGCCGACCGCTGCGCCCGGCGAAGCACCGAGTCCGGTTGCCAGCGTCTTGCCGGCCTTGGCGAATTGGGGGTGCAGCACGGAGTCGAGATGCTCTTCAGTGACGCGGAGGAGTGCTTCGTCCCGACTGATCTTCCAGCGGCCACCCTGACCGTCCTTGGTGCCCTTCGTCATGTCGACGGCCATCTTCAGCGCGGCGACGCCGGTGCGCTTGCCGACGCGGGTCTGCAGCATCCAGAGCTTGCCCTGCTCGATCGTGAACTCGGTGTCGCACATGTCGGTGTAGTGCGCTTCGAGCCTGAGGAAGATGCCGAGCAGTTCCTTGTAGATCTCCGGAAACGACTTCTTCATGTGGTCGAGGCTCTCGGTGTTGCGGATGCCGGCAACGACATCCTCACCCTGAGCGTTGATGAGGAAGTCGCCGTACGGTTCGTTCTTGCCGGTGGCCGCATCGCGCGTGAACCCGACCCCGGTCGCCGAGCTGTGGTCACGGTTCCCGAAGACCATCGCTTGGATGTTGACGGCCGTACCGAGGTCGTGACCGATCTTCTCGCGGACGCGGTAGGCGATCGCGCGGGCACCGTTCCACGATTCGAAGACGGCCTCAACGGCGCCACGCAGCTGCAGACTCGGCCGCTGCGGAAACTCCTCGCCAGTGGCCTTCTTGACCGCTTTGAGATAGGTCTTGCAGAGGTCTTGGAGCGCGTCGACGTCCAGATCGGCGTCGTTGATCGTTCCTGCCTTCTCCTTGGCCGCTTCGAGCGGCGCTTCGAACAGCTCGCCGTCGACTCCGAGCACGATCCGTGCGTACATCGCGATGAATCGACGGTACGAGTCGTAGGCGAACCGTTCGTTGTTCGTGACAGTAGCGAGCCCCTCGACGCTCTCGTCGTTGAGTCCGAGGTTGAGGACGGTATCCATCATCCCGGGCATCGAGAACTTGGCACCGGAGCGAACCGAGACGAGCAACGGGTCGTGAGGGTCCCCCAGCTTGCGGCCCATCTCCTTTTCGAGCTTGAACACCTGACCGGCGATCTCATCATCGAGCCCATCGGGCCAGCCGCCGTCCATGTAGGCGCGGCACGCATCGGTCGAGATGGTGAACCCGGGTGGAACGGGCAGCTTCAGGACCGAGGTCATCTCGGCGAGATTCGCGCCCTTTCCGCCGAGCAGGTCCTTGTACTCCATCGGAGGGCGGCGGTGCTTATGGTCGAAGCTGTAGACGTATGACATACGGCTCCCCAGCATAGGACCACTGTCAATGACCACCGCCCGAAGTCCCACCGCTTCTTCGTCGTCCTAGCCTGGTCTGATGTTCCGACTGCTTGGCTTCGACGTGAAAGTGCAGTCCGGCTTCGTCATGTTCATGGCACTGATCGTCTTCCTGTATCGGAGCCCCTTCGGCTTCTGGCTCGCAGGAGCGATCGCCGTCCTCACCCTGATTCACGAACTCGGCCACGCGGTGGCAGCCCGACGCACCGGCGCAGACGCCGAGATCTCCCTCGGGTTCCTGGCCGGCTATGCCTCGTACCGTCCGAGCCGTGAGCTCAGCCGCGCGGAGCAGGCGTGGATCTCGTTCGCCGGGCCGTTCGTGCACATTGGCACCAGCGTCGCCGTCTTGATCGCCATGGGCGTGAACCCCCTCGAACCCTCCTCGGCGTCCAGCTCGCCCGCCGCAGCGGCGATCTGGTGGGCGGGCCCGGCAATCGGCGCCCTCAACCTGATTCCCGTGCTTCCACTCGACGGCGGCAACATCGTAACGTACGGACTCGACCGTTTCGTCCCCGGACGAGCTCGGCACTACATGCTCTACTTCTCGATCGCCGCCACCCTGGCCGGTGCGGTCGTGCTGGTCGGGACCGGCTACCGCGGTTTCATCCTGTTCATCGGTTTCCTGCTGATCACCCAGCTGCAGATGCTCAATGCCGGCAAGCCGCAGAAGGCAGCGCGGTCGGCGTGGGAGGCCGCTGCTGAGGCGCTGCACGCCGGAAAACGCTCCAAAGCCCGCCGGATGCTGCTCGCTGCGCTGAGCCACCCGCAGCCAACTGTCGGCGTGCCCGACCTTGCTCTCACCCCGGCAGATGCGTCGGCGCTCATCGACCTGCTCCCCGACCCGCTCCCCCACGGCGACCCCGGCAATGAGTACGTGCTGGCGAACCTGCTGCTGACCACCCATCGCTACGACGAAGCTGCGCACTACGCAGCAGGATCGTTCAGTCGGCATCCGAACACGCTGAGCGCTGCGATCGTCGCCCGAGCCGCAGCTGCGCTCGGCGATCAGGCCACCTCGATCGGCTGGCTCCAGTCGGCCGCCGACATCGGCACCTCGGTCGCCGGGCTCGCCACCACGATCGATCAGGCGCCCGAGCTCACCGACGTGCGCTTTCATCCCGACGTCGTGGCGATCCGCCGCTCCCTCGCACCGATCACCTAGCGCCTCCCTCGCCTCCTGCTCCCAAGCCCCCAAGCCCCGCACCACCGCACCACCGCACCACCGCAAATCACGGTGAATCCTGACGCTGACCGTCATCATCCGCCGGGATTTCGCCGGAGTCGGGTCGACCCAGTCCGAGAATCCGGCAGATCGTGACGGTCAGCGTCAGGATGTCCCGGGATTTGCCCAGCGAAGGGTCGGGTCCGGGTGGTCCGGGTGGTCCGGGTGAGGTGGGATCCGGGCCGTCGCGTCAGCCGGCCAGGTGAGCGGGTGAGCGGCCGACGTCGGCGCCACGCTTGATGTAGGCAAGGCCGATGCCGCCTTCGCCCGTGGCACTCGTGACGAGACCCACCTCGTTGCCGTCGGCGTCGTGGACCGCATCCCCGACGGCCGCTCCCTGAGCCAGATCGACGATGCGCAGTGTGCGCGGCGCATCAGCACCACGCGAATCCATCCGTTCGACCAATTCCTGCCCCGGGTAGCACCCCTTCTGGAAGTTCACCGCAAGCAGCACGACACCGGTCGTCGCGGGAATCGTCGTACCCGGATCGATCTCGGCACCCATGCGGGGCCAACCGGCTCCGATGCGAGCGACTTCGTGTTCGACAGACGGCGAGTCGACGGAGGACTCCTCGAGGCTCGTCTCGGCGGCGACCCGGATCTTGAATCGGTTGATCCGGGCGAGCAGCGCCTCACCGAACCCGGCGTCGGTGTCCAACACGAACACCTCGTCTTCCGTCCGGCGGATTCGCGCCAGCGCATCGATCTTCCCGGTCGGATCCAGCACCATCGTCCAGCGCGCCTCCCCCACGGCAAGATCGCGAATCTCCTGGGTGATCTGCGACTGGAGGTAGGTCTGCGCATCGGCTCCGGACACCGTGACCACGTCACGGGCACGCTCGTCGATGAAAGCGGCGGTCTGGGTCACTGCGTCGTCGGTGTCCACACCGCCATTCTGCCGTGGCACACTGCGAACCACATGAGCGACGACGACGCCATCTTCCCCGACTCGATCGACGACCCCGACGACGATCGTTCCCCGCTCGATCAACTCGCTGATCGAGCGGTCGACGTGCTGCTCGGGCTGCTCAGACGAGCCAACGCGCTCGCCGGCGGCGTGCTGATCTTCGCGTTCTTCGCCTGCATCGGGAGTTATCTCCTCGGAATCGCCGCGCTCGACGGCGGAGCTCGCTCGGCCTGGCTGTTCCTCGGCGGGGTCGGCGTCGTCGCAGGCATCGGTTCAGTCCTGCTCGCCATGTGGCGACTCTGGATGGTCCGACGGGGCAGCGATGCTCTCGCGGGCGAGATCCGGAAGTTCATCGGCGGCGACAACGACGCCGAGCGGACCGTGCTCGAAACGGTCGAGGTCAGCGAGGTGTCCGAGCAGGAGAGCATCGTCCAGGTCTCCCGCCAATTCTCCTCGATGCGTGACGGTGTCGACCAGCAACGTGTGAGCTATCCCGAGCTGGCGCTGGCCCTTCGTTCGTTGACGACGCTCCCCGGGCTGATGGCGCTGGCGGTTGTCACCGGATTCGCCTTCGCGCTGGTGTCGCCGATCTTCCTGCTGATCCTGGTCTTCTAGGCCGAAGTGCCGGCGTCCCGTCGCGCTGCGGTCATCCGCCGGGCCGCAGGGATCGCAGCCAGCAAGGCCGCGGCCTTGTTGCGGCACTCCAGATCCTCGTCGTCGGGAACGGAGTCGGCAACGATCCCGGCACCCGCTTGGAGGCTGGCGGTCGTGCCGTCGCCGGTGATGAACATCGTGCGGATCGCGATCGCCGTATCGAGGTTTCCCGACCAGTCGACATAGCCGACGACGCCGGCGTAGGGACCACGCTTGACCGGCTCCAGCGAGTCGATGATCTCCATCGCCCGAACCTTCGGTGCGCCACTGACCGTCCCGGCCGGCAACGTTGCCCGAAGCACGTCGATCGGCCCGAGGTCCTCGACCAGGTCGCCCGACACCTGCGAGGTGAGGTGCATCACGTGGCTGTACCGCTCGAGCGTCATCAGCTCGTCGACGGTCACCGTGCCGAACTTCGCAACCCGGCCGACGTCGTTGCGGGCCAGGTCGACGAGCATCACGTGTTCAGCTCGCTCCTTGGGATGCTCGATCAGTTCGGCTGCCATCCGCCGATCGTGTTCATCGGTGCGGCCGCGGCGACGGGTGCCGGCGATGGGTCGCGAGATGACCTTTCGGTCAAGCAACTGCACCATCGGCTCAGGCGACGAACCGACGATCGTCAGCTCCGGATGCTTGACGAAGTACATGTAGGGCGACGGGTTCACCTGACGGAGGACGCGGTACACGTCGAACGGATCGGCTCCCAGCTCGAGGTCGTAACGCTGAGCGAGCACGACCTGGAAGATGTCGCCGGCGACCACGTGCTCCTTGGCGACCTCCACGGCGCGTTGGTACGCGCCGTTCCCCATGGTCGATTCGAGCGTCGGCAGATCGTCGTCGGAGGTCGGCGGCTCGACCGGCGTGTAGGCGAGCGGTTGGGCGAGGTCGGCGACCGCCTGTTCGACTCGCTCGACCGCAGCGTCGTAGGCAGCGTCGAGCTCACCGGCGTCCATGCCGAGCGTTCGCACGCTCTCGATCAAATACACGCGCTGGCGCCAGTGATCGAACGCCGCGAGGGAACCGATCACGGACATCACCGCGTCGGGATAGTCGCGGTCGTCGGTCGGCGTGTCGGGGAGGTGCTCGACCTCGCGGATCACGTCGTAGCCGAGGAAGCCCATCATGCCGCCGTGGAGTGGCGGGAGATCATCGAAGGTCGGGCTCGTGTACTGCGCCAGGAGCGCCTCCATCGCCGCCAGGATCCCCTGGTCGGTCGGGATGCCGTCCGGCAGCGGGCCGTCGAGCTCGACGCGATCACCGCGCAACACAAGCGTTGCGGACGGATTCCGACCGACGAAGGAGAAGCGGGCCCAACGCTCGGCGCCCTCGACCGACTCGAGGAGAAAACCCGGCCCGTCGCCGACCAGCTTGCTGTACGCGGCGACCGGTGTCTCGAGATCGGCGAGCAGCTCGGTCCAGACCGGAACGACGCTGTGCTCGGCAGCGTAAGCGTGGAACTCCTCGAGGGAGGGACGGAACCTCATCCGAACGACTGGAAAAAGCAGGTGCGTTCGCCGGTGTGGCAGGCGCCCGCACCTTCCTGTTCGACCTTGAACAGCAGCGCGTCGGCGTCGCAGTCGTAGTACGCCTCCCGGACGAACTGACGGTCACCGCTCGTGTCGCCCTTGCGCCACAGCTCTTGGCGGCTGCGCGACCAGTAGACCATTCGGCCTTCCTCGAACGTCATCTTCAGCGACTCGGAGTTCATCCATGCGAGCATGAGCACCTCGCCGTTCTCGACGTCCTGGGCGATCGCCGTCACGAGCCCGTCCGCGTTGTATCTGACACCCGCCAACTGATCGGCGGTCGCCTCGATGATGGTCGTCTCCGGCATCAGATCATCCTACGAAGCCGATCGCCACCCACCCCCCATGCGTTTACGTTGCGATTCTGACCATCAGAACAGCCAGAAAGGCGACACAAACGAGAGCGGGGCAGCGTCAGAGATAGAGGCCAGTGGAGGCTTCGATGCGTTCCGCAGCGACCGCATGGAGTTCCCGCTCGCGAAGCATGATGTAGTCGGCCCCCTGGACCTCGACCTCGTAGCGGTCGTCGGGACTGAACAACACCTTGTCGCCGATCTCGCACGAGCGGACGTTCTGACCCTGAGCCACCACGGTTGCCCAGACGAGCCGCTTCGCCATCTCCGCGGTCGCGGGGATGAGGATCCCGCCCGACGACTTTCGCTCCCCGTCGTCGGACGTGCTCACGAGCACTCGATCGTTGAGCATCTTGATCGGCAGCTTGTCATCGGGACCAGGCATCGCCCGGCAGGGTACCGTCGGTTGGGATGAGCGCTCGCGACGAACACCTCGTGCAGTTCCAGACCGACGACGGCGTCTCGATCGCCGGCGACCTCCTCGTTCCGCCAGAGTGCCGCGCTGCGGCGATCGTGTGCCACCCACACCCGCAGTACGGCGGCAACCGCTTCAACCCGGTCGTCGATGCGCTCCACCGAGCGCTGCCGGCCGTCGGTGTCGCAGCGCTCAGATTCGACTTCCGGGAGAACTTCGACGACGGTGTCGGCGAACGGCTCGATGCACTGGCTGCATTGGACGAGCTCACTCGGCTGGTACCCAACGTCCCGCAGTTCGCGTGCGGCTATTCGTTCGGCGCCATGATCACGCTGTCACTCGATCACCCGGGTCTCGCGGCCAAGGTCCTGATCGCTCCCCCGCTTGGCCACATCACCGCCGATCCGGGAGTCGCCGTGCCGACTCTGGTCCTCACGCCGGCCCACGACCAGTTTGCACCGCCCGAGTTGGCACAGCCGATCGTCGGACGTTGGCCGGATGCCGAGTTCGGCGTGATCGACATGGCTGACCATTTCATCGCAGGGCAGACCGGTTCGGTCGCCGAAACGGTGGCGTCGTGGATCAGCGACCGATGGCCGCTTCGATCTCCTCTTTGACCTCGTCGGTGATGAGCGGGATCACGTCGACGGTCTCGAAGTTCTGGACGACCTGGGAGACCTTCGACGCACCGGTGATCACCGTCGACACCATCTCGTGCTTGGTCGCCCACGCAAGCGCCAGCTGCGCCATCGAGCAATCGAGCCGCTTCGCGATCGGCCGGAGCTTCTCGACACGGGCGATCGCGTCGCCATCGGACAGCCGGTCCTGTAGCCACTCGTACCCGGAGAGGGCTCCGCGCGAGTCCTCGGGGATCCCGTTCTTGTACTTACCGGTCAGCAGCCCCGAGGCGAGCGGGCTCCAGATGGTGTTGCCGTAGCCGTAGTCCGCCGTGAGCCGGGCGTACTCGCGCTCGACCTTCTTGCGCTCGAGCAGGTTGTACTGGCTCTGCTCGGTGATGGGTGCGTGCCAACCGTGGCGCTGCGCGATCTCGATCGCCGCGCGGATCTCGTCGGCCGACCATTCGCTCGTGCCCCAGTAGAGCGCCTTGCCGGCGTCGATGATGTCGCTCATCGCCCGCACCGTCTCCTCGATCGGTGTGTTCGGGTCGGAACGGTGGCAGTACAGCACGTCGACGAAATCGTGCTGGAACCGCTCGAGCGACCCGTCGATCGCATGCATCAGGTACTTGCGGTTGAGGGTGTTGCGCATATTCGGGACGTCGCCGTGGACGCCCCAGTAGATCTTGGTGGTCAGCACATACGACCAGCGCGGCCAGCCGAGTTCACGCAGCGCATGCCCCATGATCTCTTCGCTCTTGCCGCCCGCGTACGCCTCGGCGTTGTCGAAGAAGTTGCACCCGGCATCGCCGGCAGCGGCGATGCACTCGACCGCTGCGTTGTTGTCGATCTGGGTGTCGAAGGTGACCCAGCTGCCGAAGCTGAGGATGCTGACCTGCAGGCCGCTGTTGCCGAGGCGGCGGTATTCCATGTTCGGATTGACAGTGGGTTGGGCCATGACGGCGACCGTATCCAACCTGAGGCCGCGTCAAGCCGTCGGGGTCACACGGTCGGGATTGCGCCCGCCGCTCGATCGGCAGCGATCTGCTCCGTCATCGCGTCGAGCACGTCCCCACGGAGCTTCCGTACGGTCCCGCGATAGGCACCGGGATGCAGAGCTGCGAACTCTGCGGCACGTGCAACTGCGGTGTCGAGCACTGCGGCGGCCGGGACGACCTCGTCGAGGTAGCCGACGTCGACAGCCGTGGCGGCATCGGTGATACGCGCCGTAGCAACCGACCGCTGAAGGTGGCGGTTGCTGAGCCGGGCAACGGAAATCGTGAACGCCCAATCAGGCAACACCATGCCGATCGCGACTTCGTTCAACCCGATTTTGCAGTCGATGTCGGCACCGACTCGCACGTCGCAGCCGAGCAGCACGAGCGCACCTGCGGCCAGGGCATGGCCCGTGCATGCGGCGACGACCGGCACGCCTGCGCCGTAGAGCCGACGAACGAGTTCGCCGCCGTCCGACACGAGATCGGACATCGCAGCGACATCGCCAGCCCGCATGACGGTGAGATCGAAGCCGGCGCAGAACTTGCCCTCGCGGCCATGGACGACCAATGCGGTGATCGAGTCGTCGGACTCGGCCTCGTCAACTGCGGCGAGCACGCCCGCGATGATGTCCTTGGACAGGGCGTTTGCCTTGCCATCGTCGATGTGACAGACGAGAACTCCGCCGTCACGTCGCTCCGTCGAAACCGAGTCAGTCGTCATCGCCCGTACCGTAAACCACAGACCCCGCAGCTCCCGAAAGCGTGGTTGGTGAGCTCCCGAAAGCGTGGTTGGTGCCTGGCACCAACGAACACTTCAGGCGGGGCGGACGGCGATTCCGGCGTCGGTCATCACGGCCTTCGCCTCGGCCACAGTGTGCTCGTGGAAGTGGAAGATCGATGCGGCGAGCACGCCGTCGGCTCCTCCGGCGGTCACGCCGTCGGCGAGGTGGTCGAGCGTGCCGACGCCGCCGCTGGCGATGATCGGCACGCTGACCGCGTCTGCGATCGTTCGGGTCAGTTCGATGTCGAAGCCCTCACGCGTCCCGTCGCGGTCCATCGACGTGAGCAACAACTCGCCAGCACCCAACTCGACCGCTCGCTTGGCCCACTCCACGGCGTCGATCCCGGTCGGGGTACGGCCGCCGTGCAAGAAGACCTCCCAACCGTCGTCGAGCTCGTTGGACCGACGTTTGGCATCGATTGCGCACACGACGCACTGGTTGCCGAACACCGCCGCAATCTCGGAAATCAGCTCCGGTCGCTCGACCGCAGCGGTGTTGACGCTGACCTTGTCGGCGCCGGCCTGCAGCATCGTACGGGCGTCTTCGAGGGTCCGGATCCCTCCGCCCACCGTGAACGGGATGTACACCTGGTCGGCAACCGATCGAACCATGTCGACCGTCGTTTGACGATTGTCGCTCGACGCCGTGATATCGAGAAAGACCAGCTCATCGGCACCCTCGAGGTCATACCGCGCCGCCAACTCGACTGGGTCGCCCGCATCGCGCAGATCGACGAAATTGGTCCCCTTGACAACGCGCCCCGCGGTCACATCGAGGCACGGGATCACACGAGCGGTCTTCACGATCCCTCCCCCAAGCTGGTCCGCGTGTCTGACACCAGCACGTGGACAGCCTCGGCAACCGTGAAGCGACCCTCGTAGAGCGCTTTACCAGTGATGATCCCGCCCAGCCCCTCGATCTCGGCCAACCGCTCGATATCCGCGAGGTCGGCCACCCCACCACTCGCGATGACGGGTGCGCCCGCAACCTCGGCCGAACGCGTCAGCCCCTCGACGTCGGGGCCCTCGAGCATGCCGTCACGCCCGATGTCGGTAATCACGAAAACCGCTGCCGTCGGAAACAGTGCGTACGCGTCGTCGAGTTGCAGCCCACTGCCCTCCGTCCATCCGTGTACCGCAACTTCACCATTGCGGTGGTCAAGACCGACCGCGACGGGAACGATCTCCGAGGCCGACGCAACCAACGACGGATCGGCGACCGCGGCCGATCCCATCACGACCCGGGCCACACCGGCATCGGCCAGTTGGCGCGCGTCGTCGGCCGAACGGACCCCACCGCCGGTCTGCACGCTCGCCGCCGACCGGACGGCCCGAGCCACCGCCTGGATGATCGGCCGGTTCACGGGGTCGCCCGACTTGGCAGCGTCGAGGTCGACAATGTGGATCCAAGTCGCGCCGGCGTCGGCAAACCCCTGAGCAACGGCAACCGGATCATCGCCGTAGACGGTCTCGTCTGCATAGTCGCCCTGGCGCAGCCGAACGACCTGGCCACCGCGCAGGTCGATGGCTGGATACAACTCGGTCATCGCGACTCCATCGTGCCGGCACAGGTCCGAACGAAGTTGGCGAGCAGTGCAAGCCCGGGTCGGCTGGACTTTTCGGGGTGGAATTGAGCCGCGAACACATTGTCGAGGCGGAACGCTGCGTTGAGCGTGGTGCCGTATTCGACCGTGGCGGCAACGACCGACGGATCGTCGGGCACGCCGTGGAGTGAGTGCACGAAGTACACCCACACCTCGTCGCCGAGGCCCTGCAGCATCGGGTCGTCAGGCCGCCTGATGTCGAGACGGTTCCACTGCATCTGTGGGATCTTCGGTCCGGCTGGGATCCAGGCGACGGTCCCGGGGATGATGTCGAGCCCCGCCGCGCCCGGATCTTCATCCGAACCCGTGAACAGCATCTGCATCCCGACGCAAATCCCGAGGAAGGGGCGACCGGAGGCGACAGCTGCGTGGGCGGGACCCTCGAGCCCCGCCGTTCGCAGCGCCTTCATACATGCACCGAACGCTCCGACCCCGGGAAGGACCACACCCGCAGCCTCAGCGATCAACCCCGGGTCACTGGTCAGGCGCGCATCTGCGCCGCCCTTCTCGAGTGCTTTCTGTGCGGAGTGGAGATTCCCGATCCCGTAGTCGAGGACGGCGATCAGCGGGGCGGGCTCCCCTGTCACAGGACGCCTTTCGTCGACGGCACCCCTGCTGCATCCTCGACACGGACCGCGTCGCGCAACGAACGCGCCAGCCCCTTGAAGGTCGCTTCGACCACGTGGTGGGTGTTGCGCCCCCTGACCAACTCGACGTGCAATGTGATGTTCGCCGCGGTGGCGAACGACGTGACGACGTGCTCAGCGAGCTGCGGATCGAACGCCGGGCTCCCGAGCGGCAACGACTCGGGCATCTCGACGTGCCACTCGACGTGCGGACGACCGGAAAGATCGAGGGCGATGTCGATCAGCGCCTCATCGAGCGGGTACCTGCCACTCGCAAAGCGGCGCACGCCGGCCTTGTCGCCGAGCGCCTCGGCAAAGACCTCGCCGAGCGTGATCGCCACGTCCTCGACCGTGTGGTGGGTATCGATCTCGATGTCGCCCTCGGCGTGGACCGTGAGATCGAACCCGCCGTGGCGACCGATCTGATCGAGCATGTGGTCGTAGAAGGGAATGCCGGTGGCGATGTCGGTCTGACCGGTGCCGTCGAGATCGATCGAGATCTCGATCGACGTTTCCTTCGTGGACCGGGTGCGGGAGGCGGTACGCGTCATGATCAGGCTTTCCTGGTGTCGGCCGAGCCGGCAGGCCCGCTGGAAGAAAGGGTGTCCGCGAGTGCGGCGAGGAAGCGGTCGTTCTCGTCGGGCGTTCCGACGGTGACCCGCAGGCAGTTGTCGAGGCGGGGCCAGCTGGAGCAGTCCCTGACCAGCACGCTGCGATCGACGAGCGCCTGCCACACCGACCGTCCATCGGTCGCCTGCGGCCGGAACAGCACGAAGTTGGCGCCCGACTCGAACACGTCGATCGGCAGCACACGCAGTGCGGCGGTGATCCGATCGCGCTCGGAAACCAGCAGCGCGACACGTTCGTTCATCTCGTCGGTGTAGCGAAGCGCAACTCGTCCGGCCAACTGCTTGACCACATCAAGGTGGTATGGAAGCACGACCTTGTCGAGTTCGGCCACGAGCCACGTCGGCCCCACGAGGTAGCCGAGTCGCGCTCCAGCCATCGACCAGGTCTTCGAGAAGGTGCGGGTGACGACGAGCGGCTTCGATTCGTCGACCATGTCCAGCGCCGACCAGTTGGCGAACTGCGCATACGCCTCATCGACGACGACGAGACCGGGAGCTGAAGCGAGCAACTGCTCGACACGTTCGCGAGGTTCAACGAGTCCGGTCGGGTTGTTGGGTGACGTCAAGAACACCACATGGGGTCGGGCTTCGGCGAGGACCCGGTCGACCTCGGACGGATCGAGCGTGAAGTCGTCGCCGCGCTCACCCTCGACGACCGTCGCTCCCGTCACGCGAGCGATCTGAGCGTGCATTTGATACGTGGGTTCGAACGTGACGACGGTCCGGCCGGGGCCCGCGTAAGCGAGCAGAACGGTCTGCAGCACCTCGTTCGATCCGTTCGCGACGAACACCTGCGCCGGGTCACATCCGTGGAGCGCCGCAATGTCGGCACGCAGCGCCGATGCCGCACGGTCGGGGTATCGGTTCCAGTCGACTCGACTCATCTCGGCGGCGAGCGCATCGCGGAACCCGTCGGGCGGCGAGAAGGGCGACTCGTTCGTGTTCAAACGGACGTCGACGTCGACCTGGGCGGAGTGGTATCCCTCCAACGCACGAAGGTCGTCACGAACGGGGATCACGGCGAGTGATGCTACCGATGGTGTCACCGACCGGCGTGGGAGGTTTGCCGGTACGGTCGCTCCCATGGCCGGATCGACGGAGTCCACCGCACACGAACTGGCGACGATCGCTGACAACATCGGGCAGTATCGGGCCCGCGTCGCCGCGCTCGCCGAGGCCCACATCGGCACGGACCGGGATGACTTTGTCAGCGCAATCCACGAGGCCGAGCGACAGATCCGGATCGCCGAACGCGGCCTGCAACGAGCCATCAAGACCGCGGGATGACCGGGTAACGACCGACTCCCGCGGCGACGGCCCCTCCGAAGAGAGGCCGTCGCACGGCGCGACGCCGGGCGGCGGATCCCAGCAGTCGCACAATCCAGGTTGGCGGGAACCTGGAAATGCTGACGCTACCCGTCCAGACACACGGTCCGCAAGGACCGGCCGCATGGTCAACGTGACGATACGGTGCGGTTGTGAGGTGCCTCGAGATCAAGCGCGACATGCACGACGACGACATCGCCGAGGTCACGTCGCTGCTCGACGCAGCAGCTCGAGCCGATGGTCGTCGCCCGCTGTCGGACCACCTCTACCTGGATCTCGTGAGCGGCGGCGACGACGGCTTTGCAGGGCTCGTCGCGTGGGAGCCCGGACACGAACATCCCGTCGCCTATGCACAGGTCTCCAAGGGCAACGACTCCCACGTGTTCGAGCTGGTGATCCACCCGCACCACCGATACGAGATGGCAACCATCGGCCCCGAAATGATGGACGCCGCGCTCGACGTCGTGCGCTCCGAGGGCGGCGGACTCGTGAACTGGTGGGTGTACGAGCCAACGTCGGCTCACCGAGCGCTGGCCGATGATGCAGGGATGGCGCAGAGCCGGACGCTGTATCAGATGCGACGGGGCCTGCCCACCGAACGACACGCGTCGATCGAAACGCGCGCGTTCGTGCCTGGCACCGACGACCAGGTGTGGTTGTCGGTGAACAATCGGGCCTTCGCTGACCACGCTGAACAGGGCGGATGGACGCTCGATACGTTCCGCACGCGTCAACAAGAAGCCTGGTTCGATCCCGAGGGGTTCCGGATGCATGAGCGAGACGGGCGCGTCGCCGGCTTCTGCTGGACGAAGGTCCATCACACCGGTCACGAGTTGACCGATCCCGATCATCGAGGAGACCTCGGCGAGATCTACGTGATCGCCGTCGATCCCGAGTACCACGGACTGGGCCTCGGCTCCGAGCTGACCCTCGCCGGTCTCGACCACCTGGCATCGCGCGGTATCGACACCGCACTGCTCTATGTCGACGCGGCCAACGAAGGTGCCGTCGCGATGTACCGGCGCCTCGGGTTCGACGTGCACTCGACGAACGCCGCATTCCTGGCAGAGGTCGAGGAGCGACCAGAACAGATCTCCAACCGAATCGGAACCTGCTGATGTTGCCGACTTGGAGCGTTGCAGACGTCCACGAGGGCTTCGAAGCGCGATCGTTCCTCGCCGCCAAAGAGCGCGCCGGCGCCGATGTCGACCGGTTGATCACACTGTTCGACGAGCACGACATCCGTGCCACCGAGCACCGAGCGGCCACGACCGGTGACGGCAGTGCCGCCGACGCTGTCATCACCGAGTACAACCGGGTGGCCGCCGACCTCGATGTCCTCGGCGCGTACGTGTACGCGTCGGTGTCGACCGACTCACGAAATGCTGCGGCTCAGGCCGAGTTGAGTGAGATCGAGCCGATCGAGTCACGGCTTCGTCCGCTGCTCGCCCGACTTGCAGATTGGGTCGGGTCGTTCGACCTTGCGGAGCTCGTCGGTGTGAGCACCGAAGCCGCCGAACACCTCGGACCACTCAGTCGGCTCGCCGAACGGGCTGGTCATCAAATGTCGGAGGCAGAGGAACACCTCCACGCGGAGCTGTCGACAACCGGTGCCGGTGCTTGGGGTCGGCTCCAGCGAGAAGTGACCTCGCAGCTCACGGTGCAGGTTGACCTCCCCGACGGCACCGAGACGCTCCCGCTCACGGCCGTTCGCGGCCTGGCAACCGATCCGGATCCAGAGATCCGCCGCGCCGGATACGACGCCGAACTGCAGGCGTGGCCAACCGTCGAGGTCCCCGTTGCGGCCGCCATGAACGCGATCAAAGGTGAGGCGAATGTCGTCAACCGTCGACGCCGTTGGAGCTCACCGCTCGACGCGTCGCTGTTCGCGAACAGCGTCAGTCGAACGACCTTCGACGCAATGCACACCGCCGTGTCCTCATCGCTGCCCGACTTTCGCCGGTGGATGCGGGCGAAGGCGACATTGCACGGCCACGACGGTCCGCTGCCCTGGTGGGACCTCGTCGCGCCTGCTCCCGTGAGCTCGGGAGCGATGTCATGGGATGACGGACTCGACGTGGTCCGGACGGCCTTCGGCGAGTTCAGCCCGACGCTCGGCGGGCTGGTCGACCGGGCCATCGACGAGCAGTGGATCGATGCCGAACCGCGTGACGGCAAGACCGGTGGAGCGTTTTGTATGCCATTCGTCGGCGATCGCTCACTCGTCCTGCTCAACTGGTCGGGATCGGCCGAATCGACACAGACCACCGCTCACGAACTCGGCCACGCTTACCACAACACCACGCTTGCCGAACGCACTGCGCTGCAGCGGCGGCTGCCGATGGCACTCGCCGAGACGGCCTCGATCTTCTGCGAGACATTGGTCGTCGAAGCGGGCCTCGCGCGCCTCGACGGCGCGGAGCACGCCGCCGAGCGGCTCGCACTCCTCGACGTCGACCTCCAGGGCTCGAACCAGGTCGTGGTCGACATCCGCTCGCGCTACACGTTCGAGACCGAGGTTTTCGCCCGTCGACAACGACGCACGCTCGGGCCCGCCGAACTGAGCGAGATGATGACCGAGGCGCAGGCCGACGCCTATGGCGACGGGCTCGACCAGTCCACCGCACACCCGTACATGTGGCTGCTCAAGCCCCACTACTACGGTTCGCATTTCTACAACTGGCCGTACACCTACGGCCTGCTCTTCGGGCTGGGATTGTTCGCCCGCTACCAGGACGACCCGGAGCACTTCCGCAGCGGCTACGACACGCTGCTGTCACGTGCGGGGATGGACACCGCCGAGGAGCTCGGCGCGGCGTTCGGGCTCGATGTCACCGACGAGTCGTTCTGGACCGCGAGCCTCGATGTCATCCGCACCCGCATCGACACCTACGTCGAACTGGCTGAGCGGTTCGCCCCGTGAACGCGGCCGCGACCCGGTACGACCTGACCCGCGACGAGTTCGGAGCGCTCCTCGACGGTGAACCCCGCTACCGACTCGATCAGGTCTGGGCCGGTCTCTACGAACAGCTCGCCGACCCGGCCGACATCACCAACCTTCCCAAGGCCTTGCGGGCCCGCCTCGACGCGGAACTCCCGCTGGCCCTCGAACTCGTGACCGAATCGGTGAGCGACAAGGGCGACACGGTCAAGTTCCTGTGGGAGCTCGACGGTGGGAGCCGTGTCGAGACGGTGCTGATGCTCTATCCCGATCGCGCCACCGTCTGCGTCAGCAGTCAAGCGGGCTGCGCCATGGCGTGCGGCTTCTGCGCAACGGGCCAGGCCGGCTTCACACGTCACCTCACGACCGGCGAAATCGTCGAGCAGGTGGTCCGTGCTGCTCGCACCGCGAAGTCGAGCGGGCGCCGCGTGAGCAACATCGTGTTCATGGGGATGGGTGAACCGATGGCCAATCTCGATCGCGTCTGGTCCGCCACCGAACGGATCCACGGCGACATCGGGTTGTCCGCGCGCCACATCACGATCTCGACGGTCGGGATCCTGCCGGGCATCCGAGCCTTGAAGGACCTCCCGCTGCCGGTGAATCTTGCGGTGTCGCTCCACGCGGCCAACGACGAGCTGCGCAACGAGCTGGTGCCGATCAACAAGCGCTATCCGATCGACGATCTGCTCGACGCCTGCGCCGAGTACCTCGAGGTGAAGAACCGCCGGGTCAGCTTCGAGTGGGCGATGATCGACGGCGTCAACGACCGTGACTCCGATGCCGAGGAGCTCGCAGAGTTGTGCTGGAAGCTCCGGCCGAGCGCCCACGTCAACCTGATCCCGCTCAATCCCACCCCGGGATATCCGACACGCGGCACCCCGTTGAAGCGGGTCCATCAGTTCCGGGATCGGCTGGAGGAGTTGGGTGCGAATGCCACCGTGCGTCGAAACCGCGGCACCGACATCGATGCTGCATGTGGCCAGCTCGCGGCCGGACAGGCCGTGACGCTGACCACCAAGCGTCAGGCCGCCGATCGCGCGCCGTAGCGGTCACGCCAGGTAGTTGGGATTCGCGACGCTGAGGCGGTCGTTGACGTCGGCGCGCAGCACGGTTCGAACGGCGTCGAGTCGGTCGTCGAGGTCGCCGTCCCGGATCGCCCGTGCAAGCTCGGCGTCGTCCGCAGCTCCCAACGACTCGAGTCGGTCGCGATGAGCGGCTTCTTGGTCCACCCCCAGCGCGAGCTCACGTTCGACGGTCGCCAGCACGTTGGCAGCGACCCGAGCGTGGAACCGGAGGCGCCCCTCGGTCGACGACATCACGTCGCGCTCGAGCCATTCACGGACCGCTTCGAGCAGCTCGGCCGAGGTCGGGGCGCCGTGCAGGCTCACCAGTGTCCCTCCAGCGAGAGGAAGAGATCGTGTTCGTTCTCGCACACGCGGCGCCCGATCGCTGCCAGCTCGTGGCTGCGAGCCGCGCCGCTGAGATGCACACTGGCCTGCAGGATGCACATGATCGCCCACTTCCAGGTGCCGAGCACCTCCCACCACCGCACGACGTCAGCGTCCACTTCAACGCCGCCGGCAGCTGTGTAGGCAGCGAACAGTTCGTCGTACTCGCCGAGACCCGCAACGGGAAGCCGCTGGCCGAATCGCCATGCCTTCACGCACAGCCAGCCGAGATCCTCCATCGGGTCGCCGAGATGGGCGAGTTCCCAGTCGATCACCGCGCGCAGCCCGTCGTCGCCGACGATCAGGTTGCCGAGGCGGAAGTCACCGTGGACCACGACGGGCGCAACCGGTGACGGCCGATGATCGATCAGCCAACGACGCACCAGTTCGAGCATCGGCTGTGGGCTGCCGGTTCCGGCGGCGACGGCGTTGTCCAGCACCTCGGTGTAGTACGCAATCGGATCGATTGGTTCCAGCCCCTCGACCGGCGACATCGAGTGCACGGAAGCGAGCGCGCTCCCCAGTTGCCCGGTCAGCACCGTCCGGGCGTGGGCGAACTCGTCGTCACGCTGCAATTTGCGGGCGATCGTCTCGCCCTCGATCGCCTCGAGCACCATGAACGCCGACCCGTCATCGCCTTCGCCGGTTGCGATCAGCTCCGGGGCCGGAACCCCCGCCGCGCCGGCGGCGGCCACTACACGGGCCTCGATCATCATGTCGCGCTCGTCACCGGCGCGCTGTCGTTGCACGATCCGCTGAACACCGTCGGCTGTGAACCGCCACGTTTCGCGAGACGCCCCGCCCGAGAGCCGGGTGAGGTCGGTGACCTCAGCGCCATCGAGTCGTCTCGACAGCAGGCCAGCGAGATCGTCGGCGCCGCTCATCGAGGTCGAGCCTGCCAGATCAGCAGCCGGCGGCTCGTACCGTGGGATACGGGTTCACCGCTCGCCCACCACCGGGATGCACCTGGAAGTGGAGGTGCGGCGTCGAGAACTTCGCGTTGCCGGTGTCGCCGTTGTAGCCGATCATTTCGCCCTGGAACACGCGGCGGCTCCCGCCGACGTAGCTGTCCAGGTGACCGTAGTAGTACCGGTTGCCGTTGTCGCCCACCAGGGAAACGGCGTTGCCCCCCAGCCGGTTGAACTTGAACGTCACGACGCCGCTCACGACGGCGTAGATCGGGAGGCCACGTGGAGCGATCATGTCGACGCCTTCGTGGCGTCGGCCGCCCGAGCGAGGCGCACCCCAGGTGTCACCATACGCCGAACCCGGCATCGGACAGATGATTGCATCGACGTAGCCGGCACCTGTGTTGATGGCGCCGGGGCCATTGCCTCCGCCACCTCCGCCGGTGCGGCCACCGCTGGTGCCGCCCGACCCGCCGCTGTTCTCCGGGATCGTGGTCTCCGGCGGCAGCGTCTCGGCGGTTGTGGTCTCGGGCGCCGTGACGACGTTGCCGTCGGCATCCGTCGTGGGCACGGCGTCCTCTGGGACGGTCGTGGCCGGGGGTTCTGTCGTGGTTGGCACCACGAGACCGGGGTTGGGCTGCGCCCGCGCTGCGGCTTCGGCTTCGAGCCGTTGCTGCTCCTCGAGCGCCGCCCGTTCGGCCGCAAGTCGGGCTTCGAGCGCTTTCTGGACCGCTTCGTCCTGAAGCCGGTCGGCTTCAATCTCGCGCAATCGTTCGACTTCGGCCAACGCGACCTCTTCGAGACGGGCAAACTCCTCGCGTTGAGATTCAACCTCTTCTTGACGGTCAGCAATATCGCCTTGAGTTTCGCGCAGCGCCTTCTCAGCGGCGTCATACCGATCCAGCGTGTCGGCTCCGGTGTTGGTGAGAATATCGACGTAGACCTCAGCCTGAATCTGATCTTGAGGTTCAGAAACGTCGGTGAGCAGGGGAATTCCCTCCGTTCCGCTCTCGACATAGCGTGACACCGCGACGAGCTCAACCTGACTTCGAAGCTCGTCGACCGTCGCCTGTAACTGAGTCTCCTGCACTTCGAGCCCGGCGAGATCGTCCTCGAGACCGTCGAGCACGGACTCGGCCTGGAAGTACGCGTCAGCCGCGGCATTCGCTTGGTCTCGCGCCTCTTGGATCTCTCGGGCTGCCTTCTCGGCTTCGGTCTCGCTCTGCGCTGACACACCGCTGGGGAGCAAGGTTGCGGCGAACACTGCCGCCAACAGTACCGCTCCCCGTCGCCGCCAACGCGGAGCGCGCGCAGACGAACGTGTTGAGTCGGGTTGGCCCATCGAGAAAAATCCTAGCTGTCGTTGCAGTTTCGTTACGGTCATCCATCGACAGTTTCTCAAGCCCACTTGAGACTGATTCGCTCAGCGTGTGATCACATCGCCCGTTCTCGACGTCGACGGCATCGTGCTGCGACGCGACGGTGCCACCATCCTCGATGGGGTGTCGTTGCGCATCGACGTCGGCCAGCGCTGGGTGATCCTCGGTCCGAACGGGTGCGGCAAGACGAGTTTGGTGCGGGTCATGGCGATGTACGACCACCCGACCGCCGGCACGGTCGAGGTACTGGGCGAGCGGCTCGGCCGGACCGACGTCCGCGAACTCCGGCGTCGGATCGGGTACATGTCGGCGGCGTTCGGCGACCAGTTGCGTCGTGATCTCATCGCCCACGACGTCGTCCGCACGGCGCGGCACGCCGCGCTCGAGCCCTGGTGGCATCGGTATGACGTCGCCGATGATGCTCGCGCCGATGAGTGCCTGCGCGACCTCGGTGTGGGACACCTCCGAGACCGACGCTTCGGCACGCTGTCGTCTGGAGAACAGCAGCGGGTCCTGCTCGCCCGCACGCTGATGAACGATCCGGCGGTGATCCTGTTGGACGAACCCTCGGCACGACTGGATCTCGGTGGCCGCGAGCAGCTCGTTGCGACGCTGGCGGGTCTGGCGAACGACCCGGCGGCTCCGCCATTCGCCATGGTGACTCATCACGTCGACGAGATCCCTCCGGGTGTGACCCATGCAGCGTTGATGGGCGCGGGACGCATCGACGTGCAGGGCCCGATCGGCGACGTTCTCACCGCTGAGCGCCTCAGCCGATGTTTCGACACGCCGCTGCGCCTCGAACGCCGTGACGACGGACGGTTCACCGCTTGGGGACACTGACCGCCGGGTCAGGCCACCAGCTCGAGCAGGGCCTCGCTCCCCCGCCGGACCTGGTCGTCCAGCACCCGTTCGAGCACCGGGCCGGCCCAGAGTGAACCCCCGTAGATCATCGTCATCGTGAGCGTCGTCTCCGCCACCGCGCCGCCGACGGGTACGAGTTCGGCTCGGAGGATCCAGGGCGAATGCTGTCGACCGTCGTCCTCGCTCCGCTCGAACACCGCGAGCCGGTCGATGTCGTGATGCGTCCGTCGCATCCGCAGCCGTTTTGAGCGGGCGAACGGTCCAACGGTCGCGCGGAGCTCGACCGACCAGACCGGTGAACCGTCCTCCTCGGTCGTGAGCGGTCGGACATCGTGGATGAGCGACATCCAAGCGGGATACATGCCGAGGTCTCCGACGTGGCGGAACAGCGCAGCAGGCGAAACCGGTGCGACCAGCTCTCGGACGATCTCCACGGCGATCGACTCGGTCAGCCCGGCCGGTCCGTGCCCCGAAAGGCTCGAGACAGCAGCGGACTCCGCGCCGACAACAACCCATTCAGATCGTCGGCGTCGTCGAAGGTCGGCGTCCATCGGTCGTCGGGGCCTGATGCGCCAGCATCCGATTCGGCGCCGGTGTGTGCAGCGATCTGGGTGTTGGCCTCGACGGGCTCGGGAGCAAGGCCGGAGGCGGAGGTGGCACTTGCAGCTCCATGCGTCGCCAGCTCGGTGTGCTCGGGCTCATGCGGGAGCAGCCCCCCGAGTGCCAGCTGTTCGGAGTCGTCGGTGACGCGGCTCGACCCCGTTCGACGGCGTGTGCGGCGGCCGCCGAGATCGGCGCGTGACGGCGGACGGAACAGATGTAGCTCGGGATCTCGCAGGTCGTCGAGCGTCCATCCCCGTGGGACGACCATCGAATCCCCGTGGCGCTGACACAGCACGCCGCCAGCGGCCGACGTCGACTCGCGCAGGACATCGAGCCAGAACACGAGGTCCTCGGTGCGCATCCCGTACGCGACGGCAGCGTTCTCCGAACACCCCGGTCGCTCGCAGAGCCTGCTCATCGAAGAACCAGCGTAGTTCGGATGCAGTACACAGGCAGGGACGATGCCGTGATCCGTGCCGGAGTGGTCGGCCATGAGTAATGCTGCGGTCCCGTTGAGCAACGCCGAGTTGACGACGTGTCCGTACGTTCGAAATCGTGCTCAACGAACCTCACACTCATGCGAGCCCAGTCCACCTCGACATCGCCACGATCGAAGCGTTCACGCCGCTCGCCGGTCGCGCCCGTTGCTCCGACGGGTCTGGCACCCTCGCCCACCTTTTCTTCTCCGACGAGGATCTCGACGTCGCCCGCGCGAAGGCGATCTGCCGTTCGTGCGCGCTGCGCGCGGACTGCCTCGACGGAGCAATCGCCCGCAACGAGTCATACGGCGTCTGGGGCGGCGTGCTGCTGATCGACGGCGAACCCACCCGTTTCGCCCGCCGTCGCGGACGTCCACCGACACACCGCATCGAGACGGTCGCCGAAGAAGTGCCGATCCCCGCACACCTCGTCGCCTGACAAGTCGCGATTCTGGTCGCGCCGGATAACCTCGGGCGTCCACGCAGTCCCCCGGGCTCGCATGGGCGCATAGCTCAGTTGGTTAGAGCGCTGCCTTCACACGGCAGAGGTCAGGGGTTCGAATCCCTTTGCGCCCACCATCCAGCAGGGGTTTCTCGGCGACGAGCAGCCCCTGTTTCGCGTCCGATAACACTCCGCAGCCGATCATGACGAGGAAGCGAGACCAACGTGAACGGAACGACGACGACCAGCGCAGACAATCGGTCGCCCCGAGTACTCGGGTCCCTCCGTGGGCGCGCACTGGTCACCGTCACCCGCCGACAGCAGGTATTTGCGGGTGCCGTCCTGAACGTGTTGGTCAACGTCGTGGTGCTCAATCTCTTCGTGGAGTTCGCCGAGGAGGTCGTGATCGACTCGTTCTGGATCTCGGTACTCACCGCAGTGCTACTCACGGCGATGATCGGCATCCTTGCGAGGTTCGAGGCAGGCATTCACCACTACTTCTTCGAGAAGCACTCCTGGCGGTTGGCCGGCGTGATCACGATCTGGCTGGTCCTCTTCGGGAGCAAGTTCTTGATGCTGGAGATCGTCGACATCGTCTTCGGTGATCACGTCTCGCTCGGCCATCTGGTCGAAGTGATCCTGATCGTCGTGGCGATGATGGTCGCCGGCCAGTTGATGCAGACGATCTACGACCGTCTCGGCGTCGACGAGGACTCCACCGAACCCGCCCCGAGTTGAGCGGGCGCTGCGTCCGGCCGCGTCCCACGGATTGGACTCGACGACGCGACACAGGGACCACCGCTGGGCGTCGGCTTCAGCGTCAGCTCGCGGGCGTTGGACGGGCCTCGACGCATGCAACGCCCATCCCCTGTCGATCTTGATACGCCGTCCAACCGTTCGAGCACACCCGATCGAACGCAATGAACTGACGCACGACCAGGTCGCCCTCGCCCGAACACTCGACTTCACCCACCAGATTGTTCGGGAGCACCTCAACACAGTCCCCGTTTCGCAGAATCCCGTCGGGTGCTCCCGGTTCACCCGGTTCGTTGAACTGCGCGAGCACCACGATGCCGACGATCGCGATCACACTGAAGAACGACAACGACCGCCACGGGATC
>Ga0316197_10000694_pt1 | contig 23549 bp, 23 predicted proteins | sample OudBiesiAoxic_MG_FD_204939 | JGI IMG/M metagenome (GOLD analysis project Ga0316197, IMG submission 204939) | Coastal sediment microbial communities from Oude Bieten Haven, Netherlands - site A oxic | ecosystem: Environmental > Aquatic > Marine > Coastal > Sediment | place: Netherlands... | reverse complement strand
TCCAGGCGATCGACCCGCGATGCGGTTTGATCTGTCTGCCGCCCCGGGCCGACGGGACGCTGGCCTGCGGGTCCAGGTGCTCCCACTGCTCCGGATTTTGCCAGGCCTCGAAGCTGGCCGGCACGCGCAGGTGGGGGAAGGGGTCGCCGAACAGCAGCCAGCGCTTGCCATCCGCGTCGCTCCAGAAACTTGGATGGCCAGTGGGGGCAGCAGGAGGGGTCGGGGACTGTGCGGATTTTTCCCACAACACACGCTTCGATTCGAAGGACTCAGATTCGTCGTTCCATACGCAGAGGCCCGTCCGGTATGCCTCGAGGAACCCGCGGATCTTCGCATAGGTGCCGACGAGCCTGGGCTCTCCATCCTGGTCGGGCAGGCTGACGTAGCCACCAATCCAAGTCGGTCCGTCGCCCGCGAGGTCGGCGACCCCGCGGGGGATCCCTTGCTCGGCTCTGAAATAGTCGAATGCTAGTTCGACCGGCGGTTCGAATCGCACGAGCGGAACGAGCGTGGTCGTGGCGCTAGTCATGTCGAATACCCCGAGCGGGTAGCGGGCGAGGTTCGTGTCGCCCCAGGCCCAGAACAGTTTGCCGCGGTGGGCGGAAATCTGCACGCTGTCGCAGCCGAAGCTGCCGCTCTCTTTCCAGTCGAGGTGTTCGCCGAGCTTCTGGCTCTCTGCGAAGATTCCTGCACCCGTGAGCCGGCCGAGGCGTTTGGCGATCATCGTCCTGGTGATCTCGATGCGCCCGGAACCATCCGCCCTCGGGGTGAAGCGGACACCGCGGTTGCCGAAGCCGTCCTTGGGGAGTTCGTAACCATCGCTGCGGACGTGGAACCAGGTCTCGCGCCCCATCAGCTCCGGGAGGTCGACCGCGATGATGCCGGCGTTGTCGGTGACGAAACTGACATTGTGGGTGGTGGTGAGCTCTACGAGCGGCACCGGCCAGCCATTCTCGCCATCGACGACCTCGATCTTGAATGGCTTGGAGCTGGCGCTTGTCGCAATAAATGCAGCGCTGAGAAGGGCGAATCGAAGCAGATGCATCTCGTGGGATGATACGGGGGTGAACGCAGGATGTCGAGGGGTGGACACTAGGAAATTCTTCCCAGGACCGGGCAACACATCCTCGAAACTCCATCGCGGCAGGGGCGGATTCCCCCTGCGCTTGCACTTTCCGGCGAGCATCACTAGGGTGGAATTTGTGAGTAGCAGCTACCAAGTTTTCGCCCGTAAATACAGGCCTCAGACCTTCGATGATGTCCTCGGGCAGGACCACGTTGTGCAGACCCTGCGCAACGCGATCGAGCAGGACCGGCTGGCGCACGCTTACCTCTTCGTTGGCCCGCGTGGGACGGGTAAGACGTCGACCGCCAGGATTCTGGCGAAGGCCTTGAACTGCACTGGCGGGCCGCGGCTGGATTTCGACCCCGACGAGGACATCTGCGTCGAGATCGCGGAAGGCCGCAGCCTCGATGTGCTGGAGATCGATGGCGCCAGCAACAATGGCGTCGAGCAGGTGCGAGACTTGCGCGAGACGGTGAAATATGCGCCGACGCGCGGGCGCTACAAGATCTACTACATCGACGAGGTTCACATGCTTTCGAACCAGGCCTTCAACGCGTTGCTGAAGACGCTGGAGGAGCCGCCGGAGCACGTGAAGTTCATATTCGCGACCACCGAGGCCAACAAGATACTGCCGACGATCATCAGTCGCTGCCAGCGCTTCGACCTGCGGCGGATCCCGACCAAGATCATCGCCGACCACCTGGCGCACATCGCGACCGAGGAGGGGATCGAGCTCGAGCCGATGGCCGGCCACACGATTGCTAAGGGAGCCGAAGGCGGGATGCGTGACGCGCAGTCGATGTTGGATCAACTGGTCGCGTTCTGCGGGACGAAGATCGTCGAGGCCGACGTGCTCGAGATCTTTGGCTTCACCGCGCACGAGACTGTGGCTGGCCTGGCAGGGGCGATCCTCTCGCGGGATACCGTCGCCGCCTTAAACATGGTGTATGCCCAGAGCGAGGAGGGGCGCGATCTCACCAAACTGCTGGAAGACCTGATCGGCTACATGCGCACGGTGCTCGTCTACCACGTCGATGCCGAGGCCGCGGTAAAGGAATTGCCGAAAGAGATCGCCGCACAGGTGGAGGCACAGGCCGGGCAGGCCGGCCCGGATCGGCTGCTTGCGCTGATCGATCGCTTTGCAGAGATGGAGGCGCGGATGAAGTGGGCACCAAACAAGCGCCTGCACTTTGAGATCGGTGTGATCAAAGCAGTGCAGGAACTCGGCGAGACGAACCTCTCAGATGTCATCTCCATCTTGCGCGGATCACTGGACGGCCAGCCGCCCACACCAATGCCTAAACCGGCCCCTCGCCAGGCGGCTCCAGCTCCCACCCCGAGCCCGAGCCCGGCAGCGGTCGCGGTCGCCTCATCGGCTGCGGCACCTGCGGCGGAACCCGAGACGCCGCAGTCTGCTCCCGCACCGCCCGCTTCGCCTGAACCCGCCCCTCCTGAGCCTGAGCCTGAACCCGCGCCCGCGCCCGCGCCCCAGGAGGCTCCGGCTTCTAGCCCGGTCGCGACCACCGTTGCGGGTGAGGATTTGTGGAATGGCGTCTTGGAAGAGTTGGCGAACACAAAACCGATCGCGGTGGAGTATGCTCGCAAGGCCTCCTTCCTCGGAGAGAGCGACCGGGAGCTGGAGATCGGGCTGCCGCCGAATGAGAACCTTTCGCGAGATGCGCTGATGCGAGACGGCTTGCGCTCCACCATCGAAGGGATCCTGAAGAATGCCAGCGGGCGTAGCATGGCGCTCAAGGTGACGATCAAGGAGGGCCTGTCCGTGCCAGCGCCGCCGGTGGCGGAGGTCGAGGAGAGCCCGGAGGAAACTCCAGAATCGCCCCAGGCCCCTGTCGAGCCCGCCCCCGGATCGACGACCGGGTCTGATGGGGATGCCCCTGAGGCTGAGGAGGACATCCACAACGACCCCCTCATCAAAGATGCATTGCGGATCTTCGAGGCAGAAATACAGTGAGCGAACGACAATCGAAAACCGTATCCAGATTGCTATGAATATTCAGAAAATGATGCAACAGGCCCAGCAGATGCAGGCCGACATGGCCGCGGCGCAAGCCAAGCTCGCCAGCGAGGAGGTCGAGGCGAGCGTCGGCGGCGGCAAGGTCGTGGTGCGCGCCACTGCGGCCGGTGAGGTGATCGCGGTGAAGATCGATCCCGAGGTGGTCGATCCCGAGGATGTTGAAATGTTAGAAGATCTGGTGCTGGCGGGCGTCCAGCAGGCGATCCGCGAGGGCAAGGCGAAGAGCGAGGAGGCGATGGGGCAGGTCGCTGGCGGGCTGGGCGGGCTCGGGATCCCAGGGCTCGGGTAGCGCACCGGCGGATGATGAGTAGTTCAAGATGGGCGGCGACGCTGGCGCTGGTTGCGCTGTTTTGCACTGCTTCCGGATGTCGGAAGAAGGTAGAGGAGGTGGCACCCGTAGAGCCTGAGGTCGAGGTGCTGGACCCCAGTGTTCTCGAGGAGCTCTCGGTCGAGGAAGTCCAGCTGGAGAAGATCCGCAGCGGGTGGAAGGCGAGAGCCTATCGGGGAACCCGCAAAGGCCTGGTCAAATCCGCCCTGGGGCTCATCGCTGCGGTCGAGGGACAGGCATCTCATCCACTGTTGCAGGATCTACCGTCGGACGTGCGCGCGGCACTCGAAGTTGCCGGTGGTGAGGCCGGCGCTCTGAAACTGATGGCGGAGGATCCTCCTGCGGAGATCAGCCTTGTCATCGCGACCGGCTACCTTGTCAATCTGCAGAAGACTCCGGCCCTGTGCGAACTGGACTTGATCGACGAGGCGGACTTCGAGACAGCAGGTGGCCTAGCCGGCTTCCACGTCGTGCGGGGCGTAACCTATTTCATGCATGGACTGAAACAGCACGGGCTGCGCGATCTGCGCAGTGCCAACGTAGGCAGCGCGAAGGACCTGCCCCCCGAGGTGCGGGTCGCGCTCTACTGTGGCGCCGCAGCTGCAGCGGTCGCCGCTGACGAGCCCCGCATGTGGCGCACGCAACTGGAGCTTGCCGAGGAGATCGCGCCGGAGGACCCTCTGATCCTCTTCTTGCGCGCCGAGGGTGAGATCTCGAAAGGGCGTCTCGATGAGGCGGGGGAGCGACTCTCTGCCTGGCGGGTGGGGAACCCGAACGCAGACGGGGTCGTCCCGCGGGCGATCGATCAACGGATCCGCCAACTCGAGGAGGGCGACGAAGCGATGGGGACGATCTTGGTCGAACCCAAGTGGATGGTAAACTTCGGCCTGGACTACATCGCGGAGCAGGCGAAGACCTCGCCGGCATTCCGCAAGATCGATGAGGTGACAGGGGCCGCACGTTCGCTGGTGACCGGGCTGATAGACAAATTCAGCGGGTCCGGCTCGTGAGCCAGCGGCTGAGGAGTTGGGCGGCAAAGCGGTTCCCGTTTGTGCTGCCACTGATCCTGCTGGTGCTGTCATGGCCGTGGGCGGTTTATGGATTTGTCAGGATGTTGCCGCTAGGGCGCTCCGGGAAGCGCCTCTGCTGGATTCTAGCCATGGCGCTGGGCGCCGCGACTTGGGTCTACTATGGCGCAGGTGCCATCGCTGGAGCCCTGATTTTCATCGTCCCTGTCCTCGTGGTGCTCGCGCAACAGTTATCGCTGCGGCCGAATCTCTATGCCGATTGGGTAGACGAGCAGGCGGAACTGGCGACGGCACAGTTTGAAGGCGACGATGTGATTCTCCGCAACTACCGCCACACGGTCTACAGGACCCTGGAGGACAATGACGTGCACTTCCTGGAGCGTCGGTTCGACCTCTCACGCGTGTGCCGGGTCGATTTCATCGCCGTGCCATTCGGAGGCTGGCGCGGGGTCGCCCACGTATTTCTCACCTTCGGTTTTTCCGACGGCGAGTATCTGGCGGTTTCGGTGGAGGCGCGCCGCGAGGTGGGCGAGCCCTATTCACCGGTCGACGGTCTGTACCAGCAGTATGAGGTGATCTACGTTTTCGGCGACGAGCGCGACCTCATCGGGAAACGCGCCCTGTTTCAGAAACACCCGGTGCACCTCCTCCCGATGATCTCCAACCCGGAATCGGCACGGGCGATCCTGACGGGGATGCTAGAAGCGGCGAACCGGCTCGCCCAGGTTCCTGAATTCTACCATTCGGTCACCAATACCTGTACCTCGAATATCCTGAACCATGCCAGCGGCCTGGAGAGCGTTCCGAGCCGCTACGATTTCCGTCTCGTGTTCCCTGGATATGCGGACGGCCTGCTGGTCGAGACCGGCTTGCTCGAGGCGCCCGACAGCATGGCGGCCCTGCGTGAGGCGACACTGATCAACTCGCTCGCGGCGGCCGCACCGATGGATGACGGCAAGGCCTGGAGCCGCGCCCTGCGAATGTAGGCGATGCCTCTAGCCCGCCTTGCACAACACCTCGACCACACCGCGGTTCCCAGGGCTGCGTTTGTCGTTGAGGTCGGTGTCGAGATCTTGGATGATCAGTTTCCAGGTGCCATTGCGCGTCCCCTCGTGTTCCTCCCACACGTACTCGTCCGTCGCTGTGAACCCGCGCTTGATGACTCGACCGAGCGGGTCGATGAGGAGGTAGTGTAGCCCCTTGTCTCCCGAGTCATCACTGCCGCCACCAATGCCGACCGAAATCATGGCAGGGGCTCCCTCGACCTTGAACGGGTAGGTTATCGAGCGCTCGCTCGGCGTGTCGATGTGGAATTCCTCTTTGACCAGGACGCGGTTGCCGTCGGGGAGGACAGGATATTCTCCTTGCAGGGGTTTTGCGACCTTCTTCGGGGTGACGAATCTCGCATCTTTGAGATCTCTGATCAGCGTGCGCAACGCGGTCGCGGCGCGGTTGTCAGAGAGCGAAGCTTTTTCCAATTTGGCCGACACCATCCCTAGCAGCTCGGCGTGTTTCTGCTCCCACTCACCCTTGTCTTCGGCCTTGCGTGTGTAGTTGTGGAAGCGCATGGCGGCGAGGATGACCTCGTCAGGCAGATGCGGGTCCATGTCGCCCGCGTCGATGGCGCCTGCCTGCGTAAGGAGGACGAGTGCAACTCCAGCCAACAGCGCCCACAGGCGGAGGGGGGGCGGTAGCGGCTTGGGTCGATGGGGGGTGCTCATTTTGAAGCGTGGGGGACAAAGGTACGCCCTAGTGCAGAATTCGCAAGTGGGGCGGCTATAGCGGCCAGAGCGATCTTGCGTTGGGCACGATGTCATAGCATCCTTGGGAGCCCGGCGGCCGCGCCGTATCGGGAACCCAGAGCTGCATGCCTCTTCTCCCCAAAGCTGTCATTTTCCTTACCATCGCCTGCACGATGGCCTACTTCCTCGATCGGGAGGAGCGGCGCGGTGGCTTCGACACCGTCGATTCCCAGTACCGTTCGTGGCTGATGGCCAACAGCGAAGCGGAGATCCTGGAGCCCTCCGTGACCTTCCTGGCGCTAGATGATCCGGGAGAGCGCGTGTTTGATACCTGGCCGCCCGGGCCGGTCGACTACTCGATCATGGTAGACAACCTGTCGAAGAACGACCCGCGCGTCATTGCGGTCGCACCGGTTCTCGGCTGGCGCGAGGGGGTCGATGGCATCCTCATCAGCAGCATGCGCAGCGTGCTGCTACGGCTCGATCGCGAGCAGGTCCTGCTTGGAGCTGAGTTGCTACAGAACCCGGCGGGCGAGATGATCCGCCCGTCGACGCTCAGCCTGTTCCCCCAGCTCGAAAATGTCACTGGCGATCGTTCGGAGATCCCTGAGTTCACCCAGGTCGGCGCACTGCCAGAACCGGCGCTGACGGCGATCAGCCCGAACCTCGGGTTCACGCGGATCGATCTCGGTGACACCGAGGCGAAGCGGGAGCGTGACTCGTTTACGGTTCCGCTGCTCGGTCGCCACGGCCAGCAGGTCGTGCCATCGTTCATCCTCATGGCGATGATCAAGGAGGCCGGTGTCGGATTGGATGGCGTGCAGGTATCGCTGGACGGTCGCTCGATCAAAATTGGCGAAGGCGAGCGGAGCCTCGATATCCCGATCGACTCCGGGGGGAGACTGCGCGTGCATACAGGGATTCGCACCGCGATATCGAAGTACAATGCGGACATCCTTTTCCTGGTTGGGGCAGATGACATCCGCGATCAGCTGACCGATGAACAGAAATCGGCGCTGCTGAGCCGGATCGTGATTCTCGGGACCGACGACGAGATCGCGCGGACAATCGACCTGCCGAAGGGCGATGAGAAGATCTCGCAGGCCGAGTTGTTCGCGATGGCGATCGCGACGATCCAGGCGAAGCGCTTCATCCAGCGGGTGCCGACGCTAGTCGAATATGGGACATGGGCCGCACTGCTGGGGATCGGCTTGCTGATGCTACGGCTGCGGCGGAAACGGCGCGTCGTGATGTGGTGGGGGGTTCTGCTGATCCTCTACTTTGTTGGCAACCTGATCCTGTTCCAATACACCGGACAATGGATTCCGCTGGTCGTGCCGCTCGGGATCATCGCTAGCATCCTGCTGGTCGCGCTCGTCCTGCCTGCTCCGAGACCGGAGCAGGATGGGGATCCCGCTCCCCTCGAGTCTGGAACGACCACCAGCTAATCCTTTCGCGCCTCCGGCGCTGGTGGCATTCGGTGAGCGGGCCACCAGGTCGATGCGTCGTCGCCCGCGCTTCCGCTATGGGAGTTCCTCACCTGCCTCTGACTCCAGAGCTTTCAGGCGTTTGAGGATTTCGGGGATGCGGCGCGGGTAGATGAGTTCCCTCTTCGCCTGCTTGGCTGGGCCGGCTGGGAAGCCCATGTAGACGGCCTTGCCCGGCAGGTTTTTGGTAACCCCGGCGCGTGCCGCCAGGACGACGTCGTCGCCGATCCGCAGGTGGCCGGCGATGCCGACCTGGGCGGCGATGGTGACGCGCGAGCCGATGATCGCGCTGCCAGCAATCGCGGCCGCGGCGACGATGATGCAGTCCTCGCCGATCACGACGTTGTGTCCGATCTGGCAGTTGTTGTCGATCTTGGTGCCGGCGCCGATCCAAGTCCGCCCGAAGCGGGCGCGATCGATGGTGACGGCGGCGCCGATCTCACAGTCGTCATCGATCTGGACGTTGCCAATCTGCTCGATCTTCGTGTGCGCGCCGGCCGCGGCGGTATTGTAGCCGAACCCGTCGGAGCCGATTACTGTGTTCGAGTGGATCGACACACGATCGCCCAAGACACCGCCGTGGTAGATCGTGACATTGGGGTGGATACGACAGTTTGCGCCGATGGTTGAAAATTGGCCGATGAACGAACCGGCGCGGATCTCGGTGCCATCGCCGATGCTCGTGCCGGTCTCGATCGTCACATTCGGGCCGATCGAGACCTTCTCCGCATCGAAGCTGACATCCTCCTCGATGACGGCGCTGGGGTGGATGCCGGGCTGGAACGAGCGCGGGCGATAGGCAAATTCCTCGACCGCTTTGGCGAATGCCAGCGAGGGATCCTCGACCTTGATCGGGAGGACGCCGGGTATCTCTAGCTCGAAGTCGTTGCCGACGAGGACAGCGCTCGCGGTGGTCGCCTTCAGGTCGTCGAGGTAGCGGTCGTAGTTGAAGAACGCGATGTCACCGGGCCTGGCGTCGAGGAGGGACGCGAAGCCGGTGATCTTCAAAACAGCAAACTCGCCGGCCGGATCGATGGCGGTGCCACCGACCAGCTCGGCGAGTTCGGAGATTGGGATTTCCAAGTAGTCGGGAGTTGGGGGGCGATCCCCGCTATGGGGTCTCAGCTGAGGCTGGGGCGTTGGCGTTGAGCTTGCTGATCACGTCATCGCTGAAATCGACACCGTCCTTCGAGTGGAGGAGGAACGGGATCCCGCGGCTGCCGAGCCCGGACTTGTCGAACACGAGGTCGTAGTTCTGCTCCTTGGACATGGTCTGCACGAGCTCGCGGATCTCTTCGAGGATCGCCTTGCGCATGCGCTCGACCTGCTCGAGGAGCTGGCGCTGGCGGCGCTCAGCGAATTCCTTTTTCTCGCGCTCGAGGCTGCGTGCCTCCGAGGCGATGTCCTGTGCCTCCTGCTGCTTCTGGGCGCGGAGTTCCTCGCTCAAGCTCGGGTCTTTCAGCTCCTCTGCGTAACTCTGGTATTTTTCGATGAGCTGCTTGTAGCGGGCGTTGCGCTCGTCGAGTTCTTTCTTCGCGATGGCTTTGCCGTCGTTGACCTTCTTCTCGGCGTCTTTGGTCTTGTGGTAGTCCTGGAAGACTTTGGTCATGTCGACGATGCCGACTTTGAGGTCTTGGGCGCTAGCGCCTCCGAGTGCGAGTGCGGCGATGAAGAGGCTGCAGAGGATGGTTCTCATGGTGATGGTATTCGTGTTTGATGTTAGCTTGCACCGATTCTCTTCGAGAGGCGGCATTGGCGTGCTCCCTATTCTGCCCATTCGGGCGGGGCGCCAATGTGCTGCAAGAACGGGTTTTTATCAATAACGAAAAGATCCGGTGACTCTGGACAGTCTGGGGAAAGATTTTTTCACCGCGGCCGGGATTGCCGATACCGTGGGTCCCACAGGGTTTCTGCTACTGACTCAATGGCGTGAGCCGTTCGAGTGCGGCCTGCAGGAGCTGGCGGATCTGCTCGTCGCTCTCCTGCGTCAGCCGGGCCGCCAGGATGCCCGCGTGCTTGGCAGGATCGCCGTGCCCGGAGGCAAAGGCTTCTGCACAGCGGCGGCGGATCTCGACCGAACTGTCCCCGAGGCCAGCCTCGAGATAGGGCAGCGCATACTTCTCAGGGAGCCAGTCGCAAAATTCGAAGCCGAGCGCTCGCACGCCCGCAGAAGCGTGGCCGAGTGCGCGGTCGACGAGCTGGGCGCTGGCTGGGTGATCCTTCCCGAGGTAGGCGATCAAGGTGTAGAAGTGTTCGAGGTCTTCGGGTGGGACCGAGGGCGAGGAGAAGCTCGCAACCATGTGCTCGGCAATGGCCGCCTTGGCGAGCTCGTCGTCGCAGGACTCGAGGGCGAGCAAGGCTGGTCGCGGGTCTCGCCCAGCCGGACCTGCCTCGAGCCGGGCGCGGGCGACCCCCGTCACGCGGGGATCGCGCAGGCCGTGTTGGGCGAGGTTGGCGATGGCACCACAAAGTTGCGACCACTCGGACGCGCTAGCGGTCGGTGCAAGTTCGGCGAAGCGGTCGAAGATCAACTGCGCGTCGGCGTCCGTGAGTGGTCCCAGGTTGTAGCCGATCCCCCCGGGCTTGCCGGCCCGGTAGTCGCTCTTCTCAAACATCCAACGGATCGAACCTTCCTCGGGCGCTGAGCGGGCGACCTCTCGCCAGTCGCCCCGGAAACCAGAGAACATCCCGTCCTTCAGGTGGAGGCGGTAGAAGAGGCTTTCGCCATCTTGCATCTGAAAGTAGTCTAGCGAGCTGTGCCCCTCCCCGCGTGCGGCTGGCAGGCCGAGCGTGGCGATGATCTCGCTCTCCGAGATGCCGTGATCGAGAAATCCGAGCTTCCCCTCGAGACCATACTTCGCCTTGGCTGCTTGGGAGAGCTTCTTCATCTTCGCGTGAGGGCCGGCGAGTTGCATCGAGCTCCCGATCCGCAGATAGATGTCCTGGTGGACGGCGAGGTGCGGCCAGTCGAGCAGCGCCGCGCGGACGCCATTGCCTAACAACTCGATTCGCCTCACCTGACCCAGCTCCGTAAATGAGCAGCGCAGGAGGTCCCCGGCGACCCCCGGCGTGAAGCGGTGGAAGATTTCAGGGAACGGTTCGCGCGGACCATCATCGAAGCCGTCGCCGTGGCTGAGGGAGATCACGCACAGGCTGCCGGTATCGCCGGCGCTGATCCGGTAACGTTTGAATACCCCGACTTCAGGTGGCAGCATCGTCTCCGCCAGCAGTGGCATCGGATGGTCGGGGGCGAGGACCTCGACAGTGACCCCTGGGGCGTCCGGGTAGAAGAAGCCGATGTGCTCGTCGGTGAAACTCTTCCAAGCATCGAACGAATGGCGCTTGGCGAACTCGAGCAGCTCGGGGTGGGCTGGCGCATCGTTGCCGTCGGTCGGCCACAGGAACGAGACCGGGTCAGTAGTTTCAGCCAGCGGGAGCAGGCGGATGTTGCGCAGCTCGCGCTCGGTCAGGCGATCGAATTCCTCAGCGCTGAGGCGGTCGGGAAGCTCCGGCGGTACCGGTTTCGGAGGGGCGATCTCACCGCTCGGCTCTGGCGTGGGGGGCGGGCTCTTCGCCGGCCAGAGCTGCCGCCGCTCATCGCTGTCGCGATCCAATTTCGCCAGGGCGATGAACCCGATGGCGGCGAAGACCATTAGTAGAGGGATGGTGATCTTACTCATAGAGAGAGCGGGTCTGGAGCGGCAGGCGAGCGACGGTCAACTCTGCCACCCGCATGGTTTGGCTAGTGCGCGAATCGACGTCCCGCAAGGAAGAGTTTGGCGGCTTGCCCAAGCGCCACATCCAAGCCCGAAAACGGTTCCGTCGAGAACACTGGTGAAAATTTTCGAACCCAGTCGCAACAGTCGTGAAGTTTTAAAATATATATCTGCTCGCTTGATGATTATCAGGTATTGCGAATTATTAGGTGAGGTGTAAGAATGAGTCAATTCACCCCGTAATAATTCTCGATTTATTGGGATTTTCAAAATGGACTACAATCTTTTACAACTCTTCGGAAAAGGCGGCTGGCTGATGTGGCCACTGCTCTTCTGTTCGGTCGCTGCGGTCGCCATCATCATCGAACGCGGACTGTTTTTCTACCGCCATCGCTATGACCGCGATAGCTTCGTCGACCAGCTGGTCGCGATCATCCAGAAGCGCGATTCGATCGGTGCCTTACGCTTCTGCCGAGATCAGGAGCACGTCCTCGGCTACACGGGCGCCTACTACTTGGACAACCTCGAGTTTGACGCCCGCGTCCGGCAGGATGTCATCCGTCGTGAGGGTTCGGTGATGCTCGACAGAATCGAGGGGCGGCTGCGCTGGTTGTCGGCGATCGCCCACCTGACGCCACTGATCGGGCTGCTGGGGACTGTGAGTGGCATGGTCGTCGCGTTTGCTAAAATTCACGCAATGGCAGGAGCGGCTGGACCGTCGGCGCTCGCTGGTGGGATTTGGACGGCGCTGCTGACGACGGTCTTCGGACTCGTCATCGCCATCCCGTCGCTCGCCGCCTACCACTGGTTCGAAGGGCGTGCCGATCGCACCGCCCGGGACATGCAGTACATCGTCTCGGTGCTCGACGAGTGGTATGGCAAGACGACCTTCGCCGATGCCGGATCCGGCGAGCCCGGATTCGCCGAGTCCGAGTTGGAGGCGGTGCATTTCTAAGACCCGCACGAGCGAAGCATCGACCGACTGAAGAACGAGCCAAGCAATCATGTCATCACGCACAGACAGTTTTTTCATCCGCCCGAAGCGGCGCGGCCTGGGGATCGACATGGCGCCGCTGATCGATATCGTGTTCCTGCTGCTGATCTTCTTCATGCTGAACACGACCTTCAGCAACCCGGCGATCCCGCTGTCGATGCCGCAGGGCTCGAGCGAGCAGGGGGAAGTCCACGAGTCTGAAGTGATCGTCGTCTCGTTCGACGCCGAGGGAAAGATCTACATCAACCGCGACGAGGTCGCGTGGGACGACTACCAGCCGAAGTTGAAGGAGGCGATGGCAGAGCTCGGGATGAAGTCGGTGCATTTCAAGGGCGACGAGAGTCTGAGCTACAAACGATTCACGCAGATCTTCGATGCCTCGCGGGCGGCTGGGGTCGTCCAGTTTAACATGGTGCGCCGCATGATGTCGGCGGACGAGATCGAGGGGGAGACCGATTCGCCATGACCTTGACCAGGCTGAAACCTTTTGGCGCGCGCCGTAAGACCTACTTCTATGGGGTCGCGGGTTTCGTGCTGGCGGCGCATGTGGTCGTCGGGGCGATCTTCCACGTCATGCCACCCGAGTTCGACGAGCCTGGCACGATCGTGCCGGTGGAAGTGCAGATCATCGATCACCTACTGCCGGACGATGTGGTCGAATCGAGCGCAGTTCGCATGGTCGAGGATCCGGCGCCGGAGGAAGAGGAGGCGCCCGTATTCGTCCCGGTCTGGGAGCCGAGCCCAGTCGCGCCGGAACCCGAGCCACTCGGGCCGACCGAGACCGTGCTGCCGGAGGTGGTGCTGGACGAGGGGGTGTCGGAGCCACAGGCGCACGATCCTGCACCGCCGCTAGTGACCGAGGAGCCAGCGCCAGTGAGCAGTTCACCGCCAGAGCCCCGGAAGAAACCGGAGCCGAAACCCTCGGCTCCGCCGGTGAAGCCGAAGCGTCCAGAGCCGCGCAAGGTCGAGTCAAAACCTCCGGCACCGCGGGAGAGTGTCGAGCCACCAGCCCCTGCCCCGGCGCCTGAAATCGAGCGTGCCATCCCGGTGGCACCGCGGACGGATGCTCGCACAGGGATCCTCAACCGCCTGCGCAACAGGTCGGACTCGCGCCCCCGCAACGAGCCGTACGAGCCCGCGAGCTGGAGCAAGCGCCCGCCGCCATACTATCCGTACGAGGCCCGCAAGCGTGGTGTCGAGGGGACTGCGCACGTGCGTGTGAGCATCGATAGCAGCGGGAGGATCGTGGCCGCACGGATCTCCAAAAGCTCTGGCGATCAGCTCTTGGATCAAGCTGCGATGGCGAGTGTGCGCAAGGGCGTGCTCAATCCAGCGCGGCGTGGCGGGCGGGCGGTATCCTCTGAGATGCTGGTGCCATTCGAGTTCTACTTGCCCTAGCTCCCGGAGGCCCTCGTGGCTTTGAACGAGAGGTTCCACTTCAGGCCGGCGAGCCTCAGTGCCACGATCGTCGCGACCCCCGCCAATACATTGAAGGTGTGATCGATGGGTGTGAGCTCTAGCAAGAGGAATACCCAAGCACCGGCAAACGAGCAGGTCGCATAGATCGGCGACGGGCGGAACAGGCTCGGGATCTCGTTGCAGATGATATCGCCGATCACCCCGCCGAACGTGCCAGTGACGACGGCGAGGATGGCCGCGATGAACATGGGCGTGCCAGCCTCGATCGCATAGCCAGCACCGGTGATGCTGAACAGCCCCATGCCGATGGCGTCGGGGATGTCGAGGTAGCGCCTGGTGTGGTCGATCAGGTGTGGGATGAACGAGCCGACGATGGCGATCCCCATGACCACCATGACGTAGTGGGAGTTGGCGATCCAGAAAAGCGGGGTGCGATCGAGGCACAGGTCGCGCAGCGTGCCGCCGCCGAATGCCACGGCGCAGGCCACCGCGATGACGCCGACAACATCCATCTCTTTGCGGCAGGCGAGCAAGATCCCATAGATGGCGGAGGCGATGACGGCGATGAACTCGATCAGCTGGAGCATGGGCGGAATGTATTGGCGCCGGCGCCGACAGCCAGCGGAAGTTTCTTCAGGGTGTCGGGGCTGGTCGGTGGCTGGCCCCACCCACTTGACCTGCGCGCGTTCGGGGGCGATGGAACCGGGATCGACTACAAGGACATCAGCATCGGCATGATCTCAGGTAATGGGATCTACCCGCCGACTTTTGCACGGGCCGCGCGGCGGGGCGGCGTCGCTTCCCTGGTCGCGGCGGGCTTCCACGACGAGACCGACGTGCCCGAGATCTCGCAGCTGGTCGACGAGCTCGAGCTGTTCCGGGTCGGGCAGCTCGGCAAGATGATCAAGTATTTCAAGCGCGCCGGTGTGCAGAAGGCGGTGATGGTCGGCCAGATCGCGCCGAAGAACCTGTTCGACCTGCGACCGGACATGCGCACTCTGATGTTGCTCGGCAAGCTCAAGCAGCGCAATGCGGAGACGATTTTCAACGCGATCGGTGAGGAGTTGGCGAAGGACGGGATCGAGCTCCTGCCTGCGACGACTTTCCTCGAAGAACTCCTGGCGGTGGAGGGGCATGTCTGTGGTCCGCCACCTGACAAGAAGCTCGCGCACGACATCGAGTTCGGGTTTGAGATCGCCAAGCAGGTGAGCCGCTTGGATATCGGCCAGACCGTCGTCGTGCGGCGCGGGACGGTGTTGGCGGTCGAGGCGTTCGAGGGGACGAACGAGGCGATCAAGCGCGGTGGTGCGCTAGGGAAGGGGAAGGCGGTCGTCGTGAAAGTATCGAAACCGAACCAGGACTTCCGCTTCGATGTGCCGGTGATCGGGCCGGCGACGATCGAGGTGGCAGCGGCCGCAGGAGTCGTGGCCATCGTCGTCGAGGCCGGCAAGACTCTGTTGCTCGGCAAGGACGAGATCATGGAGAAGTGCGACGAGCTAGGGGTGACTGTCGTCGGCCACGCCTCGTAGCCCGGAATGTCCGGGTGGGGCAGGGGGCAGGCGCTGCGGACGCTCGGGCTTGCATGCGATGGATCTGCGGTTACGGGGTGGCATGCAGAAAATCCGAACTGGTGTCGTCGGCCTTGGCGCGATCGGGGCGAACCACGCGCGCATCATGGCCGAGCTCCCGAACGCCGAGTTTAGCGCGGTCTTTGACGAGCGCGCCGAGCTGGCCCAGGAGATGGCGGAAAAATATGGAGCGACGGCTGCGTCGTCGTTGGAGGAGTTGGTATCGATGGTCGATGCGGCGACCGTCGCGACTCCGACCGTCTCCCATCTGGCGGTCGGAAGTGCCCTGCTCGAGGCGGGGAAGCACGTCCTGATCGAGAAACCGATCGCGGACAATTCGGAGGGCGCGAAGGCGCTGGTAGATCTGGCGGAGGCGCGAGGCCTGGTATTGCAGGTCGGGCACATCGAGCGCTTCAACCCGGTGCTCGGCCAGCTCGAGGAGCATCTCACTTCGCCGCGCTTCATCGAATCCCACCGGCTCTCACCATTCCCGAACCGCAGCATCGACATCGGGGTCGTGCTGGATCTGATGATCCACGATATCGAGATCATCTTGCACCTGGTGCGCTCCGAGATCGAGAGCATCGATGCGGTTGGCGTGCCGGTCTTGACTCGCCGAGAGGACATTGCCAACGCGCGCATCCGCTTCGCCAACGGGTGTGTGGCAAACATCACCGCAAGCCGGATCAGCCCGGAGCGGCTGCGCAAGATCCGCGTCTTCCAAGGCGACAGCTACGTCTCGCTGGACTACCAGGCGCAGGCGGGGGAGCTGTTCCGCAAGCAGGGTATGGAGATAGTGCGCGAGGCGGTGACCGTGGAGAAAGATGAACCGCTGAAGCTCGAACTGGCGGCCTTCGTCGACTGTGCGACGCACGGGTTCCAGCCGCGCGTGTCTGGCAGCGAGGCGGCTGCGGCCTTGAAGGTGGCGATCGAGATCACGCGGATGATCGAGGAGTCGGGCGGAGAATCCGGGATCTGATGGCGGACGGGTGCCTGTATTTCATCTCCGGCGAGGCCAGCGGTGACACGCATGGGGCCGAGGTGATCGGTGCCCTGAAACAGCTGCGGCCGGGGCTGGAATTCGCCGGCGTCGGCGGACCTGAGATGCGCTCGGTCGGCGGCGATGGGATCCGAGACTGGATCGCGGAGGCTGCAGTGGTCGGGATCTGGGAGGTGGTGAAAAAGTATGGGTACTTCAAGGGACAATTCGATATCGTGGCCGAGGAGATCGCCACGAGGCAGCCGGAAGCCGTGGTATTGATCGACTACCCCGGGTTCAACTTGCGGATGGCGAAGGAGATCCGCAAGCGTGGGATCCGCACGAAAATCATCTACTACATCAGCCCTCAGGTGTGGGCGTGGAACCGGCGGCGAATCCCGAAGATGGCGAAGATCCTCGACCTCATGATCTGCATCTTCCCATTCGAGAAGGCGCTGTATGAGGAATCGGGTTTGCGCACGGAGTTCGCCGGACATCCGATGGTCGACCGCCTCTCGCCGCTGCGCGACAGCGTCGAGCGCGATCCCTCACTGGTGGCGCTGTTGCCGGGTAGCCGGGAGCGGGAGGTCAGCAAGATCTTCCCGATCCTGCTCGCTGCAGCATCCAAGATGCGCGAGGCTCGACCAGATCTGAAGTTCGCCGCAGCGGCTGCCTCGGATTCGAGGGCGGAGCTGATGCGCTCGATGATGATGCCATCGGATGAGTTCTGTGAGGTGAGGGTCGGCAATGCCTACGAGTTGATGGCCGGGGCGTGCTGCGGGGCCGTCGCGTCTGGCACCGCCACGCTGGAAGCCGCCTTCCTAGGACTGCCCTACTGCCTAGTCTACAAGGTCTCTCCAGCCACCTATCTGGCCGCCAGAGCGCTGATGAAAGTCGACTACCTCGGGATGGCGAACATCCTCGGGCAGCGGGAGGTTGTGCGCGAGTTTTTGCAATCGGACGCGACACCGGGCGCGATCGCTGACGAGCTGTTGCGCCTGACGAATTCGGCGAGCGCGCGTGCCGCCCTGGCCGGCGAACTGCGCGAAGTGAGCGACCTCCTCGGCGGCGGCGGCGCCCACCACCGCGCGGCTGAGCTGATTGCCGATGCAGCCTTCGCCTGACCCGCCCTGGTTTTTCTAGACCGGAGGGCTGTGGGGGGAGCACCACCACACTCTGGGACCAGCCCCTATCGAGCCTTTCTAATCACCGATCTTGCGCTAGGCTTCCGCAATGAACGACCGAGCCAAAGACCAAGCCAAATGGTATGGGATCGGCCTCACTGTACTGCCGCTCGGGTTCGTCGTGCTCGGTCTGATTTCGCTGGCGATTTTTTTCCTGAAGGCAAACGAAGAGGCGGGTCAGGGGGGGGAGAACGCTGAGAATGCGATCATCTTCCGCAAAGACATCGAGCTCGCAGACCTTCGCGATTACATCGACATGCTCGCCGTGAGCATCGGCGAGCGGAACCTAGCGAACTATGGGAATCTGCAACAGGCGGCGACCTGGCTCGAGTCGGTGCTCGGGCCGAATAATATGGGCTTCAAGGTCGAGCGTCAGACCTACCAGGTCGGCGGTAAGGATTGCCACAACATCGAAGTGCAGATTACAGGGAAGTCGAAGCCGGATGAGATCGTCGTGATCGGCGCCCACTACGATTCGGTGATCGGGACTCCCGGGGCCGACGACAACGCGAGCGGTGTCGCGGCGCTGGTCTGCCTCGCCAACTCCTTCGTCGGCACCGCACCACAGCGGACCTTGCGCTTCGTCGGTTTTGCCAACGAGGAGCCGCCGCACTTCCAGACCAGCGCGATGGGCAGCTACGTCTATGCCAAGCGCTGCAAGGAGCGCGAAGAGAAGATCGTCGCAATGTTGAGCCTGGAGTCGCTTGCCTACTACAGCGATGAGAAAGGGAGCCAGGACTACCCTCCAAGCCTGAGCGCGCGCTACCCCGATACGGGCAATTTTGCTGCCGTCGTCGGGAACTTGAAATCGAAGGCCTTGATCGATCAGGTCGCGGCCCGACTGGAGGCTTCCGCTGGTGGTGTCCCGGTCGAAAAGCTATCCTTCCTCGCCAGCCTGCCGGGCGTCGGCTGGTCGGATCACTGGTCGTTCTGGGAATTCGGTTACAGCGCCGCCATGGTCACGGATACCGCTCCCTACCGGAACCCGCACTACCACAAGCCGAGTGACTTGCCCGGCACGCTCGACTTCGATCGATTGCAGAAAGTGACAATCGGACTACGCGACGTGATCGCCGAACTCGTCGGCGATACCGGGGCGATGAAGAGGCCGGTCGGGAAATCGGCCAAGAAAACCAAGTGATCAAATTTGACTATCTATCCAAAGGGTTGAATGCGCTCGCGCGGGCCCACCTCCTCAGCTCGATGGCGGGCCACCTGGGCGCATCGGTCGTTGCCGGCTACTTCGTTTGGGAGCGGAGGCCGGATCTAGAGCCTGAGGTCTACCGCGGGATCGAGCATGACCTGGACCGCGTCATGCGCGGAGATTCGGTGTTCGGGAAGAGGATGACGAAGAACGCGGAGATCGCTGATCCGGAGCTGTTCGCAAACTTTCCCGAGGAGAGGCCAGACGAGAATCTGGTCGACGGCATCGCCGAGGCGCTGGAGAAGAGCATCGGCAAGCCGCGCCAGTCGGGCCACAATGTGATCTTCGCCTCGATCGCTATCCGCGCTCTCAAGGAGCACCCGGAATTCGCTACCCCGTCGGTCGTCGGAGGGATCTGCAAGCTCCTGGCACTGTTCGATGAGACCCATCCCGGCAGCGGCTACTACGGAAAGGGGAAGGGCCGCATTGCGGGGAACAAAATTTCCCTCCCGGAAGAAGATGGGACACCGGAATACACTGACATCGAGGGGATGGGCAAGGCCGTGCTCGATGAACTCATCCGGCAAGATCCACAAGTGCACCGGCAGGGGTACGGCGGCCTCGTCCATATCAACAACCACGCGGCCGGGATTGTCTGCCTCGCACAGTCTGGTTACGCGGCGCTGGTTCCTAAAGCGATCGAGTCCCACCGCCAGCACTTGCGCCTGTGGAGGAATCTGCCGGATCTTGGCGCCGAGCTCGGGCCGATGAAGATCTCCGAGTTCAGCCCCTATGCCGCTGCCTATTGGACCACGGGCAAGGTGCCCGACGACCGAGCCCTACTCACGCATCGAGTGAAGACGATGTACGGATTTGATGAGCTGGTGGACGGGGTGGACGATGAACCGAGGGAACGGCAAGCTTACCAGAAATTGCGTTACTTGATGTAGCTGGAGTATGACCCAATACATCGCCCTCATCCATGGGAACTCCAGATCCAGCCCTTCCGACGATGAGTGGGACGACTTTTTTTCGGCAGCAGCCGCATCGGGGATGTTTCGAGGTGGGAGCGAGCTCGGGACACGGATCCTCGTAGGGGATGAAGACTCGGCGCAGTCCACCCGGCACATCGTCGGCTTCATGCGCTTCGATTCCGCAGACCGGGGGCGAATTTTGGAGCTACTCGAGCGGCATCCGGTCGTGCGCCACGGGGGCTCAGTCGAGTTGTGTGAGATGCCTCGATCTTCTGGCGGCAGCGACGGCGGCTGCGATCCAGTAGGGGACGCCAACCATAAAGATCAGTAGCAAGTAGATGTTGTAGCGGAAGCGCAGTCCCATGATCTCGAATACCGTGAGGTGGAAGAGGACCAGTGAGCCCCCGACGAGGAGCGACATCTTGCGGCCGATGAGGGCGAGGAACGCGAAGAGCTCAAGCATGAACCCGCCGCCGAGGAACAGCGCCCGCCAGATCGGTGAGTTGAGCAGCAGATACTCGATGGTTCTGAGCAGCGGGGAGAGGCCGCTGTGGAGAATCCCTTGGAGGCCGCTGCCCGATTCGGCCGTCTCCTCGGATAGGGCGTTGAAATACTTCATCCGCTGGTTCTTCGTCGCCTGGATTTGAAAGTTCTTCACCGCATCGACTAGCCAGTTGCCGTCACCTGCGAGTTTGCTGATCCCGCTGATGACATAGGCGGCGGCGATCGCCTGCGCCCCGGCGAATGCGCCGCAGCGGTGCTCCGCCAGACCGATCTTGCGTTTTCGGATCGCGGCATATCCGTACCAGGCGGCCTGCGCGAGCACGCACAGGACGATGATCTGTTTGCTATGTGTGGTCGCGCCGAACGAGGCTCCGATGGTGCCGGCTGCGGTCAGCAGCAGCAGGATAATCGGGAGGGCGAGGCACAGGAAGAATCCCGCAGTATAGAGCAGCAGGCAGCCCGCGAGGATCCAGCGAGAGGCGGCGAGCGTCTGCGGGCGGGCGAGGAAGCTGAAGTCGATCCAGTATCCAAGTCCGACCGGTTGGGGATCGCTAGGGACGGTGATCGCGCTCGGCATCGCATCCCAGATCACCAGCGCAAAGAGCCCGCGGATCAGGAACAACTCATAGCGAGCGTAGTCTGGGGTGCAAAACCAAGTGCTTATGTCGGGGCGTCTCATCGGGACGGGGGGCGTTCAATCCGCGGTAGCCTCAGGCACGAACCTGGCGACCGCTTCAGCTGGCTGCTCGGCCGAGCGGCCCCCTTCCGAGTAGATCCAGACGTGGAATAGCTGGAGTGGGGCGAGCTCGTCCATCTGTCGCTTCCCGGCTGCGGGTGCGTCGTTGTAGAGTTTTTGTAAGGTGGTCTCGCCGGCGCTGCGGCGCTCCTCGACGGTGAGCTCGAGCTTGCGCTTGCCCAGGCGCTTGCGCGTGCGATTGAGTTCTTTGTCGTAAGGTTTTTTCAGTTTGCTAGTGTTGATGCCAGTGAGTTCGTGAACCGGGATCGGGTCTCCATGCCGGTCGCCGACATAGAGGTAGTAAGTGTGGTCGGGGAACTTGTCATACATCGGGAACCGTGTGACCGGGAACTGCTCGCCGATCAGAAACGAGCTGCCGCACACGGCCAGGATGAGGACGAAGGGCCACAGCCTGAAGCGGCGCAGGACCGCCCTAGATGTCGAAAGCAAGGACGCTTTTTGGTCGCTCATTATCGAGGATGTCCTTGAGGGTGTGGCGGTCGAGGTGGCCATTGACCAGCTGCTGTAGCTCGGTAAAGCACTGGTGGAGGCCCAGTTCCTCGGGCCGCAATCCCGCAGGTGTCTTGTCGGTGTCTGGCGGCGTGAGGCTGATCGGGGCGAACGGGCCGTCGATCAGGGTGACGATCGCCCCGAGGGTGATCTCCTCCGGGGACATCTCGAGCTGGTAGCCGCCTCCGATCCCGCGCTTGCTGCGCAGCATGCCGGCACGTTTCAAGATCAAGAGGATCTGCTCGAGGAATTTGACCGGGATCCCCTCGGTCCTCGAAAGCTCTTGGATCTGCATCGGCTTGGTGCCGCCAGCGCGCGCGATCGCCAGCACGGAGCGCATCGCATACTCGGCTTTTCGAGAGATTCTCACGCTTGGAGCGTAGGCGAAATAGGCGAGTAGGCAAAAGGAATCCCACCGGGAATAATTTCCTGCTGGCGGCAGGTGGGAAGCCGCCTAAGTTGGCGCCATGGCATTATTCTCATTCAAAACTCCCACGCTGCAGAGTCTTTCGAAGACCTGCGGGTGAGCTGCAAAGATCGACCCGGTCGGGCTCGGTGAACTTCTGCGATCGCTCCCAAAGAACGAGGACCCCAACCTGCTGGTGGGCTTCGATACGAGCGACGACGCCGGCGTGTACAAACTTACCGATGAGATCGCGATCATCACCACCGCGGACTTCATCACGCCGCCGGTCAACGACCCCTTCCTCTACGGCCAGATTGCTGCGGCAAACGCGATCAGCGATGTCTACGCAATGGGCGGCAAGCCGGTCACCTGCATCAACCTGGTCGGATTCCCATCGAAGAAGCTGCCGCCAGAGCAGTTGCACCAGATCGTCGCCGGGGCGCTCGACAAGATCACCGAATCCGGGGCAGTGCTGGCGGGCGGGCACTCGGTCGAGGACGACGAGCCGAAGTTCGGCCTGGCGGTGACGGGTGTCGTGCATCCTGACAAGGTCTGGAGCAATGCATCGGCGCAGGTCGGCGACGAGCTGGTGCTGACCAAGCCGATCGGCAGCGGTGTCATCTTCAACGCGAACCTCAAGGGTTGGGTCTCGGAATCGGCGTTCCAGGAGTGCCTCGAGATCGTCTCGACTTTGAACCGCAAGTCGGCAGAGGTGATGGCTGAATTCGAGATCCACTCGGCGACCGATATCACCGGCTTCGGCCTGGCCGGGCACGCCCTGGAGATGGGCGAAGGCTCAGGGGTACTGGTCGAGATCGATCTGGCGAAAACACCGGTGATGCGCGAGGCGCTCGAGATGTACAAGAGGGGGATGAGCACCGGCGTGAACAAGCTGAACCGCGATCAGGTGGAGCCGAAGGGGCGCTTCGATGCCGACCTGCCCGCCTGGCACCTGGAGATCGCTTTCGATCCGCAGACCAGCGGCGGGCTGATGGTGGCGGTGCCTGCCGGCGAAGGCGAGAAGCTGGTGGCGGTTCTTCACGAGGCCGGCGTGATGGCGGCTGCGGTGATCGGGCACGTCTCAGAAGCGGCTGGCGATGGGATCCACCTCGCCCTGATTTAGGGCTTGATCGGATCCCTAGTGGGGATGGACTTGGGCGATCGATACGACCGACGCCCTGCCGAGGTTCCGGACACTACGGGGTGGTCTTTTCAAACCAGGCTAATGTTGTCGCTAAGTTTATCATCCAAATGAGCATAGGACGGGCACCATGCTTGTTGTCAATGTCGCTGGAACGAAGGCTCGAGGTGATTTGGCTACCCAAGCCGTGTCCGGGACTGGTTAGCGATCTCCGAGCTGTTTCGCCAGCTTGGCGACGTGCGGTTCGAGCAGGAAATCGCCATGACTGCCAGAGATTTGGGCGACCTCAAGTTTGCCCTCGATGAACGGCTCCCAGCCGAGGGTCGGGTTTTCGCGGAATAGCTCGGGCGGGGCGAGGGAAGCGGTGCGGAGCAGCAGCACGTCGCCCGGATACGGCTGCATTCGATGGCGGCGCGCAGCTTGGAGCGCGACGTCCAGCAGGTAGAACTGTCGGTCGGTGTGCGGGACCGGGGTGCCTCCGCGGAAGCACCGCTCGGCGCATCGTCTTGCGGCGCGTCTGGTTCGCCACTGTGCCAGTCCTTGCATGGCCGATCTCCAGTCCGGCCGGCGTTGGCCGCCGACGGGGTT